>Ga0302250_1000021_pt1 | contig 360046 bp, 323 predicted proteins | sample AAG_RA_Asp_MG_FD_193536 | JGI IMG/M metagenome (GOLD analysis project Ga0302250, IMG submission 193536) | Enriched activated sludge microbial communities from anaerobic digester in WTTP, New Holstein, Wisconsin, United States - AAG_RA_Asp | ecosystem: Engineered > Bioreactor > Anaerobic >... | reverse complement strand
ACGACGGCACAATCAAGTGCCCGCATGCAGGCGCGTGTATCGCCGATAAAATTGCCGTAACCGGGGGTGTCAACAATATGCAGGGAGTGTTCGTTCCACTCGCAATGATCAAGTGCGGAGGTGATGGAAATCTTACGTTTCAATTCTTCCGGCTCGAAGTCCATGGTTGTTGTACCGTCATCGACACGGCCAAGGCGGTCAATCATCTTGGCGTCAAAAAGGATTGCCTCTGCCAGAGATGTCTTGCCAGCACCACCGTGTGCAATTATACCCAGATTGCGGATCTTGCTAGTGTCAAACCGTCCCATACATATTCCTCCTTGGAATGAAGTAATGCCGAATTCAACGTAGTCCTGTGGATACGAACAACCTTGCCAGTCACTTGTGCTTTGCGTTGTTTGCTTTTTTGCCTGCCCGAACCTCCTGTTTAAATAAAGATTATCCGTTGCTACCTGTTTCTTTCGTAAAGGATCCTGAGACCATCCAACGTCAGGAAATCATCAACCAGCTCGATGGTTTTTGATTCCGGCGCGATCAGATTTGCAAGTCCGCCGGTGGCAATTACCCTGGAAGGTTCTCTGCTTTCTGTCTTCATTCGTCCCACCAGTTCGTCAACCAGTCCCACATATCCGAAAAAAATGCCGGCCTGCATGGAACTGACGGTGTTTTTGGCAATTACATTTGCCGGTTTGGCGATGTCGACGCGGGGTAGTTTGCTGGCTCGCTGGAACAGGGCTTCCATGGAAATGACCAGTCCCGGGGCGATGGCGCCGCCACAATACTCGCCTTTGGCATTGACATAGTCAAAGGTGGTGGCTGTACCGAAATCAACGATGATTAAGGCACATTTGTGTTTTTCATATCCGGCCACGGCATTGACGATACGGTCAGCGCCTACTTCTCTGGTGTTGTCGTAATGAATCGGCATGCCGGTCTTGATGCCTGGTCCGACCACATAGGCGGCCAGTCCAAAGAAATCATGGCAGATGGCTTCCATCACGCTTGTCAGTGGAGGCACGACAGAAGAGATGATGGCTGCATCGATCTTTTCAAAATCGAGGCTGGCGGAAGCAAAAAGACTGTGCAGCAGCACACCGTACTCATCGGAGGTGCGTGACTTGTCAGTGGAAAGCCGCCAGTTGCGAATCAATTTTGATCCGTCATAGATACCCAGTACAATATTGCTGTTGCCGACATCAATTACCATTAGCATATCAAAGCACCCTCACATCACCGGAAATAACCCGCTCCAACTCGCCGTCATCGCGTCGGACAAGTAAGGCGCCATCTGTATCGATGCCGACAAATTTACCCGTAAGTGTGACAGTTCCGCTGTCACTGACCTGGATTTGACGCTCTTTTGCATTGCAGCGGCGCTGCCATTCTTCACGTACCGGCGCAAAACCGTGTTGTTTGAAATCTTCATATAAGCAATCCAGCTCTCTTAGCAGTACAGCGACAAAATCGTTACGGGGAACCGGGCGGCCCAGCTCAATCATCAGCGAAGTGGCTGGATGTCTGAGGTCCGCCGGAAACTGTTCCTGGGCCATGTTCAGGTTGACGCCAATGCCCAGGATAACAAAATTTACGCCGTCTGTTTCCGAGTTCATCTCGTTCAGCAGGCCAGCAATTTTTTTGCCTGACAGCAGCACATCGTTGGGCCACTTGATCTCGGGTTTCAATGGTGTCAGGCACTCTACAGCCCTGGCCACTGCCACGGCCGAGAGGAAGGTTAACTGTGCGGCCTCGTAAGGTTTTACCTTGGGTCTGAGGATGATGGAGGCGTATATATTCACCCCTTTGGGGGATGCCCATACCCGGCCCAGGCGCCCTTTTCCGCTATTCTGGGTTTCTGCCAGCACTACGCTGCCTTCAGCCGCACCCTCCTGGGCTAGCCGAAAGGCATCGGCATTAGTGGATCCGGTCTCTGACAGACAGATAATCTTGCTGCCGACCAGGTGTCCGGTCAGCTCCCTATTAATGTCCTCGGTGTTCAGCAGATCTGGTGCAGAAACCAGTCGATAGCCTCGCGAGGGTACGGCTTCGATGACGTAGCCAGAATTGCGCAATGTGTTGATGTGTTTCCAGATGGCAGTGCGGGAGACATTTAGTTCACGGCTGATCATCTCACCGGAAACCAATCCTCCCTGGGTGCGGAACAGTTGTAGTATGGCGCTGGGGACAGAATGCAATTCAGGAACTCCGGATCAAGCCAAGTTTCAGATAAAAATTGTTTTACAAACGAAAGAAATGAAAGCCCTGGACATTGCCGGCAAACATGTGAAGTCAGACAAACAGCATTGAAATGTCAACCGCACGCGGTGAATGGGTCAGGGCGCCAACAGAGATAATATCCACACCGGTTTCGGCAACTTTACGGATGCTCTCCAGCGTTATGCCGCCTGACGCCTCCAGGGGAATACGCCCCTTTACCATGGATACGGCCCTGGACATCTCCTCAAGGCCCATATTGTCAAGCATGATAATGTCGGCTCCAGCTGCCAGCGCTTCTTCAACCTGCGCCAACGTTTCCGTCTCAATCTCTATTTTCAGCGTGTGCGGAATATAAGCCCTGGCACGGCTGATGGCTTCTGTGATGCCGCCGGCTGCCGCAATGTGGTTTTCCTTGATCAGTACGCCATCATAAAGACCGGTGCGGTGATTGATACCGCCGCCGATGCGCACGGCATATTTTTCCAACTCACGCAAGCCGGGGGTGGTTTTGCGTGTATCGACAATGCGGGTTTTGGTGCCCTGCACAGCCCGTACATATGCAGCCGTAACGGTGGCTATGCCGGACAGGCGCTGCAACATGTTGAGTGATACGCGTTCGCCCATGAGCAGGTCGGCTGCATTGCCTTGGATTGTGGCAATTATATCGCCTTTTGATACCCTGTCCCCATCACGCAGAGAGGTAGTAAAAGTGATCTCCGGATTCAGCTTTTTGAAGACCGCCTCGACAACAAAAAGGCCGGCAATTACCAATGCCTCCTTGGCAATCAGTCTGGCTGATGCCTGCTTGGGGGCACACAGGACCGCCTGGGTGGTGATATCGCCGGTATGTATATCTTCGTTGAGGGCAAGTTCAATCAGCCGGTCAAGTGATAACATTCAAACAACCTCTTTGTTTTAGTGTGGTTTTGTATATCACATGTAATGCCGCTGTATCAACCGCAATAAAGGCGTCCAGCCTTGGGAAGGACGCCTTCAGGGTAGACAGCGGGACGCATTGCGGACTCAGTTTCTGCGGTTGTCAATAACATAACGGCTACTCGGAGAGGCCTTGGCAAATGCCTTGAGTTCCGCAGCAACCTCCACCACCTTGGCGGCATGCGCCACGCGGGGCGAGTCTGTAGGCACTACAGCTATGGACAGGGTCAGCAGCGGAAACCGCTCGCTTTCCCCTTTACGGTTAAAACCGACATAATATCCCTGGACTTTTGTGGTTTCGTCAAACAGGTCGAGTATAACCTGTTCATAATGACTGATAATAGTCTGACAGATCTGCTCAGCCTTTTCTGCCGGCACTATGCAAACAAAGTCGTCACCGCCGATGTGTCCGCAGAAACCACCTCCGCAGTCCCTGACCGTATTGAACATGATCCTGGCCAGCATGCGCAGTACTTCATCGCCGCGTGAAAATCCAAAAACATCATTGTATGATTTGAAATTGTTTATATCCAGATAGCATACCACCATCGGTTTGCCCATGGCTTCCTGAATAGCCCTCTGGATGGAGGTGTTTCCTGGCAGACGGGTAAGGGGGTTGTTATCAAATATGCGTCTGATCCGGGATTGGGAAAGAAAAATCCGGCACTGCAGTTCGTCAATATTAACCGGCTTGGCAACGAAGTCATCAACCGGGTAACGCTGCCAGTCGATACGGTCACCGATGCATCCGGCTGAACAATCCACCAGGCCGATAATCGGTATGGTGCTGAAAAACACATCTGTGCGCAAGGCATGCATAATGGATTCGGCGATCTTGCTGTCAGAGGCCAGATCGACAATCAGAAGATCAGGGGGGTCTGAATAAAAATCGCCGAGGAGGCCGGTAATGAGTGGCAGATGGCTGACATGATAACCTCTGTCGGTAAGGCCAGAGCCAAGCCGTTTAGCAGTCTCCAAATCAATCGTAATCAGAGCGATCTTGATATTGCTTGGCATATTATTTCTGCAATTCCAGGCTAAAGTTTTTCACTTCTACCAGTTTGTCTTCCATTTCTTCGATGATCTCGGCCAGTTGGGTGTCAGACAATCTCAGGGACTCCCAGGCTTCTTTCTGTATGCGCGGCACCTGGATCGGCTCATTTTCTCCAAAGCCGCTAGCCTTGATCAGCGCATCTGCCATCTGGACGACCGAGGCTTTGATACGATGGTTTACAGACAATGTCACATCATGATGGCAGAAAATAGGCTCACTCAGCTTGTCAGGCAGAAACCACCCTTTGGCCAGCCAACCTCCCACCTCGGCATGATTAGTGCCCAAAATCTCCTGCTCTGCTTCCCAGGAATGTTCATGTTCATCCCGCACTAGCGTGCGAATATGCGCAATCTCTTCAGTACATTTCAAGCTGATAATCACCTTGCCGATATCATGCAACAATGCCGCTGTCGAGATTTCCTCGCATTCGGGCAGGCTGAGCTTGCGGGCAATCAGATTGGCCGTCATGCCTACCGCTAGCGAATGCTCCCATAGTCCCACGCTTTCCTTTTCCATAATCTCAAAAATGGTCGAAGATAAAGCCAGGCTTTTGACCACATTGACCCCCAGCAGAATCATTGCGTTGGAGATGGTGGAAACCCTGTTAAAGCCATAGGAAGGGGAATTGGCAAGTCTCAGAATACGCGCTGTCAGTACCTGGTCTGAGTTAACAATCTTGGCCATCTCATGCATGCTGGCCTTTTCGTTCTCTGACAGCTCATTAAGCTTGCTGATGATACCGGGAAGGGTCGGGAGGGTCTTGGTATCCATGATGATTTTTTTCAGGTCTTTGCGCCTATCTTCCACTATCGTCTCCCATTGCGCATTTCAGGTAATCTGCATAAGCATCATGGATCTTGGACATGATCGGGTCATCGGCTGTTTTTTCAAAGCGCCGATCCAGTTCGGCAAGCATATCTTCCAGTGTTTTTTCGCCCGCTACCCAGATTGGATGACCTTTGACATAGACACTTTTGATATCCATGTTATTGAGACGTGCTATCAGGGCCTCGGTCAACACGGTGTCTCTTCCGCAAATAGGTATGTTGCTGGAACTGTCACTCCTGCATATCTCACGAGCCAGCACCATTCCGGGTTCAGCCTGCTGTAAAGGGATTTTTTGCATTAATCTGCTTCCTGGTTGGATTTATGGTTTCTTATTGACACAAAACTCACTGGTACACTTTTGAATCTAGTCTAACATAATGTGGTATTTTTTAAAGGGTCAACAAGCAACGATTTAATACATAGTGTCTGTAAAGTTTTTTAGCCTGGGTGGTAAAGTTGCAAGTACCCTTAACATGAGTACCTTGCGATGCGAACCAGCATGCGATAAGGTATAAATATACTAATATGGCATACAATAAAATACTTTTTGCGCTGGTCTTTATTTTATTGAAAAGCATGGTTGCCGGCAGTATTATTTCCAGTAAAGTTCATTAAAAATGATGTTGAGGAAGGAAGGAGTAAATCTTGGCCATCGAATCCGACAAAGCAGGGCTGAATGACCTGCAGGAGCTTGATAAAATGGAGCAGCTCATTTCTTCAGGGCAGTGTGATGTAAGCAAGTTGCTGCCGATATTCAAAAATCTCTCTCAAAAATATACGGAGCTGGAAAAACAGCTTATGCGTCTGGAGAAGGAAAACAAGAACCTGAATGTCCAGCTTTACGACATTACACGTTCACTGGACCTGTCCAGCAGAATCGATCCAATGACCGGTCTGGCCAACAGGAAGGATATTCTCGAAAAGATCAGGCGTGAGTATACGAGAACAACACGTCACCATCGCACTTTTTCAATTATCATGCTTGATGTCGATGATTTTCAGACCATTAACGACCGCTACGGTTTCAACGCCGGTGATGACGTGCTGGTGGAGATGGCCCGTGTGCTGACCGGATGTGTTCGCAATGAAGATATTTGCGCTCGCTGGAGTGGAGAGGAATTCCTGGTCCTGCTGCCTGAAACGCCTGTAAACGGGGCTGTGGCGGTTGCCAGGAAGATCAGGGAGTCTGTTGAGCTGACAGATTTTCGGACAAACAAGCCGGGCATTCATATTACAGTGAGCCTTGGCATCAGTGAACATATCCCGGATCAGTCGCTGTTTGAATGTGTGCTTAGGGCTGATCAGGCGCTTAAGCTGGCTAAAAATTCTGGCAAGAATCAGTACTGTGTCGCTCCATAAGCCCTTTATTATAGCCACTCCAGCTTGATTTGATTACGTTTGGGGGGGCGGCGGAATTTTATATCCGGGTAGCCAAACAGCATGGCATAAATTGGCACAAACCCTTCTCCCAGTCCCAGCTCCTTCCTCAATGCTGGCCATTGTGTGGCTGCGTATTGAAAAAAACCACACCAGCAGGTTCCGACGCCCAGGGCCGGTGCCATCAGATCCAGATATGCAAGGGCAATAATGCCGTCCACACCAGCAGAGCGGACATCCTTGTGGGCATAGGCCATGGCCAGATGCGGGGCATGCCGGCATATGGGATCTTTACCCTTTTTCCAGGCCTTGACCATCCCCGCAAAGTTGAAATAGCTGTTCAGCGGAGAGTCCGACTCACTCATGAACCTCATCCAGTCAATGGCCATTCCAGTAAGCTTTCGCAACCGGCTGGTATCATGGATTACAAGCCAGCGTACTTGCTGGCTGTTGGTGCCTGTTGGTGCATACCGGACAATATCCATGAGCTTCTCAATGACGGCACGCTCAACCGGCATGTCTTTATAACGCCTGATAGAACGCCGCATGCGGATATGTTCCTCAAGTGCGGCCGGATTCATGTTGTTACCGGCACCATGATAGATGGACTTGTCCAGCCTGGGATCGTCAACCTGGATGGAGTTGCTGGGGCAAACTGCTTCGCAGTGGCCGCAAATAATGCAGCGTTCTGCGCCGTCGGCAGTGAAATGAGGTAGTTCACCATCCTGCATCCTGATGATGTTCATCGGACAGGCGGTGAGACAAAGACCGCAATGACTGCATGTTTCAATATTCAGTAACAGTTCCGGCATTTATCCTCCATATGCAAAAGTCCTGCGGCAATCTGCCGCAGGACTTTTTCTTAGGCTCATTCATGATAAGCAAGCTGTTATTCCATGCTATTTCAATACAAAAGCGACCCTGGCGTCAGCCATGAAACCTGAAGACTGGTTTGCGGCAAAGATCTGGGCAGCAGTGTCGTCGGCAACCTGCAAGTCAGAAGGGCTGACTGTGCCGGCAGCCCTGACAACCAGCGGATTTTTTACACCACGCTTGCCCAGGGCAGCCCTGGCTTTATCCACGCTGTTGGTGTATTCCCCACAGCCCTGCTCCACCAACACCTTCTGGCTGATTTTTGCCGGATCATAAAGTACTTCACCCTTGGGATTGAAGATACGGTTGATCAATGCAGGACGGAAGCTGTAGTCTGTGGCATCAATGATCAGACCATCATAAGCGGCAGATACATCAGGTGTCGGTACGGCGGCGGCAGGAGGCACATAAGCCGGCTTGTCCAGTTCCTGTTTGATTTTGGGTTCGGTCAGGATTTTTTCGTACATGACGGATGCAAAGCTCTTGGGGCCATTCACGCCAACCTTGAGGATGACCAGCGCTGTTTCCTCTTGGGCATTCCAGTCTTTCACTACAGGTACCATACCTTTGATGAAACCGGTAACTGCTGTTTTGATAACATCAGAGGCCAGTTCCGATTCCTTTACGGTTGTCTCGCTGACCACTGCCACCCCGCGGAGCATTTCTGCCAGGCTGCGCTGTGCTGCCACTTCAGCAGCACGGATTGCGGTGAGACGCTTCTGGGCGCCAACTGTACCCTTCTTGGGCAAACCTTCACCGACGACCAGAATACAGTCCTGTGTATAGGCCTGCTCAACCGTTGTCGTGATGCTCAGATGATTTTCTTTCAGATACCTGCGGGCCTGGCGAAAACGATGATCAACCTCGTCGGCAAACGCCATGCTGGCAAATCCTAACACAACCGCTGCTGCTACCAAAATTTTCATCTTCATCTTCAATACCTCCTGTTTTTGTCAATGGATGTTAATGCGTTGTTGCAGCATGCGAATAGCCAGAATAGCCTCAGCGCCATCAACAGGATCATTGATGCGGAATTCGCCGGACAATTCGCCTTCCATGATGCCGCGGGTTGTCATATTCAGTACAGCATTATAAAACGGGGATGTGGGTTTTACATCCGGGAAAGGTGAACGGTCCTGACCAAAGAAGGCGGTGGCCAACTTGTCATCACCGGTAAGCTTCATCAGCACATCCTCAAGGATAAAGGCCATTTCTCCGCGTTTTACGTCATCATAGGGTTTGAACAGATACGCTTTGGTTGTTTTGTCATATTTGGGTTCCAGTCCGCGAACTTTCCATTTCAGTATGGTCATGACTTCATCATTGAAATAGTGGCCAATTATATCTGCCGGAGTAAACTCGGCTTTCATTTTGTCGATTTTTGACTTGACCGGTATACGACCGACAAAGAGTTTGTCCAGCCTCATTTCGTCAACTAGCAGCGCAGCCAGGTCGCCGCGTGATACGCCGTCTTTTACAGCAATTTTTTTGCCGACATCGCCGACGGTCAGGCCGCCCATGGCACGAACTATCTTGGTTGTTTTTTTCCAGGCCCTGTCGGCAGGTTCATTCCATTTGCCATCTTTACGGCTACCCAGCGTTTCGCGGAATTTGTCTTCCGCCTTGCGGAATTCAAAAGCGTCGAGATAGGCCAGGCCCATAAAATAGGTCGCAGCCTCCTTACCCTGATAATAATCCAGCAGTTTTTCATCGACAGTCTGATTCATGGCATCCTTGTATGCCTCTTCTGCCTCTTCGAGCCATCTATGGCCTTTGATCATGTTGTGGACGCGGATCGTGGCCACGTAATACTCAAAACGGTCGTTATTGTTGTCAATGGTCTGGCGCCCTTTTTCGAGGTTTTCCAATGCTCGTTTGACCTCAACCTCGCGGTAAGCGGCATCAGAAGCGGTCCGGCTTTTAATGGCATATGCAATGGCTTTTCCGGAGTAGGCTGATGAAAAATCTTCTTCGCAGTAAAGCGCCCTGTCAAATTTTTCAAGTGCCAAGTCAACCTTTAACGTTTCCAGGGCATCCATTCCGCGAAGATAGTGATGCCTGGGATTGTCACCCGGTGCAGTGCAGCGCTGCGGCGCAGTTGCGCAGGCGGCAAGCAGGGAGATCATAAGTATTGATACCAAAACCCACATCTTCTTCATGTTGTGCTCCTTATTGGTATGGGAATAGCCAAGTCGGTCAGATGATCGTTATACTTAACAGGTTTTCGTAAATGTTGTTAATAATAGCAGTATTTATGTTTTTGTAAACCCGCTTTGCAGTAAGCGGGTATATGTGACAGGGCAACAATATAGAGTAGTTCAGGAGGAATAACACGGGGGCTGAGACGCGGCTGAAAGCGCCAGATGAACGGCTCCCAGCAACCCGGCATCGTCTCCGAGACTGCCGCCTGTGATTTTCAGCCTTTGTTGCATTTCCTGAAAACAGCGCCGATCAAGTTCTTGCTTGAGGGCAGGAAGAATCAGATCCAGACTGCCGCTTACACCGCCACACAGAATCACCAACTCAATGTTCAGTGTGTTCACCAGAGATGCAAGGGCTTGTCCCAGGCGTATTCCGGCCTGCTCAAAAGCGACCAGGGCGGCATTGTTTCCGGTCTTGGCAAGTTTGGCAACAGCTGCTGCGTCAATATTGGCTGGGATAGTATTCATGCGTCTGCCGGCCTCCCGTACAATAGCGCCAGCAGACACATACTGTTCAAGACAACCGTGGTTACCACAGGTACATGGATATCCATCCGGTTCAACCGTGACATGCCCGAATTCGGAGGCAAAGCCATCCAGTCCGGTCCAAAGGCGTTTTTCCAGGATAAGCCCGCTACCAAGGCCTGTGCCAAGCGTCAACACAATCATGGATTCAAAATTGCGTCCGGCGCCATAGGCGTATTCTCCAAGAGCAATGACGTTGGCGTCGTTGGCGCATACGGCTATTATACCGGTTTGGTCAGCAATGAATGCGGCCGGGTTGAATCCATCAAGGGGGCGCATGTTGACGGAAGATCTGATAATGCCGTCATGACCGATTAAACCCGGAATGCCGGCACCGATCCCGCTGATTTTAACGCCAAGCGTGTCTGCCAGTGTCTTCATTTCGGCAATGCCATGCAGCAGTCGGTCGCAGAAGGCAGAGCGTCCTTCGTCTATACGGCTTTCCATACGGATTCTGCCGTGTATGCGTCCGTCTGCAGAGATTAAAGCCAGACGCAGATTCGTTCCGCCAACGTCGATACCAATAAGGTGTTGTCCGGTTGAACAGCTCATAGCCCCTGATCCATCAGGGTGAGCAGGCGCATATATGTGGTTTGCAGTTCTTCTGGTATGACCCGCGTATTGCCTGTCACTGTCATGAAGTTGGAGTCGCTGTTCCATCTTGGCACAATATGAATATGCAAGTGATCATCGATACCAGCCCCTGCACACTTGCCAAGATTGATGCCGATATTGAAACCGTGCGGTCTTGCATACTCCTCCAGAAGCCTGCGGCACCGTCGCACAGCGGACATCATCTCCAGCCAGATGTCATCAGTTAAGACATCCATATCGGCTGTATGCAGCCTGGGGGCAACCATCAGATGACCGTTTGTGTAGGGGAAACGGTTCATCAACACCACAACATGCTCCGAGGCATCAAGCACCAACTTTTCGCTGCTTCTGCCTGTCTGTGCAGCAAGGCAAAAGATGCATTGACTACTCTCCTGATTTATGCTGCTGACGTAAGACATGCGCCAGGGAGCCCAAAGTTGTTCCATTGTTTACTCCGCCTGCAGTGATAACCACATGTGGGCTCCGGATTGGCCGGGTTGACACCCCGGAGCAGTCGGGCCGTTTCAGTATATGTTGCGAATACAGATAAGGGTGGTGTCAGGTCTGGCCCGTTAGGAAGACTGGATTTACGAGACCTGCAATATGGTAACAGTACCATAAAGCCGGCCTAAGGGGAGTTATTTTAATTCAAAGCTGTCAATTTCATCATCTGAGAAACTAAAGTCTGCGTGGTTTTTGGATGCGCCAAGACGTAAATGCACATCACGAAATGAAGGATTGATGGTATCAATTTCGGCCAGCAGGGCAGCGGCTTCATCTGCTTTGCCGGCAATTTCACATGTCAGTGCCAGTTCATATTTGACAGAGCAGGCATCTTCCTGACAGAGCCCCGGGTTTAGCAGGGATCTGAGCAGACTCTCAGCTGTAAAAACATCTCCCTTGTCTCTAAGGCAAGCCCCCTGGAGCACTAGACAGGCTATTTTTCTGGCTGGATCGGCAGCGGCCTGACGTAATTCACTGATCGCCTCATCCATCAGCCCCATCTCTTTGAAGGCGAGTCCAAGATCATAATGCGACTGGGCATCTGAGACGTCCACTTCATTGCCGAATTTTACGCTTCTGGGGGCTACAGTGATGGCGTCAAAGATGCTGTCGACAGAATCCAGCCAACTGGTGCTGGCAGTCTCAACAGGAACGTCTGCTATGCCGATGTCGGTAAAATCTTCATCTTCTTCAATTTCTATCTCAATCTCCAACTCTTCCTCATCGGCGGAAGTGAGGTGTTCGTCGGCAATAGTTGTTTCGATAGCCTCTATAGCGGCTTCTTGGCATGTTTCTTGGGATTCTTCCGCTGATTGTGTTTCGTCATCAGGCAGCAATGGAAAAACAGACTCTATTTCTTCTTGCTCCGCTGGCTCTGCAGGCGGCTTGCTGGAAAGGGTTTCCAGCGAAGCGATCTTGGCAGTAATGGCAAATGCATTTTCCGTGTCGCCTGACGCGCTGTATGCTTTTTCCAGGCTCTTAAGGATATCAACATTCAGCGGTATCAACTGGTCGAGTGCCTTGTACAGGAGTATCAATTCTTCATAGGCACTGTTTTCATAAAAATTCAATTCATACTGTTCAAGCATTGATTTTGCCGCAGTGCCATCATGTTCTGCAATCAGGCATTCCACACATCCCTTTTGTGCAGCAATCTCTTTTGGGAAAAAACGCAAGTAGTGCTGAAAAGCAGCCTTGATTCTGTTCTGTTCCCCAAGTAGGCCAAAGGCCTCGATAAGCAGTTCCCAAACCCTCTTGTCCCTTGGATTTTTCTGCAGCAGTGCCTGAAGTCCGTTGATTGCCCGGGCGGCATTGCCGCTGTTCAGCTGCTGCTGCAGTACCTCCAGCATAAAATCGGGTTTGTCCGGGAAATGTTGCCTGATGCGTTCAGTCAGTTTAACGCATGCGGCATTATCACCACGTTCGTAAAGCAGTGTAGCCAGGCTGCTGTATGCTGAATATGACTGATCCAGCTGTTTTTCTTTATAATATGCCTCGGCCAGCATAAGTCTGATGCCGATGTTCTGCCTGTCGACATTATGCATTTTTTCAAGTATGCGCAGGGCTTCATTGTCGTCAGCCCTGTTTTTGTAATACTCATATGCCTGGCGGTATTCTGTGATCGCGTTGGCGCCTAATCCATGTTTTTCATTCAGTTCGGCCAAATTCAGGACAATCCCGATATCATCCTTGAAAAGCATTTGCAGCTTTTTATATACGGCTATGGCCTTCAGATAAAAACCATTGCCGGCATAATATTTGCCAATGGACTCAAACTCGACTCTGGCTTCATCAACAGAACCGGCCTTGAGCAGGAGTTCGGCAAGACGTTGACGCTGATTAATGGCAGTTGCATCCATCGCAACCACCTGGCGATAGGCCTTGATAGCCTTGTCCAGCTGGCCGCGCAATGCCATTTTTTGCGCTTCTTCAATCAGCTTGTCTTTTTTCGAACTCAAGTCGGTATTCCTTTCAATCTAAAAACTTACAATGCTATAACAATGCAGCTGGATTGTGTCAAGCATCAATTGGACTTGCAAGCGGGGCTGGTTTCAGCTGTTTGCCACAGCGATGCAAATCCGTTTTTGACATAAAGTAGAAAATAATTTAATTTTACATATTGAATCAGGATTGTCTTATCTATAACGGCACCTCGCCATGTACGCATAGTGTTTGGAGGCCTGCTAACACGGTTGGCACGCAGTAAAAGTTTTTCGATTAATCATCATACAGGAGATTGTCAATGCTAGTACTGCCAAAGGCTAATCCGCTCAAGGAGCACATTCCCGCCGCTAAGGTTTTTGTGCCGGAAATCTTGCGAAAACTGTCGACAGAATCTTTCAACGGTTATCTGGAATACTTTGCACCTCCTTTCAAATCATATTGCCTCTATGCCGACGGAAAAATGATCTGTGCCGCCAGCGAAAATAATGGTGCCCGGCAAACGGGTTTTAGTTCCATCAAGCTGATGTTTGAAGTAATTGCGCAGGCTGAAGGTGAAGTCAGTATCTACCGCATGACGCCGGATATGGTTTTGTGTGCCCATGCGCTCATGCTGGGTGCCCGGCTTTACTCCAGGGAAGATATCAGGCAGCTTGACCTGAAAACGGTTTTTGCCGAATTAAAGGAGACAAGACTTAAAGGTGTGGTCAGGTTTTCGACCCCTGAGCGTTATGCGATGATTTTTTTCAAGGACGGGAACCCCCTTGGTTTCTATCACGACGGCGCCAGCACAATTGAAAGTTCTCCGGAAGAATCTAGAAAGGTTGCCGCACTGCCGGGTGCGGTTTTGGACGTTTTTACCACGGAAAATATTGAACAGGCTGCCCAGCACGATATTCTGCATATGTTGAAACTGGAGGAATTGTGGGAGGCCACCCGTAAAGCAGCGCCTGAGTCGATAGATCCTGGAACTGTTCACGGTTTTGGCCAGACGCATATGCCGGACATCTCAAGTGTAAAGATTGAAGAACTTGTTGATGATCTGCAGGAGGTCGCGGCGGCATATCTGTCAAAATCAGGCAGTGCAGTCGTGCATAAATGTTTTGCAGCAGCAGGCGGACCGGAGTTGCTTCTGGATGACGCTAAAATAGATGCATTTCTTGAGCTTATTAGAAAGCATGCAGTTGAGATCGACAGCGATGCGCGCATCGAAGAGATGATTGAGCTGATGAAATCTGAAATCACCAGCCGTTTTAGAAGCTAGCGGTATTGCTTTTAGCCGCGCAAAGAAATGCCACATGTGGAGATTCGATATTAATACTAAAGATGTAATTATCGTACTGGTAGAACCTCAGTCCCCGGGGAATATCGGCATGGTTTGCAGGGCCATGAAAAATATGGGGCTCGGCTGCTTGCGCATTGTCAAAGGGTGTGACCGTTTTCACCCCGAATCGCTCAAGTTTGCTGTATCCGCCAGAGACGTGCTTGAAAAGGCTGCCATATTTGAATCACTGGCTGATGCCATTACCGATTGTACTCTGACCGTTGGAACTACCAGACGGCACGGGAAATACCGGCGGGAGATACTTTCTCCTGCTGAAGTGGCCAGCGCATTAGTGGTTGAAGTCTCTGAAACATGCCGTCCAGCCATTGTTTTCGGCCGTGAGGATAATGGGCTGACAACCGAGGAACTGTCGCTTTGCCGCTGGCATGCCACGATTCCCACGTCTTCTGATTATGGATCCTTGAACCTCTCGCAGGCGGTGCTTATATTCTGCTATGAGTTGTTCAGCTCTGCCACTGCAGTGCCCTCTCTCTCCAAAGAGACGCCGGCAAACTCGGCCGAGATGGAATCCTTGTTTGGGCAGATGCAGCAGACGTTGCATAAAATCGGGTTTTTGAATGATCAGAACCCTGAACATATCATGCTCTCGTTACGCCGAATCCTGTTTCGGGCTAATATTGACAGCCGTGAAGTTTCTATCGTCAGAGGGATGATGACCCAGATCGACTGGGCTTGTTCCTCATTTGACGGTCGCAAGAAACCGTAAAAAACTCAACTGGTTTTGGCTATTGGTCGGCTCCCGACATTCGGATGTTGCGCTATAGATGTTTTAGGATATGCTTTACTGGCAATTTGCCAATATTATGAAGCACACATACGGAGGATAAATAGATGAAAAAAATGTTAGCAAAGGTAATGCTTGTAATGATGCTGGCCCTGCTTTCCGGATGCGGTTACAACACCATGCAGGCCAATGAAGAGTCTGTATTCAAGGCATGGGGAGATGTGGAGTCCTCCTATCAGCGCCGTGCCGACCTGATTCCTAATCTTGTGGAGGTGGTCAAGGGATATGCCAAGCACGAGGCCGATACTCTCAAGGCTGTCACAGAGGCCAGGGCCAAGGTTGGTTCGATCCAGCTGTCTAAAGATGTCATCAATAACCCGGCCACGCTGAACAAGTTTCAGCAATCTCAGGGAGAGTTGTCCAGCGCCCTTTCCCGTCTGATGGTTGTTGCCGAAAAATATCCGGACCTGAAGGCTAATCAGAATTTTCTGGATCTGCAGAAACAGCTGGAGGGTACCGAAAATCGCATTAACGTAGCCAGAGAGCGTTATAACAAGGCGGTACAGGTGTTCAACACCAGTATCAGAACCTTTCCCAATTCCCTTACCAACTCTGTGCTTTTAAAACTACAAAGAAAAGAACCATTCAAGGCCGAGGAGGGCGCAAAGGTTGCCCCCAAGGTAAAATTCTAAAACTGCTTTCCAGCAAAACACCAGACCGGCCGGAACGACCATCCAAACGTCCCGGCCGGTCTGCCATTCTGGTGTGAAGTCCGGAATATATGTATAAAATGGAAGGACAGCTCCATGTTAATCAAACGCACATTGTTTCTTCTGTTGATGTTGTTCCTGCCGCTCCAGCTATTCGCTCTGGAACCCCCTCAGCTTAAGGGGCGAGTCAACGATTATGCCGCAATGCTCTCCCCGGAAACCATTTCAAAACTCGAAAAAAAGCTGGCCGCCTTCGAAAGGGAACAGAGTACCCAAGTCGTGGTCCTGACTATACCCTCGCTACAGGGCGACAATATTGACCGATATTCTATCGCCGTAGCCGAAAAATGGAAAATCGGCCAGGCCGGCAAGGATAACGGCGTCATTCTTTTATTGGCCAAGCAGGAACGCAAAGTGCGCATTGAGGTTGGCATGGGGCTCCAAGGGGTGCTGCCCGATGTAACGGCCAGCCGGATCATTCGCGACGTCATGCGCCCGTACCTAAAGGACAACAACTTTAACAAGGGGATTTCCGCTGGCGTAGATGCCATACTTTCCGCCACCAAAGGAGAATTCAAGGCTTCTTCGAAGACTCCTGTCCAAGGTCATCCAGTCAAAAGCAGCAAAAGGCCGGCGATCTTCTCCTTTATTCTGCTGCTGCTGGCCACTGCAGTGGGTGCTGTGGCACTGGGGTATGTCTCACGCATGCTCTCTGGGGTTGCCGGGGCCGCCGGGGTGTCGGCTGCATCAGCATTTTGCTTTCATGGACTCAGTCCTCTGCTGCTGGGGGTACTAGGTTTGGTCGGATTTGGCGGTGGCCTGTTGTGCTATTACGTGTTCACGGCCCTGCTTAAGGGGGGCGGTGGCGGAGGCAGCAGCTACGGCGGCTGGGGCGGCGGTGGATATTACGGGGGAGGCGGCTTCTATGGTGGCGGCTCATCGGGCGATAGCGGGGACTTCTCCGGTGGCGGCGGGGACTTTGACGGCGGCGGTTCATCTGATGATTATTGACTCGTGCCCGGATAGCCAAGTAATTGTTCTAGTGGTGCAAACAGTGAATTTACACCCATATTGAAACATGGTATTATTTTTAGACTTAATATTGAGATCACTACCCGTTTTACGTACAACAGCAATAGAGCCAAGTTCCTAATCAAAATAAATGGAAGGAGTACTGCAAATGAAGAGAATTATTCTGCTGGCACTGTCATTTCTGGTCATATGTGCAACAGCGGCACTGGCAAATGTTGAGGCTACTGGTGAGGGGCCGAGCAAAGAGCAGGCCCTGGCAACAGCTATGAGGCGGGCCGTGGAACAGGGGGTTGGTACATTCATAAAATCCAGCAGCACCGTCATAGACTCTGCGCTTGTCGATGACAAGATTCTCTCCCACAGCAAAGGCTATGTAACCAGCTACAAGATCCTCCGTACCAGCAAGACCGATGAAGGTTTTTCAGTTACCATCAGCGCTAAAGTCAACAACAAGTCGCTGAAGGAAGATATCGATGCCCTGACCATCACCCGCATCAATGCCGGGAATCCACGCATACTGGTCGCTTTCAACAAAAAGTCAGCAGGCTCCAAGGCGCTGCAGGACAAAAGCTTCATAGAGGAAATATACAATGGTATTGTTGAAACCCTTACGGACAAGCAGTTCAGGGTGGTTGACAAGGCGACTTCCGAGAAGTTTGCCCAGCAGGTTGCCAGCACCCATGAAATAGATGTTGACCTTAACAAGGCCGCTGCATACGGCCTCAAGTTCAACGCTGAGTACACCCTCTATTACAACGTTAGTGGCGACATCAAGGAGGGCGCTGTCGGCAAGGCGGTGAAGCTGCGCATTAAAACACAGCTGATCGACAATACCCGTTCACAGGTAATCACCAGCAAGATGGTTGAGCAGACCAGTAGTGGCCAGACTGTGGAAAACGCGCTGGAAAAGGCTGCCCGCGACGGCGGAAAAAAAGTCGTTAATCCGATGATCGAGGTTATCCAGAAAAACTGGATGGAGGCGCAGCAAAACGGTGCACTGTACACACTTGTGATTGATGGTGTTGACGATCCTGAGGAGATTGCCAATTTCACTGGCATGCTGGAAAAGTTCCCGCTGGTGAACGGCGCGAAAGAGGTTGAATCCGGTGGTGGCAAGACTACCTTTGAAGCCACATACAAAGGCAAACGCGACCAGCTGGATCGTGATGTGATCAGGGCTGCCAAGGAGCTTGGCTGGAGCATGAAAAAGATTCGTGCCGAGGCCGCCCGCAGTACATGGAAAAAACAGTAAAGTAAAACCTGTCTTTTAAGGAGATTTCTGATGCGTAAATCATTGATACTGTTATCCATGTTACTGATTACTGTCTTTATGGCAAAATCCGTATTTGCAGACATCTTCAAGGCCACTGGACGAGGCAAAAACGAGGAGGCTGCTGTAAGCGCTGCCGTTGACAATGCCATAAAGCTTGCTGCCAAGCAGCTGCTTGACGAAGGTACCTATAACAAGAACAGAAAAAGAATTGACAGCGCCTTGAAAGGCAAGAACAGAAAACTGGCGCCGCGTTACCATCAAGAGGGTGATGTCGAATTTACCGGGGCCGGTTATGAGGCCCAGGTCAGCGCTGAAGTAAACATGAAGGCCCTGGAAAATGAAATCAACGCCCTCGGTCTGCTGCAGGAGGCCATGGGTAATCCGCGCATCATGATCCTTTACAACCCGAAACTGCCGCAAGGAGCAACCCTGGGCTATACCAGGCGTGACCTGGAAGCCTTTTTCGATAACTCCTACGGCTCCATGGTGGATGTTTTTGTGGAGCGCGGTTTTGACGTAATCGATAAAAAATCATCCGAACAGTTTGCCGTGCAGGTTGCCGATACCCATGAAATCGATGTGGACGTCAACAAGGCAGCCGCCTATGGCCTCAAGTATCATGCAGATCTGATCGTCTACTATCAGACAGTAGGCATCGGCAAACAGGGGTACAACGGCGGAGGCGCCAAGATGTTCCTGCGCGCCCAACTGATTAACCCGACCACCTCCCGCATCATCTCCAGCAAGGACGTAGAATCTCAGGCATATGCCGGCAGCCTGCAGGAAGCGCTTTACCGGGCTGCCAAGGATGTGGGGCAGAAGATATCCACTGTCATGATCGACTCGATTAAAAAGAGCTGGAAACGTGAAAAATCTGGTGGAGGCACCTTTATTGTCGTGCTCGATGGTGTCGATGACGCTGAAGAGATCATGGCCTTCCGCGATAAACTGAAAAGTTTCCCGGATATGAATAATACCCGGGATCGTGAAACAGGCGGTGGCAAGACCACCATCGAGATCAAGTTTGGTGGCTCGGCTGACGACGTGAAAAGCGCTGTATTGAAAGCCAGTCGTGAGTTGGGCTGGAAACTAAAGCTGATTCGCGCTGAAGGAAGCCGCAGCACCTGGAAACGTCAATAACGGCAAACGGATCACTTATATTTTGTGCCCGGCTCACTCTGAATTTGTGAGCCGGGTATTTGCCGTTAAAAATCTATTGTAGTTGGAAAAAAATCAATCTCAAATTTATATCTGGAGGCACTATGAAAAAGCAGGTTCTTTTTTCATCCCTAGTCCTTGTTACCGCTTTGTTGTCCGCTGGCTGCGTAAGCACCGGCGGCACTGCCATGGAAGCGCACACCAAGGGTATGTCCAGTGTGACGGAAGAAGAATATATGGTTGCTAAAAAGCCTATCGACAGGCATTTTATCGGCTGTGCATGGTCAAAACAGTTTGGTCCGGTGGAAGATCCAGGCATGACAGACATACATGTCAAAAAGGAAAAATCTTTCAGCGGGGTTCAGCAGGATTTTGCCTACAACCGTGGTATAGCCCTTGGCGGCACACCTTCGGTGGCTCCTGTGCAGGGAGAAATCGGCCTGCAGGGCGGCAGTATCGAAAAGTCAAAACTGGGCGGCCTTGAAATCATTACCCCGGTAAACATTGGTGATGTACCTTTTGAACCGGAAATTCCCTATATTACTGAAGCCCTCCGCCTGGCCAACTTCAAGATTGGTGAAGAGAAGTCCAATAAGGCATCCATCAGTGCCGGTGTAGGCACTGCAGTAGGAAATGCGGTGGCAACGGCGGAAATTGGTTCACAGGCACGGCGCGGCACTGAAGGTGACGGCCTGGTGGTCGCTTACAAACTGCACAAAATTGACATGGAAAATTATACCAAGCAGGACAGCGGCACTATTAAAATGGAACTGAACAAGGCAGATGAAAAATCCGGCCTGATTATCAAGTCAAAATTTCAAGCCATTGAACCAGGCGCCAGTAAATCGCTGCCGCGCAATCTGGTCTGGGCCTGTCCGCGGGCCAATGCCATGAGTCGCGATATGCTTGCCGCCTGGCTGATAGAGATTAAATCCCTTAACCCCAAGCGTAAATCCATGACTGTGGCCTTCCCGGCCTTCCCGAAGGTTGAGGACTGCTCACACTACAGCAGCGTGATATTTTCTAAAATCAACCCAGTTACAGACAAGATTGAAAGACAAAAGCTTACGGTTACTGTAGTTGAGGCTGACGTGACCGACACCCTTAAACCCAGCGTTTGGGATGCCCGCTTATCGTTAGTTGACGAGGCATTCAAAATCAAGCCGGTTAAACCAGTAGAACTACAGTAACAAAAAAACTGATGTACATAGGACAGCAAGCCCCGTGGTGGTATCCCCCCTTTTCTCTGATTGGAGGAGAATATGTTTATTAAGAGAATAGCAGTGTCAGGATTGACGTTATTATCTGTTCTGCTGATAGCATGTGTTACCGTGTTTGCCGGCAGCAAACCAGAAGTTATCAGCCAGACTGGACAGCTGATCGACCGAGCTCTAAGTATCAATCTGCGCTGGCAGTCAGAAAATCCGGTAACCCGGGTGCTTGTCTATGCTGGCAGCGGGGAGAAAGAGGTTAAAGTTGATGAGTATGACAACCGTCGCAACCCATACGGCTATGAAGGTGAAGTAACCGTTGTTGTGCCGGTTGATCCTGCTCTTTACCATGGCAAGATATCCTACCAGATTCAGTTGGAAGATGAACTGCGTCTGAAAAGCAATCTCTTCTCGGGCAGTGTAAAAGTACCGCTCACAACCACACCTGCCATGCCCGGTATGGTTGCTGCACCAGGTATGCCGGTTATGCCGGGGCAAGGTGCTGGAAGTCATGAACATGACGGATGGGGCAAGTCACATATCAGAGCCGGTATGGGCAGTGGACAAACTGCCGATGGCAAGTCCAACGATATGGTTGATAAGCTGCTCAAGGTTGCTGAAAGATTTGATACCCCGCCTACACTGGAAAACATCAAGGTAAACATACTAGGGCCTGACAATGTATCTTTTTCTTCCAGGGCAAACGATGACAAGGGGATTGGAGAAATTGCCTTCAGAGTCTACGACACCCAGGGCAACAAGGTTGGCGAACAAATCCTGACCGGGCTGGGCAAAAAGTGGGAAGGCTCGACACAGCCGATAAAAACCGGTGGCGGTAATTTTATCGTTGTAGCCCAGGCCAAGGACAGCACTGGCAACACGTCAAAAGAGCACAGGGCATCATTCAATATGTCCGGAGCTCCGTTACAGTTGCAACCAACCACACCAGCTGAACAGCCAACCACTCCAGCACAGCCGACTGTAGAACCGCCCACCACTGTTACGCCGCCAGCGACTACACCGACTAATTCTCCTGCGGTGCCCCCTCCGGCTGCAGCCTCTCCACAGCAGGGGATGCCATCTATAGCCGAACCGGTTATTTACAGTAACGGTAACATCGCCGGTGTTCAGAACGGTCCCAGCAGGGAGACCACATTCAATATCAGCACGCCGCACCGCGTGACGTTTATCTATACCTATCATTACTTTAATAACGGCAAGTTGCCGGGTACGATTGCGCTACGCCATAGCGACGGCACGATTTATGGCCCCTGGACTGCTCAGGGGGCAATTGGCCAAGGTGGTGTGCTTAACGCATACTGGTTTGCGCTTCCAAATGTTGAAATTAAGGCTGGCAGCTACACCGTAATTGACTCTGATAACCCCACCTGGTCACAGAATTCTGGGTCCAATGGGGCTGGATTTACTGAAGTCAGGGGTACCTCGCTCGGTCAGCCTTAAACTTTATGGTGTCTGCGTAATGCAGAATTTTGTGGTATCAGGGCAAGCAAATAACCCCTCCAGCCGTTTGCACTGTTGAAAAGCGTTGAAGTACGCAGGATATTGCCATATCATTTGCTAAATTTACCGATTTCCATGCTCAGGGGAGACTTGTTATGGGCAAGAATATGATAAAAACAGGGATTGCTGCATTGCTTGCACTATGCTTTTTCGCAAGTGTATCAATTGCCGAGGAGCAGGGCAAAGGCGATATTGACTGGGCCGGCGGCTATGTGACCGGTGTTGGATTTGGCACGTCAAGGCCGACTGGAAACAGGGTTAAAGACCGGCTTAACGCTATACGCGCTGCCGAGGCTACTGCTCAGCGGGCCCTGCTTGAAACCATTAAAGGTGTAAGAATAGACTCTGTCACAACCGTTGAAAACATGGCACTGGTCGATGACAGGATCAGGACAAGGGTTAGTGGTGTAGTCAAAGGGGCCCATATTACCAAGCGTGATTTTCAATGGGTTGACGGTTCCCCCATGGCAACAGTTGAAATGAAGGTCTGTCTTACCGGAGGCATTTCAGGATGCCGAGGGCAGTCATTGGTCAATGTGCTGGACCTGGAAAAGGTCAAACTGCCTCCCCACGTGCCACAGGAGCCCATGAGTATTGATACGCCGCTGCCTTCATCCGGCCAGCCATCAGGCAGGAAGTCCCCGGTTTATGACGCAAATAGAAAAGTGACCGGTGTTATTTTTAACCTTGAAGGGCGTTTTTTTGAGAAAGAGATGTTGCCGGTAGTGGTAACCAGAAACAACGACAAAACTGTCACCATCTACTGCGTCAAAAATGTAAAACCGTCTGTCATCCGCTCCTTTGGTGCTGTGCGTTATGCTGATTCTCTGGATCAGGCCACAAAGCAACCCAATTTGGGTGACAACCCCTTGATCATCCATATTTCTGATGTCAGCAGGGAAAACATGATTTTCATCCATGCCGAGGATGCAAAGATCATGAGAGACACGATGATGCACGGCAATGATTATCTCAACGATGCAAAAGTTGTCATTACAACCAAATAGAATCGGACCATATTCCAATTGAATGGAGCATCTATGAAAAAGCTGTTTATGATGATGTGTATGTTAGTTGCCATGTTTGCTTTGGCAGGTATGGCATATGCTGAAACCCGTACCTATACTGAAATGGTGACTGTCAAGGTGGATGACGACGAATACGCCGCCCTGAACAAGGCCAAGGAACGCGCTCGCGAACAGGCCCTGCGCAGCTACCTGAACGATGTCTACAAGGATCGATCATCCACACTCAACCTGACCGGTGACGACAAGTTTGTGCAGGATATGGAAGTGGTTGAAAGCAAGGTTGGCGGCATGTTCAGCAAAGAGCTTACCGCCAAAATCAAGGTGACCATTAACGAAGAAGAGGTGCGCGCATATCTGAAACGCCAAGGGGCGGTAACCGGCAAGAATGAAGAGCGCCGCATCTTTGTCATCCTGATTCCCGGTAAGATGGACAGCGGCGATGCGCCGGTGATTCTGGACAACGTGAGAGCTGAAATCAGGAAGAATCTGACTGCTGCGGAATACACGGTCATTGATTCTGAAGAACAGGTAAAACGGCTGGAGTCACTTGCTGAAGAAGCAGACTATAACAAACTGGTCGGCCAGCTGGAAGGGTTGGGCGAGTGGGTTGTGATCGGCAAGGTAGACATAGATGTGGTGCAGGATGGCAGTATGCGTACCTATCATGCCATGATGACCGGCAAGACCGTCAGCATCACCAGCCGTGACCTGATGTGGGAAGGTAATATTGACGGAGCAGCCCGGGTCAGGGCCAGTGAGTCACCTAAAGCCGCCTTGCGTCTGGCTTCCATCAACGGTGGTAAATCCTTTGCCAAAGAGGTACTCAGTGCTCTGAACACCAAGACCCTTACCCAGGAACGCCGCGGCTCCCGTTTTGAGGTTGTTTTCCCTTCCGGCGGCAACTACAAACTTGAACGCAAAATTCTCAAGCTGCTTAAGGATGACATCAAAGGTTTGAAAAATGTCAGCCAGAAAAACCGCGGTAAGGGTGACATGGTGGTCGACCTTTATTATGTCGGTAAAATCAGTGATCTGGTTGACCTCCTGCTGGATAATTTTGAGCGGGATGCCCAGCTCAAACGCCTGAGTCCGGAGATTGACGGCAACAAGGTGATTTTCAAAAAATAGGCACGTCTCTGGCCTTCCGGCTTTATGCCGGAGGGCCTCTTCAGCAGTTTCACGCTTCAATAAATCCATATCATGTACAGGAAGACATAAATGGTCCCCAGCATTTTTTTGAAAAAGTTGTCCCTGTTTTTCACAGGACTGCTCTGTGTACTGCAGTTGAACGGTTGTGCTACCGGCACCGCTGGCCTGGAGTGTGGTGTTGAGAGTATGAACCCGACAATCCTTTCTGCACTTGATTCCTTTGAAAGTGCTGCGATTTCGATCAAACTTTCTAACCGCATTTTGCTGGAAACACCTATTCATGAAAATGACAAGTGGCCTGCAGAGCTTTATGGAGTCCCCTCTGGTGCAGCACTTTTGAAAATGGGGCTCAGTCTCTTTGGTGCATCACAAGGCGTGACCATCCCGACTGAAATTGATCCGCAGACCGGATTTCCCAGACCAACAAGTGCACTATACATCTTTCTCAAGGAGCGCGAGCAACTGCTGAACAGGGAGATCGTCAGGGAGGATGTGCGTTTCTTTGCTTCCCAGCCACCCAATGTAATCGCACGACAACTGCCGTCATACAGGCGCAGGCCGGGTGTTCAGCTGATTGATGACAACATTTACCGCAATCCGCTGATGGCCTATGGAGTTGTTACTGCCAACAAACAGGATATGGTCAAGCTGCAGCAGGAAATTGATCTGATTGCCAGGGGGTTCAAGGTTTGCGATGCCTGGGTGCACAAATCCAGAGAAGGCGATGTGAAACCAGCTGCCTGCAAAGATCCGGCACTCAAACAAGATGCGCTGGAAAAACGTCTGAAGAAGGCAAGTTATTCGCCAGACAGCACAGCCCCTGTCCCCGCAACGCAGCCTGACAGCAGCGCCAGCAGTCCGAAAGTAGATTCATTTGGTAACCCCGTAACAGAATCAGCTGTAGATAAGCTTGTGGAAAACAGTAACCCGGAACCTCCCAGAAAAAAGATTACTGCGAAGAGCAAACGCGGAAAAAATAAAAAGGCAAGAGGACGCCGGATCAGGCAGGCCGAAGAAGAGGCTGTAGTCGCCCAGACATCTACTGACAATAATGCTGATTCATCGGCAGCATATAACCGCCGTTCCATTCAATCGGCCAACTACACTAACGGAAAAATCATGGTCGTCAATGAGCAGGATCGCCTTGCCGGTGAGAAATCTGAAGAGCTGGAGACCATGCGCAAAAACTACGGCAAACTAGCCGGCAGGGTTTATAATGCCTCTGTAGCCGGTGCTGATTTTACCATGGCAGCCATCACCAAAATCACCTGTGCCATAGTCAACGGTGTCAGGGCCTTCCCAAATGCAAATAATGAAATCAGGGGCTGGCGCGGCGCTTACAACGCTGCCATGTTGCTACCGCGCATCAAAGGTGTGATCAATGCCTTTGGCTATTACAGGGATAACCTGGGGCTGCAGTTTGTGGCTTACAGAACCATGTATCAGCAGATCAAGGGCACCTACCCGGAGTTGAAGGATGACGACCCTGCCCATGAACAGAAAACTACCGAGGCCATGCTGAGGGTAGAACAGGCTGTTATAACCTTCAAACAACTTGAACCTAAACTGGCATTGCTGGCCAAAGGTGGTGAAGTTGAATTTACTGACGGAGAGATTGATCGCATAAACAGAGTCGCCTCCATGTTTCCATCAAACAGGGAGGCAGAGCAAAGGCTGATGTTGGCTTGGGGAATCCGGCCATAATTGCAAACCAGGTCGCATTATCTGCACTGGAATTATCTGATCAGCGGAGGGAATTTTTATGTCATGGTCATTCAAACTTAAAACAATGCTGGCTGGACTGGCCTCGGCGGCAATGTTGTTCGGCTGTGCCGGCGCACCGGATGTGGTTTATGTAAAGGAGGCCCAGCAGGTAACCACCCAGGCCTTGGAACCGGTAATGCTGGAGTCTGCTGAGTTGGAAAACGATGTCAAGCGTCTGCGGAGATTCTTTTTGCCTGAAATGGCTGAAGAATTTATGACGGCTGTGCAGACAGAGATTGCTAATACAAAAAGGTTCACCAAGGTGCTGTTGAACGCATCTGAAGGCGATACATATATCATTCAGCCACGCATCGAGAAGGTTGATGCCATTACCAGGCCGATTGCCTCTGATCCAACTCGCATCAGGTTGGTAGCCACGGCCAATACCAGACTGGATGTCTTCTTTATCAACCAGAAGGCGCAGAAAGAGCTGGTCAAGTCATTCTATGACAAACGCAATATTGAGCAGCGCATCTCCAAAAGGGTCGGCATTACCCCAGATATGAAGTTGGAGTATATCCTGCGGGCCACCAACGTCTCCTTCAGGGCAGCGGCAGACCAGCTGGGCAATGCCTTTAACCCCAGCTATGAGATGGGTACCATCAGCCGTATCAATGGCAGGGTGGCCAATATTCAGATCAATACCAGCAAAATCAGGAAGATGCCCAAGAAACAGCAGGCTGTAGAAGTGATTGACGATGATAACAGGGTGCTGGCCACAGTGGCCGAGTTGGTGGTGGAGGATGGCAATATCACCGGCAAGCTCTTCGAGAAGTCAGGCGCCAGCATCAAGGAAGGCTCCCGGGTCCGTGCCCGGGTCAATGGCCTGACGGAATGATTTTTTAGTAAACAGCATGTTTTCAAAAGCGGGAAGGCGAAAGCCCTCCCGTTTTTTGTCGAATGCTTATCCCGCTTTTCTGCTATTTTGAGATTATCTAATAACCGAAGGAGAGTGCAATGAATCCAGAGTGGAAAATAGACACTGTTGCCGTACAGGGCGGTTACGAGCCTAAATCGGGCGAGCCTCGTGTCCTGCCAATCGTCCAGAGTACCACGTTCAAGTATGATAATGCTGAGCATGTAACAAAGCTGTTTGATCTGGAAGAGCCGGGCTTTTTTTATACCCGTCTAGCCAACCCAACCACCGACTGTTTTGAGCGCAAGATCGCTCAGATGGAGGGCGGAGTTGGCGCATTGGCAACATCATCTGGGCAGGCCGCCACAACACTGGCCATCATGAACATCTGCCAGGCCGGTCAACATATTGTGACCGCCAGCACGCTGTATGGCGGCACTTACAATCTCTTCGCCGTTACGCTGCCCAAAATGGGGATCGAAGTAACTTTTGTTGATCCTGAACTGCCAGCGGAAGAGATCAAGAAAGCTTTCAAGGCCAACACCCGTTGCCTGTTTGCTGAAACCATCGGCAATCCGGGCTTGAATATCCTGGATTTTGAAAAGTTTTCCGCAATCGCAAATGAAATGCAAACGCCGCTGATTGTGGACAATACCTTTGGAACCCCTTACCTCTGCCGCCCTTTTGAACATGGGGCGCACATCGTCATCCACTCTGCTACCAAGTATATCGATGGGCACGCCACCAGCGTGGGGGGTGTAATTGTAGATGGCGGCACCTTTGACTGGGGCTGCGGGCGTTTTCCCGAAATGACCGAACCGGACAGCAGCTATCACGGCCTTGAGTACTTGAAAACATTCGGACCACAGGCCTATATTGTTAAGGCCCGTGTACAGCTTATGCGCGACCTGGGGACGCCGCCGGGACCATTCAATTCGTTTCTGTTCAACTTGGGGCTGGAAACTCTTCACCTGCGCATGCAGCGCCACAGCGACAACGCCCTGCAGGTGGCAAAATTTCTGGAGTCTCATCCGCTGGTGAGTTGGGTCTGTTATCCCGGTCTGGGCAGTCATCCCACCCATGGGCGGGCCCTGAAGTATCTGCCCAAAGGGTGCAGCGGTGTGCTGACATTCGGTATCAAAGGTGGAAGCGGGGCAGGGCGGAAATTCATGGAGGCTACCAGGCTGATTGCGCTGGTGGTGCACGTGGGCGATGCCCGCAGTTGCGTACTGCATCCGGCCAGCACCACCCATCGTCAACTGTCTGAAGAGCAGTTAAAGGCCTGCGGTGTAAAACCGGATCTGATCAGACTCTCCATAGGCATTGAGGCTGCCGGCGATATCATTAACGATATCGACCAGGCGTTGCATGCCAGCCAGTAATATGTTCGCATTGATATAAAAGAAAAGGCCGGAAAAGCAGTTTGCTTTTCTGGCCTAACAATTTATGTGTGGTTATATAACCAGACCTACTTCATCAACACCTTCAAGGCCTGTTTGAGCAGCTCCTCCAGACTGTTGCCCTGTGCCGCATCAAGACTGCCGATCACCTTGCGTACCTGTGGTTCCTTGTATCCCAGATTGAGCAATGCTGAGACCACATCTTCGACAATGTCGTCCTCTGGCAGCGCTTTTGACTCAGTAGTCGGCACCAGCGAAACATCCAGCTTGCCAACCTTTTCTTTCAACTCCAGTACAAGTCTTTCTGCAGTTTTTTTGCCGATGCCTGGTATGGTTGAAAGTTTGTGAATATCCCCAAGCCTGATGGCCTGGGCCAGTTGGTCTGGCTGGATATTGGAGAGAATATCCTTGGCCAGTTTTGGGCCGATGCCGGAAACTGATATGAGCAGTTGAAAAAATGATTTTTCCAGCAGGGTGCGGAAGCCATACAACTGAATGGCATCCTCCCTGACGCTGGTATGGATATGGAGTGTGACACTGCCGGCTTCGGGTAGTTCATAATAAGTGGAAAACGGGATTTGCACGCGGTAGCCCACACCATGCACGTCCAGAATGATATGGTCCGGTGATTTGTAAGCGATGTTACCGGCTAACATGGCGATCATGGTTTGAAATCCCTCCAGGATGTTTTAGCTGCCTTGACTGGTGAACCAACGGTTTTCTGCTTCAGGTCTCTTGAGTTCAGGTGGCAGACCGCTACCGCCAAGGCATCGGATGCATCTGCCTGGGCCAGTTCCGTCAACCCCAGCAACGCCTTAAGCATCTTCTGTACCTGGGACTTTTCCGCCCGCCCCTGGCCAACGACCGCCTGTTTGACTTGCAGAGCCGTATATTCAGCCACCGGCAGATCTGCATGCACGGCGGCCACCAGGGCTGCGCCGCGTGCCTGACCCAGTTTTAGTGCGCTCTGGACATTATTGGAAAAGAACACATTCTCAACGGCGACCTCATCTGGCCTGTATTCAGCAATAATGTTTGATAAGCCATCAAAAATAATCTTCAGGCGACCGGCAAAGTCAGCAGCGCTATCAGTAAAGATTGCCCCGTTATCCACATGGACCAGGCGATTGCCCTGTTGCTCCACAATCCCGTAACCAGTGATGCGCGACCCCGGATCTATGCCCAGTACTCTCATTGTGCGCTCCAAACAAAAAAAGGGGCCGTTCGGCCCCCCTAGCTTACATCATCTTTTCCATCTCTTCCGCTGATATGTCGAAGTTTGCATAGACATTCTGCACATCGTCGCAGTCTTCCAGCTTATCCATCAGTTTGAGCATGCTTTCAGCCGGTTTTCCTTCCAGCTCAATCAAGGTCTGGGGGATCATGGTCACTTCAGCGTTTGCGAATTTAAAGCCTTTTTCCACCAGCGCTTCACGCACCTCAATGAAGCTAGACGGGTCGGTGGTAACTTCATACTGTTCCGATTCCTCGGCTACGTCCTCGGCGCCCACTTCAATGGCTGCCTCGAAGAGCTGATCAAAATCCACATTTTTATCAAATGTAATCAAGCCCTTTTTGCTGAACATCCAGGCCACACAGCCAGCCTCGCCCATGTTGCCGTTATTCTTGCTGAAAATGCTGCGGATATCAGAAACGGAACGGTTGCGGTTATCGGTCATTACCTCTACCAGTACGGCAACACCACCGGGGCCGTAACCCTCATAGATGATCTCCTCATAAGTAACACCCTCCAGGCCGCCAGCTCCCTTCTTGATAGCCCTTTCGATATTGTCCTTGGGCATATTCTCAGCTTTGGCCTTATCAACTGCCGTCCTCAAACGCGGGTTGGCAGCAGGATCGCCTCCACCCAGTTTTGCGGCAACGGAGATCTCTTTGATGATCTTGGTGAATATCTTGCCGCGTTTGGCGTCTGCGGCACCCTTCTTGTGCTTGATTGTACTCCACTTGTTATGGCCGGACATATGTTCCACACTCCTTCGAGTAATAATGACTGTTGCCTTGAAAAGCGACAAATATTAGCATGTTATCAATACTCTGTCCAGAATGAATTTGCCTGTTTTTTCAATAGGTCAGCCAAGTCGTAAGCATGTGACTTGTGTCGCAGTGCACTATTCAGTTGCCAAAAGTGCTGAATCAGGCATAGTTATTTATATTCTGATGATTTTGTAAATACTGCTTGCAGTTGAATGAACACAAATATGTACATATGAGAGGTGCAAAATGTTTGTCAAAAATAAAATGCTGCTCTTGTTCTCCATGCTTTGTATCTGGGGTTTGTTATGCGGTTGCAGTGCCTTGAGGCCGACTGCCATCGGAAATCTGCCGCCGATACTGGCGCAGGACGAGCTGATCCGCCCTTATGAAAAGCTGGGCAGGATCATTATTACACGTGAGGTCTATTTGGTTGATTATGCTATCACAGCCTCCGTGCAGGAATGGGGGTACACGGCCGTTCGTGAGGAGGCTGCCCGCATGGGCGCCGATGCAGTAATCTTCCCAGAGGTGACAGGACAGGCCGCGACATATAGTACTGTGGTTCCGACAACGGAGTATCGCGCCACTGGGGTCGCCATAAAATTTAAATAGGGATTGACAGAACCGCTATTAATTTATATAAGATTTATTCTTCAAATTTATGGCGGCGTAGCCAAGTGGTAAGGCAGAGGTCTGCAAAACCTTTATTCAGCGGTTCAAATCCGCTCGCCGCCTCCAAAGATAATTAAACGGGTCAACTTGAATGTTGACCCGTTTTTATTTTGCCTGCCGACCATCCTTGGAATGTAATTCAGCTGCGGTGAGAACCCCCGGATATGGGGCAAAGACAGCAAATGTCTGAGATCTGATGCCTGTCGGAGTAACGTAAGGTTACCCCTGATCTGGCTCTGATTATTTAGCGCAGCATTTTTTATACTTCAGGCCGCTACCGCACGGGCATGGTTCATTGCGTCCCACCTTGTTGGAAATGATCGGCTTGGGTTTTACCTGGTAACCGTCAACAAAGTACCATTCACCCTCGAGTTTTTCAAAACTGGCTATTTCGTGGTGAACCACTGGATTACCGTTTTCCTGGTAGCGTGCTGCAAATTCTACTTCACCTTTGTTATCTTCCTTGCCGCCAAGTTTGGTCTCAATGATATCCAGGCCTTCCCATACGGAATTTACGGACCAGGCATATGAGCTTTCGCGGTCAAAATCAGCCCTGTTCTGGGGGTGGGTTGTGTCGTGGATGAAGTCCATGTCGGCGTCCACATAGGCCGTGTAACGGGCTCTCATCAGTTGCAGCGCTGTTTCCGGTTTCTTTTTGCCGGTGATAAACGGTTTACAACAGTAGGGGTAGGTTTTTCCGCTTCCGCAGTGACACTTGTTCATCTATTACTCCTTATTGTTTTGATTTATTGTAGTTAGTCTGGTTGATTGAGATTTTTAGTTTCAGCGTATCTAGCAGCCTGGAGCTGAAACGGATGCCGTTGCGTCCGCGGCCTATTTCCAAACCCTGCTCAATACCGTGAAAGTCTGATCCGGCTGTGGTCAGCAGGTTGTTCTCTGCAGCCCTGCGCCGCAGAAACTCCATTTCTTCCGGTTGTGCCATGTTGTTGTAGACTTCGATGCCTTCCAGGCCAGCTTTTGCAAGCTCCTGGACGATGTTGGTCAATTGGGTCCGGTCATTGGTGATGCTGGTGGGGTGTGCCAGCACGGGTACGCCGCCGATTTCCTTGATGTGGTTGATGGCGTCTGCGATGGGCCAGTAGAGTTTGGGCACATTGCATGGAATCAGATAGCGCTGGAAGGCGTCTTCAATATTGTTCACATAGCCCCGCTTGAGCATTGCCCGGGCAATGTGTGGTCTGCCGATGGTGTCCGCTGCATAGGCTAGCACTTCTTCAACACTGATTGGTTCCTTGGCTTCAATCGCCAGTTTGGCGTTGATTTTCTCCAGTATTTCAGCGTTGCGATTTTTGCGCCGTTGTCTGAACTCATCCAGACTGGCGGTGAATGCCGGATTGGTGTGGTCAATACCGTATCCCAGGAGATGGACATCTTTCCACTGCTGGTATTTCACGGAAAGCTCAACAGCTGGAATCAACTCAATACCATGCTTTTGGGTTGCTGTCAGCGCCGGATCTATGCCTGAAACAGAGTCGTGATCAGCCAGGGCAATAGCTGAAAGTCCAACGGTTGCCGCCCGTTCAACAATCTCTACTGGAGCATAGGCGCCGTCTGAACAGTTGGAGTGAATGTGCAGGTCTATGAATTTTTCTTCAGAGGTCATAAGTGCAACATACTAACCTTTCAAGAGTAAAAAGTAAAACCGGTATTGCAAGAGCAGATGGCTTGGTTTAATATCGCCAACATGAAACCATTTGATATCCGTACAGTTATTCATGTTTTGGAGGACGAATACCGGAGGTGGAAAACCCCGGCTGTGACGATTGTTGCCCATTGCGGATGCTCACCCTTCAAGGTTCTGGTTTCCTGCATAATTTCCCTGCGAACCAAAGATGAGGTGACGGCAGTGGCCTCAGCACGTCTGTTCGAGGTGGCGGATACTCCGCAGCGGCTCAGCTGTCTGTCGGAAGATGAGATTGCCATGCTGATTTTTCCGGCGGGTTTTTACCGCAACAAGGCGGGGCAGATCCGTCAGATTTCTGAGCGTTTGTGCCGTGAATATAACGGCTGTGTGCCGGATGAGCTTGATGAGTTGCTAAAGTTCAAGGGGGTGGGGCGCAAAACCGCCAACCTGGTTTTGACGCTGGGCTTCGGAAAGCAGGGTATCTGTGTGGATACCCATGTACACAGGATATGCAATCGCTGGGGATATCTGCAGACCAGAACTCCGGAAGAGACGGAGATGGCGTTGCGTGCTAGGCTGCCGGCCGAGTTCTGGGTTAGAATTAATGACCTGCTGGTGGCATTTGGTCAAAACCATTGCACGCCGCTTTCCCCGTTCTGTTCGACCTGCCGGCTTTTGAATGTGTGTGCCCAAAATGATGTGATTAAATATCGCTGAATGGGTGTTGAGATGGCCGGTTTGTTTAATCTGATTTTTGTGATACAGTGAAAACCTGTGTTTTAATAGCGTCAGTGATTATAGTGATAGTATTCACAGCATATCAGGAGGGTATCAATGTCTACAAAGTTCCGCCCGCGCCCGGTTTATCTGGCCGCATCATGGATGGCCCCGGTGGGGCGCTATAATGGCAAGGATAAGGAAAAGCTTTCGTTTCTTGAGATGGCTGAGCGTTGTGGCGAGGTGTTTTCCGGCAGCCCGATCCGCAGGCGTGATATCGAGGCAGTTGTTGTCGGCAGCCAGAATCCTTCTGCATTTTCCGGCGTAGATAATACGGCTGCCAAGATTGCTGGTATCCTAGGCATCTCTGGCGCCAAGTCTATCCTGATCGATACGGCATCATCTTCCGGGGCTTCGGCCTTTGAAAATGCCTATCTGGAGGTGGCCTCCGGTCGCCATGATCATGTGCTGGCCATCGGGCTTCAGAAACTGAGTGAAACCTCTACTGAGGATACGACCCGTATCATTGCCGGTGTTATTGATCGTGAGGAATCAGAGTTCGGGCTGAGCATGCCTGCCTGTGGGGCATTGGTGGCTAGAGCCCTGATGGAGAAATTACAGTTGAACGAAGAGGAGTGGACCGCCTATGCGGCACTGCTGAATCAACGGATCCACCGTTTTTCTTCAAAAAACCCCAATGCGCATAACCGTTCACAACTGGAGGTTGCCGACTATTTTCGTCAGGTTGCTAATCGCCGTAATTACAAGCTGTGGGATCCTCTGCGACTGCAGGACTACTGCCCTATGTCAGACGGCATGGCGGCCGTGGTGCTTACCTCCAAGCCGCAGGATGTGTTGATCAGCGGTCTCGGCAGCGCTACGGATATTCCTACCATTGCGGATCGTCATTATTTCCACTCATTCCCGGCAACTGTGTGGGCTTCCGCATACACTTACGGTATGGCTGGCCTCAAGGATATACGCGCCTTTTCCGGTTCCCTGCATGTTAACATGCATGATCCTTTCATCAGTTTTGGTCCGATAAATTTGGTGGATCTGGGTGTTGTCAGCCGTAACCGCTTGATGGATGCTCTGCTGGATGATGAACTTACTGGTGAAAACGGTGAATTTCCGACCAATCTCACTGGTGGCCTGATTGGGCGTGGTCACCCGCTTGGCGCAACCGGCATGATTCAGATTGTCGAAAATCATCATCTCATGAACGAGCGAGGATTCAGGGCGGCTTTGTCTCATTCCATTGGCGGGCCGATTAACAACAATATGGTGGTGTTGCTGGAAAGCAGCAGAAGTTATTTTTCCAGACGCCATGAACCATACAAACCTTGGGGGTTGCCGTCACTTAGCCGTTTGAAGCCAAAAAATGTAACGCTGGATGCCTTGCTGGCTGAAAACAATAAGGTGGAAGGCTCTTTTGTCACTACTACAGCAAGATGCAATTACAAGACCGGCAAGGCTGAAGTTGTGATAGTGATCGTTGCCTGCCGTTTCAAGAGCGGTGTGTATCGTTTTCTCTTTGGTATTGAGGGGGAGCATTATGAACAGGTGTCGCTGTTCAAGGTGGGTGATCCGATCAGCCTTGAGCGTGTAGACGGCTGTATTCTGATTAATCGTATGCCAGTGCGCAAGTTTTATACGAGGACGATCAATGGGCTGGTCGAGCTTGCAGGCAGCAGTTGGAAGCGTTTCAAGGGCTGATTGAATAGTATTACTTTGTGTTTGTTTGGGGTTGTGCAGTTTGCGGCACAACCCTGATTTTGTTTGGGGGCATTTTGTGAAGTTAATAATGGTGTTTATGTTTTTTGTTGTATTTTTTGTCTGTGGTACTGCCCAGGAGGGAAACACAGCGGCGCCTTCCGGTTATGAACGTGTTTCATGGGGGACAAATATTGATGCTGTGGCAAAACATTATCCCCGCGGCCAGAAGGGCCGGCTTGGCGATGAGTTGTTCTATAGACAGTTCAAGCCCAGTAACGCTATTGCCCGCCGCAATTTTGCCTTCAAGGATAACAGGCTGCATGTAGTTTCTGTCAGCTATGACAGACGCTATATTGAAAGGTGCGGTTTGGAACGGTTGCTTTTTGAGCAGCGCAAGCTACATGGCGCAGGTCGGCTGGATACCACCATGGCACCGCAGATGGTTAGTTGGGTCTGGGTACATGCAGATACAAAGGTGACGTTATCCTATGTACCCAAACGTCCGGATATCACGGTAATGCTTTATGAATATTTGGGCGTGTCGCCTCACGCTGTAACCATGCAACCTGCGCCCGTTCGGCATGAGTAGGTTCACTTTTCGAAATATATTCATATGTTGGGTGCTTGCATTTTTTAGAATGACTTGCTAAATTATTAGCAGTCGAGCACTGAGAGTGCTAAATCAGGTATAAAAGGAGAAATGGGTTATGGTTGCCAATCTGCCGGTTGTTGCGGACAGTCTGACGCTATATCTGGCTGAGATACGCAAGTTTCCTGTTCTTGCTGATGAAGAAGAGCATCGTCTGGCTGTAAGGTTTTTTGAGGAAAAGGACATTCAAGCGGCCCACGCGCTGATTACAGCAAATCTGCGTTTTGTTGTAAAGGTGGCTTATGAGTACCGCCATTATGGGATGAAGATGCTGGACCTGATCCAGGAGGGCAATATTGGCCTGATGATGGCGGTCAGAAAATTCAATCCCTATAAAGGTATTAGATTGATCTCTTACGCTGTGTGGTGGATCAAGGCATATATACAGAATCATATTATATCTGCCTGGAGTCTGTTGAAAATTGGTACAACCCAGGCTCAAAGAAAATTGTTTTTTAAGTTGCGAGAAGCCAAGAATGCGATCCGTAAACTTACTGGTGGCGAAGACGACCTGCATTCGACTGCAGTTTCGTTAAACGTATCTGACAGCGAAGTGCTGGAGATGGATCAGCGGCTACTGGGTGAGTGTTCGTTGGATGCCGAAATGCCTGGTGCTGATGGATTGACTATTTTGGAGGGACTGGCGGACGACAGGATGAATCAGGAGGAGCTGCTGGCGGAAATGCAGGATGGTATACAGTTGAGAAATAAGGTTGCGTCAGCACTTTCGGGGTTAAACGAAAAAGAGCGTTTTATTATTGAAAAAAGGGTGACTTCTGATGAGCCGATGACGTTGCAGGAAATTGCGGTTCATTTTTCCATCTCGCGAGAGCGGGTTCGCCAGATTGAGGAAGCTGCGCTACGCAAACTGAAGGGTATATTGCAGCCAGCATTATCGCTCTCCTGAAGTTGTATGGATTTAAATGCGTTGTTTTGTGCATCTGAATGGCGATGCGTATGAACAACGCATTTTTTATTTTTAGTTTAAAGAAAAAGCTTGACAGTAAGTCGGGAATTCTTTAAAAACAATATTTCCGTTAAGGATGGTCTGATAACGTGTGCTGGCGTAGCTCAACTGGTAGAGCAGCTGACTTGTAATCAGCAGGTTGCGGGTTCGAGTCCCATCGCCAGCTCCATAAAATCAGCCAGGCTATTCACAATGGAGGGATTCCCGAGCGGCCAAAGGGAACAGACTGTAAATCTGTCGTCAGTGACTTCGGAGGTTCGAATCCTCCTCCCTCCACCATAACATCATCGGAAGCTGGCAGGACGTGTGAATCCAGGAGACGTGGTCGATTACTGGTAAGGATGTGTTGCTTGGTTTTCCAAATATCTTCGTCTGGTTTATGCGGGAGTAGCTCAGTTGGCTAGAGCATCAGCCTTCCAAGCTGAGGGTCGCGGGTTCGAGCCCCGTTTCCCGCTCCAGATTGCCCACATAGCTCAGGAGGTAGAGCACTTCCTTGGTAAGGAAGAGGTCACCGGTTCGAGTCCGGTTGTGGGCTCCATTTCATAGCGGATTATATAAGCAAAAAACTGGATTTTCAGGGTAATTATAAGTATCAAGGAGGGCCAGTCATCATGGCTAAGGCTAAATTTGAGCGCACCAAACCGCATGTAAACATTGGTACAATCGGTCACGTTGACCACGGCAAGACCACCTTGACCGCTGCAATCACCAAAGTATTGGCAGGCAAAGGTCAGGCAGAATTCAAGGCATTTGACCAGATCGACAACGCACCTGAGGAGCGTGAGCGTGGTATCACCATTGCCACCGCCCACGTAGAATATGAAACAGACAAGCGTCACTATGCACACGTAGACTGTCCGGGCCATGCCGACTATGTAAAGAACATGATCACCGGTGCAGCTCAGATGGACGGAGCAATTCTGGTTGTATCCGCAGCAGACGGCCCTATGCCTCAGACCCGTGAGCACATCCTGCTTGCTCGTCAGGTAGGCGTACCTTACATCGTAGTATTTCTGAACAAGGCCGACATGGTAGACGACGCCGAACTTCTTGAGCTCGTAGAGCTCGAAATTCGCGAACTGCTCTCCTCCTATGACTTCCCCGGTGACGACATTCCAATCATCAAGGGATCGGCCCTTCAGGCACTTAACGGAGAAAAAGGCGAGTTGGCTGAGCCAGCAGTCCTGGCTCTCATGGAAGCCGTAGACGGCTACATTCCTGAGCCTCAGCGTGCCATCGACAAGCCTTTCCTTATGCCTGTAGAAGACGTATTTTCCATCTCCGGTCGTGGTACCGTCGCCACCGGTCGTGTAGAGCGCGGCATTGTAAAAGTCGGCGAAGAAGTAGAAATCGTCGGCATCAAAGCCACCGCCAAAACCACCGTAACCGGCGTTGAAATGTTCCGCAAGCTGCTTGACGAAGGCCGTGCCGGCGACAACATCGGCGCCCTTCTGCGCGGTGTAAAGCGTGAAGACATCGAGCGTGGTCAGGTACTTGCCAAGCCCGGTTCCATCACCCCCCACACCAAATTCAAGGCAGAAGCCTACATTCTCAGCAAAGAAGAGGGTGGTCGTCATACCCCGTTCTTCAACGGTTATCGTCCTCAGTTCTACTTCCGCACCACCGACGTAACCGGTGTGGTAGACCTTGCTGCAGGCACCGAGATGGTAATGCCCGGTGACAATGTCGCCGTAACCGTAAACCTGATCACCCCGATCGCCATGGACGAAGGTCTGCGCTTTGCGATTCGTGAGGGTGGCCGTACTGTAGGCGCTGGCGTCGTCAGCTCAATTATTGAATAACGAGAGAAAACGCTGAGAGTCGCCAGGCTGTGCGACGTACATGCTGAAGGGATGAAAAGATGAGAGATATAATTACGCTTGGCTGCACTGAGTGCAAACAGAAAAACTATACAACAACCAAGAACAAAAAAACGATTCCAGGAAAGCTGGAACTCAGCAAGTATTGCCGCTTTTGTCGCAAACACACACCTCATAAGGAAACTAAATAGTATCTGAGTAGTGTTTCGGGCGTGCAGGCCAGTAGCTCTAACGGCTAGAGCACCGGTCTCCAAAACCGGGTGTTGGGGGTTCGAATCCCTCCTGGCCTGCCATTTAAACCGACTTAGTGGTAGGCATGCCACTTGATCGGCGATTGATAGCTCTGAATCGGAGTGCGATGTGCATAATTTGAAAACCTTTCTTGAATCAGTAAAGGCGGAGCTGGTAAAGGTTACCTGGCCTACGCGCAAGGAAGCGATTGCGACTACTGGTGTTGTTATAGTTATAGTATCAGTGATTGCATTGTACCTTGGGGCGTGTGATATGGTGCTGGCTAAGCTGCTGCAACTGATACTGGGTTAAAGGAACATATATGTCCAAAAAGTGGTATGGCGTTCACACATATTCCGGTTTTGAAAACAAGGTCAGACTAAACCTGCTGGAGCGTATCAAAAATGAAGGTATGGAAGAGCTGTTTGAAGAAGTACTCATACCTTCTGAAACCGTTGTTGAGCTGAAAAAAGGTGAAAAAAGAACCTCTTCAAGGAAATTTTTCCCTGGCTACATTCTTGTAAAGATGGAGCTTAATGACGAAACTTGGCACATAGTCAAGGAAACATCCAAGGTAACAGGATTTGTCGGCGGGAATACACCCTTCCCGATCCCGGATGAAGAGGTTAACAAGATCACTCGACGCATGGAAGAAGGGGCGGAAAAACCGCGCCCTAAAGTGCTTTTTGAGGTCGGTGAGACTGTACGTGTTGTTGATGGCCCATTTCTCAACTTCTCCGGTATTGTTGAGGATGTCAAACCGGATAAGGGTAAGTTGCGGGTTACGGTGACCATCTTTGGCAGGGCCACCCCTGTTGAGCTGGAATTCATGCAGGTAGAAAAGAATTAATCAGATTCCGAATTACATAGTTTAAGGCATTTGGACACAAAGGAGCACCATAATGGCAAAGAAGATTACAGGCTATATCAAATTGCAGATCCCTGCCGGAAAAGCAAACCCGTCTCCACCGATTGGTCCTGCATTGGGTCAGCACGGTGTGAACATCATGGAGTTTTGCAAGGCCTTCAACGCTAAAACACAGGCAGAAGAAGGTACAATTACTCCGGTTGTTATTACCGTTTATGCGGACCGTTCCTTTTCTTTTATTACCAAGACCCCCCCGGTTCCGGTTCTGATCAAGAAGACTCTTGGTCTTGCCAGTGGGTCTGCTGTGCCTAACAAGACAAAGGTCGGTAAATTGACAAAGGCCCAGGTTGAAGAGATTGCCAAAAAGAAGATGCCTGATTTGAACGCAGCTTCACTTGAGGCCGCTATGCGGACTGTTGAGGGGACTGCACGATCCATGGGCGTTGATATAGTTTAATATTATTTATTGTATATAAAGAGAGGTTGCAACATGTCTAAGACAGGAAAAAAACATACCTCAGCATCTGAAAAGATCGACAGGTCAAAGGTTTACTCCGTTGGCTCCGCGCTCGATATTGTCAAACAGTCTGCATATGCAAAATTTGATGAGACTGTTGATGTTGCCGTGCGGCTTGGCGTGGATCCCCGCCATGCAGATCAAATGGTTCGTGGTGCTGTAGTGCTGCCGAACGGGCTTGGCAAAGATGTACGTGTGCTTGTGTTTGCCAAAGGTGAGAAGGAAAAGGAAGCCCTTGATGCTGGTGCTGATTATGTCGGTGGCGACGATCTGGTAGCCAAAATCCAGGAAGGTTGGTTTGATTTTGATACAGCCATTGCTACCCCGGATATGATGGGCGTGGTTGGTAAAATTGGTAAATTGCTGGGACCTCGTGGCCTGATGCCGAATCCAAAAGTTGGTACTGTTACTTTTGAAGTTGGCCGTGCTGTGAAAGAATCCAAGGCCGGCAAGGTAGAATTCCGCGTTGAAAAGGCTGGTATCATTCACGCACCAGTCGGCAAGGTTTCGTTTGATGCGGAGAAGCTGAAAGGCAATCTGCTCGCGCTGGTGGAGGCTCTTGTCAAGGCAAAGCCTTCAGCTGCCAAAGGCACATATATTAAAAAGATTTCCATGTCTTCAACCATGGGCCCTGGTATTAATCTGGATGTCAACGATGTGACGTCCCAGATTTAATTATATAGATTGCCAAAGTTAAAGACAGCAGGTGCTGTGTTCTTAATCCGTACATGTGCGGGCCTGCCGAGACTTGGGGTTCACGAGTAAATCGTGCTTCCTGACTTTGGCCGGGACTTGTCCCATAAACCAAAAGAAAGGAGGAGGTCGCTTGAACAAGGATAACAAGCAAGAACTGGTAACACAGATGCATGAAAGCCTCAGCCGTGCTAAAGCTGTATTTTTGGCTGATTTTCGCGGTATGTCTGTAGGCCAGGCAACGAGCCTGCGTACTGAGCTGCGCAATGCTGCTGTGGAGTATAAGGTATTTAAAAACACTCTGCTTGATTTGGCTGCCAAGGGAACTGACGCAGAATGTATCAGTCCGTATCTGGCAGGTCCTACCGCCATCGCCATTTCATATGATGATCCGGTCAGTGCAGCCAAGGTGCTCAGCAAATTTGCCAAGGACCCTCAGAGCAAGCTTGTACTGAAAGCAGGCATGCTGTCGGGCAAGGTTCTGGATGTCAAACAGATTCAGTCTCTGGCAGATCTGCCATCAAGGGAAGTGCTTATTGCCAAGATGCTCGGTTCCATGCAGGCTCCTGCAACCAATTTCGTTGGCGTGCTGGCTGCTCTGCCTGGTTCTCTCGTGCGTGTGCTTGATGCAATACGTGCCCAAAAAGCTGAAAACTAGTTTTGAAAACTAACATTAACAATATTTCCGATTTGGAGGACTAAAAAATGGCAGAAATCACCAAGCAGGATGTAATCAGCTATATCGAAAGCATGACAGTTCTTGAGCTTGCAGAACTGGTAAAGGAACTTGAAGAAAAGTTCGGCGTATCCGCAGCTGCACCGGTTGCAGTTGCTGCTGTTGCAGGCCCCGCAGCTGCTGCTGAGGCAGCAGAAGAGAAGACAGAGTTTGATATCATCCTTAAAAGTGCTGGTGCAAACAAAATCAACGTGATCAAGGTTGTGCGCGCTCTTACCAGCCTTGGCCTCAAAGAAGCAAAAGACCTGGTTGACGGTGCACCTAGCCCAGTCAAAACCGGTGTTTCCAAGCAGGAAGCAGAAGACGCAAAGAAACAGCTTGTTGAAGCTGGTGCAGAAGTAGAAATCAAATAAAAACGCTACGTTCATAGTAGTCGGGAGCCAAGGTCGCCTGGAGCGGCCTTGGCTTGTCCTGTTTGAGCAGCAATCTCTATCTTTCATTAGTCAGTAATTCCAGCCGGTTAGCCCTTTTCGGCCGGATGTCGTCACGATAATCGCCAAAGGAGAAGCTATGGCTTATTCTATCGCCAATAACCACCTGTTGCGTAAAAACTTCGCCAAAATCAAGAACGTAATTGATATACCGAATCTGATTGATATTCAGAAGAATTCATATATGCGCTTCCTGCAGCAGGAAGCATCGCCAGAATCCCGAAAAAACTCGGGCCTAGAAGCTGTCTTCAGAAGTGTTTTTCCCATAAAGGACTTTAGCGAAAGCGCTTCGCTTGAGTATGTATCCTATTCACTCAGCAAACCTAAATATGATGTCGTTGAGTGTCACCAGAGGGGCATGACCTATGCTGCCCCGATGAAGGTTAAAGTACGTCTGGTGATCTGGGATTCAGGCAAGGACAATGGCGTAAGGGCCATCAAGGATATAAAGGAACAGGAGGTTTATTTCGGCGAAATTCCGCTGATGACCGATAACGGCACCTTTATCATCAACGGTACCGAAAGGGTTATCGTGAGTCAGCTGCATCGTTCCCCCGGTGTGTTTTATGACCATGACAAGGGCAAAACCCACTCAAGCGGCAAGGTACTGTATTCTGCCCGTGTTATACCTTATCGTGGTTCATGGCTTGACTTTGAATTTGACCATAAGGACATTCTTTATGTTCGTATAGATCGCAGAAGAAAGATGCCTGCCACTGTGTTGCTCAAAGCACTGGGCTACACCGCTGAACAGTTGCTTAACTATTATTACAGAAGCGAAGAAATCAATATTGACGGTGACCTGATCACCAAGAATGTTGATCCTGAACTGTTGACCCTGCAAAAGGCTGTGGTTGATGTGGTTGATGCAAAGAGCGGCGAGGTAATCGTCAAGGCCAACCGCAAATATACCAAGGCGTCCATCAAGAAAATGGTGGATCATGGTATTAATTGCGTACCGGTTAATCAGGAGGGGGTTGTCGGCAGGTTTGCCTCAACTGATATTGTCGATCCAGCTACCGGCGAGGTGCTGCTCGAATGCAATGAAGAATTGACAAACGAGAAGTTTGAGGAAATCAAGGCGCGCGGCGTCAAGTCATTCAAGCTTCTTTTTATTGACAATCTGCACGCCACATCATCCTTCAGGGATACGTTGCTGGTAGACAAGATTGCGACAACAGAAGAAGCGTTGATCGAGATATATCGCAGGCTCAGACCGGGAGATCCGCCTACCCTGAAAAGTTCCATCGCCCTATTTGATAATCTATTTTTCAATCCGGAGCGTTACGATCTCTCAGCCGTTGGCCGTCTCAAACTCAATTTCAAGCTTGGGTTGAAAGTATGGCCTGAATGTACTGTGCTTAATGCGCCTACCATGTTTTCCACAGACGATATCGCCAGTTTTGATGAGTTTGTCAAACAGCTTGCTGAAAAAGGTAACGCGGTTTCCCAGTTGCTGGTGTCAAAGATGACGTCGGATCTGGCAAAGCAGATTCAGAAGCAGGATGCTGCACAGCCTGTCAGCGAAAAATTCAAGGAGCAGCTGATTAAGGAATTGAATAGCCTCGTCAAGGAGCAGGAGCTGTTTTCAAAAACATTGCTTTCAACTATGTCTCTCGACGAAAAGACAGTCCGGTTGAACGAACAGATTGAAGCTGGGGCTTTTGATGAAAATTGCAAAGCTATCGAACTGCTGCGTAGAAACAGGATGGTCCTGGAAGATGTATACAAAACGGCCATCGAGAAAAACACTAAGAATGACATTTTGGAAATCGTGCGCTATCTGATCGACCTGAAAAATGGTCGCGGCACTATCGATGATATTGACCATTTGGGTAATCGCCGTGTGCGTGCTGTTGGTGAACTGTTGGAAAATCAGTATCGTATTGGTCTTGTGCGCATGGAGCGCGCTATCAAGGAACGCATGAGTCTACAGGAAGTTGAAAACCTGATGCCGCACGACCTGATCAACTCCAAGCCGGTTTCGGCTGTTGTGAAGGAATTCTTCGGTTCTTCACAGCTTTCGCAGTTCATGGATCAGACCAACCCGCTTTCCGAGGTGACTCACAAACGTCGTCTGTCTGCGCTGGGACCTGGTGGTCTCACCCGTGAGCGTGCAGGTTTTGAGGTGCGCGACGTACATCCGACACATTACGGTCGGGTATGTCCTATTGAAACGCCTGAAGGCCCCAACATCGGTCTGATCGCGTCGCTTTCTACCTATGCCCGTATAAATGAACACGGCTTTGTGGAAACACCTTACCGTATTGTTACTGACGGCAAGGTCACCAGCGAAGTCCGTTTCTTCTCTGCACTTGAAGAGGAAGGCCATGCCATTGCCCAGGCCAATGCCGAAATGGACAAGGAAGGTCGTTTTGTCAACGACTATGTTTCAGCACGCAAGAGCGGCGAGTTTATTCTGGTTCATCGTGATGAGATAGAACTGATGGACGTTGCTCCCAAGCAGTTGGTTTCTGTCGCTGCCGCATTGATCCCTTTTCTGGAGAACGACGACGCCAACCGTGCGCTGATGGGTTCAAACATGCAGCGCCAGGCCGTACCTCTGCTGCGTGCAGATTCACCACTTGTTGGAACCGGCATGGAACGCATCGTTGCCAAGGATTCCGGTGTGTCGGTGATCGCCAGACATGACGGTGTTGTGGAATCCGTTGATGCCTCAAGGATCGTTGTCAAGATCGACGAAGCTGAAATCGATGAGACCGGCACCGGGGTTGATATCTACACCATGATTAAATTTGCCCGCTCGAACCAGAACACCTGTATCAACAACAGGCCGGTGGTGAAGGTGGGGGATCTTGTCAAACGCGGTGATGTTATCGCTGACGGCCCTTCGACCGATATGGGCGAACTGGCCTTGGGCCAGAACATTCTTGTAGCGTTCATGCCTTGGGCCGGTTACAACTACGAGGACTCTATACTGGTATCAGAAAGGCTGGTCAAGGACGACCGCTATACTTCGATTCATATTGAAGAGTTTGAATGCGTTGCCCGTGATACAAAACTTGGCAAGGAAGAGATTACCTCCGATATCCCCAACCTGGGTGAAGAGGCCCTGAAAGATCTGGACGAATCCGGCATCATCCGTATCGGTGCTGAAGTCAAACCAGGCGATATTCTGGTTGGAAAGATCACGCCAAAAGGTGAAACACAGCTTTCTCCGGAAGAAAAACTGCTGCGCGCAATCTTTGGTGAGAAGGCCGGTGATGTGAGAGATACATCGCTGACAGTGCCTCCGGGTGTTGAGGGGACAGTGATTGGCGCCAAGGTCTTCTCCAGAAAGGGTTCTGACAAGGATTCTCGTACGGAACTGATTGAAAAGGCGGAAGAGGATAAGCTGCGCAAGGATGAGCAGGATGAGATCCGTATCATCCGCAACTCAGCCATTGGCAAACTGAAAAAGCTGCTTGTCGGTAAGACGCTGGCGGTTAAGCTGGAAAGTGCTGATGGTGACCTGATTCTGGCCAAAGGCAAAAAGATCACGGATGATGTGCTGCAGTCTCTGCCGATGGAGCGTTGGGCGACAATTTCGATTAGCGATGATGTTGAAACTGACGACAAGGTCAGCGAAGTGCTGGAAACACTGAAGCGTCAGATTGAGTTGATCCAGGGGGTTTTCGAAGACAAAATTCAGAAACTCCGTCGGGGAGATGATCTGCCGCCTGGCGTAATCAAGATGGTAAAGGTTTATATCGCCATCAAGCGCAAGCTGCAGGTCGGTGACAAAATGGCAGGTCGCCACGGAAATAAGGGTGTTGTATCACGTATTTTGCCGGAAGAGGATATGCCTTACATGGAAGACGGCCGTCCGGTAGAGATCGTGTTGAACCCGCTGGGTGTTCCGTCACGTATGAACGTCGGCCAGATACTTGAAACCCATCTGGGCTGGGCTGCCAAAGGTATCGGCTGGCGCATTGAGGAAATGTTGCAGCAGCAAACCTCAGAGGCAAATCTGAAGAAGTATCTTAAAGATGTTTATGATGATGCTGAATCATCAAAATTCATAGATAAACTCAATCAGGAAGAGCTGATGAAGGTCTGCCGTCGCCTGAAACGAGGGGCGCCTATGGCATCTCCGGTTTTTGAAGGTGCTACGGAGGACAAGATCAAGGGGATGCTGGCCAAGGCCGGTTTCCATTCATCAGGGCAGGTTACGCTGTTTGACGGTAGAAGCGGTGACCCCTTCAAACACAAGGTTACTGTTGGTATTATGTATGTGCTGAAACTCCACCATCTTGTAGACGACAAGATTCACGCACGTTCCATCGGACCTTACAGTCTGGTGACACAGCAGCCGCTGGGTGGTAAAGCCCAGTTTGGCGGTCAGAGACTGGGTGAGATGGAGGTCTGGGCTATGGAGGCCTATGGCGCTTCTCATGCGTTGCAGGAATTCTTGACAGTCAAATCAGATGATGTGTCGGGTCGTACCCGGATGTATGAGGCCATAGTCAAAGGCAAACATACACTGGAACCCGGGTTGCCGGAATCGTTCAACGTTCTTATCAAGGAGCTTCAGGCACTCTGCCTTAATGTGGAACTCCTTGAAGGGGATGAAGATTAATTCTCTGCATGCGGTTCAACCGCATGCAGAGCAGTAACATCGCAGGTCTGTGTTTGTGGCTGTCAGCGGCACACGGGTACAGTTCAGAATATACGGAGGAGAGCATCGTGGAAGATTACTTCAGCTTTTTTGATAAACCGAAAGATCCACTCCATTTTTCAGCTATAAGGATTTCTATTTCATCCCCTGAAAAGATCAGGGAGCGTTCACACGGCGAGGTGAAAAAGCCGGAAACCATAAATTACCGTACATTCAAACCGGAAAGGGATGGCCTGTTTTGCGCCAAAATTTTCGGACCTACCAAGGATTATGAATGTAACTGCGGTAAATACAAGCGCATGAAGCATCGTGGCATCATCTGTGAAAAGTGCGGCGTAGAAGTAATACCATCAAAAGTGCGTCGTGAACGGTTGGGGCATATTGATCTTGCGACCCCTGTTGCACATATATGGTTTCTCAAATCACTACCTTCACGTATTGGCAATCTGCTTGACATAACCCTTAAAGACTTGGAAAAGGTCCTGTACTTTGAAGCCTTTGTTATTACGAATCCTAAAAATACTCCCTTGCAGTTTTGTGAGGTCATGTCAGAGGAAAAATTCATCAAGGCTCAGCAGGAATACGGTTACGGGGCCTTTGACGGTGGCATGGGCGCTGAGGCAATCAGGGAGTGTTTGAAAGTGCTCGACCTGGATGAGCTTTCCGTATCTCTGCGTAACGAGATGCAAGAGTCTGCCAGCGAAGCTAAGCGTAAGAAAACTGCCAAGCGTCTCAAGGTGGTTGAAGCGTTTAAGATGTCAGGCAACAAACCGGAATGGATGATTCTGGAGTGCATCCCTGTTTTGCCGCCGGAACTGCGCCCATTAGTACCGCTGGATGGCGGTCGCTTTGCCACCTCGGATCTCAACGACCTCTATCGTCGTGTCATTAACCGGAATAACCGTTTGAAGCGTCTGGTAGAACTGCAGGCACCAGAGGTGATTATCCGTAACGAGAAGCGTATGCTTCAGGAGGCGGTGGATGCCTTGTTTGACAACGGCCGCCGTGGCCGTGCCATTGCCGGACCAAACAAACGGCCGCTAAAATCGTTGTCAGACATGCTTAAGGGCAAATCCGGCCGTTTCCGTCAGAACCTGCTGGGTAAGCGCGTGGACTACTCGGGCCGCTCGGTTATTGTTGTAGGGCCTGAACTCAAGCTACATCAGTGCGGTCTACCCAAAAAGATGGCTTTGGAGCTATTTAAACCGTTTATATATAACAAGCTTGAAGAGCGTGGTTATGTGACCACCATCAAGAGCGCTAAAAAGATGGTAGAAAAAGAGCGACCAGAGGTATGGGACGTGCTGGAAGAGGTCATCAAGGAGCATCCGGTTATGCTCAACCGTGCCCCTACTCTGCACCGGCTTGGCATACAGGCTTTTGAGCCGGTACTGATCGAAGGTAAGGCCATTCAGTTGCATCCTTTGGTTTGTACCGCGTTCAACGCTGACTTTGACGGTGACCAGATGGCGGTTCATCTTCCGCTCTCAGTAGAGAGTCAGGTTGAGGCACGCGTTCTTATGATGTCCACCAACAACATCCTGTCGCCTGCGCACGGTAAACCGATTATCGTTCCTTCACAGGATATGGTTCTCGGCGCATATTATATGACACGCGACAGGGTCTACGCACCTGTTATCGATGAAAAGACCGGTAAAGAGGTGGTTGATCCTGAAACTGGCTTGCCCAAGTACCACAAGATTTTGGGTACCGGCAAAATATTTGCCAGCCCTGAAGAAGTCAGAATTGCCTTTGATGCCGGTGAAGTTGATCTGCAGGCTACGATCAAGGTCAGGATGAAAAACCTGCCGGTTGATGAAAAGGTGCAGCTGATTGATACGACTGTGGGGCGCATCATTCTGCGTGAAATTCTGCCTGATTCGGTGCCTTTCAGTGCCATTAACAGGGTCATGAACAAAAAAGAACTCTCCAATCTTGTCGATACCTGCTACCGTCTGGCAGACAACAAGGAAACCGTGCTGCTGGCCGACAGGCTGAAGGATATCGGTTTCCGTTACGCCAATTTGGCCGGTATTTCCATCTGTCTTGATGACATGGTTATTCCGGAAGGCAAGACTGCCATCATTACCAAGGCGGATGATGAAGTAAAAGAGATTCAGAACCAGTACACCGAAGGCCTGATCACTGACGGTGAACGCTATAACAAGGTTATCGATATCTGGGCCAAGGCGACTGAGGATATTGCCAAGGAAATGCTGGATAACCTTTCCAAGGAAACCTTTGTTGTAGAGGGGCAGGGGGTCATGAAGGAATCCTCCTTCAACGCGATTCATATGATGGCTGATTCAGGTGCCAGGGGTTCAGCTCAGCAGATTCGTCAGTTGGCTGGTATGCGTGGCCTGATGGCCAAGCCTTCCGGTGAGATCATAGAAACCCCGATTACAGCCAATTTCCGTGAAGGCCTGACAGTGCTCCAGTACTTCATTTCAACACACGGTGCCCGTAAGGGTCTGGCTGATACCGCGCTCAAGACGGCAAACTCCGGTTATCTGACCCGTCGTCTTGTTGATGTGGCCCAGGACGCCATTATTACCGAAGAAGATTGTGGTACCCTGGATGGCTTGATCGTTTCTTCGCTTACAGAAGGTGGAGAGGTTATTGAACATATCGGTGACCGTATCCTAGGTCGTGTTGCCCTTGAGGATGTGCTTGATCCGATTACCGGCGATGTGCTGGTTGAGGCCAATGAAGAGATTGATGAAAATCTGGTCAAGAAGATTGAGGATGCTGGTCTGGAAAAGGTCAAGATCCGTTCAGTGCTTACCTGCCAGAGTCGTCGCGGTATCTGTTCCAAGTGCTATGGACGTGACCTTGCACGCGGTCACAGCGTGAACCTCGGTGAAACGGTTGGTGTTATCGCAGCACAGTCCATTGGTGAACCAGGTACACAGTTGACCATGCGTACATTCCATATCGGAGGTACTGCGTCCAGGCATGCAGAGCAGACCTCGTTGGAAGCACGTACGGATGGCGCCATCAAGTTCATTAACCTGAATACGGTTATCAATGCTGAAGGACACCACATTGTCATGAACCGTAACGGCGAAGTGGCAGTTATTGATGAAACCGGTCGTGAACGCGAGAAGTACGCTGTTGTTTATGGTGCCAAGATTAAATTTGCTCCGGGCGACAAAGTGACTCAAGGCGCAAATCTGGCAGAGTGGGACCCCTATACAATGCCGATCCTTACGGAAGTAGCTGGTAAGATCAAGTTTGGTGATATCCTGGAAGGTGTTACCATGGAGGAACAACTGGACGAAGTAACCGGTCTTTCCCGCAAGGTCATCATCGAATCCAAAGATAGCGACAAGCGGCCACGCATAGCTATCAAGGGGTTCAATGCGGATAATCCGGATGCTGCTGGCGGCACTATCGGGCGTTATTTCCTGCCGGTCGGCGCTAATATTACTGTAACTGATGAAGCTGTTGTCAGTGCGGGTGATATTATTGCCAAGATACCCCGTGAAACCACCAAAACAAAGGATATTACTGGTGGTCTTCCACGTGTTGCCGAGTTGTTCGAGGCGCGCAAGCCCAAGGACTTTGCCGTTATTTCAGAAATTGACGGCCGGGTCTCCTTCGGCAAGGACGCTAAAGGGAAGCGCAAGGTGATTGTAACGCCTGAGCTTGGTGAACCTAAGGAGTATTTGATTCCCAAGGGCAAGCATATCAGTGTCCATGAAGGTGACTATGTGCGTGCAGGTGAACCACTTATGGACGGTTCTTCCAACCCCCATGATATCCTGCGTGTGCTTGGCGTCAAGGAACTGGCCAAGTATCTCGTAGACGAGGTACAGGAGGTGTATCGACTGCAGGGCGTTAAGATTAATGACAAGCATATCGAAGTAATTGTCCGTCAGATGCTGCGTCGCGTCAGGATCAAGGATGTTGGCGACACCAACCTGCTTGTTGATGATCAGGTTGAACGCTGGGTATTTGAGACGGAGAATCAGAAGGCATTTAATGACGGAAAACGCCCTGCGATTGCTGAACCATTGTTGCTGGGGATTACAAAAGCATCACTTTCAACAGAGTCCTTTATCTCGGCAGCATCTTTCCAGGAGACTACCAAGGTACTGACACAGGCTGCCATAGAAGGCAAGATCGACTATCTGAGGGGTTTGAAAGAAAACGTCATTATGGGGCGCCTGATACCGGCTGGTACTGGGTTGTCTCGCTACCGTAATCTACGTTTGATTACAGAAACTTCAGAGGATGAGCAAGTACAGCCAGAGGCTAAGCCGGCTGGAGATGTGGTGGTCCAGGAAGCCGCTTAAAACTGCTGTTTGATGTGTTGTTTTGATTTTAGGTGGCGTATCTATTATAAGATACGCCACTTTTTTCAAAAGCTTGAAAAATGCAATAATTTTTATTGACATTGATTTGTAAAGATAGTATACATTTTGTCTCTTTGTGCCACCCAGGGTTGACCCTGATGATTGAATGGAGATGTCGGTATTGATTCCGACCCTACACCTATTCCATTCCCCTTCAAAGTTTGGTGGTGACAAAATTATTGAATTGCCTCTTTTATATTTCTTGCTGTGCGAGAAATAGGTTGACTTGTGTGTCAAATGCTTGTTAATATCAAAATTCGTCTGTTTTTGGCGATTGTCTTAATATCAAGTTGGGAGAAACAGTGAAATATGCCAACGATTAATCAGTTGATACGTATGGGCAGGGAAAGTAAGCGGGATAAATCTACGGCGCCGGCTTTGAAATGTTGCCCTCAAAAACGCGGTGTTTGTACTAGGGTTTATACAACGACCCCGAAAAAACCGAACTCGGCGTTGCGTAAGGTTGCCAGGGTTAGGCTGACCAATGGTATAGAGGTGACCTCTTATATCCCGGGTGTTGGTCATAATCTTCAGGAGCACTCGGTTGTTTTGATTCGTGGTGGCAGGGTTAAGGACTTGCCGGGTGTCCGCTATCATATTGTGCGCGGTACGCTTGATTCGGTAGGTGTTAAAGACCGCAAGAAGAGTCGTTCCAAATATGGCGCTAAGCGGCCTAAATAATAACGCACTGATTAAGTTGAGGGGTTAGTATGCCAAGAAGAAGAGAAGTTCCAAAAAGAAATATACTGCCGGATCCTAAGTTTCATGACAAGACGGTGGCTAAGCTGATAAACATTCTTATGCTTGCTGGTAAGAAAAGTATAGCTGAATCTATTCTTTATGGTGCACTTGATGTGGTTGCTCAGAAGTCAAGTGAGGATGCTGTAAAGGTTTTGAAAAAGAGTCTTGATAATATCAAGCCGGTGCTTGAAGTTAAATCTCGCAGGGTTGGTGGTTCAACATATCAGGTGCCTATCGAAATCAGGCCTGATCGTCGTAATTCGTTGGCGATGAGGTGGTTGGTCAAGTATTCGGTGGCTCGTAGTGAAAAGACTATGAAAGATAAGTTGGCTGGCGAAATTCTGGATGCATACAATAATCGTGGCGCGGCAGTTAAGAAGCGCGAAGATGTGCATAAGATGGCAGAAGCTAACCGTGCTTTTGCTCACTACCGCTGGTAATTGGCCTGATAGTTTCTGGAGGAATTTGTGTCTAGATTGTTACCGCTTGATAAGTATAGAAACATTGGAATAATGGCTCATATTGACGCCGGAAAGACGACGACTACTGAGCGTATTCTTTATTATACCGGTGTTACCCATAAAATTGGTGAAGTGCATGAAGGTGCCGCCACCATGGACTGGATGGAGCAGGAGCAGGAACGTGGTATTACTATTACCTCGGCTGCTACAACCTGTCGCTGGAGAGATTGCAATATTAACATTATTGATACCCCTGGTCATGTTGACTTCACTATTGAAGTTGAGCGTTCGCTTAGGGTGCTTGATGGTGCTGTCGCGGTATTTTGTTCGGTTGGCGGTGTTGAGCCACAGTCTGAGACGGTTTGGCGTCAGGCTGACAAATATGGTGTTCCGCGTATTGCTTTTATTAATAAGATGGATCGTGTTGGAGCGGACTTTTTCCGCGGCGTGCAGATGATCAAGGATCGTCTCAAGGCTAATCCGCTGCCAATTCAGATACCGGTGGGCAAGGAAGAGAATTTTAAAGGTGTTGTTGATCTTGTTCGCATGAAGGCAATCATTTGGAATGATGAGTCTCTCGGTGCGGAATATACTGAAATCGAGATTCCTGCTGATTTAGTTGATGAAGCCAATGAATACCGTGAAAAGATGATCGAAGAAATCTCCAGTCACGATGATGCTTTGATGGAAAAGTATCTTGGCGGAGAGGTTCTGACCGAGGCGGAGATCATGTCTGCGATTCGGACAGGTACTATAGCGATTAAATTCTGTCCTGTGATTTGTGGCTCTTCTTTCAAAAACAAGGGTGTTCAGAACCTCCTTGATGCTGTTGTTGATTATATGCCTTCTCCGCTCGATATTCCTGCCATCAAGGGTGTTGATGTAGACAGTGGTGAAGAGACTGAGCGCAAGGCGTCTGATGAAGAGCCTTTTTCGGCCCTTGGATTTAAAATTATGACTGACCCCTTTGTTGGGCAGTTGACGTTTTTCCGGGTTTATTCCGGTGTTATCACCTCTGGCTCTTATGTGTATAACTCTACCAAGGGCAAGAAAGAACGCATTGGCCGTATTCTGAAAATGCATGCCAATAAGCGCGAAGAAATTAAAGAGGTCTATGCCGGCGATATTGCTGCGGCAGTGGGCTTGAAATATACCACAACCGGTGACACGCTCTGTGGAGAAGAAAACCAGGTCATTCTTGAGTCAATCGAGTTTCCTGAACCGGTTATTTCGATTGCGATTGAGCCTAAGACAAAAGCTGAGCAGGAAAAGCTTGGTTTCGGTCTTCAAAAGCTGGCCAGTGAGGATCCATCATTCCGTGTCAAGACTGATGAAGAGACCGGCCAGACCATTATTTCCGGTATGGGTGAGCTTCATTTGGAAATTATTGTCGACCGCCTCAAGCGTGAATTCAAGGTCGAGGCGAATGTCGGTAAACCACAGGTAGCTTACCGTGAAACCATCACCAAAAAGGTCAAGGTTGAAGGTAAGTTTGTGCGTCAGTCAGGTGGTCGTGGTCAGTATGGTCATGTATGGCTTGAGGTTGAACCACAGGAGCCTGGAAAAGGTTATGAGTTCGTTGATGCCATTAAGGGTGGTGTCGTGCCTCGTGAATATATTCCTGCTGTTGACAAGGGGATTCAGGAGGCTACCGATAATGGTGTGCTGGCGGGCTTCCCGGTAGTGGATATCAAAGTCACCCTGATTGATGGTTCATATCATGAAGTCGATTCATCCGAGATGGCTTTCAAAATTGCTGGCTCCATGGGCTTCAAGGAAGGCTGTCAGAAGGCTGGCCCGATCATTCTTGAGCCGATTATGTCGGTCGAAGTAGTGGTGCCGGAAGAGTATATGGGCGACGTAATTGGTGACCTGAACTCAAAACGTGGCCGTATTATGGGAATGGATACGCGTGCCGGCGCACAGGTGATCAGTGCAATGGTGCCATTGGCTTCAATGTTTGGATATTCAACGGATCTGCGTTCTGCAACACAGGGCCGAGCAACATATACCATGACTTTTGATCATTATGAGCCTGTGCCGAAATCGGTGGGCGAAGAAATCGTAGCAAAAGTAAAAGGTTAATTTAAATAATAACGTTTTAGAAGGAGGGCCAGTCATCATGGCTAAGGCTAAATTTGAGCGCACCAAACCGCATGTAAACATTGGTACAATCGGTCACGTTGACCACGGCAAGACCACCTTGACCGCTGCAATCACCAAAGTATTGGCAGGCAAAGGTCAGGCAGAATTCAAGGCATTTGACCAGATCGACAACGCACCTGAGGAGCGTGAGCGTGGTATCACCATTGCCACCGCCCACGTAGAATATGAAACAGACAAGCGTCACTATGCACACGTAGACTGTCCGGGCCATGCCGACTATGTAAAGAACATGATCACCGGTGCAGCTCAGATGGACGGAGCAATTCTGGTTGTATCCGCAGCAGACGGCCCTATGCCTCAGACCCGTGAGCACATCCTGCTTGCTCGTCAGGTAGGCGTACCTTACATCGTAGTATTTCTGAACAAGGCCGACATGGTAGACGACGCCGAACTTCTTGAGCTCGTAGAGCTCGAAATTCGCGAACTGCTCTCCTCCTATGACTTCCCCGGTGACGACATTCCAATCATCAAGGGATCGGCCCTTCAGGCACTTAACGGAGAAAAAGGCGAGTTGGCTGAGCCAGCAGTCCTGGCTCTCATGGAAGCCGTAGACGGCTACATTCCTGAGCCTCAGCGTGCCATCGACAAGCCTTTCCTTATGCCTGTAGAAGACGTATTTTCCATCTCCGGTCGTGGTACCGTCGCCACCGGTCGTGTAGAGCGCGGCATTGTAAAAGTCGGCGAAGAAGTAGAAATCGTCGGCATCAAAGCCACCGCCAAAACCACCGTAACCGGCGTTGAAATGTTCCGCAAGCTGCTTGACGAAGGCCGTGCCGGCGACAACATCGGCGCCCTTCTGCGCGGTGTAAAGCGTGAAGACATCGAGCGTGGTCAGGTACTTGCCAAGCCCGGTTCCATCACCCCCCACACCAAATTCAAGGCAGAAGCCTACATTCTCAGCAAAGAAGAGGGTGGTCGTCATACCCCGTTCTTCAACGGTTATCGTCCTCAGTTCTACTTCCGCACCACCGACGTAACCGGTGTGGTAGACCTTGCTGCAGGCACCGAGATGGTAATGCCCGGTGACAATGTCGCCGTAACCGTAAACCTGATCACCCCGATCGCCATGGACGAAGGTCTGCGCTTTGCGATTCGTGAGGGTGGCCGTACTGTAGGCGCTGGCGTCGTCAGCTCAATTATTGAATAAAACGTTAAGAGGATATCAATGCAGAGCCAGAAGATCAGAATCCGCCTCAAGGCATATGACCACAAATTGCTAGATGTTTCCGTAGGAGAGATTGTCGATACAGCAAAGAGAACAGGTGCCCGTGTTGCTGGCCCGATTCCGCTGCCGACTGTAATCAATAAGTATTGTGTGCTGCGTGGACCCCATGTCGACAAAAAGTCGCGTGACCAGTTTGAAATTCGCACACATAAACGTCTTATTGATATCCTTGACCCCACACAGCAGACGGTTGATGCACTGATGAAACTTGATCTTGCTGCTGGCGTGGATGTTGAAATCAAACTGTAGCGTACTTTTTTCGAATAGGAACAGATATGAAAAAAGGTATTATTGGAAAAAAATTGGGCATGACCCAAATATTCTTGGAAGACGGAACCTGTGTTCCGGTTACCGTAATAAAAGCAGGGCCATGTGTAGTTGTGCAGAAAAAAACTGTATCTACTGATGGTTATAATGCTTTGCAAATTGGATTTGAATCAGTTGCCGCTTCTGCTGCTAACAAGCCGCGTCTTGGTCACTGCACCAAGTCTGGTCAAGGGGTTTTCAGGTACTTGAAAGAGTTTAAACTGGATGCCATTGACGAATTGAATGTCGGCGATACCCTTAAAATTGATCAGTTTGCTGAAGGTGACTACGTTGATGTTACCGGAACCAGCATCGGTAAGGGTTTTCAGGGTGTCATCAAACGTTACAATTTCCGTGGTGGGCGCGCATCACACGGTTCGCGCTTCCATAGAGCGCCAGGTTCAATCGGAGCATCAGCAACTCCATCGCATGTATTTAAGAACAAGAAAATGCCTGGTCAGATGGGTAATGCAAAGGTGACAATGCAGCGTCTGCAGATTGTTAAGGTTGATACTGCTGAGTGTCTAATGATGATTCGTGGCGCGGTGCCAGGACATAAGAATAACGTGGTTGTAATTAAAAATAGTGTAAAAGCTAAGTAATAGAGCGGGAGTATTCGTATGCCTTCGATAGCAGTTTACAATATGAGCAGGCAGCAGGTTGGAGAAGTTGAACTGTCTGAAGAGGTTTTCAACGCTGAAGTCAAAGAGCATCTGATGCACCTTGCTCTGCGCATACAGCTTGCAAATCGCCGTGCCGGTACTGTCAAGACTAAGACTAGGTCTGAAGTGTCTGGTGGCGGTAAAAAGCCTTTCAAACAAAAAGGTACCGGCGGTGCACGTCAGGGCTGTATCAGGGCGCCGCATTATCCAGGTGGTGGAGTTGCTTTTGGGCCTAGGCCAAAAGAGTATAACCTGAGCATGAATAAAAGGGCTCGCAATGCTGCAATCAAGTCGGCACTTACCTTTCAGTTGAAAAATGACAGGATTACCGTGCTTGACAAGTTGGATTTCGAAGCGATCTCAACAAAATCTTTTGTTGGTTTTGTGAATACCTTCGGCATAGAAAGATCATTGATAATAACTGACGATCTGACTAACAACTTGCAGCTATCTTGCCGGAATGTTCCGCATTTCAAGATTCTCAAGCATGACGCGCTCAACATTCACGACATGCTTAAGTACAAGAACATTATTATTACCAAGGGCGCTGTACAATCTGTTGAAGGAGCGCTGCAAAAATGAATATCTATTCAGTTATCAAAAAGCCGCATGTAACGGAAAAGACTTCCATCAATGGTGAAGCAAACAACACTGTGGCAGTTGTAGTGGACAGAAACGCAAACAAGATTGAAATTAAGCAGGCAGTGGAATCTCTGTTTAAGGTCAAGGTAGATGAAGTGAGGACTGTGAATGTGGCTGGCAAGGTAAAACGTGTCGGTCGCAACGAAGCCAAAAGGTCAAACTGGAAAAAAGCCTATGTGACCTTGCAAAAAGGTCAGTCCTTGGATTTCTTTGAGGTTTAATTAACAACTTTCGGGGTTCACAATGGGAATCAAGATTTATAAGCCAACATCGCCAGGACGTAGGCATCAAACCTGCTCAACGTTCGAAGAGATTACTAAAACAACTCCAGAAAAATCTCTTCTTATCAAATTGAAGAAGACTGGTGGTAGAAACTCTTTTGGTCGCGTTACTGCTCGCCATCAGGGTGGTGGACATAAGCAAAAGTACCGTATTATCGATTTTCGCCGTGACAAGCTCAGCATACCTGCAAAGGTTGCCAGTATCGAGTACGATCCTTACCGTAGTGCACGTATTGCGTTACTTCACTACATTGACGGTGAAAAGCGTTATATCCTTGCGCCAGTAGACCTCAAGGTTGGTGACACTATTGTCAGCGGTCCTGACGCAGATATTAAGCCTGGCAATGCGCTGCCACTCAGATCAATTCCTCTGGGTACTATCATCCACAATATTGAGTTGAAGATCGGTAAAGGTGCTCAGCTGGCACGTAGCGCCGGAACTTTTGCGCAACTGATGGCAAAAGACGGCAGATATTCTCAGGTCAAGCTGCCTTCCGGTGAAGTGAGAATGGTTCTCCAAGATTGCTATGCTACGATTGGTCAGGTTGGCAACGTTGATCATGAAAAGGTTAACATCGGTAAGGCCGGCCGTTCTCGTTGGCTTGGCAAACGCCCGAAAGTGCGTGGTGTTGCAATGAACCCGGTAGATCATCCGCACGGTGGTGGTGAGGGTCGTACATCAGGTGGCCGTCATCCGGTTACTCCATGGGGTATCCCGACCAAGGGCTATAAGACCAGGACTAATAAGACTTCTGACCGCTTCATTGTTAAGAAGCGTAGTAAATAAAGCTTGAGAGGCTAATCAATGGCACGTTCTATTAAAAAAGGACCTTTCGTAGATGGTCATTTGCTTGAAAAGGTTCAGGCTGAAGGTCCGAATTCCAAAAAGGTTATAAAGACATGGTCTCGTCGTTCGACGATTACACCGGATTTTATTGGAATTAGCCTTGCTGTACATAATGGCCGTAAATTTGTACCGGTTTATGTGACAGAAAACATGGTTGGACATAAACTTGGTGAGTTTTCACCCACCAGGACATTTCATGGCCATGCTGCTGATAAGAAAAGCAAAGTTAAGAAGTAGTAAAGGGAGCTAGTAATGGAATCCAGCGCAAAACTGACATTCGTTCGTCTTTCTCCGCGTAAGACCAGATTGGTCGTTGATCTTGTCAGAGGTAAAGGCATTCAGGATGCATTGAATACTCTTAAGTTCATGCCGCAGCCATCCGCTAAACTGGTTGGCAAGCTCTTGCAGTCTGCTGTAGCAAACGCTGAGCAGAAAGGCGTTTCAGATGTAGATCGCCTGTTTGTTAAATCTATTTATGTTGATGGTGGAGCTGTATTAAAGCGTTTTCTGCCTCGTGCCATGGGCCGGGCCAGCAAGATTCGCAAACCTACAAGCCACATCAGCGTCACTCTTTCAGATACGAAATAGTTAGATACCGTGGAGGTGCAGTTTGGGACAAAAAGTTAATCCAATAGGCTTCAGGATTGGTGTCAATAAGACTTGGGAATCCAAGTGGTATGCCGAAGCCGATTATGCAACACTTTTGCATGAGGATATAAAGATTCGCTCTTTCCTTAAAAAACGCCTGTATAGTTCCGGTGTTTCCAAGATTGAAATTGAGCGTGCTGCCAATAAAACCAAGATCAATATTTTTACTGCTAGGCCAGGTCTGATCATTGGTAAAAAAGGCTCTGAGGTAGAGACTCTTAAAAAAGATCTTGCCAGCCTCACCTCCAAGGAAGTGTTTATAAATATCATTGAGGTGCGTAAACCTGAACTGGATGCGCAACTGGTTGCCGAGAATGTTGCCTTGCAGCTGGAGAGACGAATCGCTTTTAGAAGGGCTATGAAAAAGAGCGTTACAGCAGCATTGAAATTTGGAGCAAAAGGTATTAGAATAACCTGCTCTGGTCGTTTGGGTGGGGCAGAGATGTCTCGTACAGAATGGTACCGTGAAGGGCGGGTTCCTCTCCATACTTTGCGTGCTGATATAGACTATGGCTTTGCCGAAGCCAAAACAACCTATGGCATCATAGGTGTTAAGGTTCTTATCTTCAAGGGTGAAGTGCTTCCAGGTCAATAATTATACTTTTGCGGAACAGGAGTAAGTTTCAATGTTAATGCCGAAAAGGGTTAAACATAGAAAGCAGATGAAAGGCCGTATGTCCGGCAAGGCCACACGTGGCGTCAGTTTTGCGTTCGGTGAATATGGTTTGCAAGCAACGGAATGTGGCTGGCTGGATTCGCGCCAGATTGAGGCTGCCCGTATTGCCATGACACGTTATATTAAAAGGGGCGGCAAAATTTGGATTCGTGTATTTCCTGATAAGCCGCTGACTTCAAAGCCAGCTGAAACTAGGATGGGTAAGGGTAAAGGTTCTCCAGATTCGTGGGTAGCTGTTATCAAGCCTGGAACCATGCTTTATGAAATGGAAGGGGTAAGCGAAGAAATCGCCCGTGAAGCCCTGCGACTGGCTGCTCATAAACTGTCAGTCAACACGAAGTTTATTGCCAGAGGTGAACTAAATGAAGCCTAAAGAGTTACGCAACCTGTCTGCAGATGGCCTCGTTGCAAAGAAAAATGAATTGACTCAGGAGTTGTTTAACCTGAAGTTCCAGCTTCACACCGGTAGACTTGAGAATACCGCAAAGCTAAAGGGTATCCGCAAGGATATTGCAAAGATAAATACTATCCTGACCGAGAACAAGGCATAGGGAGCAACAGATGAGTGAACGTGGTCATAGAAGAACTCAGGTGGGTGTTGTCGTAAGTGACAAGATGGATAAGACGGTTGTAGTAAAGGTTGATCGTCTCATCAAACACTCGATATATAACAAATACATTAAGCGTAGCGCAAAATACAAAGTTCACGATGAAAACAACAGTTGCAAGGTTGGTGATCGGGTCCAGATTATCGAGTGTCGTCCATTGAGTAAGGACAAGCGCTGGAACTTGAAGCAGATTGCCGAATAGTGCATCTCTTGAGACAGGGGTACTAAGTAATGATACAGATGCAAACAATATTGGATGTAGCCGATAACTCCGGTGCTAAGAAGCTTTTTTGTATAAAAGTGCTTGGAGGATCAAAACGTAAATATGCTGGAATTGGTGATGTAATTGTTGCTTCAGTCCGTGAAGCATTGCCAAATTCAAAAGTGAAAAAGGGTGACGTGGTCAAGGCAGTTATTGTCCGTACTGCTAAAGAGCTTGGCCGTCCAGACGGCTCCTATATTCGTTTTGACGATAATTCAGGGGTTGTAATCAATAATCAGAAAGAGCCTGTTGGAACACGTATTTTTGGGCCTGTTGCAAGAGAACTGCGCGCCAAAAAGTTTATGAAGATTATTTCACTAGCTCCAGAAGTACTTTAAAGGAATCGGAGAAACTTAGATGCAAGCCACCAAAACTCATGTCAGCAAAGGTGAAATGGTAATGGTAGTTGCCGGTAAGGAAAAAAGCAAGACCGGCAAAATACTGCGCTTACTGCCTAAAAAAGATAGCGTTATCGTTGAAGGCCTCAATATGACCAAGCGCCATGTAAAGGCACGTGGTAATGAGCCTGGCGGGATCAAGGAAAAAGAAGCTGCGATCCATATCTCTAATGTTATGCCATACTGTTCCAAGTGTGCAAAGCCGGTGAGAACAAGGAAGCAGGTACTTGAAAACGGTGAAAAGCAGAAGGTGTGCGTTAAATGCAACACGGTTCTGGGGAAATAGACAGGGGGAATAGGTAATGGCTCGTCTCAAGGAGTTTTATCATAAAGATGTGGTTTCAAAGCTGAGCAATGAATTCAAATACAAGAACGTTATGGAAATTCCCAAGATCGAAAAAGTAGTTATTAATATGGGTCTTGGTGAGGCTATCCAGAATATAAAGGTATTGGATTCTGCAACTGCAGAGTTAACTGCAATTGCTGGCCAGAAAGCCGTTGTGACAAAAGCAAAGAAATCCATTGCCAGTTTTAAGTTGCGCCAGGGTATGCCGATTGGGTGCATGGTAACTCTGCGTCGTGAAAGAATGTATGAGTTTCTGGATCGACTGATGAATGTTTCTCTTGCCAGGGTCAGAGACTTTAAGGGTGTTTCCCCTAAAGGCTTTGATGGCAGAGGCAACTATACATTGGGCATTAAGGAACAGCTGATTTTCCCTGAAATCAACTATGACAAGGTCGAGAAGATTAAAGGCTTGAACATTACCATAGTTACCAGCGCTAAAACTGATGAAGAAGGTAGGGCGCTGCTCAAGTACCTGGGCATGCCGTTCAGGAACTAAGACATACTGGAGGATTCCGTGGCAAAAGTTTCAATGATCATTAAGTCCCAGCGTAAACCTAAATTTAAGGTTCAGGAGCACAATCGCTGCTCTGTTTGCGGCAGACCGAAAGCATTTTATCGCAAGTTTAAAATGTGTAGGATATGCCTTCGCAAATATGCCTCAATGGGTCAGATCCCCGGCGTGATTAAATCGAGCTGGTAATCAAAAACGATTGAAGAAATCGACAGGAGCAAACGTACGATGTCCATGACAGATCCAATCGCCGACATGCTAACTAGAATTAGGAATGCAAATATGGTTAAGCACCAGAAAGTTGATATTCCTTCTTCAAATCTTAAGGTTAATATTGCCGCCGTTCTAAAACAGGAAGGCTATATCAAAAACTATAAGGTAATTTCTGATAACTGTCAGGGCGTGCTCAGAATCTACCTCAAATTCATTGACGACAAAGATTGCGTTATCAATGAAATTAAAAGAATAAGCAAGCCTGGTGGCCGTGTATATGTCAAGTCTGACGATATACCGGTGGTAAAGAGTGGCCTGGGTGTTGCTATCCTTTCCACCTCTAAAGGTGTTTTAACAGATGCTGCTGCCCGTAAAGCTGGCTTGGGCGGTGAGATTATCTGCACAGTCTGGTAATCACGTTCACAAGGAGTAAGAAGCAATGTCTAGAATAGGGAAACTTCCCATAGAGATAGCTAAAGGTGTAACACTTAATTTTGCAGACGCCGTTCTGACTGTAAAAGGTCCTAAAGGGACTCTGCAGCGTCAGATTATGTCTTGTGTTACACTGGATATAACTGCAACGAGCGTAACTGTTAACCGTAATGATGATTCCAATGCATCAAGGGCCGCCCACGGACTCACCAGAACGCTGATAAACAACATGGTTGTTGGCGTTACCAACGGTTTTGAAACTGGACTTGAGATAAACGGTGTCGGTTATCGTGCAGAGGTCAAGGGAAAAGAATTGGTACTGAGTCTAGGCTATTCACATCCGATCAATTTTGACATCCCTGACGGAATTACAATTGAAGTTGACAAAATGACAAAGCTTTCTGTTAAAGGTTTTGACAAGGAGCTTGTTGGACAGACAGCTGCGAAGATCCGCTCATTCCGTGCGCCTGAACCCTACAAAGGCAAAGGTATTAAATACGCTGACGAGACTATACTGCGAAAAGCCGGTAAAACAGGCAAGAAATAGTCTTTATAGAGGAGAAAGACGTGGCAAAGACTTCAGAAAAAACAATTATTCGACTCAAGCGCAAAGTGCGTGTGCGTAAAAAAATTAAGGGCACATCAGAACGTCCGCGCTTAAGTGTATTTAAAAGTGCTCGTCATATATATGCACAGATTATCGATGACACAAAGGGTGTTACCCTTGTATCAAGCTCTACTGTTACAGATGGTGCCGAATCTCTATCCTACACCGGTAACGTTGCTGCTGCTACGTTTGTTGGTAAAGAGGTAGCCCGGTTGGCGCAAGAAAAAGGTATCAATACAGTTGTTTTTGATCGTAATGGTTTTCTGTATCATGGCCGTATCAAAGCATTGGCCGATGCAGCCCGTGAATCAGGGCTTGTTTTCTAAAGCATTAGAGGAGGTTTTCATTGAGTAGAGTAAATGCAGCGGATCTGAATCTTACTGACCGTGTAGTTCATATCAGTCGAGTAGCCAAGGTTGTAAAAGGGGGCAGACGCTTTAGTTTCTCTGCTCTGATTGTTGTTGGTGATGGCAATGGTCATGTTGGCTATGGCCTTGGCAAGGCTAATGAGGTACCGGAGGCTATCAGGAAAGGTGTTGAACAGGCCAAGAAGAACCTGATTAAAGTACCGATTAATCAGAGCCAGTCGATTCCTTTTGAAATTGAGGGCAAATTTGGAGCGGGCAAACTTTTGATGAAACCGGCTTCTGCTGGTACCGGCGTAATTGCTGGTGGTGCAGCGCGTGCCATTTTTGAGGCTGCTGGCATCAATAATATTCTTTCCAAATGTCTTGGCTCAAACAATCCTCACAATGTAGTCAAGGCTGCTTTCGCCGGTCTTCAAAGGCTGAAAACCCCGGAAGAGATTGCTGCTCGTCGCGGACTGGCAGAATAATTAATAAGGATGACTATTGGTATGAGCTCAAAAATTAAAGTAACACTTGTTAAAAGCACAATTGGTAAGCCAAAGAAACATAAAGATGTTGTGGCTGGACTTGGTTTAACCAAGCTTAATAAAACCGTTGAACACCATGATACTCCAGAAGTTCGCGGCATGATTGCCAAAGTTAGTCACTTGCTCAATATTGCTTAATAAAAGGTGAAAATAATGGATTTGAATACACTCAAACCCGCATTGGGGTCAACCAAACAGTCTAAGCGCATCGGCCGTGGTGCAGGTTCCGGTCATGGTAAGACTGCAACAAAGGGACACAAAGGCCAAAAAGCACGTTCTGGCGGAAGTATCAAGGCAGGATTTGAAGGAGGTCAGTTGCCGCTTCAGAGACGTTTACCGAAACGCGGTTTTACATCCATGAACCGCATTGAATATACTTTGGTAAACATTGCTCAGCTTGATATGTTTGAAGCTGGCTCTACCGTCGATGCAAATGCTCTTGTAGCTAAGGGTCTGATTAAATCAGCTTGCTGCAATATTAAAATTCTTGGTAATGGTGATATCACTAAGTCACTTAACATTGTAGCCACCAAGTTCAGCCAGTCCGCAAAAGACAAGATTGTTGCTGCTGGCGGTACTGCTGAGGAGATGGCTTAGTGCTGGATGCACTGAAAAATATTTTTGTAATTCCAGAGTTGAAAAAGAGAGTTCTGTTTTCTCTCGGGATGCTGGCAGTATATCGCATAGGGTGTAATATACCAACTCCAGGAATCGATAGAGTTGCACTTGCACATTTTTTCAAACAGGCTCAGGGCACCTTGCTCGGCCTGTTTGATATGTTTTCCGGCGGTGCCTTGGAGCGTCTGTCGGTTTTTGCGTTAGGGATTATGCCCTATATTTCTGCGTCAATTATATTCCAACTACTTACAGTGGTTGTGCCTACAATTGAAAAACTCTCGAAAGAGGGCGAGGCAGGCCGGAAAAAAATCACCCAATATACTCGTTATGGTACGGTTGTTATCAGTATTGTGCAGGGGCTAGGAATTGCGATCGGCCTGGAAAGTATGCGTGGTCCTGCTGGTGAGCTTGTCGTGCCATCACCAGGTTGGTCTTTTCGGTTATTAACAGTTTTGACCCTTACTGCAGGTACAGCTTTTATTATGTGGCTGGGTGAGCAGATGTCAGAACGTGGCATCGGTAATGGCATTTCAATGATCATCTTTGCTGGTATTGTTGTGGGTATACCAGGTGCGGTTTTAAATACTGTTAAATTACTAAATGCAGGTCAGCTTTCTTTGTTTGTTATTATTTTTGCTGTGGCGCTAATGGTGGCGGTGGTCGCGGCAATTGTATTTGTCGAAAGAGGCCAGCGGCGTTTGCCGATTCATTATGCGAAGCGTGTGGTTGGTCTTAAGACATTTAATTCTCAGACCTCTCATTTGCCGTTAAAAGTAAATATGGCAGGTGTTATTCCGCCTATATTTGCTTCTTCAATCATCATGTTCCCTGCGACTGTGGCAAATTTTATAGATGTCCCTTGGATACAGCAGGCTTCAAAACTGCTTATGCCAGGTCATTGGGTTTATAATGTAATTTTTGTTGCCTTCGTGGTATTTTTCTGCTATTTCTATACGGCTGTGACATTTAATCCTATGGATGTCGCGGAAAATATTAAAAAACATGGTGGATATATACCTGGTATACGTCCGGGTAAGGAAACGTCGGAGTTTATGGATAGTGTGCTAACGCGCTTAACGTTTGCGGGTGCTATCTATATTTCGGTTGTCTGTGTTATGCCATCTTTTTTGATTGATAGCTTTCATCTGCCTTTTTATTTTGGTGGTACAGCTCTGTTGATTGCGGTGGGGGTTGGTATGGATACCGTTGCTCAGATAGAGTCGCATTTGATAGCCCGAAATTACGAAGGTTTTTTGAAGGGTGTGCGTATTAGGGGGCGGAGATGAATCTTGTTTTGTTTGGCCCTCCCGGGGCTGGCAAGGGAACTCAGGCTCAGTATATTGTTGAAAAGTTTGCTCTTCCTCAGATTTCAACTGGTGATCTGTTGCGTGCTGCAGTTAAGGCGCAATTGCCTCTTGGTTTGAAGGCTAAAGAGATTATGGATGCCGGCGGGTTGGTGCCGGACGAGGTTGTACTCGGGATTGTGAAGGAGCGGTTGGCGGAAGCTGATTGTGTAAATGGTTTTGTGCTCGATGGTTTTCCTCGCACAATTCCTCAAGCGCAAGAATTGTCCAATATGCTGCGAGCAATAGGTAGGCAGATTGATTGTGTTATTTCACTAGAGTTAGCTGACTCAGAAATTGTTCAGCGCATTTCTGGACGCCGAACTTGTTCCGCTTGCGGTAAGGGTTACCATGTGGTTAATGCGCCTTCCTTGCGCGATGGTGTTTGTGATGCATGTGGTGCTGAATTGATTCAGCGTGCCGACGATAGTGAAGAGGCTGTGAAAAACAGGCTGAAGGTTTATGCGCAGCAAACAGCTCCGTTAAAGTCATATTATGCTGAGCAGGGTGTGTTGTGCAGTGTTGACGGAGCAGCGAGTATTCAGGCAATTCAGTCGCAGATTGCAGCTATTATAGAAGGTGCATCGGGTGATCATCCTTAAATCTCCTCGTGAGATTGAGCGGATGCGGGGAGCATGCAGAATAGTATCTGAAATCCTGCAGATACTTAAAGAGCATGTAAAACCTGGTGTTACAACAAAAGAGCTTGATGCTTTGGCTTTTGCTGAAACAGTGAAGCGTAAGGCAAAGCCAGCATTCAAAGGATATCATGGTTATCCGGGCTCGCTGTGCTGTTCTCCCAATGATCAAGTTGTGCATGGTATACCTGATGAAAGGCCGCTAGAGGCTGGAGATATACTTAGCTTGGATTTCGGTGTTTTGTACGATGACTTCTATGGTGATGCGGCGCTGACCCTTCCTGTTGGATGTATTTCAGTGGAAGCTGAAAGGTTGCTGCAGATTACTGAAAAGTCTTTGTATGCCGGGATTGATAAAGCTATGCCTGGCGGTCATTTGTTTGATATCTCCAACGCTGTTCAGACTTGCGTTGAGTCATGTGGTTATTCAGTAGTGCGTGATTTTGTTGGTCATGGCATTGGTAGGAGTCTGCATGAAGAGCCCCAGATTCCCAATTATGGCATGTCGGGAAAAGGGGTTAAGCTGAAGCCAGGCATGGTGTTAGCGATTGAGCCCATGATTAATCTTGGTGCTTATGCTGTAGATGTTTGGGATGATGGGTGGACGGTATCAACAAAAGACGGTAGTTTGTCTGCTCATTTTGAGCATACAGTGGCAATCACTGAAAAAGGACCTGATATATTAACGCGATAAACTAAGCGCGTGAAGGGGTGTTAGATGAAGGTTAGAGCATCAGTAAAAAAAATCTGCGACAAATGCAAGGTCATTAAACGTAAGGGTGTCGTACGTGTAATATGCGATGTACCCAAGCATTCCCAGCGTCAGGGATGAGTAATTAAAGGAGGACGGTCAATTGGCACGAATTGCTGGTATTGATTTACCAAAGAACAAACGAATAGTTATCGCCCTGACTTATATTTACGGGATTGGCAACTCTACTGCAGAACAGATACTCGAGACAACCAAGGTTGACCCGAATACCCGTACAGACAAGCTGACAGAGGCAGAGGTCGCCCGTCTGCGTGAAGAGATCGACCGCAATGTGAAGGTTGAAGGTGATTTGCGACGTGAAATTTCACTGAACATCAAGCGCTTGATGGATTTGGGTTGCTATCGCGGTTTAAGGCATAGAAAAGGTTTGCCGGTGCGCGGTCAGCGTACAAAAACCAATTCTCGTACCAGAAAAGGTCCTGCCCGTACAGTTGCCGGCAAGAAGAAATAATCTAACCTAGTTTTGGAGAATTAAGAATGGCAAGTCCAGCTAAGAAGGTTGTTCGCAAGAAAAAAGAACGTAAGAATATTACCAACGGTGTTGCTCATATTCAGGCAACATTTAACAATACGATCATTACAATTACAGATCCTGTTGGCAATGTGATCGCATGGTCTACTTCTGGTGCAAAAGGTTTCAAGGGTTCTCGTAAAAGTACTCCCTTTGCAGCTCAAATAGCAGCAGAAGACTGTGCCAAAAAGGCTCAGGAACACGGTTTGAGAAATATTGAAGTTTATGTGAAAGGCCCTGGATCTGGTCGTGAGTCTGCTCTGAGAGCTCTTCAAGCTGCAGGCTTCAATGTTAGCTTCATCAAGGACGTAACACCGATTCCACATAATGGATGCCGTCCGCCAAAGAGAAGAAGAGTTTAATTCGCGTTAACCATTTAAAGGAGGTTTTCATTGGCTCGTTATACAGGACCTTCATGCCGTTTGTGCAGAAGAGAGAATATGGAATTGTTTTTGAAGGGTGATCGTTGCTACACTGACAAGTGTGCATTAAAAAGACGTAACTACCCTCCAGGACAGCATGGTCAGGGACGTTCTAAGGCATCAGCATATGGTGTACAGTTGCGTGAGAAGCAGAAGGTAAGAAGAATTTACGGCCTGCTGGAAAAACAGTTCCGCAGTTATTTCGCTGAAGCTGATCGCCGTAAGGGTGTAACAGGTGAAAATCTGCTTTCTCTTTTGGAACGCCGTCTTGATAATGTTGTGTATCGTTTGGGATTTGCTACCTCTCGTACAGAATCACGTCAACTTGTTCGCCATGGACATTTTATTCTGAATGGCAGGAAGGTCGATATTCCTTCAATTCAGCTTAAGGTTGGCGATGTCATTGAGCTGCGTGAGAAGAGCAGAAATATTGTAGCGATAAACAGTGCCCTTGAAGCTGTTGCACGTCGCGGAATTCCCCAGTGGCTCGAGCTAGACAAAGATGCCTTCAAAGGAACTCTCAAAGCGTTGCCAATTAGAGAAGACATCACCGCTCCGATTCAGGAACAGCTCATAGTCGAGCTTTACTCCAAGTAGTCTTTGACATCTATTAATGATGTCCTATGATTTGTCAATCCCCTCCGGAGGAGGTTGTAATGTATAAAAACTGGCGCGATCTTATCAGGCCGAAACAGTTGCAGGTTGAAAAAGAATCGCTTTCAGATACATATGGAAAGTTTTACGCCGAACCTTTTGAGCGCGGCTTTGGTACTACACTTGGTAATTCATTGCGCAGGATTCTTCTTTCATCATTGCAAGGAGCAGCAATCACATCTGTAAAGATCAAAGGTGTTTTGCATGAATTCTCTGCAATTGAAGGTGTTACGGAAGATGTAACTGACATTATTCTCAACCTTAAAGAGTTGCGCCTCAAACTGCATTCGGTTTCCCAAGCTACGATACGTATCGCTCATAACGGTGAAGGCATTGTTAAGGCTTCTGACATCATTACGGGTCATAACGTAGAGGTGATGAATCCTGATCACGTGATCGCAACTTGCGGTAAGGATGCCAACCTTGAGATGGAAATGACGGTGAAGATGGGTAAGGGGTATGTCCCTGCCGACCGTAATCGTGATGAAAAAGCACCTGTGGGTACGATTCCGATCGATGCCATTTATTCTCCGATCAAAAAAGTTAATTTTACGGTCTCCAATGCGCGTGTTGGCCAAATGACCGACTATGATAAGCTGACAATAGAAATCTGGACTGACGGCAGTGTGAAGCCGGATGATGCACTTGCATATGCTGCAAAGATCATGAAAGATCAGTTGAGCATTTTCATAAACTTTGATGAGAATAATGAGCCGCAGCAGTTGGAAGAATCCTTGGATGAATCCGACAAGATCAATGAAAACCTTTATCGCACAGTTGAAGAGCTTGAGTTGTCAGTCCGTTCAGCTAACTGCTTAAAAAATGCTGGTATTAAATTCATCGGTGAGCTTGTTTCAAAGACTGAGGCCGAGATGCTTAAAACTCAGAACTTTGGCAGAAAATCTTTGAACGAGATCAAGGATATACTCAGTGATATGGGCCTCACGTTCGGAATGAAACTGGAGTCATTTCCTGACCCTGAAGTGCTGCGGCGTCTGCGTGGCGAACAGCAGGATGAAGAGTAACTTAAATTTCTAGTTATTAGTTGCAGAAAGGAATATAAATATGCGTCACAGTAAAACGGGCAGACGCCTTGGTAGAAAAACAAGCCATCGTGAAGCAATGTTCAGAAATATGGTTACTTCACTGCTGGCCCACGAAAAAATAACTACTACTGATGCAAAGGCAAAAGAAATTCGTGTTTTTGCAGAAAAAATGATTACACTTGGAAAGCGTGGCGATCTGCATGCAATGCGTCAAGCTGCAGCTTTCATTCGCGAAAAATCAGTAGTTGCTAAACTGTTTTCGACGATTGCTCCTCGCTATAAAGATCGCCCCGGTGGTTATACTCGAATTATTAAACTTGGCATACGCCAAGGAGATACTGCACCGGTTTCCTTGATTGAACTGGTTGAGGAAGAAATGAAGAGCAAACAGGCTTAAGGTCTGTTAGGTTATATAAATCAAAAGGCAGGGGTTCATATTTACTGAATCCCTGCCTTTTTTTATGCATCTTTACGCATTCATACTAAGTTATCAAATCTATCACCAAGCCTTTAATCCCCATTACTTTCTCCACGATCTTCAGGTTACTCTGCTGCTGCGCAACAATAAGGTTGTACAACTGCTCTGCCTCTGCATTTATAACCGTAATAGTTTCATAATATCTCGGATTAACGGGCGTACCGCCAATTTTTTCAAGTCGGTATGCTTCTGAACTGATTTTTTTGACCAGCCGACTCAATAATTCCTTGTACTTTTTGAAATTTGCTATGGTTGGCTCCCGTGATAGTGTGTCACCGGCAAAGTCAATTTCCTTGCGTAGAGTTTCGATCTCCTGCGCGTAGCTGTCTTCGGTGGCGCATTGATGAGAAAGGGTGTCGGCAAAGAGTGATAGCCCAGGTGCTTTTCTGCTGTTGCTTCCAGACTTCTTTTCTTCAATAAGTCCCTTGAAGGGATTAAAGTCTTTTATGCGCATGGTTTTCTCTTTATGAATGCTTTGTTTGTGAACTGTTTAACTGCCCCTCTGCTTATTTGGCGCATACATGAATGTCCCTGGTAATCTTTATCTTTATATATTGGCAGCCTCAGGTATCTGCAGACAGCGCGTCGTTGAGAAGTAAGGCCGTAAAGCCCATTTCTGGTTAATCGGCTTGCAGCAAAAATGCAACAATTGCTGGCGCTGCAACGCGTAGGTGTGTTATATGTGCATCAAGTTTAATCGTTTGGAGCAATCATGGCTACAAAGATATCACCAGTAGAGCGTAAAAAACGTACGCGTGAGGCACTGATTATTGTATTGGCGCTGATTTTGATTGTATTTTTGACTAAAGCAGAAATACATCTTACCAGGATGACCGTTGATGCGCCAATTGGCAGCAATATCACAATATTTGGTATTATAAATGTTGTTGTTCTGCTTGTCATCCTGCTTGTTTATCTGGTTTGTCGAAATGCGGTCAAATTGATTGCTGAGAGCAGATCAAACCCGTTGGCCACCAAGCTGCGTACCAAGCTGGTTTCCTCGTTTATCGGGCTGTCACTTGTCCCTACCATGATGCTGTTTTTTGCCGCTGCCGGTTTTATCAATAACACGATCCATAACTGGTTTAACAATCAGGTTGAGACGTCGTTAAGCGAATCATTGGAGGTTGCGCAGACGTATTATAAAAACTCAGCCTCTAATGCCATATATTATGGACGCCAGATAAGTACCATCATGAAAGAACGCAAGCTGCTCAATCAGGATAATCTGCCTCAGTTGCGCGAGATGATCAGGCAGAAACAGAAAGAATATAACCTGGGCATTGTTGAGGTTTATTCAGCTCAGCGTGAAGAGCTTGTCCGGGCAACGAATCCTGATGTGCCTAAAGGTGAATTTACCAATCCTGCTTCCGAAGACATTGCCCGCGTGCTTGAAGGCAAAGAGCTGACCCGCATCAATACAGTCGGAAAGGCAGACTTGATCAGGGGGATTGTGCCGGTATACTCCACCTGGAATGACCAGGATGTGGTTGGCGCAGTTGTGATCAACTATTATGTGCCTTACTCGCTTGTAAACAAGATGAAGGAAATCACCAACTCCTACAATGAGTTCAGGCAGCTTAAGATTCTCAAGAACCCCATCCGGGCCGGTTATATCATCACCCTGTTTCTGATTACAGCCGTGATCATCTTCCTGGCCTACTGGATGGGAATCTATCTGGCAAACAGCATGACCCGGCCGGTGCAGGAGCTGGTGGACGCGACAAAGGAGCTTGCTGGAGGCAATCTGGATGTGCAGATCGAGACCAGTTCTGTAGACGAGATTGGCATGCTGATTGAGTCATTTAACAAGATGACCAATGACCTCAAGGCCCAGAAGAAAGAGCTGGATTCGTTCAATGATGAGTTGCGGGCCAAAAACCTGGAGATTGAGCAGAGGCGCCAATATATGGAGATTGTGTTGCGCAATGTGGCTGCCGGCGTCATCTCGGTGGATAAGAACGGCGTAATCACTACAATTAACAAGTCCGCGGAAAAGCTGCTCAATATCAATACTGCAAAAGTCCTAGGCAGAAACTTCCGTGAGGTCCTGCTGGATAAAGATCTGGAAATTGTCAAAGATACCCTCAAAGATCTGTTGCTTGCCAAGCAGGACACCATCAACAGGCAGATTTTTGTGGATATCAATGGAAACCGGCTGGCATTGCACCTGCACTTGACCATGCTAAGGGATGAGGCTGGCGTGTTCATGGGAACTGTGCTGGTGTTAGATGACCTGACTCAGCTGATGAAAGCCCAGCGTATGGCGGCCTGGCGTGAAGTGGCCAGACGTATTGCCCATGAGATCAAGAATCCACTGACACCAATTCAGCTGTCGGCCCAGCGTTTAAGAAAACGCTACCTGTCACGCTTCAGTGAGGACGAGAAGGTTTTTGACGAATGCACTGAAATGATTGTCAAATCGGTGGATGAACTCAAGAACCTCGTCAACGAATTTTCAAACTTTGCACGCATGCCGGCAATTCAGCCAGAGCCCAATGACTTGAACGCCATCATCAGGGAAGCCCTGACACTCTATCAGGAAGGCCACCGCGACGTTGATTTTCAATTCAGCCCGGATGACAACCTCCCCGTGCTGAAGATAGACCGGGATCAGATCAAACGCGTGATTATCAATATCCTTGAAAACTCCGTGGCCGCCATGCAGGAAAAAGGGCATATTGTTATTACCTCTGCCTTTGATGCAGAACTGATGGTTGCCTCAGTATGCATATCTGACGATGGTCCTGGTATTCCTGCAGAAGATAAACCCCGACTGTTTGAGCCATACTTTTCCACTAAAAAAACCGGTACCGGACTCGGCCTTGCGATAGTAAACAGCATTGTTTCGGATCATAACGGATTTGTCAGGGTACGGGATAACCAACCGCACGGGGCTTGCTTTGTGGTGGAATTGCCGGCGGGATAATGTAAGGTAACAATACCGGTTGTAGCAGAAAAACGATAAAAGAGTGACGGGCGGTTTGCCTTGAACAGTATTAAAGGAGCATGTATGGCGAGAACAATTCTGATCGTTGATGATGAAAAGGATATCAGGACGGCCCTGACAGGCATCCTGGAAGACGAAGGTTATCAGGTCATTACCGCCTCCAGCGGCATGGAGGCACTGGAGACCGTCAGACAGGAGATGCCTGACCTGGTGCTGCTGGATATATGGATGCCCGGTATTGACGGACTTGAAACCCTGGAACGGCTCAAGGCTCTGTTTCCTCAGCTTACGGTGATTATGATCTCCGGTCACGGCACTGTCGAGACCGCAGTCAGGGCAACCAAACTTGGGGCCTTTGATTTTATCGAAAAGCCGCTTTCGCTGGACAAGGTGCTGATTACCATCGGCAATGCCCTTCGCATGAATGAGCTGAGCGCTGAAAATGAAGAGTTAAAAAAGGCGGTAGGCAATGAATACGAACTGATCGGCAACAGCTCCGCCATGGTGGCTTTGCGTGATCAAATCATGAGGGTAGCGTCTTCCAATGCCTCTGTGCTGATTAATGGCGAAAACGGCACAGGCAAGGAACTGGTTGCCAGATCCATTCATTATTACAGTCCGCGCAAAGAAAAGCCTTTTATTGCGATCAACTGTGCCGCTATTCCGGAGGAGCTGATCGAAAATGAGCTGTTCGGCCATGAAAAAGGCGCTTTTACTGGTGCCTTGTCGCAGAAAAAGGGTAAATTTGACCTGGCTGATGGAGGTACACTATTTCTGGACGAGATCGGTGACATGTCTCTCAAGACGCAGGCCAAGGTGCTGCGTATTCTCCAGGAGCGTTGCTTTGAACGTGTCGGCGGCACACGTGTTGTGCCGGTTGATGTAAGAATTATTGCCGCCACCAACAAATCGCTGGAGGAGGAAATCCGGTGCGGTCGATTCCGGGAAGACCTGTATTACCGTCTGAATGTTGTGCCATTCACTGCACCGGCGCTGCGAGAGCGCAAAGAGGATATCCAGCTGCTGGTGGCCCATTTTGTGACGCAGTTTTTCCATAATGAGGGGCGTGATCCCAAGATGTTTCTGCCGGAAACGATTGCACTGCTGAGTAGTTACGACTGGCCAGGCAATGTCAGGGAACTGCGAAACATTATTGAGCGCATATTGATCATGACACCGGGCAAAACTATTACGCCGGCAGATATTCCCGTCATGTTCAGCAGCAACAGCCAGGTGTCAGGTGGCAAGGTGGGTAGTCAGTTTGTCTATACGACACTGCGGGAGGCACGTGAAGGCTTTGAAAGGGATTTTATCATCCAGAAGCTGGAGGAGAATGACTGGAATATCTCGCGGACGGCAGATATCATTGAACTGGAGCGTAGCAACCTGCATCGCAAGATAAAGGCTTACGGCATAGATGTGCGCAAATAGGCCGCCTGGTGGCGGGGGCGCGTTAAGAACGCTTGCGCCTTCTGAGTTCTGAAAAAAATGTGCTCAGTAGTGAAGAACACTCGATTTCAAGCACCGGTGCAATTATTTTTACCTGGTGGTTCAGCCTGCTGTCGCATGACAGATCATATAGTGACCCGGCTGCCCCGCCTTTTGGGTCGAAGCAGCCGAAAACAACAGATGGAATGCGTGCCAGTATAATCGCGCCCATGCACATGGTGCATGGTTCCAGTGTGACATATAATGTCGTATCGGGAAGCCGCCAGGAAGATAGTTTCCGGGCGGCTTTTCTTATGGCAATCATCTCAGCATGAGCAGAAGGATCCTGGCTGGATTCCCTGAGGTTGTGTCCGCGTGCAATGATATGATCCTGCCTGACAATTACACAGCCAATGGGGACCTCATCCTTGCCCCTGGCCTTCGCAGCCTCCTTGATGGCCTGCTTCATCCAGTAAACGTGATCTTTGGGCTGCATTTTACACCTCGCCCTTGGTATCTGATCCGATGATCTTGATAGCGAACATGGCGATGTCATCACTGTGTGGTCTGGAACCGGAAAAAAGTTCCAGGTTTCTTGAGACATCAGCCACGATATCACGGGGATGCAGTTGAGAAGAGCAGCGTATCTGATCTTTCAACCTCTCCATGCCGAAAAACTCTTTTTGGGGACTCTCCACGTCAGTCAGGCCATCAGTATACATGAACAGCAGATCGCCCGGCGAGACCTGCAGCCGCTTTTCTTCAAAGAACATCTCCGGCATTACACCGAGAATCATGCCCTCTGCATCCAGCTCTGAGATGTTGTTATCGACACTGTGCAGCAAAAGCGGGCGATTATGCCCGGCGCTGGCGTAGGTAAGGATGTTGTTTATGGTGTCTATGCGCACATAAAACATGCTGATCTGCAGTTCGGCCCGGATCAGGTCGACGTAAAGGCGGCGGTTTACTTCGGTAAGCATGCAGCTTGGTGTGCGTGACAGCCCGGCCAGTGTGTGCAATACACTGTGGGTTTCAGACATCAGCAGTGCCGAACCTACGTTATGGCCGGTGATATCAGCAATAACAGCATCGATAATACCGTTTTCCAGGACAAAATAATCGTAATAGTCGCCGCCGACGTGGGCCGCCGGCTGACAGCTGCAGGCCATCATCACACCAGGGATATCAAGCGGGCTGGCAGAAAGGAATGTACGTTGAATCTCCTGGGCAATTTCCAGTTCCCGGTTGATCTGCGCATTTTCCAGCATCAGCGTTTCGTTGCGTTTCCGTTCGGTGATGTCGGTGAGCATGGCGAAAGAGCCGTAGGTACGTTGCCCGGCATCGGTTATGGTCTGCGTGGAGACGATGGTCCATAGTTCCGCTCCGTCGCATTTGCGCCAGCGCTGTTCAAACTGTCCCTTGGGGGTCTTCGCTGATTTGTGGCTGTACTCTTCTATATCCTCTTTGAACAGGTTCTGCTCCACGCTTTTGCCGATCAGTTCTTCCGGCTGGCAGCCCAGCATTTCAGCCATGCGAGAATTGACAAAGGTTGTTTTACTCGACTCGTCCAGCACCCAGATGCCTTCATTGGCCGTGTCGACTATCCGCCGGTATTTTTCCCTGCTCTTGCGAAGCGCCTCATCCCGGGCACTCAGTTGTACGGTCATGTTGTTGAATGCTGTTGCCAGGTGTCCGATCTCATCGCTTGTCCTGCACTCGGCATGGGCGCTAAGGTCACCGGCAGCAACCTTTTCAGCTGCCGCAGTCAATATGGAAATAGGTTTGAAGAGGTACCCTGCCAGCACAAAGGCAAAGCCGATGGCAATCAGCATGGTCATGGCAATGATGACAAGATTGCCTTTCCTGACGCTGGCTATGTCCTCCATTGCATCGTTCAGCGGCTGCTGAACAATCAGCCCCCAGCGGGTGTTCGGCAGGTAGCTGTAAGCAGCCAACCGCTTCTGGCCGCGGTATTCATATTCCACCCAGCCGCTTCTGCCTTCAATAGCCGCCTTGACCGGTGCCAGGCCGGAAACATCCGCAGCGCTTTCCACCAGTGCCCGTTCAGGGTGCACCAACACCTTGCCTTCAGTATTGACAAGGAAGGCATAGCCATTTCTGCCTATCCTTGTCTGGGCAATCAGGTCAATGATCTTTTGCAGGTCAACGGTAACTATCAGCATACCGGTGGTGATGTCGGCATTGTCCCTTATGGGTTCAGCTATGGCAATGCCGAGTTTGCCGGTGGTTTTGGAGACAAGCACATCAGATATTGCTGTGCCGCCGCTTGACAGGGCTTTTTTAAAATAATCGCGTTCACTGTAGTTGATGGCGGAACGGTTGCCGTCAGATCTGGCCAGCAGGTCCCCGGAGTTGGATGCAGTAAGCGCGATCAGCAGGTCGCGGTGCTGGAGCGCCAGCGAACCAAGCACAGGTTGCTGCCTGGCAGGATTCATGGAGGATATCTCGGGACTGTTCACAGCCACCTTGACCATGCGCACCTTCTCGGAGATCATCTGGTTGACGACCCCTGCGATGGTTTCGGCCAGTTTGCGGTTTTTTTCAAAAACTGAGGTGGTGATGGCCTTTTCGTATGTCCGTGAAGAGACCAGATTGGCCACAAACAACGGTATTACAGCCATTGCTGCAAAGGCAATGATCAGTTTGAGCCTCAGGCTCATGCCGGTAAGCCTGTTTTTAGCTGGACTGCCGTGGGTAGTGGCCATGTCTTGTTTCCATCTGGTTTACGGGAATAAGCTGAATTTGAAATAAGTATATATTAGAGATGCGATATTTTCCAGTTTGCTCTCTGCCGGAAAGCTGGAAGCTTGCATTTTTAGTTGCCTTGTTGAGTTGAAAAAAAGCAAACAGGGTTTACACTAATTAAACCAAGAAAAAACAACATGGTACATTGTGACAGATAGGTTTAAGCCGTCTGCTTGACCGTTGCCGGAGACTGAAATGAACCTTGGCAGTACAGCAAATCCATTAAAGGTTATGCTGGTAGAAGACAGCGAGCATGAGCATATCGCTTTGGACAGGGCGTTCCATCGCAGCAGCATTGTCTGCCGCGTATCATATTACGTGCGGGCAGAAGCGGCTCTTCAGGCCTTGATGGAAACGCCGGAAGCCTTTGATGTGGTGGTCAGCGATTTCAAACTTCCCGGGCTTTCCGGGGTGGAACTGTATAAGGAAGCCAAGCGGCAGGGGATACAAAAGCCTTTTATCATCATGAGCGGTTTTGGCAGTGAGAAAATGGCTGAAGACGTGCTTCAGGACGGACTTGTAGAGTATCTGGTCAAGGATCAGGAACAACGTTATCTCGAGGTGCTGCCGGTCTTGATCAGGGAATCGCTGAGAAAGCATAACGACCGCCTGGCCCGCAGCAAAATGGAGGAAGCGCTCAGAAACTCCGAACGCCGATTGGCCGATATTATAAATTTTCTGCCGGATGCCGTGTTTGCCATTGATCTTGAAGGCAAGATTATCATCTGGAACCGTACGGCAGAAGAGTTTACCGGCATCACAGCCGAACAGATGCTGGGCAAGGGGGATTTCGAATACGCTATCCCATTTTACGGGGAGAGAAGGCCGTTGCTGATCGACCTGGTTTTTAAACAGTCTGAAGATATAGAACGGCAGTATCCCTTTTTGAAGCGGGAAGGTGATACCATCAGGGGTGAGGCTTATACGCGGAGTTTCAGGCGGGGTGAGGCATATCTTTTCGGAGTTGCTGCCCCGCTTTATGATTCAGCAGGCGCTATTGTCGGGGCGATAGAGACAGTACGTGATATTACCGAGCGTAAGAAGGATGAAGAGGCCCTGCTTGAGAGCGAGCAGAAGCTGAAGTCGGTTGTGGATGGTTCTCCGATTCCGCTGTTTGTCATCGCCAAAGACCATACCATCACATATTGGAACCGTGCCATTGCCGAATTGACCGGTATCAGCAGCGAAGATGCCATCGGTTGCTGCCAGCCCTGGCGTACCATGGGCATGGATGAAAGGCCCAGCATGGCGGAACTGCTGCTTGACGGTCAGCCACAGCGGATTGTTGAAGTATGCAAAGGGGTGTGCGGCAAATCCAGACTGATTCCTGATGCCTATGAGGTCACGGAGTTTTTCCCGGCCATGGGCAGGGAAAAAGAAACCAAATGGCTTTACATGTGTGCGGTCACTATCAAGGACTCCAGGGGAAATGTCATCGGTGCCATGCAGACGATGGTGGATGTGACCAGCCGGAAACTGATGGAGGATGAACTGCTCAAGGCGCAGAAGCTGGAATCGATAGCGCTGCTGGCCGGCGGGATAGCACATGATTACAACAACGTGCTGACCTCAATCATGGGTAATATTTCCCTGGCCAAGCTGCTGACCCAGCCGGGCGACAAGATATATCAGCGTCTGGAAGCTGCAGAACAGGCCTCTGTAAGGGCTCGCAATATGACAAAAAGGTTGATCACCTTTGCCCGTGGTGGCGCTCCGGTGAAGAGAGCGGTGTGCGTGGACAAGTTGGTGCATGAGGCGGCAGAACTGGCATTAAGCGGTTCCAGGTGCAGCTGTGAATATCAAATTCCTGAGGATGTCTGGCAGATTGAGGTTGATGAAGGGCAGGTATGCCAAGCCTTGGGCAATATCATTATCAATGCAGATCAGCAGATGTCGGATGGCGGCAATATCGTTGTCAAGTGCGATAATGTGCAGATCGAAACGGATGAACTGCTGCCGTTGGAGCAAGGGCGCTATGTGCGGATTGATGTTGAGGATCACGGCGCCGGCATTCCCGAGGAGAGCCTCGGAAAGGTCTTTGATCCGTATTTTACCACCAGGGAATCCGGCAAAGGGCTTGGGCTTACTTTAGCCTATTCGGTTGCCAAAAGACATGCAGGTCATATCGCCGTAAAATCCAGAATCGGGGAGGGGGCCGTGTTCAGTATATATCTTCCAGCTTCCCAGTCTGCCGTGTCGGTTGACAATAGTGTCGATGCTACACTGATCGCCGGTGCCGGTCGTCTGCTTATCATGGATGACGAGGAAATTGTCAGGGCTGTGCTGAGCGAAATGTTGAGCCATCTGGGGTATGAAGCGGCCTGCTCGTCAAACGGTAGTGAAGCCATCGAGATGTATGCCCGCGCGGCGGAATCCGGGGCACCTTTTGACGCTGTGATCATGGACCTGACCATACCTGGCGGTATGGGAGGCAAGGAGGCCGTTAAACGGTTACGGGAGGTTTATCCCCAGGCCAAGGTCATTGTTTCCAGCGGATACTCCAATGATCCGGTCATGGCGGAGTACAGGGATTACGGTTTTTGCGGTGTAGTGTTGAAACCTTACCAGGTGGCAGAATTGTCCGGCGTGCTTAAAGAGGTCTTGGCAAAGGTCGCATAAATAGCGTGTGGAGGCAGATTTGTCAGCCGGTTTGATCAAGCGTTCAAGAATATTTATGACAGGATATCTCCTGTTCATGACCTCTTCCCTGAGATACAGATTGTTGTCCCTGGCGCTGTGCGCGCTGCTGATCACCCTCTTAACTGTTGCAGCAATCTGGCAGATAGACCGTAAGCTGTCACTGGCAAGCCAGAAGAGAGAAATCCAGCGCATCAACTCGGTACTGGAAGACATCCTGACGGTTCGTTTTACCAATACCTCTGAAATGTTGGCCAAGACAGACACCATTGTCAGTCTGCTGCAGGGAAAGCTGTCTGATACCAGTCGTGATGTTGTGCTACGCCTTGATACAGCCCAACAGGTGTCCGGCGCCGATATTGTCTTTGTGCTGGATCGCAACGGGGTGCTGGTAGCTGCTTCGGGACATCCCAAAAAACAACAACTGATGTATGTTTCCCACACTATCAGGCCTTACTTCAAGGCTGCCATGGAGGGGCGCTCCATGCTCTATGCCGCCGTGGGGCTTTCCACAAAGGAGCGAGGGGTATATTTCTCGTCGCCTGTACTGGATCCGTCAGGCCGAAAAACGATGGGGACAGTTGTTTTTAAGGCTTCATTGAGCGATGTTGACCGCCTGTTTCAGGGGCAGCAGGAGATTGTGCTGCTGACGTCGCCGGACGGAGTGGTTTTCTCAACAAACCGGCCGGGGTGGCTTTATCGGACATGCCATAAGCTGGATCAGGTCACCATTGATCGCATCTATTCAGAAAAACAGTTCCCCGACACATATGAACTGTTGCCATTGCCGGTCATCCTTGCTGGTGATGTGCGAAACGTGCATCTGGAAGGCGTCAATTATGATGTCCACAAAAAGGATACCGTAATTCCCGGCTGGCAGCTTGTGATGCTGACCAGTTATGCGTTCCCGCTGTCTGCATTACTGATGGCAGGCCTGATAATTACGCTGCTGGCCATTATGGCGGCCCTTTATCTTGTCAATATTGAGAAAAAGAGAAGTCTGCAGCATGATTATGATAAACAGACCCTGGACCTCAACCGGACACGCCGTGAGCTTGTGCGCAATGATGAACTGTTGCAGGCGGTTGTTGAAGACCAGGCCGAGTTGATCTGCCGTTTTGATGCCGATCACAGGATTACGTTTGTCAACGGCGCTTTTTGCCGCTATTTCGGCAAGGAAAGGACTGAGCTGGTTGGCAGCAGGTTTTCTCCTGTATTTGCCGGCGATGACCTGCAGAAGGTCAGGCAGCAATTTCGGGAGCTGACAGCGGAACATCCCGTGGGAGAGGTGGAGTATCGCATTGTCTTGCCTGGCAAGGGGATCCGCTGGCACGGCGCCACCATCCGCAAGATTTTTAATACAGACGGTGCTGTTTCAGAGTATCAGACGGTTTCCTGGGATATCACGGCCCGTAAACATGATGAGGAGGCACTCAGGGAAGCCAATTCGGAACTGACCCAGTTCGCCTATGTTGTTTCACATGACTTGCGGGCCCCCCTGCGGGCTATCCATAACTACACCGATTTTATCAGCGAAGATGTGGGGCCTGTTCTGCAGGAAGAACAGCGGCTTTATCTGACAAGGCTGAAAATGGCCGTCAGTGAGGCGGAAACGCTGATTGACGATGTGCTTGACCTCTCGCGGGTGAGCCGCTGCAGCATTAACCCGGTCAGTGTCGATATGCAGGTATTTCTGCAGGGGCTGATCGTTATACTGGAACTTGGAAAAGACGTCCATGTGGACATGACCGGCCAATGGCCGGTGATCGAGGCCGAACCAGTACTGCTTAAACAAATATTTCAAAACCTGCTGATCAATGCCGCTAAATACAACCAATCCCAGGAAAAACGGATTGAATTGGGCTGTTTAAGCTCAGAGGAAGAGTATTATGATTTTTATGTGCGTGATAACGGTATTGGTATAGACAAACGCTATCACGAACAGATTTTTCGTGTGTTCGAACGCCTGCATACGCGCGATGAATACGAAGGCACAGGCGCGGGACTTGCCATTGTGAAGAAGGCGGTATCCAGGCTGCACGGCAGTATCTGGCTGGAGTCTGAACCGGACAGCGGCAGCACCTTTTTTGTCAGGCTGCCGTTAAGCCAAAAGGAGATGAAAGCATGATCAAAGAACCATTTGTCGTCCTGTTGGCTGAAGACAACGAGGATGATATCCTGGCCACTCGCCGGGCCTGGAAGAAAAACAGTATCGCCAATCCGCTCTACATTGTCAGAACCGGCGAAGAATGCCTTGACTATCTGTATCAGCGTGGCCAATATGCGGAGCCCGGTGCAGCGCCCCGGCCGGGTATCCTGCTGCTGGACATAAAGATGCCCCGGATGGACGGACTGACCGTCATTGAACATATCCGGGGAGATGACAAACTGAGACGGCTGCCGATTGTGATCCTGACCAGTTCCAAAATGGAGGAGGACCGGTTACGGGGTTATGATCTGGGTGCCAATGCCTATATCACCAAGCCGGTTGGTTTTGAAAACTTTAGCGATGCTGTCCGTGCTATCCATATGTTCTGGGCACTGGTGGAACTGCCGGAGTAGTCTGACTGGGCAGATAGCGGCCAAAATGAAAGATGATGCATGTTGAATCAGCGTTTTTTGCTGAAACCGGATGGATGTGTTGTTGAGTGAGTCTCCAAGGATGTTTTACTGTCGTTAAAACGCCCCCGCATTGAAAGGCGGAAAATTGAAAAAAACAGTCAGGCACTTCGCGCTGTTGTTTGTTTGCATGTTTTGTCTCTCCTGCTCCGTCTCCGTGCTGCCCGAGCATAAACAGCTGGAAAACTATGGTTTCAGACCTGGCTCCATGCTCGTGGAACGGGTTGCTCCGCCGCCCGTTTTTCTGCTGGAAGAACTGAAGCGTCTGGACGGCCGCAGCGATTATCTGCCTTATATGCCCACTGCTGCCGACATGCAGCAACTAAACGATTATTTTCTGTTGCTCCCGCCCAGGGAACGCGCCGCCATGGTAAAAAGGCTGGCCGGCATCTATTTTGTCACCAATCTTTCCAGCGGCGGTTTTTCTGATTATGTCTATGATAAGAACGGCATTCTGCATACCATCTTGGTGCTTAATCCGGCCCTGTTCAAGACCGGCATATCTCAGTGGATCAAAGACAAGGAACTAAGTGCTTTTCTGGATGACCGGGCTGATATCAGCCTTGAAGTGGATTGTGGCGAAGAAGGGCGCAGTGCGCTATTGTATATTCTGCTGCATGAGTCGGCGCACCAGCTGGATTATGTGGCCGGCTGCACCCCCTATGTGGAAAAGGATCTGGCGAAAAATGGAAAGCGGACTGCGGATGTGCCGTTTGTTGCTCGCACTTGGCTGGGGTATGAACAGCCTTTACCGCGTTATGATTTTATCCTGCGCGCCAGACTGCATTTTTACGGCAGCAGCGCCGGACCAAGGCTGTCACGCAACGAGCTGCCGGCGGCTTATGCCGGTCTGGCAGCAACCCCATTCAATCTGCTGTATGGCAGTCAGAACTGGGCAGAGGATTTTGCCGAAACCGTTGCCTTCAGTAATCTGAAGCGTATTACCGGCAAGGATTGCCGTATACGGGTAACGGGCCCGGGGCATAAGGAACGTGTTATCTGGCTGACTGAGCGGAAGCCTGTTGCTGAGCGCATACAGTATCTATACAACTCTTGTGTCGCAGTAACTGATTCAGGCGTGGATAGCCTGGGCAGGTAGCATGAATCAGTTTCTGGATCTGTTCATCAGTTACCTGGTCGTTGAAAAAGGGCTTTCCTCAAACACCCGCGAGGCTTACAGCCGTGACCTGACACGTTACCTCGACTATCTGGAACGGCATGGATGCAGCAGCCCGGCAGATATCAGGCCGGCTGCCATTGCCGACTTTCTGGGATTTCTCAAGGAACAGGGGATTTCGCCGCGCAGCCGTGCACGTTCACTTTCCGCCATTCGTATGTTCCATCGTTTTCTGATGGTTGAAAACTATGCGGATCACAATCCTTCCGCCATTGTTGAAGCACCGCGCACCCTGCACAAACTCCCCGAGTTTCTGAGCCCGGCTGAGGTTGAGGCGCTGCTTGCGTCCTGCCGGGGGGGAGCGGGCGAGGATCTGCGCGACCTGGCCATGCTCGAACTGCTCTATGCTACAGGGCTGCGCGTCTCTGAACTGGTGAATCTGAAGCTGCGCGAGGTCAACCTGGATGCGGGCTATCTGATGACCATCGGCAAGGGCAACAAGGAGCGGCTGGTGCCGATTGGCGAATCCGCCTGTCGAAAAGTTGAGGACTACCTTGAACGGGTGCGTGCCAAACAGGATCTTGACGGCAGGAATATTTACCTGTTTCTGTCACGCCTGGGCGATGGTATGAGCAGGCAGGCCTTCTGGAATATCATCAAGAAGCGCTCGCTGCTGGCCGGCATTCGCAAGAATATCTCGCCCCACACCCTGCGGCACTCCTTTGCCACCCATCTGCTGGAAAACGGTGCTGATCTGCGCAGCGTGCAGATCATGCTTGGTCATGCCGACCTGTCCTCTACCCAGATTTACACGCATGTTACCAGAGAAAGGCTCAAGCGTCTCCACCAGCAAATTCATCCGCGCGGATGAAAATACAACGATTACCGCTGATCTGTCTTCAGCCCGGAGCTGAGTGGTTTTTCTCGTTATTGGGCCTGATATGGACCGTGCTCTTCCATGATTAACCTTGAAAAAACAGCCACATTTCTGTATAAAATATGCTTGGTTTTTTTGCCGCATAGACGTCGTGAGGCGTTTGACATAACCGTAATCTTACCAACACTTTTTCTGAAGCGGCTGGCCTTCGTTCAGCCCTGTGAATCCTGGAGATATTGTGAAAATCTGTTCGCTGGCCAGCGGCAGCAAGGGTAACTGCCTCTATCTTGAGAGCGGAGAGACTCGCGTATTGATTGATGCCGGTCTGTCCTTGAGGGAAACCCTGCTGCGTATGGATGCCTGCGGTATTGATGCTGCAGGGGTTCACGCCGTGCTGGTGACCCATGAGCATATCGACCATATGCGCAGTGTTGGTTCATTTGCCAGAAAGTTCAAGATTCCCGTTTTTGCCAGCCACTTGGTACGCCGCAAGGCGGAGAAAAATCTGGCCAAGACTAGAATGGTCGAGTTTGAATCAGGCAAGGCCTTCGCGTTCAGGGATATTATGGTGGACCCGTTCCCGATTACCCATGATGCCTGTGATCCGGTGGGGTTTGTGATTGACTCCTGTGAGGGACGCTGCGGCTCCGCCACTGACCTGGGAGTGGCCACTAGACTGGTGGTTGACAAACTGAAGGAGTGCCGTTTTATTAATCTGGAATCCAATCACGATATGGATATGCTGATGAACGGCCCTTATCCGTGGGAGTTGAAACAGCGCATCAAGTCCCGCCACGGGCATCTTTCCAATGCTGATTCGTTGACGCTGCTGCATGAACTTGCACACAGTCGTCTGGAGTTGCTGGTGATGGCGCACCTTTCCGAGGTGAATAACCATCCAGACCATGTGGTTGCCACTACCACCTCGTTTCTGCGTGACCAGCATGTCTGTGCCCCGCAGATTGTCATCGGGGACCAGTTTAAGGCCAGTGGCCTGATCAGTATTTGACGCCAATTTGCGTTGCTATTAGCTGCAACAGCCTGATAATTACAAAGCTATATGTTTAAGGAGTTTGAAAAGATGATACCTCGTTATACACGTCAGGAAATGGCGAAAATATGGGAGCCGGAGAATCGTTTTCGCATCTGGCTGGAAATTGAGACGCTGGCTTGCGAAGCTCAGGCTGAGCTGGGTGTGATTCCCAAAGAAGTTGTGCCGGTCATCCGTGAAAAAGGTAATTTTAACATCGAGCGTATTGATGCTATTGAGGCCGAGGTCAAGCACGACGTGATTGCCTTCCTGACCTCGGTGGCGGAATTCGTCGGCCCGGAGGCGCGCTTTATCCATCAGGGGATGACCTCTTCCGATGTGCTGGATACCTGCCTCTCCGTGCAGCTGGTGCAGGCCGCTGATGAACTGCTGACAGACATCGACATGTTGCTGGATTCGCTCAAACAACGCGCCATGGAGCATAAATACACGGTCTGCATGGGGCGCTCCCACGGCATTCATGCCGAGCCGGTCACCTTCGGTCTCAAGCTGGCCTCTTTCCATGCTGAGATGCAGCGCAATCGTACACGCCTGCTGGCCGCCCGTGAGAATATCGCCACCGGCGCCATCTCCGGCGCTGTCGGCACCTTTGCCAATATTGATCCTTACGTGGAGGAATACGTCTGTGCCAGGATGGGGCTGAAGCCGGAGCCGGTCTCAACTCAGGTAATCCCCCGTGACCGCCATGCGGAATTTTTCTGCACGCTCTCGATCATTGCCTCCACCATGGAGCGCATCGCCATCGAGGTTCGCCACCTGCAGCGCACCGAGGTGCTGGAGGCGGAAGAACAGTTCACCAAGGGGCAGAAGGGCTCCTCGGCCATGCCGCACAAGCGCAACCCTATCCTGTCGGAGAACCTGACCGGCCAGGCCCGTTACATCCGCTCCATGTGCATCCCGGCCCTGGAAAACGTGGCCCTCTGGCATGAGCGCGACATCTCCCATTCTTCGGTGGAACGCTACATCGCCCCTGATGCCACGGTGGCGCTGGATTTCTCGCTGCGCCGCCTGAATGGTCTGATCAAGAACCTGGTGGTCTATCCAGAGAACATGGTCAGAAACCTGAACCAGATGAAGGGGTTGGTCTTTTCCCAGAAGATTCTGCTGGACCTTACCCAGGCCGGTGTTTCGCGCGAGGATGCCTACCGGTTGGTACAGAAGAACGCCATGAAGGTCTGGGAGGAAGGCAAGGATTTCCAGACTGAACTGCTGGCTGACCCGGAAGTGATCGGGGCGCTGGGTGAGGCCAAGGTAAGAGAATCCTTCGACCTGAATTACCATCTCAAACATGTGGATACCATCTTCAAGCGGGTGTTCGGTGAGTGAACTGCTCTCCATATTGCAGGGCTTTGTAACGCCTCAGGTCTCTGACGGTTTTTTGCGTTTGTGGGCCAAGGAACTGCTGGATGCCCTGCTGATTTTTGGCTTTTTCTGGCTGTTGGCGGAACTGACAGGCAAACTCCTCAATAAGTGGGGCCTAAGGCTGACGACCATCACCAGGTCAGAGCTGGATGATCGCCTGCTCGGGCGCGTGATACCCTGCATCAACAGGCTGCTTGTCATGCTGGGTCTGTATCTGGCTATCCGGTCACTGCCGCTGAACGAAAAGCTGTTGACAGTGGTTACCGGGGTGCTGTTTATCGCACTTGTGGTCATCATCTTCAACCTGGTCTACCAGGTGATCAATGAGCTGATCAGGTGGTATCTGGCCGGTCGCAAGGATGGCAGCGACGTGGATTTTTCCAGACACATGCAGCCCATGGCTGAGAAAATCGTCATGCTGTTTCTGAGTGGTGCGGCCCTGATCGTCATTCTCAAACATTTCAACTACGATATCTTTTCGCTGGTGACAGCTCTGGGTATCGGTTCTCTGGCCATCGGCATGGCCGCCAAGGATACCCTGGCCCACATGATCTCAGGCTTTACCCTGATGTTAGATCGCCCGTTCCAGATCGGCGACCGTATTCGCCTGACCAACGGACAAACCGGCGATGTGCTTGATATCGGCCTGCGTTCCACCAGGATCAAGGCGCTGGATGGGCCTGTTCTGATAATCCCCAACTCTGATCTGTGCAACTCCACACTGGTCAACCTGGTTCGCCCCGAGCCTTTCATGCAGGGGCGTGTAAGCGTGGGGGTGGGTTATGGCAGTGATGTATCACATATCAAGGAACTGATGCTGAGTTTGGCGATAAACAACGCTGAAGTGTTGTCGGAGCCTGCTCCGGTTGTGTTTTTTACGGCATTTGGAGAGTTTGCCTTGAACATGCAGCTACTTTTCTGGGTCAAGGATCCAACCCGTATCGGTGCTGTTACGGATCAGCTGAACTGCTCCATACTCAGTTGTTTCAGAGACAACGGCGTTGAAATCCCTTTTCCGGTCAGAACCGTCAGGGTCGAGCAGGATTCGACTATTTTGCCGTGCAGACTAGGTGAACCGTAACAAGTGGCTTGCAGTGATTGATGAATGCTGTAGCATATATGACGGATATTCCAAGCGTTCTTGAGGTTAAAGCTAAGGCAAGGGGGAATGAGTTATGAGACACATCCTGGCGGGAAGCGCACTGATGGCCCTGCTGCTTGCAGGCGTTGCATTTGGTGCTGATGATGCTGGTGTACAGCCGGCGACGATGGAAAAGTATCAGCGGATCAAGGGACAGGTTGAAAAACTTGTCGCTACAAAGGCCCAGAAGTATGCCCCCGAGGTGATCGGGCAGGCCCAGAAAAGCATTAGCTCTGCACAGGAAGGGCTTAAGGCCGGCAGTGACAAGGTGACCCGCGAATATACAGAAATGGCTGCGCTGCAGGTTACTCTGGCCGCTGTCAAGGCAGATGAACGTGAAGCGTCTGAAAAGGCGGAAGCGGCACGCCAGAAACTGGACGGCCTCAACAAGCGTCTGAACCAGATACTGTCCGGAAAGGGGGACAAGTAATATGAAAAGCATTTGCGTGACATTGGCGGTGATGGTCTCGTTGCTGTTTTCATTCGCCTGTCCGGCCCTGGCAGAAGAACCTGTCTATCCGGATTATGTGCTGAAGGCGCAGACCCTTGTGGAGAGGGCCTCTTCCCAGGCATCGGAACTGAACAGTTTTACTGATGAGGTGCTGATTGCCCGCAACTTTATCCGTAATGCCGAAGCCGAATACAAAAAAAATCTCGGCTGGACCGGTAAGTTTGATACAAAGGCAGAGCCGACGGTGCGCTATTTTGCTTCAATGGCACAGGTTCAGGCAGAAATTGTCATCTCCCGCGCCGGAAAGATTGCCCAGGAAAAGGCCCAGGCTGCTTATGAGTCCCAGATTGCCAGTGTGACTAACAGCATCAAGGTCTTTGACGACAAAAATGCCGAGATAACAGCTTTGAAATCATCTTTGTCAACTGCCGAGCAGAAGGTTGCGGAACTGGGCAAGGGATTGGAAACTTCCAAAGCCGAAAACAGCAAGCTCAGAGAGGAGTTTGTAGCCCTGAGTGCGGCCAAGGGGGCTGAAGTCAGCCAGAACCAGGAGCAGATCAAGGCGCTCAGCCGCCAGAAGGATTTTATTGCCGAAGTCGGCAAACTGGGGGGGATGATCAAGGCCGGTTCTGATAACATGACGGTGGTATATTCCCGCTCCGCCATGTTTAAAAAACCACGCTATGACAAACTGACTGCTGATGGCAGTCAGATGGTTGAGCGGGTGGCCGGGCTGCTGAAAAAATACCCTGAATACCGTGCCCGGATAAAGGTGCATGGCTTCGGGAGCCCCGTCAAGTATGAGGATGCCACCGGCACCGACCGCATGGCCCGGCTGATCAGAAGTGCACTTGCTGACAAGGCCAAAATGGACCTGGTTTCTATTGAGGCAGTCGGTGCAGGCGCAACAGAACCGGCCTATCCCAAGAGCAATGTGGAAGGCAACCGCCGGGTTGAAATTACGTTCATAAAGAAATAGCTGTCAGGCCAAGCCAGGTAAAATGCGGCTAAAACCGTCTGAATCAGCAAGAAAACAGTATATAAAAAGGATTTGATGCATGCCCAACAGAATCGAGATAGCACTGAAGGATGGCGTCCGTGATGCACGCGGAGAGCGGATCAAACGCGAAATTGAGCATTTTCTGCACCTTTCGGTGGAAGATGTCAGAACCATCGACGTATTCACGGTTGATAGTCGCTTGTCGCAGGAGGAACTGCAGGCGGCTGCAGCCGGACCGTTCAGTGACCCGGTGATCCAGCTCTGGAGTATTGACCGCCCATTGGCCGCGGGTTTTGATTATGCCGTCGAAGTGGGCTACCGTCCTGGCGTTACCGACAATGTCGGCCGTACGGCGCGTGAGGCCGTGCAGTATTTGACCGGACGAGCGTTTGCTGATGGTGAAGGGGTCTATACCTCGGTGCAGTATCTGCTCAAGGGCCAACTCTCCCTGCCGGCGGTGGAAAAAATCGCTACCGGGCTGCTTTGTAATCCGTTGATCCAGCGCTACAGCATTCTTTCTGTCAACGATTTCATGGCCCGGCGCGGCTTTCCGCTGGTTGTGCCAAAGGTACAGGTGGAGTCGAAGATCGAAGTCAATACCGTTGACCTGAATGTGTCTGATGAAGAGTTAATGCGTATCAGCAAGGAAGGGGTACTGGCCCTGACGCTGGATGAGATGCAGATTATCCAGGGCCATTACCGTGACCCGAAGGTGCTGGAGGAACGCAGGAAGATGGGGCTGGGAGACCAGCCTACCGATGTGGAGCTGGAATGCCTGGCCCAGACCTGGTCGGAGCACTGCAAACACAAGATCTTTGCCGGTACAGTGCATTATGAGGATGAACACGGAAATAAGCAGGAGATCAAATCGCTGTTCAAATCCTTCATCCAGCGCACCACCCGCGAAGTCCGCGAAAAGATGGGCGATAAGGATTTCTGCCTTTCCGTGTTCAAGGACAACGCCGGGGTGATCAAGTTTAACGATGATTACTCGCTGGTTTTCAAGGTGGAGACCCATAATTCGCCATCCGCGCTGGACCCTTACGGCGGCGCCCTGACCGGCATTGTCGGGGTCAACCGCGACCCGTTCGGTACCGGCAAGGGATGCAAGCTGATCTTTAACACGGATGTGTTCTGTTTTGCCGATCCGTTCTATGAAAAACCGCTGCCCGCGCGTTTGCTGCACCCGCGCCGTATCTACGAGGGGGTCGTGGAAGGTGTGGAGCATGGCGGCAACAAGAGCGGCATCCCCACTGTCAATGGTTCACTGGTCTTTGATGAGCGTTTTGCCGGCAAGCCGTTGGTGTTCTGCGGTACAGCCGGGATCATGCCGGCGACCATCAAGGGGCAGCCGACCCACGAGAAGTCCATAGTGCCGGGCGATCTGATTGTTATGGCCGGCGGCCGTATCGGCAAGGATGGCATCCACGGCGCCACCTTCTCCTCCGAGGAGCTCAACGAAAACTCACCGGTTACTGCCGTGCAGATCGGCGATCCGATTACGCAGAAGCGCATGTTCGACTTCCTGATCCGCGCCAGAGACAAGGGATTGTACCGCTTTATTACCGATAACGGCGCCGGCGGTCTTTCCTCTTCAGTCGGTGAAATGGCCGGAGAATGCAATGGCTGTCGTATGGACCTCTCCAGGGCGCCACTCAAGTACCCCGGCCTCAATCCGTGGGAGATCCTGATCTCCGAGGCCCAGGAGCGCATGTCGCTGGCTGTGCCGCCCGAGTGCATCGACGAGTTTTCCGACATGGCCAAACGCTACGGCGTGGAGATCACCGTGCTGGGCGAGTTCAACGACTCCGGCACCTTCCACATTCTTTACGGAGACCGTACAGTCGCCTGGCTGCCGATCGCCTTCATGCACGAAGGGCTACCGCCTATGCAGTTGCCGGCCAAGTGGGTTCCGCCAAGCCATGCAGAGCCTGCTATTGAAGTTAAGAATAATTACAGCCAGGAATTGAAACAGCTGCTGGGCGCCTTGAATGTCTGTTCCAAGGAGTCGGTGGTGCGCCGTTATGACCACGAAGTGCAAGGTGGCTCGGTGGTCAAGCCGTTTACCGGCGTTGCCAATGACGGTCCTTCCGATGCCGCTATCGTAAGGCCGGTGCTGGAGTCATTCGAGGGGGTGGTGACGGCCCACGGCATCTGCCCGCGCTATTCCGATATCGACACCTACCACATGACCACCAATGCCGTTGATGAGGCGATGCGCAACTATGTGGCGGTGGGCGGCTCGCTGGACCTGGTAGCCGGCTTGGACAACTACTGCTGGTGCGATCCGGTCCTGTCTGAAAAAACGCCGGACGGCGACTACAAGATGGCCCAGCTGGTTCGTTCCAATCAGGCGCTGTATGATATCTGCATGGAGTATAACCTGCCACTGGTTTCCGGCAAGGACTCCATGAAAAATGACTTCTACGATGGTGCCACCAAGATTTCTATCCCTCCGACACTGCTGTTCTCGGTGATCGGCAAGATCGAGGACAGCCGCAAGGCGGTTACCATGGATGTGAAGCGCCCTGGTGACATTGTCTATCTGCTGGGCAGGACAGCCGATGAACTGGGCGGCTCTGAACTGCTGGCCTTGAAAGGGGCGGTGGGTAACAAGGTGCCGAAAGTGGACGCAGCGGATGCCTACAAACGCTATCGCGCCTATCATCAGGCGGTCATGGCTGCAGCAGTGGCATCCTGTCACGACCTGTCCGACGGCGGACTGGCGGTGGCGGCAGCTGAAAGCGCCTTTGCCGGCGGTTACGGCATGACGATTGATCTGAACAAGGTGGTCTGGGCCGGCAACGGCAAGTCCGATGCGGCATTGCTTTTCTCCGAGTCCGCCTCGCGCCATCTGGTGACGGTACATCCGGACCAGCGGGCACAGTTTGAGGCGATCATGGCCGGTAACTGTCTGGCAGAAATTGGTGTAGTGTCAGCAGAACCTGCGCTTGAGATTACCGGTCTGTCCGGCGGCACTGTTGTCAAGGCCGGTCTGGCAGAGCTGAAAGATGCCTGGCAGCAAACACTCCGCGAGCTGTAACGGTTTTTCTGCAGAAAATATTCAGATAATTGCTTTGATATAAGGAGATGTGCCCTGCATGAAAAAAACACGTGCAATAGTAATTACCGGCAACGGCACCAACTGCGAGATGGAGGCCGCCCATGCCTGCCGCCTGGGCGGATTCGACGAGGCGGTGATTGCCCATATCGCCGAGATTCTTTCCGGAGAGGTCAGGCTGGATGATTTTCACTTTCTCAACCTGACCGGTGGCTTTCTGGATGGGGACGATCTTGGCAGCGCCAAGGCCCAGGCCAATCGACTCAAACATGCCACTGTCAGCGGCACCGGCGAAAAACTTGTGGACCAGTTCAGCCGTTTTATCCGGGACGGCAAGCTGATCCTGGGGGTCTGTAACGGTTTTCAGCTGATGGTCAAGATGGGCATGCTGCCCGGTTTTGACGGTGATTACCTCAGCCAGACAGTAACGCTGACCCACAACGACTGCGGCCGCTTTCAGGACCGCTGGACCTATCTGAAAGTTGATAGCCAGTCACCCGCTGTTTTTACAAAGGGGATCGACAAGGGGATCTACCTGCCGGTGCGTCACGGCGAGGGCAAGTTTCTCTGTGACAGCGTTGCTACACTCAATCGCATCGAATCAGAACACTTGGCCGTGCTCAAATATTCCGGCCCTGACTATAGCGCAGCGACAATGGAGTTTCCGGCCAACCCCAACGGTTCCGTCAATGCCATTGCCGGACTATGCGACAGCACCGGTCGCTTGATGGGGCTGATGCCACATCCGGAAGCCTTTGTGCATTACACCCAGCACCCTCGCTGGACCAGGGAGGCGTTGCCGGAAGCTGGTGACGGCTTGATCCTTTACAAGAATGCAGCGGAGTACGTAAGGAAAAACTTGTAACCAGGAACCAGTAAGACCTTAAATCCAGCATCTTGAAACATTTGGAGTTACTTTAAATGAAATTATCCAGACCACATGAAGAATGCGGTGTATTCGGCATATTCAATCATTCCGAGGCATCCAACCTGGCTTATCTGGGGTTGTATGCCCTGCAGCACCGGGGCCAGGAAAGCTGCGGTATAGTTTCCTCGGATGGGGCCACACTGCATGCCCATAAACGTATGGGACTGGTGGCCGATGTGTTCGGCAATCAGGAGATATTTAAAAAACTGCCGGGCAGATCGGCCATCGGCCACGTGCGCTATTCCACTGCCGGTGCATCAGTAGAAAAGAACGTACAGCCGATCATGGTCGATTACTCCCGTGGCTCCATTGCCGTTGCCCACAACGGTAACCTGGTCAATGCCCAGATCCTCAAGGCGGAACTGGAAGCCTATGGCTCCATCTTTCAGACCACCATGGACACGGAGATTATTATCCACATGCTGGCCATGTCGCGCAGCAACCTGCTGACCGACCGCATCATCGAGGCGGTCAGCCGAGTTCAGGGAGCCTACTGCCTGTTGTTTCTCACCAAGAGCCGTATGATTGCCATGCGCGACCCTAACGGTTTCCGGCCGCTGTGTCTCGGCAAGCTGGGTGATGCCTGGGTTGTCGCTTCCGAAAGTTGCGCCCTGGACCTGATCGAGGCCAAATACATCCGCGAGATCGAGCCGGGTGAGATGATCATCTGTAGCAAGGACGGCACCCTGGAGTCCATGTTCCCGTTCAAGAAGATTGAACCTACCCCATGTATCTTCGAATTTGTCTATTTTGCCCGGCCAGATTCCAATATCTTCGGCGGCCGGAATGTCTACATGGCCCGCAAGGAACTGGGACGCCAGCTTGCCCGTGAATACAAGCTGGATGCGGATATTGTCATTCCTGTGCCTGACTCCGGTGTGCCGGCGGCCATGGGGTATGCTGAAGAGTCGGGTATCAGCTTTGAATTGGGGCTGATCCGCAACCACTATGTAGGCAGGACGTTCATCGAACCGGCCCAGGCCATACGTCACTTTGGCGTGAAAATCAAGCTCAACCCGGTGCGCGAGTTACTGAAAGGCAAGCGGGTGGTGGTGATTGACGACTCAATAGTACGCGGCACTACCTCGCGCAAGATAGTTAAGATGGTGCGTGATGCCGGCGCCAGTGAGGTGCACATGCTCATTTCTTCTCCTCCCACCAGTTATCCCTGCTACTACGGTATTGACACCCCCAACCGCAAGGAACTGATTTCATCTTCACATACGGTGGATGAGATTTGTCGCTATATCACTGCTGATTCACTGGGCTACCTTTCAGAAGAAGGGCTGGTCAAGTCGGTCGGTATGGACCATATCAAGTTCTGCAAGGCCTGTTTCGCCGGAAGTTATCCGGTGGGATTCCCCAGGCCGGAAGAAGTACCCCAGATGGGACTATTTGAGGAGGGTAAACACCAACAATGACTGACCGCGAAAAACTGAAACAGATTATCCTGGAAAAATCCTACGAAAAACGCTTGGTAACGCTGGCATCCGGCCGCGAGAGCGATTTCTATTTTGATGGCAAACAGACCACCCTGCATGCCGAAGGCGGTTTTCTGGTTGGCAAACTGATGTACGAAGCCATCAAGGATGTGGAGGGCGTTGAGGCCGTGGGTGGTATTACGCTCGGCGCGGATCCTATTTCCACAGCAACATCCATTGCCGCCCATCTGGACGGCAGAAGCATGCATGCCTTCATCATCCGCAAGGAACCTAAAGGGCACGGCACCGGTCAGTGGCTGGAGGGCAGAAAAAACCTGCCGGCCGGTACCAAGGTGGTTATCCTGGAGGATGTTGTCACCACTGGTGGTTCTTCCATGAAGGCTGTGCGACGCGCCGAAGAGGAAGGTCTCAAGGTGCTGGGTATCGTAACCCTGGTGGACCGCGAAGAAGGTGGACGTGAGAATATCGAGGCGGAAGGGTACTGGCTGAAGGCGCTGTTCACCAAAAGCCAACTGGTGGCCTGACGATTTGAATGGCATTGTGCAGAATATAAAGCGGAGAAGGCCTTGAGTTTTCTCCGCTTTTTTCGCTGATATAGTGGGGAGATGAACATGGAAGGCCACTGGAGTAAACAGATTTTTGCTCATTCCCCTCAGCAGTGGGGGCTGCGGGGTGACCCATATCTTTGGGAGGAAATGAAGGCGTCGCTGGTTGCGGTTGATTTGCCTGCCGACAGCCGTGAATTTAATAGGTTGTTGGCAGATCAATTTGAAAAATTGGTGGGGTTGCCACTATCGCATAGCGGTGATGTATATGTGGAGCGTTATGCCTTTGGCGGCATGTCCAGTGGACACGTATGTGTAAGATTTTGGAGGGAAGAAGTTATTCCCATGCTCTGCAAACGCTTTGAAGAGTTATAATGGATTTTTTCAGAGACTCGCCACCGCCTTGTGTGCAATGGCGATAATCTCTTCCGGTGTCTCATTTTGAAAATGCAGCGGCGCGCCGAAGGTGACGGTTACCTTGCCCGGCTTTGGCCAGCTGGCATCGTGCGGCAGGATCTGGTAGGTGCCGCGGATCCTGATCGGTACTACCGGAATTTGCAGATCTCTGACCATGATACCCAGCCCGGGCCGGAATCCATGCATTTCGCCGTCGCGGGAATGCTGACCCTCCGGGAAAAACAGGATGTTGACGCCGTGATCGGCCAGTTTGCCCATGAAGCGCAATGACCCTCTGAAGCTGGTGGTTTGTGGAATAGGAAACAGGTTCAGCATCAGCGTGCCCATTTCATAGCTCAATCTCCGCCACAGTCGTTTCGACACGGTTTCAAAAGAACCGAAGAAAAATTCCTCCCAGGCTGCAGTGGCCGTGTTGTAGCGGATGTGGCGCGGCATTGCCCGCATGATCGAGGGCTGGTCGCAGTAGCTCAGGTGGTTGGAGATGAACAGCACCGGCTGCGGCAGATTTTCCAACTGCTCTGCCCCGCAGACCTCCAGATCGGTCAGATACCGCATCAAGGGATGGGTCAGTAACAGATCGGACAGCATCCTCACGCCTTTGACAGCCGCCGAGTTGGTCCAGAAACGGAAATGTCCGCGCGGCCGCACCTTTTCACGCTTGGCAATGATGCTGCGTAGATCGCTGACCCTGGTGCCGATGTGGATCTGATCATCCTCTATGTCCAGCCTGAACTCCTGCTCCAGCATACTGACCAGCTCGGCCTTGCCGATGGATGTCAAGCCTAGTTCCGTCACCAGCAGCGCATCTTCCCTGATCTCAGCCGGGTTGCTTCCGGTGATGGCGGCGATAATGCTTTGCAGGCGATCGACTGCAGCATGATGGCCGTGCTCTTGCGGTCCCTTCAGCAAGGCCGATTTGACCAGAAATTTCTGGATCTTCATGGTGGTGGTCTTGGGAAATTCGCTTTCCGGCCAGATGGTAAAGCCGCTGATCTGCTGCAGTGTGTCCAGCGAGCGGTTGGCCTGGGTGATGACCTCCAGCGGCGCTATTCCACTGCCGTCCAGCAGCAGCACCGCATGCACCTCTTCTCCGCTTCCTTTCTCCAGGCCGATTACACAGGATTCCCTCACACCGGCAGTTCTGTTGAGCACCGTCTCCACGTCGTCTGGATAGACGTTGACTCCGGCGCCTGTGACGATCACCTCTTTTTCACGCCCTTTGATGAACAGCCAGCCGTCCGGCGTCATCTCGCCCAGGTCTCCGGTCCTGAACCAGCCATCCTGATCAAAGGCCGCGGCTGTTGCCTGTGGATTCCGGTAGTAGCCGGGGAAGATACTGTCTCCCCGGGCCAGGATTTCCTTGTGATCCAGCATGAGTTCTACTCCGGGCAGAGCCGGGCCGACACTGCCGGCAATCTGGCGTGCATATGTGTTGACTGTCAGGACCGGAGAGCATTCGGTCAAACCGTATCCTTCCAGCAGGGTAAAGCCCATGCCGTCCCAGAAACGGAATACATCCGGCGGCAGCGGGGCGCCACCGGAGACGAACACAGAGAAGTGGCTGCCGAATTTTTGCTGAACAGGCAGAAACAGCAGCCTTCTTAGCGGTTTGGGCAGATTTGCCCCAAGTCTCGCCAGAAAACGGGCTACAGCTGCCAGTTTTTTCTCTTCAAGACCCTGTTCAACCGATGTCTTCAGCAGCTGCATCAGTCGCGGGACTGCCATCATAGCGTAGATATCCTCTTCAGCCAGAGCATCCATGATGGCCGAAGGTTTAATGGTACCGGGATACACCACTGCCCCGCCTTTATACAAAGGGGTAAAGAAACCGCCCATCTGCTCGAACATATGTGAGAGCGGCAGCAGTGACAGAAAGGTGAAGTCCGGGGTGATAATCGGCACGTGCCGGTTGATCTGGACCAGATTGGCGATCAGGTTGCGATGGGTCAGCATAACCCCCTTGGGGGTGCCGGTGGTGCCGGAGGTGTAGATGATCTGTGCCGTGTCATCGGGGGCTGGCATGGCGGTAGCATGCACTGGTGCGCAGGATTCAAGCATATACGGCAGCTCTTCCAGCAGCAATTCACGGCATGCGGTCATCCGGTCAAACTTGAGGCGGCTCTGGATGACCAACCGTGCCTCGGTGAGCCTGTAGATGGTTTCGGCCCGTTCCCTGTCGGACATGAAGTCCACCGGTACGGCAATGGCGCCGCGCAGCATAATGCCCCAGAAAGCCACACCCCACCAGGATGAGTTGGGCCCCCAGATGATCACCCGGTCTCCCGCGCCGACTCCACGTTCGGCCAACAACCCGGACATGCGCCGGGACAGTTCGTAGACCTGGCGATAGGAATAGCTGAAACGACGTATGCCGGAGCGGTTGATGAAAGCGGTCTTTTCGCCCCATGGAGGGAAACTTTCAAACAGGTCGATCAGAGTCTGCATGTGGCCTCTGGTGTGATGTCGTCAGGATGTTGTTGGCAACATTATAACAGCAAAAAACGTCTACTCAAAACAGCATTGAAACAAACAGGTTGTCTTTACAAGATAGCGGCTTGAAATCACCTCTTTTTACGATAGAATTTTTTTAACGTTAAGACGATGGAGCGCTAAACCGTTATTTTGTCAGCACGTGCAGTGACGGATATCGATTACTGCAGTGCCTGTCTGCTGGTGGTGTTCAAATGAGGTATAGGGATGAATGGTTCAACAACGGTCCTGCTGGTAGATGATTCACGTTCGGCGCTGGCCTGCATGCATGATATGCTGGAACAGGCCGGTTATGCGGTAATAGATGCGCAAAACGGCCGTGACGCGTTGAGGCTGCACGAATCAGAACCTTCCGATATCATTATCACCGACCTGGATATGCCGGAAATGGACGGTTTTGAGCTGATTACCGCCATCCGGCTAAAACATCCACACACACCCATCATTGTTGTTTCAGGGATAGTCAAGCCCGATGATATTGTTGAAGCGCATCGGCTGGGCGCCTGGGACTATCTGGTCAAACCGGTAAAAAACAAATTTGAAGTGCATATTGCTATTCAGCGCGTGCTGGAGCGTAGCAGGATCATGGAGGAAAACCGGCGTTATCAGCAGGAACTGGTGCAATTGTATACGCAGGACGTGCGCGCCAGCAAGGAACGCTATAAACGCCTGTTGGAGTCTCTGACCAGCTATGTCTATACGGTGATCTTCGATAAAAACGGTCAAAGTGAAACCATACACCGCCCGGGTTGTGAGATGGTGACCGGCTACAGTTGTGAAGATTATACGTATAATCCCAATCTCTGGATCAATATTGTCTATGAAGATGACCGGCAGAAGGTGCTGGATGTTGTTGAAAATGTGCTGAAAAGCCCGGACTATCAACATCTTGAACATCGCATCTGCCATAAGGACGGCAATATTCGCTGGGTCAGCAATACCTTGGTGCCCTGCTGGGTTTCCGGGCAGCTGATTTCCTACGACGGGGTGATCACTGATATCACTGAGCGCAAGAAGACTGAGGAACGTTTGCGGATCAGTGAAGAGCGCTACCGTATCATCAGCGAACAGAGCGGTCAGGTGGTTTACGATATCGATGTCAGCAAAGACCGGTTGCAGTGGAACGGTGAGGTCAAGCGTTTTACCGGATATTGTCTCAAGGAACTGCAGCAACTGGACAAGGTCCAGCGCACGGAGCTGATTCATCCCGATGACCGGCAGGTGGCACTGGATGTAAAACGTCAGGCCACGCGCGGTCTGACCGCTTACAAAGTTGAATACCGATTCCGCAAAAAGAATGGTGTGTACATCTATGTGGAAGACCATGGTGTTGTACTTGCTGCAGCTGATGGTAAAGGGCGCCGCAGGTTGGGTATGCTGGAGGATATCACCGAGCGCAAGCGTTCCGAACAGGCTGTTAAAGAAAGTGAGGCCAAGCTGAGGCTGCAGTTTGAGAGCATGCCGATCGGCTGCATCATGTTTGATGCCAACTTCAGGGTGATTTCATGGAACCCTGCTGCCGAAAGGATATTCGGCTATACGGCAAACGAGGTAGAAGGCAAACAGGTCGTCAAGCTGATTGTGCAGAAAGAGTATCGGGAACAGGTTGCCAAAATATGGAAGCGCCTGCTTGACGGAGACCATGTCTTGCAGAATGAAAACGGCAATATCACCAAAGACGGTTCAACCATATTCTGTTCCTGGTACAACACCCCGCTGTTTGGCGATGATGGCAAGGTTACCAGTGTGCTTTCCATGTGTCAGGATATCACTGAACGGGTGGTCGCTGAAGAGCAACTCAAACACCATGTGGATAATCTGGCCGCCCTGAGCACTATTGATGCAGCTATCAACAGCAGTCTGGACCTGCGCATTACCCTCAAGGTGCTGCTGCAGGAAACGTTGAAACAGCTCAAGGTGGATGCCGCCAGTGTGCTGCTGCTGGACCCGTACAGCCAGATGTTGGAATATACGGCCGGTCTTGGGTTCAACACCAAACGCATTGATTTTTCCCGCATCCGGCTTGGTGAGAGTTATGCCGGCAGGGTGGCCAAAGACCGGCGCATCCGAATTGTCAGCGACATAGTGGCTTTTGACAGTGAAGAGGCACCGCAGACGCTGATAGCATGTGAAGGATTCAAGGCCTACGTCGGAGTGCCGCTGGTTGCCAAAGGACAGGTTAAGGGGGTACTGGAGATATTCCACCGTTCGCCTTTGAACCCCTCACAAGACTGGCTGGTTTTTGTGGAGGCGTTTGCCAATCAGGCCGCTATTGCGCTGGATAATGCCGAGATCTATGACCGGCTGCAGAATTCACACGGTGAGTTGTTGCTGGCCTATGACTCCACCATCGAAGGCTGGTCCAGGGCGCTTGATTTTCGGGACAGGGAAACCGAAGGGCATAGCCGGCGCGTTACCGACCTGACAGTGCGCATTGCCCGTGAACTGGGCATAGGCAAGGACAAGCTGATTCACTTGCGTCGGGGCGCGCTGCTGCACGACATCGGCAAGCTGGGGGTGCCGGACAGTATCCTGCTCAAGCCGGGCAAGTTGACAGATGAAGAGTTTGAAACTATGAAGCAGCACACCCGCATCGCCTTCAGCATCCTGTCGCCGATCGAGTTTCTGCGCCCCGCTATCGAAATACCGCATTACCACCATGAAAAATGGGATGGCAGCGGTTATCCCCACGGGCTCAAGGGGGAGGAAATCCCTTTGGCTGCCAGGATATTTGCCTATGTGGATGTCTGGGATGCCCTGTTATCGGACCGTCCATACAGGAAGGCCTGGAGCTTTGAGGCAGTACGTGATTACATCCGTGAGCAGAGCGGCAAGCATTTTGATCCCAATATGCTGGCTGTGATTGAAAAAGTCGTATTCGAACATGCGGAGCTGTGGGTTCCTCGTTATGGATGAGTCTGGCTGAATTTGCTCAGGCTCAATTCACTGGCGATCAGGACTGTGGCGATCCAGGAAAGGACGGTGTGCCATGGTGATTGTTGAGATGTTCAAGGGGAAGTCGATAGTCGAGCATCGGGTGGAACTGGTGGAGCGCAAGGGCACCGGGCATCCAGACCAGATCTGCGACTCAGTCATGGAGTCTATCTCTCTGGCACTTTGTCGTGAATATGTCAAAAGGTTCGGTAAAATATTGCACCACAACATTGACAAGGGACTGCTGATTGCCGGACAGGTGGAAAGGCGTTTTGGCGGCGGGCGTGTGCTGACGCCCATGGAACTGGTGATCGGAGACAGGGCTACATCCAGGGTTGGGGGGCAGGATATCCCGGTCGGCGAGATAGCCAGAGAGGCAGCCAGAAGCTGGATTTCAGACAACCTGCGCTTTGTCGACCCGGAGCGTCATCTGAAGTATACGGTTGCCCTGGCACCCGGTTCAGAAGAACTCAGCGATATTTTCCAGCGTGGCGGTGATATGCGCCTGGCCAACGATACTTCGGCCGCAATAGGTTATTACCCGCTCAGTTCTACGGAAAAGGTGGTGCTGGGGGTGGAAAAGTTTCTCAATGGCCGTGAATTCAAGGGAAAATTTCCCCAGACCGGCGAGGACGTCAAGGTGATGGGTGCCAGAGGTGGGTCATGTCTGGACCTGACCATTGCCATGCCTTTGTTGGCATCGTTCGTAAAATCCGAACAATCATATTTTGAAGTCAAAGCGGCCATAATTGAGGAAATACAACACTTTACTGACAGCCTGGCGGTGTTTGACCGCATGTCCGTCAATCTGAACACCCTGGATATGGAGGGACGTGGGTTGGGTGGGGTGTATCTGAGCCTGCTGGGTACTTCGGCTGAAGATGCCGATTCCGGTCAGGTGGGGCGCGGCAACAGAGTCAACGGCCTGATATCCATGAACCGCCCCATGGGCACCGAGGCTGCTGCCGGCAAAAACCCGGTCAGCCATGTGGGTAAGATATATAACGTGCTGGCACACCGCATTGCCCGTGAGATATATCAGGGCGTTGATGGGGTCAAGGAAGTCTATGTGATGCTGCTGAGCAGGATAGGCACCCCGGTCAACAAACCCCAGGTGGCTAACGTCCAGTTACTGTTGGAAAAAGGGCAGCAGATGGAGCAGATTTCCCTTAAGGCCGAGGAAATATTTGAGTCTGAGATGGCTAATCTGAAGCTGTTCTGCGATGCCCTGATCCGCGGGGAATATCCGGTCTGCTGAACCTGCCCAATCACCTCTGCAGCTTCTTCTGCCATGAAAGTCGTGGACTGTGTACGGTTTGCTTTTGTGGGTCTGATGTGTTAAAAATCAGAATATTTTGATGTTCTTGCAAAAAAGTTTGTCATCCCCGAACGCTTTTGTCGGGGACGATTCTTTTCAATATCTTGTAAAACTGGATTCCGGCCAGAAACCTGCCGGAATGACATTTTGAAGTTTTTTGCAAGAGTCTGATTTTGATAATAAAAAGGTTTTATGGATGACAGGCAAACTGCGCCTTGACAAGTTGATGGTAGAACGTGGCATGACCCCCTCGCGTGAGCGGGCTCAGGCCTTGATAATGGCCGGGCAGGTGGTTGTCGGTGATCATGCGGTAGACAAGGCCGGTCACCAGGTGCCGCTTGATGCAGAGATACGCATCAAGGGCGAGGTGCTGCCATATGTCAGTCGCGGCGGTCTTAAGCTGGCCAGGGCGCTGGAAGCATTTGAACTGGATGTTACAGGCCTGGTGGCCATCGATGTGGGCGCCTCCACCGGTGGGTTTACCGACTGTCTGCTGCAGGCCGGCGTCACAAAAGTGTTTGCCGTAGATGTGGGATACGGCCAGTTGGCCTGGCAGTTGCGTCAGGACGGCCGGGTGGTCAACATGGAAAAGACCAACATCCGCAACCTGGTCCCTGAACAGCTTGGTGAACAGCCAGACATGGCTGTTATTGATGCCTCCTTTATTTCTCTGTCAAAGGTGCTGCCGGCTGTCATCAGGTTGGTCAAGCCGGCTGGATTGATTGTAGCCCTGATCAAACCCCAGTTTGAGGTCGGACGTGGTGATGTGGGCAAGGGGGGGATCGTGCGTGATCCGGCGGCTCACGAAAAGGCGGTGGAGGGTGTCAGGCAGATAGCGCAGGAACTGGGGCTGACGGTTGGCGGTGTCTGTGATTCACCCATCAAGGGTGCTGACGGTAATAGGGAATTTTTGATCCTGCTGCGTATGGCTGGATAATTAACAGGAGGTATAAGTTGGAAAACTGTCTGTTCTGCAAAATCATCAAGGGTGAAATCCCCTGCAAAAAAGTTTACGAGGATGACCGAGTGCTGGTGATCGAGGATATTGCGCCTCAGGCGCCTCTGCATCTGCTGCTGCTGCCCAAACGCCACTTTGTCAACTGTCTGGATATGACGGCGCAGGACGAGGAACTGGTTGGCTATGTGTTCCGTAAGGCGGGTGAAATTGCCGGCGAGAAGGGCTTTGCTGAAAGCGGCTTCCGGCTGGTTCAGAACAACGGTGCCGGGGCCGGGCAATCAGTATTTCACATCCATTTTCATCTGCTGGCCGGCAGGGGTTTGGGCTGGCCTCCGGGTTAGTATCGCCATTTTGCTTGTGAGCAGGTTGAGCTTGTTCAACACCAACCTTGAACTAATCTGACATATCGAGGTTGCCATGAAATTGATTTCAGCAGTTTTCGCAATGTTGCTTTGCGCTTCACCCCTAATGGCGCAAACCTATACCTGGACCGACGACAAAGGCACTGTTAACTTTGCTGATGATTTGTCCCAGGTGCCCAAAAAGTATCGCGGCAAGGCGAAGCAGCGTTCTGACGACCCGGACACCGTCAAGCCCGAACCTGCGGCTACCAAGGAAATCCCTGCTGCCAAACCGGCAGAGGGAAAAGCAGAACCGCTTCCCAAAGATGCTGACAAGTGGATGTACGGCGACAGGAACGCTGGTCAGTGGCGTCAGGAATTCAGGATGCGGGAAGTTGCGTACAAAAGCCAGGAGCAGAAACTGGAAGAGATTTCAAACCTGATGAAGAACCCGGTGGGTATCAGCAGAGAGCGTTTTGAGGCTCTGCCACAGGAATTCCGGGAAACCCAGAAGGAATATCTGCGGCTGCTCAAACAGTATAATGACTTGAACGATGCCGCCAACCAGGTTGGTTTGCCGGCAGAGTTTAGAAAATAGGCCGTTCCGGTACAATTGCTCTAAATAGTTTGCGTTTTGGAGGGGAAAGTCATGCGTTTGGTCTTGGTGGTAGCAGGTATCATGCTGGCGGCGGCGCCGCTGATGGCGGAAACATACAGCTGGACCGATGAAAATGGCACGATGAGTTTTGCCGATGACCTGTCACAGGTGCCGCGCAAGTATCGTAAAAAGGCCCGTAAACTGGGCGATTCCGGAGATTATCAACCGGCACAGGAAGCACAAACCACTCCCAAGGCGGCAAAACCGGCAGGGGGGGGCGGGAGTTTTGAATCAAAAGGCGATCCTCAGCCGTTTTCGGCGGAAAGAAGTTATGGCGGCAAGTCCCTGGAGGCATGGAAGCAGGAGCTGACCGCTGCCGAGGGTGAACTGAAGAAACTGGATGCCAGGGTAAAAGACCTGACTGCCAAGGTCAAGGCATCAGGTGACTATTATGTCAGTCGCTCGCAGATTGACATCAGACAGCAGCAGAATGATGCCGTTGTAGAGTTTAACAGGGCCTCAGAGCGTTTTGATGCGTTGGTCAGGGCGGCCCGAAAGGCCGGTGTACCAATTTAATCACTGGCAAGGCAGGCATAGGCTGCAATAGAAAAGGCCCCTCGGGATGTCCCGGCGGGCCTTTTCCTGCAGCAGTCTGTAACAGCGGCATACTGCAATAACCGGGTTGCCGTAATCTGCATAACCGCATCGTCTTTTCTCGCTGAATGGAGGGAAACAGCTGCTCGATCTTCCGCGGCATACCTTGTTATCCACACGTGCAACCCAGAATATCAAAGAGCATTGCTTTCAATTATATTATATCGCTGAAGTGGTGTTTCGCAACTGCCGTCACAATGGCCGGGTCTGTACTGATCTCTTAACCATTCCCTTTTTACGGGTGATTTGCTACTATGCGCACATGGGTGAAAAACTGATCTGTAATAATAAAAAAGCCTATCACGACTATTTTGTAGAGGAAAAGCTGGAAGCGGGGCTGGTGCTGCAGGGGACCGAGGTTAAATCCCTGCGCAACGGCAAGGCCAACCTGAACGATTCCTTCATGCAGGTAAAGAATGGTGAGGCTTTTCTGCATAACCTGCATATCTCTCCCTATGAATTCGGCAATCGTCAGAACCATGATCCCGATCGCCACCGCAAACTGCTGTTGCATCGCAAGGAGATCAATAAACTGTTTGCACGAATCAGGGAACAGGGGTATGCTGCCATCCCCCTGAGGCTGTACTTCAAGAACGGTCTGGTCAAGGTTGAGATCGGCCTGGCCAAGGGTAAAAAGCTCCACGACAAGCGTGAGGACATGAAGAAGAAGGATTCGCACCGCGAGATGTCGCAGGCGCTGAAGGCAAGAAACAGGGACTGATCCGTGACCCGTGTCCGGAGTCCGTTGGCCGTTAATATTGAGGGTAGGACCAAATTCACGAATTACGGAATCAATCAGTGGTAACGGTGACCGGTCAACGGTCACGCATAACGAATTTTCAAGGGGGTGTAAAGGTTTCGACGGGGAATTGAATTTCTGGATTGCACCGGGTCGGGGCAGGTGGCCGACCTTAATAAACCTGCAACGGCTTAATTGCCGACAATTATAACACTCCTGTAGCACTCGCTGCTTAACAGGCGCCCCCGACCGAGATGCCGATGGTAGGAAGGGGGCGTCATTCACTATCGGATAGGGAAGCGCAACGCCCGTAGCGCAACCCGAACCTCAACGGGATCGCTGGTCCGATGCTTTGTCATTTGCGTATTGAACCGGTTAGATTGAGCAACTGACTAACGGTGTAGTAGTTCAGATTGTAGGTTTTTCGGACGCGGGTTCGATTCCCGCCACCTCCACCAATAAGTAGTCCGGCGTTGTCCGGGCAAATCCAGAAGCCCTTGAGAAATCAAGGGCTTTTTCTTTTGTGTTGTCCGTGTAAGTCCAATTTGGTATTCTGGGGTCCATGGTTTATGGAGGTATGTAATGGGTGCTGACTGTAGGTGGTAGAGGTGGATACCTCCAAACAGACACGTGGATAACTCCAAAATAAGGAGAAAAGCTTATGCCTAAAAGGATTACACCACTTTCTGAAATTCAGATTAGGAATGCCAAGCCAAAAGCTAAAGAATATAAATTGATGGATGGGTTTGGCCTTTTTTTACTCGTTACGCCTACCAATGGGAAATTGTGGAGATTTGATTACCGCTATGGCAATAAGCGTAAGGTGATAGCGCTAGGGACCTATCCTATTGTTTCACTTGCTGATGCCAGACAGCGACGCGAAGATGCAAAAAAACTTTTGTCAAATGGAATTGACCCTAGTGAGGTCAAGAAGGCTAAGAAGGCTGCTATTATTACAGAAGCAGAAAACAGTTTTGAGGTGGTTGCTAGAGAGTGGCACGGTAGATTTTCCACACAGTGGTCTCCGGGACATTCTGCAACGATTATGGATAGATTAGTGCGGGATGTATTTCCATGGTTAGGCACAAAGCCGGTCAGTGATATAAAGCCGGTTGAAATTTTAGCAGTTCTCAGGCGGGTCGAAGGACGTGGAGCGCTGGAAACAGCTCATAGGATTAGGACAATATGTGGGCAAGTTCTCAGATATGCAGTTTCTACCGGGCGTGCTGAAAGAGATGCTGCTGCTGATTTGCGTGGGGCCTTGCCGCCGGTAAGAGAAAAGCACCATGCTGCGTTGATAGCTCCAAAAGAGGTTGCTGAACTGTTGAGAGCGATTGATGGTTTCAAAGGCACATTTCATGTTAAGTGTGCTTTGAAGCTTGCGCCTATGCTCTTTGTCCGCCCCGGTGAGTTGCGACAGATGGAATGGGCTGAGATTGATTTTGAGGCTAAACAATGGAATCTGCCTGCAGAAAAAATGAAAATGAAACAACCTCATATTGTTCCGCTATGTAAGCAGGCTCTAGAAATATTGAAGGAGCTGGAGCCGTTAACTGGACACAGCAGATATGTTTTCCCCTGTCATAGAACTCCGCTTCGGCCAATGACGAATAATGCGATTAATGCTGCACTAAGGCGTATGGGGTATACCTCAGATGAAATGACAGGCCACGGGTTTCGAGCAATGGCGAGGACTATTCTTGATGAGGTATTACAAGTGCGGCCAGACTTCATTGAACACCAGCTTGCACATGCTGTGCGCGACCCTAATGGCCGGGCTTACAACAGAACCGCCCACCTGGACCAGCGCCGGAAGATGATGCAGCTATGGGCTGATTATCTCGATGGATTAAAACATGGCGCAAAGATACTTCCACTTAGAAAATCTGCATAACGGGTGATATATGAAATTGCCTGCCATTGGTCTTAATATTTCTAAAACGCTATATAAACGCTTTTTAGAGACAAGCGGCTCATGCCCAACGAGCGACAGCATAAAAGCCTTTAAATATCTTTCTGGCCACTTTTCACGAGAACTACCTCAGCTTTTTACAGATAACGCTCCTCTTTCAAGTGTTTTCCTTCCAGCATACACTAAATTATTAAGTCAAGATGACCAAGCATTTCCCAAGAAGCTGCTTCGAGAGCTCTTTCCTAAACACAATGTAGTAGAAATCAGTGAGATAAAAGCATCACCACTTCCACAGAAAAATATGAAATACGCTCATGGAAAATATGTAGATGAGATTCTTGGGAAAAGGAGTACAAGACAAACGCCTAAAGACTGGCAATTAAACCGTGACGACCCAAGCGCTGTATTTTCTAATCCCGAATCTAAGCTAGACAGCGACCTTTGCAACATGATGTCAGACGATGCACGTCGCAAGTATGAGCAAACTGAAAATATGCATTATGTCATAGAAGCTTTTTTTCAACGAGTTGATATGCTGCATGGCGTATTAACTGATGAACGGGTATTCAATACAGCACCGACTGACAAAGAGACCAACCTTCATGATGGAGGAGGTCTATATTTAGTTATAGAACCTGATGGCACCAAACTTTGGGAAATGGAATACCCTAGCAGTGCAGACGGCCATTCAACAGTCTTTTCTCTAGGTGACTACCCACATGTTGAGCTTACTGCAGCCCGCCGAAAACATTGCGCCATTGCCAGATTCTTCACAACTCATCAAATGAATTCAGAACTAGTTGGATTGGTACAGCTTGTTCTTGATAAGCATGATCTTGTAGAATTATTGCTGCAAAATAAGATGAATGCCACTGATCCCCAAAACGACAAAAGCACTTTGAATTCAGAGTTATTACATCGAATTGAGAATTTGAGTAAGAAAATAAATGAGGCCGCATCACAACTAGGCCTTCAAAAAGAAATATCAAAACTCCAAGTACAAATTGATAGTGATGAAGAGCCAGATATACCAATCCCAAAATGGATGGCACAGTTAATCTCAGATAAATTCAAAAAATATCATTCGAAACGGATACTAGATAAGACATCATACTCGCTAGATGATGCATTTGGGCTCGCAGGGAAAAAGCGACGCGAAGAATTTGATTCGACATATGTTGACACAATCACAGCTGTTAACAAAGCCAGGGAAATCCAGTGGTACTTTAATCTAAACTTCTCAACAGCACTGACCTTTGCCATACAGTTACTCCATAACGGCAATGCTGATAGCTTACAGTTTACTCACGCTGATCACAGCTCCATATGCAAAGAGGAGTCTAGATCAAACAGTCAATACCCCTCCTACTCAGAATGGTGCGAATCAAAAGGATACAATTTGCTAGCAAACCAGTCTCTCAGAAATGAGTTTCTTAAATACCTTGAATCTACCGATCAAAATGTCAAAAACGAGATTGAACAAGCAATGAAGAATCCACGAAAAAGAAACATCAACGTAAATGTTAATCAATAACCTTCTTTAGAACCTCGGTGTAAAAATCCCCCCCTGATTTTACAAATCTGTTCAGAAAATGCGCTTTGTTTTTTTATTCCTCCATATTTAACTTTGGAGGTTTAAAGATGACTATCGAAGTCCATAACAGCTCAAAACGTTATTTACGAGCAAAACAATTGTGTCAGAAGTTTAGCATCTGCAAGTCGAACCTTTATGACAAGGTGGCAAAGGGTATTCTTCCCAAGCCCTTAAAGTTTGGCCGGACGTCACTTTGGATAGAATCGGAGATTGAAGATGTTATTGAGCGGCAAACTGATTTAGCCAACAAGGAGACCGCATAATGATCTCTTTTGTTGATGCTTTCAAAATGGAACTGTTTCGTGCTGGCCTAGAGACTACTGATCCGATTATTGCGGACGGCAAGTTGCACAGAATACATGTGGTTGGCGACCGCAAGTCTACAAAAAATGGCTGGTACATTCTATATCCAGACCATCCTGCAACAGGTGTCTTCGGCTGCTGGAAAAGAGGCATCTACGTCAAGTGGCATGCCTGCAACGAAAAATCACTCTCGGTATCTGATTTGCGGCTTTTTAGAGAACGTAAACGGCAAGCCGAAGCAAAAATCAAAAGTTCATTCCAAGACAATCTCCAATTGATCAAAAACAATCAATATGCCTGGGAGTATGCAAGACGAGCAAGAGATGACCACCCATATCTTCTTAAAAAGAAAGTGTACTCTCATGGGCTCAGGCAACACAATGGAGCACTGCTTGTCCCTATCATGGATGCGGACGCTACAGTACATGGTTATCAAAGAATATGGCCTAACGGCAGGAAGTACTTTGCAAAGGGCAGCATTATCTCTGGGCACTTTTATATGTTGGGTGATTTGCTGGCTCCGCTGATTCTTGTCTGCGAAGGGTACGCCACTGCCGCCAGCTTGCATGAAATCACGGGGTTTGCAGTAGCAGTAGCTTTTGATTGTGGAAATCTTAGGCCAGTGACAGAAGCGATCCATAAAGCATGGCCAAGCTACCAGATCGTCATCTGTGCCGATGACGACCTGCACTCACCAAATAACCCAGGTGTCACAAGCGCTAACGAAGCTGCCAATGCTGTAAATGCCCGCGTGATTTTACCAGTCTTTCCTGGCGATCGAGAACCTTACGACAGTGACTTTAACGATCTATATTTGAAATTTGGTAGAGAAGCAGTATTGGACTGCTTACTAAAGGAGAACATTTATGTTTCAACTCACAAAAATTAAGAACTTTAAGCGCAGATCAGATGACAAGATTGTTTCTATAGGCATTGCAGAACTGATGAAATTCACACCTGAGGAACATGCATTGCCTTATTTCTCGATTGTTCCAGAACAGGTGTTTTCTGATCTTCGTTACAATAAGCTATCTAGGCAAGACAAAGGAGACTTTTTAAGACTTATAATAATTTTATGGAAGGAAGAGTGCCGTCATATAAATCATCCTGGGGCAATCGGCCAAAAGCTGGAAATGAGCGAAAAAGAATGTAGCAGATTTATAAAACGGCTGGTTGATGTTGAGCTGATATATCTTACAGCTGACAACAATTACATCATTCAACCAGAGTTGCGTGAGCAATATTTACAGACTTTACAAGCCAATAATAACAAGCGTCGCTTGAAAGAATGAGTTCGCAAATGCGCATGCAGAAAACAAAACCATCTGCATGCGCAATGTAGTTCTAGATCTAGAATCTAAGAGTCTCCAATAAGAAGAACTCTCAGCTATTATAAGGATGAAATCAGGGATGATAATACGAATCTAAAGGGTTTTTATATTATCCCCAATAATACTGATAAAGACTCAAATTGTGCAGACTTATGCAGACAGCTAGAGCAGATTCAATCTGCTGCCAGTATATATCGAATCACCTGCCGAAATTTGTGCGCTGTTCTCAAAAAATGTTATCCACGATTAAAATCGTAGAAACTCCGAAATCAAGGGCTTTTGTTTTGGGTAATCGCCGGGATTGTTGCGTCCAGTGTTTTCCCACATTTTAAACCTGCATGCAGGCGGACAACTGCATAGAAATGAATCGCAAAAATTTGTTGATTATGTTTTGAATCAAATTATGATGATGGCGTCAAAAAATAACTGTCAGGTGGGGAATATGAGTACAAAGGGCGCTAAACAGGCAACCAGTGAGCCATCAAAGTCAAAGTTATACATTTTTTGCGATGCACGTCAGGAATGTCTGCGGCAGGCGGCGGCAGCGATCAGAAAGCTCGGCTGTAAAGGTAAGGAAACGGAATATCGCCGGGCCAGGCACAGCAATGTGGGCAGCCTGTTGAAGGAACAGATCGAATCCGGACTGCAGCCCAATGATGATATCCTGGTGGTGGTTCCGAGAATAGATGACGACCAAAAGGTTGAGGTAATTCAGGCCCTGAAAAGTCTGAAGAAGACCGGGGTCAACTGCTACTGGTATCATGGGCCAAAGTGGTTCGACGGTAACGAAACCGTGGCAACGATTTTCCAAGGCATACCATCCAACAGGTCTTTTACAATCGAGGCCTGCGAAAACAAATATTACAAGAATGACCCTTCCACCGATTCCTCAGGGGATGCAGACATAATCTCATACATCGACTACCGGCTGATGTATCTGTTCATGGGGGCAGATACGGAGCAGAATACTTTGAAGGCGATCATATCGGCACTGTCAAAAGCTGAAGAAAACAACTTCAGAATGCCCAAAGACGAAGATAATGCCATGAGTACACTGGTGGAGGGATTCGCCATGGTCAGGCCTTCAATGGCAGGCCGCAGTGCGGTATTTGAGCAACATAAAAAGCGCATTGTGGATCTGGCCAGGCTTGACAAGAATGTGATGATCATCGGCAAGACCGGCACCGGAAAAGAAGCTACGGCGTATTATCTGCACGAGTTCAGCCCCAGGCGGGGCAAGAACTTTGTCGCTGTCAACTGCGCCTGTTTCACTGAAGAACTGCTGATCTCGGAACTGTTCGGACATGTGCGCGGCGCCTTTACAGGCGCGGTAGGTGATAAGAAGGGCCTGGTTGAGTCGCTTCACGGCGGTACGCTGTTCCTGGACGAGATACCGGATGCCTCCTTGCGTATTCAGGCCATGCTGCTGCGTTTTTTGCAAAGCGGCGAGTATTCCCCCGCTGGCAGCAACGATACCAGGCGCGTGGATGTTAAAATAGTGGCCGGAGCGCAGCCGGGACTGCTGGACAAGCTGCGCAGTGATCTGCAGTACAGACTGGAAGAACGCCTCCACACTTTTTCCCTGAAGGAGCTGAATGACATATACAGGCGCGGCATGGAAGACAAAAGCTATACAGGGCAGCCTGACATTGTATCTGTGGCCCGCAACCTTGCCGCAAGCTGTATCGGCAAATGCAAACTGGGCGGCGAGGGAGGTTTTACGTTTAAGCCAGATAGAATCGCCCACAGCGACATAGTCTCGTTTTGGGATCTGACCGAACAGCCCGAAATCGTCGAGCTGCTGACCGGTTATGACTGGCCAGGCAATGTGCGTGAACTGCAGACCTGTGTCTCACGTCATCTAAGCGAAGGCGTTGAAATGGCGGAGATAGTCAGGCAGCTGCAAAAATCTGCCTGTGAAGACGGATCTAGGGGGGCAAACACAGCAAACAACTTTGACGGCCCGGTTGCGTTTGCGCCAATCACGTCTGCCGAAGACCTGATACCGTTTTATGAACTGGAAAACCGTTATGCCGAATTCATACGGGCGCAACGTGAAAGCGGCCCGTTGAAACAGTGCGCAGCGAATATACTGCGGAATAAACTGGGGCTGTCACCCAATACTTACCGACAGTACATCGTTAATGGCGAGAAAAAACAAAAGCAGACAAAGACAAAAGAATGAGTCAGATATGGCCATACTCAGTCTGCCAGTGTCTGAACATCGTCATAATGACAATAGAAAGACTCCAGGTGCCTGCTGATATGAAAATCCAATAGCACCACCGCCTAAGACTCCATCAGCAGATTCAGGGTCTGGATTTGTTTATCTGGCGGTTCAGTAAACGAGTCCAGGTAATCGCCCAGTGCAACGTGCTGTTCTTCTGGCCTGTAGGACAGGAAGGCTTTTGCTTTTTCAAGGTCTCCATGGATATCTCCTTTTTGACTGACATTTAGAGGTCTCTCCCATTTTTCCTATTTCTGCAGTATGCGTCTGATGGTTTCAGGGGACTGCAATTCCGCTTCCCGCCACCCTTCCAATAGTGATCTGGCGTCATTCAGGGCATGGTGCTCCGGTTTGCCGTCCTTGTGGTTGCGGCTGCGGGCGTCCTGAATGCAGGGCCTCAGATCGACAGGGAAATAAACCGAGTCAAAGCATAGCGGCGCCGGGTGCAGGTTGGCCGGCAACGGCCTTCCCAAAAGCCTCAGCAGCAGCTTGTAGTCATAATCCGGCGCATCGCTGACAATCCTGACTGTGCGCCCGAAACCTGTCAGCCAGTCAAACGCCCTTTGGCGCGCCGTTTCCTTATCTATGCGATGTCTGCCCCCTTCCAGCAGGGTAAGAACATGGCGTTTTACAAAATCCGAACAGTGCCACCGCTGCCAGTCGTCGGCCAACTCGGCGTAAAACTCTTCTCCGCTCTCTGCAGCCATGCCGATGCTGATCAGCCGCGGATGTTCAAACGAGCTGAATTCCGTATCCAGAAATATCAGCAGCGGCTTTTCATCGGTTTGGGGATAAATCGCCCCTGCAGATACAAGTATCTCCTGCAGCGCAGTAAACTGGTCCAGATCGCCCGGTCTCAGTTCACAGGCGCTTTTACCGGGAAACGGCTGCATCAGCATCTCTTCGCCATGCCTGCCGCAGAGTGTCTTTGCAGTACCTTTAACGCCGTGCAGGAACCCCGGCGCCCCGCACTCCTCGCAAATCTGGGCTGATTGCAGCGCCGCCAGCCGGACTGCCTCTTCTGCCTCAGCCAGTGGGGAAACAATGGTGATCTCAAGCCTGCCAAGCACCTGCTTGACCCTGTAGATTGTTATTGAGGCGCCCGGATTGGAACGCTCAAGCCCTGCAAGAGTTGAAAACAGATTGCATACAATGCCGTACCATCCCGGTCCGCATTCCAGCCCTGCCGCAAGCAATCTGAAGTACTGCGGAAACTGCTTTGCCAGCATCTCCTGCGTTACAATCTCCACTTCAGTATTTTCAGATATTGGAATCATTATCGATCCTTTTGTGATGATGTCTTTTTTAAAGCCATAATCGTGCCAGCCTGTTTGAATCATGGTAACATGCCGTAATCGTGGGGCTGGCTTGCCGGGGAGAGATAATCATGTCTGACCCAGCACAAACAAAATATCAAATCATGATGCTTATCATCAATTATTGAACAATAGTTTTCCGGTTTTCGATACAATATGCCCAAATCCATGTCCAAAACCGTTTGCGGGGATTGGCATGGTCCTTGTTTACTGATGGGGCATATGAGGCTTTTGCAAACAGCAGAGCGTTACAAGGAGGAAAATGATGTCAGAAAGGTATTTTGCGGCAGTAGGCGACGTGCACGGGAACATGTTTGCCATGATCGGGGCCGTTGAACGTGAAGCCGAAAAGGCCGGCATAGCTCCGGACTTCGTGCTGCAGGCAGGGGACTTTCAGCCGGTGCGCCATGGAGATGACCTGCAAACCATGAGCATCCCTACAAAATACAAGCAGCTAGGCGATTTCCCGCACTTTGCCGACGGCAAAGCCGGCTTTCCCTGGCCGGTCTGGTTCATCGGCGGCAACCATGAACCCTACGGCTACCTTGATCAATATCCGCAGGGGGCGGAACTTGTCCCCAACTGCCACTACCTGGGCAGGAGCGGCACAAGGCAGATTAATGGCTTAAGGATTGCCTGGCTCTCGGGGCACTACCATGAAGAGTATTTCAACTCCGCCAGACCGGGGCTTGACGAAATGCACAAACGCTCTAATAAGGAGTACACCTACTATAATCAGGATGACATAAATGCCCTGCTGGAGGTTGAACCGCATCCGGATGTACTGATGATGCACGACTGGCCGGACAGTGATGCAATAGCATACCCGCAGCATGTGGACAGGCAGGAGTCCGGCAACACCTGGGGCGGGGATCTGGTGGAACTGCTGAAACCGCGCATCGTGCTCTGCGGGCACATGCACACAGGGTGCAAAACCGAATACAGAAGCAAAGCCGGGGAGGAAACACATATCTACTGTCTGGCGGACCTGAAGAACAGTGGTGCGGTGCAGCTGTTCGCTTATGGCGGGGAAGAAGGGGTGCGGGCGCTTTAAGAGCGCCCTTAATGTATTCGGTTCAGTATGCTGAGTGCCTTTTCAAGCTTTTCACTCACCTCGTCAGGATCCAGTTCAGGAATCCCGAATCCAAAGTTTGGTAGCACAACTCCTCCAGCTCTCCTTACTGATAACGTCTAAACAGACCAGTTGTCCCGGTTTACCGGGGATGTCTTCGTAATAGTGCGATATTTGTGGGTCCATATACGCGGCATTGTCCATGCCGATACGGTTTGTCCTTATGACAGGCACCTCTTCGTATTCGAACGAATGGCCATGCACAATGATTGAACCGCCAAAATTGTCTTTTGAATCCAGGAATTCATCCCTTATCCAGAGCAGGTCCTCTGGGGTTTGATCTTCAATCGGTTTTCCGGGGCGGATACCGGCATGCACGAAAATGAACTCCTGCTGTTTGATCCCGCTCGCTATATCTGCAACCATCACCGTCTCGCGGTGCCAGAATCGGCATGATTCCAGGAAATTTTCATGCTCTTTCAAAATGTCACCAAAATCGCCTCCGTAATTTCTCAAGGTGCTGTTCCCGTCATTTGCCATATACCTTTCCGTATCGCTCGTGCTGAAAATTGAAAAGTAGTTGCTGGACGGATAGTCCCTTAACCGTTTGCGCATACCTTCGCTGTGCTGCCCTTTGGCAATCCGGTCCTCCACCAGCGCGTCCAGCAGCATCTGTTCGTGGTTGCCGCGCAGAAAGACCGTCTGCGGAAACCGCTGGCGGAAGTCGATCAGATATTCGATCACACCACGGCTGTCCGGGCCGCGGTCAATGTAGTCCCCCAGGAAAACCACCTTGTCATGCTCCATCGGCTGCACCTGCTCCATCAGCTCTGTCAGCTTGTCCAAATAACCGTGGATGTCGCCCACCACCAGCAGGCGCTTTGGTTGCAAATTCTCTTGCATAATTAATTACCTCCGCTATGCTGTTTAGCCAGAAGTGTGCCAAGGAAAGCAGCACCAAAATGCGATTTTCAGGGGGTGGCCATTATGAGTAAAAAAAATCCAATTGTTGAATTGGGTGAAAATTTAAAAAATGGAATTGACACCATTGCAAATAATGCTGCTATGCAATTTATTGAAACCAATAACTTCAAAAGCGAGAAATTTTACGAAGATTATGGATGTGACTGTTATAGGAATAAGGTTAGTACGGCAATTAAGAATTATTTTGATCAGTCCATACAAGATTATTGGATTTATGGAGAAACTAAAAAATACAGCGAAAAATTTGAAGTGACTTTTCGGCAGATAGTAAATCCGGGTGGCAAAGGTAGCTCTTATCTTGAAACAACATTAGGCGGCACAGATATTGTGATTTCAAATAAGGATCAAGAGGTGGATTTATCGTACATGGTAAATAGAGCTTATAGTGTTGAGTGCGATGCTAATCAGCATTTTCACGACAAGCTTAAAAACGAAATTATAGGCATTGAAACCAAGGTGATTCATTATAAGAAAGTGGTTGAGGGATTAAAAGACAAAGAAGGTAAAAACATACCAGCAGATGAAACTCAGTATTTTGTAACCGGAAATCCTAGGATTGTAAAAGAAAACAAGAATTACTCTTTTAAAGTCAATGGCAATTTCACAACAAACCTTGAAGGACAGTTTTTGTCGGATCTTGCAAGGGGATGTTTTATTTTGAGTAAACAAAATAATGTCCAACACTTTTTCTTGTTTGGGTTAGTGATAATAGCAGTTAAAGATGAGTTTACATTCGTTGAAAACAACAACCGCCCACTTAGTTGTAACGATATTTGTGACCGACTAAATAATCTAAAAAGTGAATTGATAAATACGAACAATATTTTCAACAAAATATACTATAAGCAAACTGGAAAGTTGTATCTGCCAAGTAGATTTCAGTTTTGTGGCACAATCAATATAGGAGTATGCAAAGAAGTTGATTATAATAAGTCGCCCTACTTAAAGATATTTCCTTACTATGTTGTGATTAAAAAGTAATCGGCTCCTTAGTTATGCGCTACGTTATCGGTGACATACATGGCGGCAGCGGCACCTTCAGTGCTCTGCTTGACCAGCTCAATCTGCAGCCTGATGACTGCATCTATCTGCTGGGGGATTATATCGACCGCGGCCCGGACAGCAAGGGAGTGCTGGATATCATCCTACGTCTGATGGATGACGGCTACGACGTGCGCCCCATACTGGGTAACCACGAGGATATGCTGCTGAGTACGCTGCAGGGTGGTGCGGACAGCCTGGCTGATGCCTGGCTGGGGAATGACGAATGGGGCGGGTTTACGCTGCGCAGTTTCGGTGTCAGCTCCGTGCAGACCATCCCCCGACGCTATCTGGATCTGCTGGAATCCATGCCCTGCCTGCAGGTTGATGATGATTTCGTGTTTGTGCATGCCGGATTGGATATGAGCCTGTCAGATCCGATTGCGGAGACAAGCCGTGACTGCATGCTGTGGGGCGATATGGAAGCACCGGATGCAGGCAGCTTGGGCGGCAGACTGGTGGTGACAGGCCATGTGGTTGCTACGCTGGCGCAGATCAAAAAGTCTCTGAAGAGCAGCCGCATCTATCTGGACAATGGCGCCTACAAGAACCAACCGCCCGAATACGGCCACCTGGTTGCACTCAATCTGGACAGCATGGAGCTGATCTGTCAGCCTTGGCTGGATGATTGTGCGGAGTTGCTGGAGTACAGCCTGTTCTGATTTTGCCTGTTAGCCGGGATGGTTCTTTAACCCTTTGGGGAAATGGCATCGCCGGCATTGTTTATAGCTATCCGGTACAGGCTTTGGTAAAGATAGTAAAACGTTTGGCTCCCCCGGAATCAGATTCTAATAAAGGGTCTGTTGGGCTCGGTTTCAGTTTCTTCCATTTCCTCAAGTAGTTCCTTCCACTCTTCAACAGGAATTCCCGCCTCTTTCAGTTGCTCCAGATTTTTAAGCATTTTTCTTTTGGACTCGAAGTATCTATTGAATTCACTATCAAACGGTTTTACTTCAAATTCGAGTGTGCTGGGTATGATTTGCCCTGTGATGAATGGTACTTCCTCCACCAGATACCTGACCACATCCAATTTTCCGAATTCCGCAGCCCAGCGAACACCCTCGTTATCATTCGCCGTAACGTCGACCTGGGGCTGTCCGAACTTAGGCGCTTCCTCTACCAGGTACCTTACTACTTTCAGGCAACCGTTTCCCGCAGCCCAGCGAACGGCATAATTGTCATTTGCCGTAACATCGACTTGAGGCTGTCCGAACTTCGGCGCTTCCTCCACCAGGTATCTGACAATATCCAGGTTCCCGTTTTCCGCAGCCCAGCTAACCCCCTCGTTATCATTTGCCGTAACGTCGACCTGGGGTTGTCCGAACCTTGGTGCTTCCTCCACCAGGTACCTGATCACATCCAGATATCCGTTGAAAGCAGCCCAGCGAACGGCTGAGTTATCATCTGCTGTAACATCGACCTGAGGCTGTCCGAACCGTGGCGCTTCCTCCACCAAAAACCTGACCATATCCAACTGCTCGTTTCCCAGAGCATAGCGAACGGCCCCGCAAATAGCCCAATTGTTTGCTGCTGTTATGTCAAGTGATTGTCCATCGGACGTAACAAGATGCTTGACCATAGCAAGATCGCCATTTTCTACTGCTACATATAATTGTAATTGCTCTTGCGTCATCCGTGATCCTCCTGTTGAGTATTCGAATAGTGACCACAAGTTTTGCAGGTTCCAGGCCAATCAGGCTGAATCATTATTTACCAAACCTTTTCGGCAAGAAGTGCAACTGGATCAAGGGGGGGCTGCTGTCACCCTTTGGCAATCAGATCCACGGAAGGGGTAAGAGCTGTTTTGCGGGATTTGTGGATTGGCACATTTCTGGCTTTGCTGCTTAGACCAGTCCGGTGCATGCTCGCCGGATAAATCTTGACAGCAGACAGGAGGGAACAAGATGGCAGAATACAGAATAGCAACTTTTGCGATTGCGGGAGGCTTCCCATGCTGATACGTCCTTTTTCCGACCTTCATTGCGAGCGCTGGCCAGACATGAGGTATCAGGACACGTTGATGGATGGACTGATTACACCACTGCCGACCGACCATGAAACCGTGGCGGTGATTGCCGGGGACATGGGGTTGGCACATCGTCAGGAAACCTGGCAAATCAGGCTGGAAATGCTTGCCTCACGGTTCCGTGCGATTGTGTATGTGGAAGGCAACCATTTCTTCTGGCACAACGGCTGGCTGGACCGCATAGAGGAACTGAAACAGCAGGTCAGTCTGCCAGGTAATGTGCACTTTCTGGAGAATGGGACGGTGGACATCGACGGCGTGCTGTTTGTCGGCGCCACACTCTGGACAGGCCTGGATAAACGCAATCCGCACAGCATGCTGAAAGCGCGCTGGAGAATGGTGGATTATGACCATATTAGAAAGCCCAACGGCAGAATGCTCAAGCCGGAGGATACTGTGGACAGGTTTGAGGTTTCCAGAGATTTCATCTTCAGGGCGCTCAAGGAATCCACCGCAGCAAAGAAGGTTGTCGTGACGCACCACGGCATATCGCCGCTCTCCATCGCGGAACGCTTCAAAGGCAATGAAATTAACTGCGCATTCATGACTGATCTGAGCGCAGATATTGCGCTTAATGGGCCCGACCTGTGGGTGCACGGACATATGCACAATTCTTCAGACTACATGCTGGGCAGAACGCGAGTGATCGAGAACTCTTACGGATACATGGGACATGAGATCAATCCGCACTTCAACCGGCTGCTGGTTGTTGAGGTGTGACCTGAAAAGTCTGCATATTTGTTGTGCTGACGGCATGCATCAAAAAATGAGCATGCCGTTCTTTTTTTGACTAATGCTGCCTGCTCTGTTTAGCCCTGCTTTTGTGCCCAGGAAAAATCCCCCGTGATATCAACGCGTTTTCGAATACAGCAATTTTGGCATGCTTTCCGCTATTGCTGATGCATCGGTTGTTCAAATTCCAATCAGGCGAGGCCGCCAGAAGAAGGGGAGAGCATGAAAGAAAAATTGACGTTAGAAGAGCTGGAAAAGCGGAAGGCGAATTATAGCAGCAAATGGTTTGAGGAGAACACGAACAAGCAGACCAAACTGCTGGGCAATATAAAGCAGCGGATGCCTGAACTGGAAGAGCTGCTTGCAAAAGCCGGCTCAGACTGGGAGTACGAGGACCCTGTCTACAGGTACTATCATCATTCGTTCAAGGTTTACAGAATCCAGGATCTGACATCCCATATTTGCCAGTTGCTCTGTTCGCTGGCGCCCGAAGGCACGGCCATGAATAAAATGTTCATGGCGATCATGTCTGAAGGGGCATCGGGCAAACAATTCAACACCGGACATAATGCCGACTGGGATAAGCATACCCGCCCGTTCCTGGAGGCGTTCTTTCACGCGAGGTTCTTTCTTGAAATGGCTGTCAAATACGGGAAGCAGCTGGATTCTCCATCGCAGACGCTCCCTTCCGGGTGGGCTGCCCTGCTGTATCTTTACAATCTGCGCTGAGTCCTAAACCGCCGGTTTGCGTATGCACAGTAATTTTCCTAATGGCAGTTTGTGGATTCTTGCGGAGGTTTGGAAGAGATTTATGCACTTGGCAAGTCAGGACAGGACCAGAGAAATGAAACAGGAGATCGCAAAGAGGATAAGGCTGTTCCGTCAGCAGGCCGGCTTGAGCCAGGAACGGCTGGCCGAACAACTGGGCATCACACCTCAGCAGGTACAGAAGTACGAAGCCGCTGTAACCCGTGTGCCGACAGACCGCCTTCAGCAGCTGGCCAGAGTGCTGAGTGTACATATCGCAGATTTCTTTATCGACAATACAGGGCGGCCGGTGCTTAGCGAAAATGAGGCGGCCTTTGTGAACAAGCTACGCAAGGTGCGCGATGACGAGGTTCACCGCAGCCTGATGTTGATACTGGAAAGACTGGCCGGTTAGGCTGAAACAGTAGTTGTGTCTGCCTGGGAGGTCTTTATTGACCCCGGCGCTGTTGAAACCAAATTAAAGCGACAAAGGAGAAAACGGGCATGAAGAGGATAATTGGACATTTTGCAGGTTCGATCATTAAGACTGCAGTTTTGTGTATTGCTGCTGCGGGTGTTTTCGGTTGTGCCACGACCGGCGACCATCAGCAGGCCTTTTCGTCCAGGACTGCACTGACGGGCAATACAGAATATCTGGAGCTGGATGCGAAGCAGACGCTGACCGCATCAAAAAGCGTGCTGATAAAGCAGGGCTTTTCAATCGATTCTATTGATGCCGGTTCGGGGATGTTCAAGGCAAACCGCAAGTTTCAGGATCCGGACGACAAGGAATATGCATACAACATTTTCGTGTCAGGACTGGTGGTTGAAGATGCGCCTGAACGCACCATAATGACACTGTCGGCGACACAGCAGACCATCGTGCATAAAGAATACACGACCTGGTGGAAACTGCTCTGGATGATCCCGATTTTTCCGGTCGAAACCAGGTATGAGACCGTGGTGGTGAAAGAGGGCAATATTGAAGAGAAAAACTTCTATACCGATTTTTTCGCTGCCGTGAAATCCCAGGGGGGCGCCATGAAAAAGCTGAAAAAAGCGGATAAGACAGTTTCAGACAACACCAGGAGGTTGAATTAATGAACAGGATATTGCCGACACTGACCGTATGTGCCGTTTCTGGAATACTGGCCGCAGCAACAGCGGAAGCAGCAGCAAAGCCCAGCATGGCGGTGCTTGATTTTACGAACCAGACAAATGCGTATTGGTGGAAACCGGGGATAGGCCGGGAACTGTCCAATGTGCTCACGAACGAACTGGCATCTTCAAAGAAATTTGCAATACTGGAACGGAGAAAACTGGACTCGGTTATCAGCGAGTTGAAGCTTAACGAGTCCGGGCTGGTGGATCAGTCCAGCAAAAGGCGCATTGGTAGGATAAAAGGGGCAAAGTATCTTGTCACGGCCGCTGTCTCATCATACGAAGAAGACACGGAGGGCTCGGATTCGGGACTGAGCTTCATGGGGTTCGGTATCGGGCAAAAAAAGCAGAAGGCATCTCTTTCCATTGATCTGCGGGTGATTGAGACTGAAACCGGTGAGATTGTCGACAGCAGGACCATCGAGGCAACATCTGAAAGCAGCTCAGCCGGGTTTTCCGGCAGTTTTATGGGCATAGGCGGCTCGACGAAATCCGGCAGGAAAACGCCGGCATCAAAGGCGGTTCGCAGCGCAGTGGTAAGGATTGCGGACTATCTGACATGCAGTATGGTTGACAGGACGCCGGAATGTCTTGCCAGGTTCAATGATGCGGAAGAACGACGGAAAGCCAGGACGCGTGATTCAATCAGCCTGGATGAGTAAAACCAGCTGGTCCGTCATGCTGGCGCTTAAACACATAAACGCCGCCCTCCGTAACAGAGGGCGGCGTTTGTATGTCAGCTTCAGGTTTTTAGCAGGGTAATGTGCCCGGATTACGGCAGCTTGCAGGTGGTACCGCCATCAAGCATTATTTGCACTCTTGGAAATACAAGGTGCGGTGCTCATGGCTGTACCAGACGACAGCACACTCCATATCCTTGAGTCTTTCGATGGTTTTTTGAGAATTCTTTGTATGTATGACGGATTCATCATGCGCGTCTAAGTATTCAGTAAATAATTGTGGAAAAGCCTCATGCGCGATGACAGTCTCCAGAAAATCATACTCTTCTCTGATTTCGATAATAACTACCTCAGGACCGCTAAGAATGCTGGAACCCAAACAATAGTCCATGCAAGCCCTGACCTCGCTTTCATATCTCCTTTTTGCCGCACCCTGCGATTCAACATCGACTCTTCCCAATTCTCCTGGCAACATAATTCCTCCTGTCAGATAGTGATTATTTGTAGTTGTTAGTGCAAAACCATTGCCAAACAGCCGTTTTTTCCATCAGGTTTCATGTAGAGGATCTGAACAGCAGATCAATGCCCTTGCCAGGGGCAGCATATGCACTGCTTTCAGCCTGTGGGCGGTCAGGATGGCTGAAATATCATCCAGCGCTTTTGGCAGTGAGTCGTTGACGACAATATAGTCATATCCACCGGCAGTTCTGATCTCTTCTGCTGCCCGCATCAACCTTCCCTCAATCTCAACGCTCGTGTCAGTTCCGCGCTGTTCAAGGCGCCTTCTTAACTCCTGCAGGCTGGGCGGCAGTATGAATACGCTGCAGATGTCTTTAAACCGTTCTTTCAGTTTCTCGGTGCCCTGGCAGTCTATGTTCAGCAGCAGATCGGCGCCGTTCGCCCGGGCCTCTGTCAGCGACTCCAGCGAAGTGCCGTACAGGTTGCCGTGCACTTCGGACCATTCGGCAAAGGTATTCTGCCCGATCATCCGGCGAAACTGCGCCGGGGATATGAAGTGATAATCCGCGCCGTTCACCTCATCCGGCCGGGGGCTGCGGGTGGTGTAACTTATGGATTCACGCATCCCGGTGAAGCGTCGCAGCAGTTCACGGCAAAGGGTTGTTTTGCCTGTGCCGGCAGGCGCGGATATGACCAGCAGCATTCCTTGACGTACCATTTGGGGCCTCCTGTGTGTGGATTGATTCAGGCAGTCTCCGGCTGATTTGTGCTGATATTGATCTGGCCGCGCCCGCATGTGCTGTTGGACAGCAGATAATAGCATTCGCCCGGTTTCAGGGAGGCGAGTGGCCGAACCCTCAATACATGAGGTTTACCCGGTCTGGACGGATGCGGCAGCATCATGCTCAGTATGCTGTCGGTTTCGTTGTCGATGGTCCGGAAGAACAGTTTATTGCCGGTGTTTATCATCAGGATCTTGATGGCCTGATGCCCTGCTTCTGAAGGGTATACGTGGCGCAGCGAAGCAATCGACTGGGTGGCCAGTCCGCAGCAGACATTGTAGGCCCTGCAGCGGTCGAGCAGTGACTGCTCCCCGCTTTCCCTGTCCCTGGTAATGAAACGCTGGAATTCGTCACAGATGTAGAAAAACGGTATCGCAGACGGGTTGTTCAGCCTCTCTTTAGTCAGCAGTTCGCTGAAGAAGGCAGATTTGATAGTCCTGCCGATAATGGCGGTTACGCTGCTGTCAGCCTGGGGTTCGTAAATGACGATCTTTGCTTTGTTTATGCACTCTTTTACCTTGAGCTGCTGACGTGGCGCTTCAAAAGGGTTGAGTGATATCCTGCTGCAGAACTCCGGCAGGCACAGTTCGGAGACGAAGCTGCTGTACACCGCAAAAATACTGGAATAGGTGGAGTCTGCCATGTTGGTAAACTGGTAAAAATAGTTGGTCTGGCTGCGGTTAAATACCGCTTTGCCGTCAATGTTCCAGCTTCCCGTAAAGCCTATGAAAAACAGCCAGAAAAGCTGATAGCTTTGAGCGTCAGCCGGGGCATTATAAACTGGGGCCGTGATGGCCTTGAGGCGCACGGAAATACCTTTCATACTTGTTCCCAGCATCTGCCATAGGTGTTCAATGTAGTTATCCGGCCTGTAATCTGTCGCCAGGGGCCATTTATGTGCCTCCTGGCACTGCAGCAGTTCCTCAATGAACTCCGGCGAGAACTTATGTTCGCGTATCTCACGCTTGAATGTTTCAAACAGCGCTTGCAATTTCAGCACGCCTGTCTCCTGATTTGCATCAGCAAAACTTTGCTTTGTTTCCGAGAGGTTCTCGGAAAGTGCAATGACGCTTGAGAATGCTTTCCAGAAGGTGCGTATGTTTTCAGTCTTTTTGCCGTTGGGGTGTGACCACAGTGTAAGGTCAATTGTGATCAGGCTGGTCAACAGGTTCTTGGCGGCATATATCCAGAAGGAGTCTTTGCTGTCTGTTATCTGGCTGGAAAAACTGTCTGATGTTGACAGCAGATGCTCACTTATCTCGGTGGCGCCAAGGCCATCCAGCGGTTTTTGCTCAAAGTGCCACAGCACAGGGCCAGAGCCGTTGGACTTTATCCTGATCAGATGCTTAGCGGAATTGACGCCCTGCATTTGTTCGATCTGGTCGCCCAGTTCACTTTTGGGATCAACAACCAGGCCTGCTGATTTTGCGTGGCCGTAGGGGCCTTCATTGTCGAAAGCCAGACGGCAGAGCGGCAGTATGCCTGATTTTGTTTTTCCGGATCCTGTTTCTCCCATAAACAGAAAGTGTCTGAACAGCTCGTTTTTGCCAATATTCCCCATGCCAATCTCTTGCCATTCCGGACATGCTGCTTTTGTGTTTGTCATATCTCAGTCTCCTATGCGGTCGATCAGTTTGTGTGTGATGGCTTTTTCAGGGCGGATGTACTCGTCTTTGGCGAATTCATGTTTGTAAAACTCAAAACGGCTGTAGAGCCACTCCAGTGCCGGTCTTATGTTTCTGTTGTCCGCTGTGGGTTTGATCGGTTCGGGGAGCTCGGAGGCATGCTTGCCTCCTGTGGTTCTACGCCCCTTGCGCAATTGGTCGGTCAGTGTCCGGTTGAGTTCGCGGCGCAAGCTCAGGCGCTCTTCTTCGTGTCTGCATGCCAGGATGCTATGCAGCATCCTTTTGCCTCGTGAATCCAGTGCGTTTTCCAGCACTGTTCCGTCAATATCCCGCTTGGGATCAGGCAAGCAGCAGACAATTTCCCTCAATGTGTCAAAGGTGCTTTGGGGAAGCATGCTGCCGTAGAGATGTCGAAGTAGCTGGGTGATGATCATGGCATCAGCGACACTCAAGTTCCAGCGCAGGCTGTCCAGATTTTCGTCAGTCATTGGGGCGCTGGAACCGGATATGCGGACGTTGTGGAACAGCAGTATGCTTTCTGTCATTGCCGACCTGTGGCCCAGATCGCCCAGGCTGAGCATATAGGCGGCCGCACTGCAGCAGTTTGTAAGCGCCTTTGTTTCCAGGCGGACTTTCTTGGTACGCCATTTTTTGAGGCACTCTACAAAATACAGCAGTGATTTGGCCTCTCCACCCCTGGAATCGATCTCGATGCAGACATGTTTGTAAAAGTACTGGTCTACGGCAAAATCGATTTCATCGCAGAGCTGAAATATCCTGTCAGCATCAACGTCGCCGGAAAAGCGCACTAGCGCCCGATCGGTCTCGTATCTGGCTGTTACACCGCCGCAATTGTTTGCCATGTGCTTTTCTCCTCTGGCTTTATGGATTTGATGAACGAAAGCGCATCACTCATCGTCCTTGTCTTCAAACGACGGCAGATATGGATGTATGCGCCGGACTATGTCCGGGTGGGTGATTTTCCAGCTTGCCACGCCTGCCTGTCTGAGTATTTTCAGGCATTTTGCGCATATGGTGTCGTGTCCGAACAGGTAAAGCGTCCCGCCTGCCGCTTTGGGCCCGGCGGATTCTATTGCCGCAATTTCGGCGTGATTGTGCTGGCCGCACTCATCTCTGCATATCTGCCATCCCTCCCCGCGCTTCATGTTCAGCTCTATTCTGGGGCACTTCTCCCGCTGTACAGCAATGCCGTTGGACCCGAAGAACATTTCTCCGTCCTGGCTGATGAGTATGGCTATCACTGCCCGGTTGCGGCAGGGCAGGCTTTTGTCAATACGCATTGCATCTCCTGGTTGGTGGGTTCCTGTTAATAGCACCAGCCGTGCCAATAACTGCATGCGTACAAAATACGATGTAATATTAGGGTGTTAGGTTGAATGGCGCTGCGGAAGCGGATTGAGTTGAATTTTCTGACGGCGCTTCAGGAACGTCGGTTATTGGCCGTCTGCTTACTCCGGTAAAGGTTGAGACTCTTGTAAAACAGCTGTGGCGCTGCCTCTTCATGATATGCAGCAAGAGGCGAGTCGGGAGGATTGCTCTGGTCTGTTGCGGGAAATTGCATTCAATAAATGATTGCACCGGTTCAAAAAATGACAAAACAGGCTGGCGGGCAACTTATGTTGTGATTTAATTTTAGTAAAATCAGCAGGTTACATCTTTTTGAAATGTTGGCATCTTGATTGTATTGGCAACTGTATTTTTTGGTTGGCAATTCAAATTACTCTCGGAGGTCAGCTTATGAGCATGCGTGCATTGAAGGGTCACAGAATAGCGATTGTTGACAATCGCTGCAGTGTCTGCCAGATCGAGAATATTGTTACCAGAGTAGTTCATGTGCCTAAAGAGTATCTGCATGACACGACTGTAACAATGGACTACCTGAACACGCTTGGCGCGAGAATCAACAGTTGCCACAAGTGCGGGCGCCCGACGGAAGGATATGTGAAAATGCGCTGAAAAGCAGGACAGGCAACCGTCTCCCCCGCCATAACGGTGGGGGAGGAAAAGGAAAGAACGCGATATGAATGAAAACCTGAAAGGCCTGATTGATTATGTCTATGAGGCAGAGCTGGATGAAAGTTGCCTGCTTGAACTGTTTAAAGGTATCTGTAAAGCCCGGGAAAAGGGGGGTGAGCGTGAGCTGCTGAAAGAGTGCCAGCTGGATTTCGTGGCGCAGCAGGGCGTAACGGAGGATGAAATCATTTATCTGCTGGAAGAATGGAATAAAAGTCGCGAATTACCCAAATATAGGTTCAAGTTTTGATGTGATGCCAGCTATTGGAGAACAAGGGATTGATTATGGGACAAGATGATGCCGCCAGTATGGAATACAGAAATAGTGAAAGGAACAACCCATTGAAAATATTAATCATGACTACATTCATACTTTCAATTTGTCTCTCTGCCTGCGGTAACATTGATAGAGATATGGCTTCAATGACCGGTCAACCGACAAAAACATGTGTTGATGGTGTTACATATCTCCAGTTTACATCTGGGGCAACAGTGCAACTTGACATCACAGGTAAACCTGTTGCGTGTAAATGAGAACAGATGGACAAAGTGTTAATGATCAACTCACGAGGATTAAGGGGGCATTCGTAAATTATTACTCCGGCAACTAAACATGTGGACCGGCTGCATAAGCGGTCTTTGGATGTTTGAAGTAATTTCTGACGTGTTGCGGTCTTCTCTGCAACCGTTTCATAAATGATCTGGTTTTCTTTGTCAGATCTCGTTCAGTATGTGCCGCAAGGCCAGAATGAACTCTGTTTTTCAGGTTGTTGTTCAAATACTCGTCAGGGTTAAGGTCAGGAGAGTAGGCAGGGAGATAAAACACCTCGATGCTTTCTTTGTTCTTCTCCAGCCATTCCTTAACGGCGGAACAATGATGAACCCTCAGATTGTCCATGACCAGGAATACTTTTCTTCCTGCAGCTTTTATCAAACGCTTCATAAATGTGATCAAAAGGTCGCTGTTCATGGATTTGCCATAAAGCATGAATCTGACCCGTCCTTCATTGGTAATGGCGGAAATCATGCTGATACGGCTCTTCTTGACACTGAAGCTGGCAACAGGGCAGCCATTATTGCGGGATAATAGTATGTGATTTGATGACATCAATTTTGAAAAACTAGAAATGTGATTCAAGCTAACCAATTATTAAGAGGTATATTTGGAGTCACCTTTATAAAAAGTAACAAACTTTTGTAATGTATTAAAAATGTTATGAGACTTGTTGTATTGTCGCCACCCACCAATCTGCAAAAGCCCCTGAAAAAACAGGGGCTTTTGTTGTTTTGTTGTCATATTCTGGGTTTTGGTGGAAATAAGTTCATCCGGCTTTATCTCGCTATCACTACAGATGATCACTGCATTGGTTTGCAGCTGACCGTTCAGGCGCAATCAGGATTTTTCCTGATTGCGCCTGAGGAATAGATGCTGATGGGCCGGGCAATCCATTTTATCCCCAGGCAAAGCAGAACCAATGCCATACACCAATAGACTGCGTATGGACCCCACACGGCATTGAGAGTGTAACCGATGACTGGCCCCATGGCTGCGCCAAGATCTATGGAAAAAGAGTATGCTGTCATGAATGCTTTGGGGGGCTGGCAGAAGGCTACATCACAGGCGACTGTGTCGGCTAGGGTGGTGAGAATGGTGGCAGTCAGCAGGATGGCCAGAATCAACAGCAGCCACAGTATGGCCGGCATGTTCAGTGAGATCAGCGAGAACAGCAGTGCTGCAGTGAGCATGGTGACTGCCAGCATCTTTTTACGTCCAAATCTGCCGTCGGAGAGTCTGCCAAACTTAGGGGCCAGCCATGGCTCCCACCCCCAGCGCAAAGCCTGAAGAACCCCCGCTACAGATGCGGCCCCGATGGTAACGGTAAAAATATTCACGGTGGGGGAAATGTGGGCCTGCACAAGATGACTCAGCGTGGCGGTAAATGCTCCCTGATAGATCATTGCGATTAGTAGTCCGGTAAGAAGAGTCCAGCAGACATCGGCATTCAGCATGATTGAAAATACAGGCGCTGGTTTTTCTACATCTTCATGGACTTTTGAATCGGTAATCAGGGCGTAGGCAAATGGGATTGCCAGCATGGTTGCTGTTCCGAACAAGGCAGATGTGATGCCGATGCCGTAAATATCCGCCATGATCCCGCCAATCAGCATCCCCCCCAGGCTGCCGAGCCGGTACAGTCCGTTATACAGCCCCATGAAGTGCCCCCGGTTATTTTCCGAGGCCGCGTCAAGCACCGTATATAAACCTCCCAGTCTAAGAAAAGACCAGGCTATCCCCCAGATACATCGCAGGGCGAACCACAAGGCAAACCCCTTTGCAAAGCCGTATGAAAAGGTTGTGCAGACGGCTAGCATCAGCGCTAGCATGACACCTGAAAAGCTGCTGATTCTTTTGTATATCAAACCTACTAACGGGTTGAGCGGAAGCCTTATGACCCGATTTACCGATAAGAGGATACCTACCTCCCACAGTGAGGCAAGCCCGGCCTCTTTCCAATGCAGGGGAAGAACAATATACAGCATTGAGTCGCCAAGCAGGCAGGCAGCTGTTATCAGAGAGATGATAATAACCGGTCTTTTGGCGGAATCAGTAGAATTGGACAAAGCCGTTTTCTCCGTTTCTTTTGATACGACAGTCTAAATACAGATGTTATAAATGTAAAACGAATATATTTGCGATTAAATATAGATTGATTCTTATTAGCGGGGTGGGTATGAATTCATCACCTGTCGTGAACAGAGGGATTGAGATACTTAACCGGCATCTTGCTATGCTTTTTAAATGCCGGAAAATTTCTGACTGTTCTGCAGATGGTTGGGATCATGTGTGATAGAGAATTACTTCATTTGTTCTTTAAGTAGCATAGATATTTTGCCGTGCAAAAACAGCCGTAAGATTGTAATATTTAAAAGATAGTGAAGTTGACAAGACTGGAGGCGCATATGAGAATTGCCGCAATGCTGGTTGTAAGTCTGCTGATTGCCGGTACGGCATATGCCGGGCCGCACCGCCATAGATCTGGTGGATATGTGCGCCATTCCGGTTATGGCACAACGGTTGTGCGCAGCGCCCATATCGGCCCCAGGGTAAATTATTCCGGTCCGAGAATGAACTACTCCGGGCCTGCCTATGTGAAAACCCGCATGTATTACGGCACTCGGTACCCGGCCTATCGCTATTACCGTGGTGTCGCCGTCTACCCCGGGTACTATATGAACAACGCGAGTACTGTTACCTATGACACCACTCCAACTTACCAGACAAACGGCAGCAGTTATAACGATTATTACTTTGACGATTCCATCCACAATTTCAACGATAAGGAATATGAGGAGATCAAGCCTCCTCAGGGGATCAGCAAACAGAAGTCCAAGGACGGCTCGATAAGATTTAGTAATGTGGATTGACAGGGCAGAATGGTCAATAATTTGCCGGGTTACGCGTAAAGGTTTTCAGCTTTTTTTACGCAGTGCGTTGCAGTTGCTTCAGCAGTTACTTGTTTCTTCCAGAATCTCACTCACGCAGACCATTTCTTCAATTGATTCCCCCCGTCCGTCTTTACTCTTCAGATAGAGCAGGTGGCTGCGCCATACCAGTGCCATGTGGATCTTGCCGCCTAGCGCTGCTGCGGCAAAGTAAGGGGCGGCAATAGCTGAAACGCTCATGATGCGGTCAATGGACAACTGCCCCTGTAGTTTTCTGCCCAGCGTGGCGTCAAACAGCCTTGCTACGCAGACCATCTGGCTGTTTTCCTTTTTGGCGGCCAGGGCCGTACCGAGGTTTTCCACATCATTGTCACTTACGGCGATCAGTCCGCATGCTGCTGCGATGTTGGCCCGGGCCAGGGTATCGGAGCTTCTGGGGCTGCCGCCAACAACTGCAGCGTGCCTGAGGATTTCCAGCGGGAATTCACCGCTCTTGTCATCCTGCAAAATCACCAGTGCTTCTCCTTTTTCAATCACTTCCTGGGCGATGCGGACGCCAACTTTGCTGGCCCCCGTCAGAATCAGGTGGCCGCTTTTGGGTACCGGCAGCCCGCCGGCAAAGCGGGTCAGTTTTTCCGACAGTAGTATGTCGGTTACTGTGCTGAACAGCACGGTCAGCAGCAACGCGCCGGAAAGCATCAGCAGACAGCCGAACAGTTTCAGATAGGCAGGGGCCTGCATGAATGAGATGTCGCCGTAGCCTACAGTGGTGATGGTGGTGGTAACAAAATAGATGGCGTCGATGAGGTCGAGCGGCATGGCAAAGGAGAGGAACAGCGCAGCCAGCAGCACAACAGCTAGGATCAGGGCCACGGTTTTCCGCAATTTTCCCAGGGCAGGTGAGGCTGCTATCCCCAGCCATTTCCAGATTTGGCTGTGTTTGCATCCGCAATGTTCTCCCATATTGCTTTCTGAGGCATACAGTGTTGGAGCATTGTCGCCGGTGAAGTGCAGCGGGATTTGCCCTGATGCGCTTTGACTGCTGTTTTCGTTGATGGAGTAAGTCCGGTTTGCCAGTGTGATGGTGCCCAGCAGTGAGCGGCCGGCCAGGGCGTTGATGAATACCGGCGCGGCAATTGATGAAGTACTGAAGATGTTGCAGATACCGAATTCCCTGGCAATATGGGCTCCCAGCTCCGTATCGTACATCCTGGCGATGATGCGGATGGCGGGATTGAGGCGCCTGGCGTCGTTGATGATAGAAATGTTGGCAAGATCATCATCGGTCAGGGCCATGATGCAGTGTGCTTCACGGATACCGGCAGCCAGCAGTGCACTGTCTGATTGGGCGTCCGCCTCAAGATATCTGCATCCTGATGCTATTGCCTTCTCACGTTTCTCGTCTGCTGTGCGATCCGAAATTACAGTTATCTGCATCCCCAGGCAGCTAAGCAGTTCAAAAACCCGGAAGCCAACATGGCCCAGACCGCAGATGATGACATGTTCGTTGTGTATCATTTGGCAATACCCCGGTCAGAGGTGTGTTAATCGGGATCAAGCACGGCTTCTTCAACGCCATCCTTTTCTTTCATTCCTTTTTCGCGGGCGTAAACATTCTCGAAAAAGTCCTTGGTTTCAGCAACGGCGACATTGCTTAACAGCAGCAGCCCGATCATGTTGGGGATGGCCATCAGGCCGTTCAGCGTATCCGCCAGGTCCCACACGAACGAAAGTTTGGACACAGCGCCGACAGCTACGAAAATAACCCACAGGATACGATAAGGGACAACGGCCTTTACCCCCAGCAGATATTCGGCGCACTTCTCTCCATAATACGCCCATCCCAAAATGGTGGAGTAGGCGAAGAGGATGGTGCCGATGGAAACCACGATGCCGCCCCAGTTGCCGGGCAGTCCCTTGCTGAATGCTACTGTAGTAAGCGCGACTCCGGTCAGGTTGGTCGGGTTGGCCTGCTGCCAGACCCCGGTAATAGCCAGCACCAGGCCGGTGATTGAGCAAACAACGATGGTGTCCAGGAAGGTACCGGTCATGGATACCAGGGCCTGGCGGGCAGGGTGGTCGGTCTTGGCGGCTGCTGCAGCAATGGGGGCGCTGCCGAGGCCGGCCTCATTGGAAAATACGCCGCGGGCTACACCAAACCTGATGGCCTGGGCGACCGTGGCGCCGGCAAAACCGCCGGCAATGGCCTCATGTCCTGAAAAAGCCGCTTTCAGGATATATACAACCGCTTCGGGCAGATGGGAGATGTTCATAGCGATGATAACCAGTCCACCGATGATGTAAAAGACGGCCATGATAGGTACCATGGCCGAAGATACCCGGCCGATGCTCTTGATGCCGCCCAGGATAACCATGGCTGTGAGCCCAGCCATGACAATGCCGGTTGTGAGAGGGGGAATGCTGAAGGTCGCTTCAATGGCGGCGGCAACGGAGTTGGACTGAACCATGTTGCCGATGCCAAAGCCGGCCAGGGCCCCGAAGATGGCGAAGCAGATTCCCAGCCATTTCATGCCCAGGCCTCTTTCCAGAAAGTACATCGGGCCGCCGGCCATCTCGTTGCGCTCATCTTTTATGCGGTATTTTACGGAGAGGATCGCCTCGGTATACTTGGTGGCCATACCCACCAAGGCAGTTACCCACATCCAGAATACGGCGCCGGGACCGCCCAGGGTTACGGCGGTGGCTACGCCGGCGATATTGCCGGTGCCGATGGTGGCGGCCAGGGCGGTCATCAAGGCTTGGAAATGGTTGATGTCTCCTTGGGAGTTTTCGTCCTGCTGTTTGCTGAAAGCCAGTTTCAGGGCATAAGGCAGATATCTGAAGGAGATGAATTTCAGTCTGATGGTCAGAAAAAGCCCTGTTCCCACAAACAGCACCAGCATGTAGGGGCCCCAGACCAGTGAATTTAGCATGCCCACAAATTTTTCAATGGATTCCATCTTATGATACTCCTCAATATTTCAGATATTTCCGTTGAACTTTTTACCTGAGCTGAAGAGAAAAGGTCAAGGCAAAAACAGTAAAGCATTTGAGCTTCTTGCAAAAGTCTTTAGAAATGTCATTTTGGCAGGTTTCTGGCCGGAATCTGGTTTTTCAATGTATTGAAAAGAATGGATCCCCGACAAAATCATTCGGGGATGACAATCTATTTGCAAGAGCCTAGTTTGTGGGAAATTTGAATAGCGGTTGCGGATGTGGGAAAGATTCCATGCAGAGACCCAGAACGTCTCTGCATGGTATTATTGAGATGGTTTGCTTGTCTATTTGACCTTGAACTGGTCCGTGACGTCAATAATGGTTTCGCTGGCAGGGACATCGATAGTCACAGGTTTGGTTGACTCCGGAATCTTTTTCATCAGTGCCCCCAGATCGATCATACGGATGCTTCGGCTGTTCATGGTGTGATAATAGTAGCGCAGGTTTGTCAGATCTGCCATGGATGTCCAGCTGGTGGCCTCCATAGTGGTAACTTTGTCAGGATTATCAGGCTTGGTTTCGACGACAGAACCTTCCGGAATATCAAACTGGTTAAGTACCCTGAAAGACCTGAAAACCGCTTCTTCGGGCGAAGCAATCTTATTGTTGATCAGGGTGGAGTTCAGGAAAAACATGGCCCTGATAAAACGTGAAGTGGAGGTGAAGTCGCCGGGCAACCCGATAGCGCCGGTACCATTACTGAGCTTGCCGTAAGTTTTTCCCATAAACTGAACACTTTCGTGGTTTTTGTCCTGTAGCCCCACGTAATTATGCAGGTTCGTCATGTGCCAGTCATAGGTTGGATTGTTGGTGATGACGCCTACAGAATTAAAAATCTTCGGTTTTCCTTTTACAAATTCAATTACAATTGCAGCTCCGGTCTGGTCAACCACTTTGTAATGCAACTGTGGGAATTTATCCGGGTTCATGATTGGGTTGCCCGGCCCGACTTCGAGACTGAATTGTCTTACCTGGACATATCTGGGGTCGTTTTCATTATTAAGTACATTCTCCAGTTCGGTGACGGAGCTAAACTGGCCAAGTACCCAGGATTGAAAATCCATGTTTGAAATGTTTTTCTGGCCCAAAGCAATCGGAACCTTTGAGTATTCCTCTGTTCCCATGTGATAGAACCCACCGCAATACAGACCTTTTTCATTTATGCCGTCGTTGATTTCATTAAGTGTATAGTCAAGTTTGCCAACAATATGTCGCATAGGTGTGAAACCGACATAGGCGTACTTTGCCGGCCAGCTGTAACCGGATATCATCTTTTTGTCCACATCTCCGCATGTATCTACCAAACCACTTAGCTTGCAGCTCTGGTAATTATAGTTTTTCGGCACGTAGAGCAGTTTCCAGCCGGCAACGTCCGGCCCGAACTCCATGGTGCGGCCGGCAAAGGCATATCTGCCGCCGAGGTTTTTGAGGGTTGGCAGGGAAAAGTCAATGCCTGTGCAGGAAAGTGCCGTATCCGGTGCGGAAATATTCATGGCGGCGGCAATCAACAGTGTGGAAAGCAGGCTGGTGATACAAGTGCGATGCTGTTTCATTAGTCGTTCTCCTTTTGATTTTGAGCATATTTCATTGGCTGATTATCTGTGGAAGCCATCGATCTTGCGTTTTCAGAGGATATGCCGTCATAGGGTCTTTGATGATGATGGGCGACCATTTGTCGGCCTCCGGGTTGTCAGCAGGATTGACGATGATCAGTGAAGAGATGCTGGGCGCAGCAGATGCTTTTGGTGCCGAGTATCCCAACACCTTGTCTCCGCTGGTGTTAATGTAGAAAACCAGCTGATTTTTTTCCACCAGCGCTATGCCTTCTCCGGAAAATGCCGAAGCGTCGCTGAAGCTTGGTTTGATGGTAAATATCCCCTTCTGGTTTGCATATCCCCAAAGTCCGCCCTGTTTGAATGCCACCAGTTCACCACGGAAAGGTTTACCGCCTTCAAACTGAGGATTGACGATAAATTTCCCCTCACGGTTTATAATCCCCCACTTGGAGTCATCTTGTACAACCGCCACATCATCACTAAATCCTTCAGCCTTGTCAAACTGCGGTTCTATGGCCCATGCGCCATTTTTTATTACATATCCCCAGTTTTTGCCTGCACGGACAGGGGCAGTTCCATTGCTGAAGTTGCCTGCCTCTGCAAAATGTGGATTTATGGTAAAACGTCCTTTTTTATCAATAAATCCCCACTTGTCCTTGATCCTTACGGATGCCCGTCCTTCGCTGAACTCTTTGGCCTCATCGAATTGCGGCAGAATGACCGTTCTGCCTTTGATATCGGCGTAGCCCCACATACCGTTAAGTTTTACGGCCACCATATCTTCAGAAAAGCTGCCGATGCCTTCTTCGAAGCGCGGGTTAATGACATAACGTCCTTTCTTGTCGATTAGGCCCCACTTTTTTTCAAGCCTAACGGGAGCGTAACCTTCCCTGAACATGCGGACTTCTTTATAGGATGGTTGAATGAACGGTTTGCCGGTAGAATCGATAAATCCCCATTTGCCATCCTTTTTGAACGCTGCAGCACCGTCAGAAAACTCGGCCAGTTGTTCCACAAGGTATTCCAGCTTTTCATTCTGGGCAGCGTCGGCTATTGCGGGATGAAACAAAAACAGTGCCGCTGCAATAATAAGATGACAGCCAAAGTTCACTCCTGTTAGCATTGCTCCTCCTCCTGTAACATGTTGACTGTTGATTCATTAAACTTATAGCATTGTATTGTCCTGCTTCAAGTAGGAAGGCAACATTTTATGCTGTACACGGGAGATGCTGGTGGAACCGCAAAAACACAGTGATTTGAGAAAAGCGCTTTACCGCAAATTGCGTCATCTGCGCGTGTTTGGATCCTCTTTTGGCTGTTTCGGGGCCATTGCCATTGTCGGACTGATTTCGCAGATGTCCGGCAATCTGCTGCTGGTGCCATCTTTTGGCGCCAGTTCGGTGATAATGGCCACCATACCGGACAGTGCCTTTGCACAGCCGCGTAGCATAGTTTTTGGTCATTTTGTCTCCAGTCTGGCCGGTTTGCTTTGTCTGATGATATTCGGGCAGGAGTGGTGGAGCATTGCCCTGGCTGTGGGGGGCTCGGCGGGTTTGATGCAGCTTACCCGCACGCTGCATCCGCCGGCCGCTGCTGACCCGATCCTCTTCATGCAGGGGGGCATGGGGTGGCACGCCCTGTTTTCGACGGTGTTGGCCGGCAGCATTGTATTGGTGCTCTATTTCTATGTATTCAACAACTGGATAGCCCGGCGGCCATATCCGAAATACTGGATTTAAGCGGTGGTTATTTTAAGGGAATTAAAGGAAACAGCATGAACAACAATAATGCAACACATATAAAGCCGGGAACTGCCTGCCATGTTACCTGCGTAGTGTCCGGGCTGCTGCCGCTGTTCTCGCAACCTCCCGTTGCAGAGATCGTTTTTGACTGCTGGCGCCAGTTGCGTCTGGACTACGCCATGCGACTTTACAGCTATGTGGTTATGGAAGAGCATCTGCACTTTCTTGCGCGTGCCGACAGAGGGGATGAGTGTCTGAGTTACTTCCTTGAGCAGAGTGGCAGCCGTATTTTCTCATATCTGCAGGGGCAGCGCTTGCAGCGGTTTACTGAAAAGCTGGAAGGAAAACAGATCTGGCAGGAAAAGCCGGAGATGGAGGCGGTGGCGGACAGTGATATGCGGCGCGTAATCGATTACATCCATATCAACCCGGTCAAGCGGGGATATGTTGATGATGTCTGCCACTGGCGCTATACCAGTGCCCGTAATTATGCAGGAATGCCTGGAGTGACTGAAGTGGATTTGTGGCGGTCATGATGTGTATAAAAGTGTAAAGGGGTATCGCTGCTGGCGATACCCCTTGTTGAACCACTTGCAAAACTACTGCGGAGCCGGTCTTGTTATTTCTTCTTGGCTGGCTTGGCTTCAGGCTTTACCTCGATGGTGGCGGCCTTCATGCTGTAATACACGGTAACCTTGCTGCCGACTTTCAGGTCACCCTTGACCTTGGCATCACTCCCCTTGGCGATTTCCCATTTTTCGCTGCCTTTCTGGACGACGATGCTGTCAGCCTTTACTTCCAGTACAGGTCCGGTCACCTGATAGGTTTTTACAGGCCCGGCAAAAGCGGTAGATGCGGCAAGCAGTGCAACTCCGGTCAACATGGCGCTAATCTTCATTTTGTCCTCCTTGCAGATATAATCATTCTGACAAAGCCTAATACCACAATAGTGAGCCACTTGCAAAACTATTGCGGAGCCGGTCTACTTTGTTGCCGCTCGCTCAAAAGTTCAACGTACTGCCCTCATCCTATCCTTCTCCCAGAGGGAGAAGGTATACAGTGTCCCCTCTCCCTGAGGGAGAGGGTGGCCAAAGGCCGGGTGAGGGGCAGCCTCGCTTTTTCGTTCGCTTGCGCCGTGTATCCCGGCTTCCTCAGGACATTTTGCAAGAGGCTCTTGTGATTATCGCACAAGATAGATCAGCCCGATGACCAGGCCGATGGCGACCACGATCCGGCGCAGCAGGGTGGGGCTGATGCGGCCGGCCAGACGGCCTCCCAGCGAACCTCCGATCATGGCTCCAATGGCCATGACAGGCACGATCGGCCAGGCCACTTGGTCGGAGAAGAGAAAGATCACCGCAGCAGCGGTGTTGGCGCCGAAGGAGATGGTCTGTTTCAGGGCATTCAGCTTGGTCAGAGAATCCTCAAAGATCAACCCCAGCGTGGCCAGGATGATCACCCCGGCACCTGCGCCGAAATATCCGCCGTAAATGGCTGCTGGTGAAAGCAGCAGCAGTTTCCAGCCGTAGTGGGCAGTCTCCTGGCCCGGCGGTACGGTATGTTTCATAACCCATCCGCGGATTTTATCCTGCACAGCCAGCATGGCGGTAGCGAACAGAATCAGGTAGGGAACCATAGTGCGAAACATCTGCTCGCCGGTTATCAGCAGCAGATAACCACCCGCGGCCCCGCAGATGACGCTCAACGGCAGGAAAAGCCACAGATAGGTGGTCTGTCCCTTCAGATCGCGGAACTGGGCTATGGAGGCCCCCAGATAACCGGGGCAGAGCGAAACCGTGTTGGTGACGTTGGCGGCCACAGCCGGCACCCCCACGGCGGTAAGCATGGGAAAGGTTATCAGGGTGCCGCCGCCGGCCAGTGCGTTTACCGCCCCTCCGGCCATGGCGGCAATGCCTATCAGGGTATAGTCAATAAAGGTCATGGGCAGTTCGGCCTTTCATCAATCAGATTCATATGTTTTGAAAGGTATCACGGTTGGTGATATACTTTCGGCTTGGTGCATGATCTCATTAGAATACGGTTTTTTCAAGGTCTGTTATCAGATGGGGAAAATATAATGGCGGAGGTGACGAGATGAAAAAATCTGTTGGTTCAAAGACACTTGCAATGCCGGCACCCTTATGGCTGATCGGCAGCTACGACGATGCAGGCATGCCGGATATGATGGCTGCAGCCTGGTGCGGTATCTGCTGTTCTCAGCCGGCGGCAGTGACCGTGTCGCTTCGCAAGGCTACCTATTCCTATGATGCAATTGTTGCCCGCAAGGCTTTTACGGTTAATATTCCTTCCGAGTCCATGATTGAAAAGGCGGATTATATGGGCACGGTTTCCGGCAGGGATCAGGATAAATTCAAGGATTGCGGTCTGACGGCTGTACGCAGCCAGTTGGTGGATGCCCCTTATATGGAGGAAGCGCCGCTAGTGATTGAATGCCGTTTGATACATACCTTTGAAGCCGGTCTGCACACCATGTTTGTGGGAGAAATTGCCGATGTCAAGGTGGAAGAAACCATGATGGGAGAAAAGGGGTACCCCGATATAACCAAAGTGAAACCGGTGGTCTGGGATCCGTCCCATTGCGGCTATTACGGCATCGGCGCTTATTTGGGGCAGGCCTGGCAGTTGGGCAAGAGCCTGAAGATTCAGGAATGATAAAGTTTCATCACAAAAATGGTTATTGAGCTATTTAATTTAGGGGGGCTGGGATGAATATCGGTTTTGTGGGTTTAGGCATCATGGGCAGTGCAATGGCTGCCAATCTGGTTAAGGCGGGGTTCTGTGTGACCGTGTGGAACAGGACTGCTGCCAAGTCGGAGGCCCTGGCGGCACTGGGAGCGCAAGTAGCCAAAACACCCCGTGCGGTAGCCGAAGCATCTGAAATTGTATTTTCGATGATGTCTACCCCGGAGGCGGCGGAACTGGTCCGGGATGGCGCTGACGGCATTGTGGCCGGGCTTTGCGAAGGTAAGGGTTTAGTGGATATGTCCACCGTAGATGCTGACACCTCACTGATCTCCAGTTGTCTGGTCAAGGCTGCCGGGGCCATGTTTCTGGAGGCGCCGGTGGCAGGCAGCCGCAAGCCGGCCGAAGACGGTCAGCTGATTATCATGGCCGCCGGTGACCGTGCCTTGTATGACAAGGCTATGCCGGCATTTGAAAAATTGGGCAAAAAGATGTTGTACCTGGGAGATGTGGGTAACGGCGCCCGGATGAAACTGGCCAACAATCTGGTCATGGGCGGGATGATGACCGCGCTGGCCGAGGGGGTGGCGCTGGCAGAACGCAGCGGGCTCAGTCCTGCCCAGCTTTTGGATATCCTGGATGCCGGGGCGATGAGCAACCCCATGTTCCGTCTGAAAGGCCCGGCCATTGTGGCTAAAAATCAATACCCGGCGGCATTCCCGCTCAAACACATGCAGAAGGACTTGCGGCTGGCGCTGCGCATGGGGGAAGAGTGCGGCCAGACCCTGTATGCCACTGCCACCAGCAACGAACTGTTCAAGGAGGCGGTCAGCAAAGGTTACGGCGATGAAGACTTTGCCGCTGTCTGCAGGGTGGTGCGGGTAGAACCCGTCTGATAGCGTGAACAGAGCACGTATGTTTAACTTTAAGCCCTCATTTAATGGGGGCTTTTTGCTTGTTGTCAATCCGGTGGGTAATGGTTTATAACATGCGAATATTTTGAATCTGGGGGCTAAGATGATCGAATTATTGCGTAGACGCCGCAGTGTCAGGCGATTCAAAAAGGCAAAAGTCAGCGCTGAAACTGTTGAGCTGTTGATGGAGGCGCTGTTGCGGGCACCTTCTTCACGCGGTAACAATCCCTGGGAGTTCGTTTTGGTTGATGACAGCGCTGTTATTGCAAATCTGTCCAGGGCCAAGGAGCATGGTTCCGAGTTCATCGCCAATGCCCCCTTGGCGGTGGTTGTCTGTGCTGACAGCAATAAATCGGATGTATGGGTGGAGGATTGTTCCATTGCCGCCATTACCCTGCAATATGCGGCCTGTTTTCTCGGGCTGGGCAGCTGCTGGGCCCAGATCAGGAATCGGCGCCATGATCAAGGCAGTTCAGCCGAGCAGTATGTGCAGCAGCTGTTGGGCATACCGGAGCATGTCAAGGTAGAGTCAATCATCGGTATCGGCCATCCTGCGGAAACTCCGGCGCCGATTCCGGCCAGTCGTCTGCAGTATGAGAAGATCCGCCGCAACGGGTGGGGAGGCTGATTGTCAGAAGCGTTATATCCACGAATGATACGTAAGAAGGTCTTTTGTCGGTACAATTGTTCTGGTTTGATAGATGTGGATTTTTTAGGCATTTGAATGCCGTTGCGTCGTTGCGACGCCGCGTGAGGCAATAGCCGCTTTTACGATAAAACAGGTTTGAGGTAACTATGGCAAGAATTCTGTACGGGAGCTGGAACGGCTCAATCATCGACAACCGTGGCCGCAGCCTTTTTGAGATTGAGGAAGATCAGCAGTTCAAGGATTTCGATGAGCTGCATCCCGGCAACCAGATCAAGGCCTTTTTTTCCGGCAAAGGCTTTTTTGTCTTTGAACGGGGTGTCAATCTGCTGGATGCCCTGTTGCAATATGTGGAAGTCGCGGCCAACGAGTCCTGCGGCAAGTGTACCCCCTGTAGGGTTGGAACGCGCATTATCAGTTCGTTGCTACACGACCTTGTCAAGGGGCTTGGCGATGCACGTACCCTGGATGAACTGCAGGAACAGGCCGAGCATATGCAGAGCACATCCATGTGTGGATTGGGACAGACTGCCATGTGGCCACTGCTGGAAGTGCTGAAGCATTTTCGCGACGAACTGGCAGCAAATATCGCTTCGACCAAAGCTACTGGCCCGGCTCCTCGGCAACCCGGCCATACCTACGTGACCGCCCCCTGCATCGAAGCCTGCCCGATCAAGCTGGATATTCCCCGATATATTGACTACATCAAGGATGGCCGTTTTACCAGTTCGCTAGGGGTCATCCTGCAGAAGTACCCGCTGGTCGGCACCTGCGGCCGGGTTTGCGTAAGTTTCTGCGAAATGGCCTGCCGCCGCAGGCAAGTGGATGCCCCGGTGGGTATCCGGGTGCTCAAGCGCTTTGTCTCTGAATACCGCGATGTGGTGGCGGAAAAGTGGTTTTCGCCGGAGATGGTCAATGACCCCAAGCCGGCCGAACTGAAGGTGGCGGTGATCGGTGCCGGGCCTGCCGGTCTGACGGCGGCCTACAACCTGCTGCTGGAAGGCTTTCCGGTGGATGTGTTCGAGACCCGTGATCGTCCTGGCGGCATGGCAGACCAGGGGATTCCGGAATACCGGTTGCCCAAGGAGATCCTTCACAAAGAGGCCGGCATTGTTGAAAGTCTGGGGGGCCATATCTTCTATAACCAGCGCCTGGGGCGTGATTTTACGATTCAAGAGCTGTTCAGCCGGGGATACAAGGCGGTATTCCTGGCTATCGGCACTCATACCGGCAAATTGATCGGTATTCCCGGAGAAAATGAGGAGTTGGCCGGTTACGAAACCGGTGTCAAGTTTCTGCTGGACGCCAGCCGCCTTTGCCAACAGCAGTCTGCTCCGACCCTGTCCGGCAAGATCGTTGCCGTGGTCGGCGGCGGCAATACAGCCATGGACTGTGCCCGCACCGCTTTGAGGCTTGGCGCAACCGAGGTGCATATCATCTACCGCCGTGAACTGGATGATATGCCGGCTGACCGCAAAGAGGTGGAAGACGCCATGCACGAAGGGGTGGTATTCCACTTTTTGACCCATCCCAAGCGTATAATCTCCGAGAACGGCATGGTCCGTGGCATGGAACTGATTCGCATGAAGAAAGGCGAGCCGGACGAGCGGGGCAACCCCAGCATCTACCCCCTTGAAGGGAGCGAAAAGATGCAGCCGTTTGATGTGGTCATTTCAGCCATCGGACAGCAGGTTGATGCCAGGTCCATCTCGGCAGGTGATGCTCTTAAGCTGGGGCGCTGGGGCGAGATCGATGTGGATCCGCTGACACTGAAAACATCCAGCAAGGGTGTTTTTGCCGGCGGCGACTGTGCCACCGGACCGGCCACACTGATCCAGGCCATGGCCCATGGGCTCAAGGCATCCAGGAATATCAGCGATTATCTGACTTACGGCAGGACCAGATTTTATCCCTTGAAGCGGATGCGTGATCTGGTCAATACATTTGAAAAGATGAACAGTGACTGGGTGGAGATACCGGTGCTTAACAGCTACCGCGTGGAGGTTGAAGAACTTGATCCTCAGCAGCGCAGGGCGATCTTCGACGAAGTGGAAAAACCGATCTCGCTGGAAGATGCCTATCACGAGGCAGAGCGCTGCATGCGTTGTTACCGTATTTACTCCATCATCACTGAACGTTAAGGGGTGCTTGAAATGCTGCAAGGCGTCATCAACGGAAATACCGTAGAGTTTGCTGAAAACGAGACCATTCTCAGTGCCGCTCGCCGGGCCGGGCATTTTGTGCCGACCCTGTGCGAGATGCAGGATCTGAACCATGCGCCGGCTACCTGCCGTGTCTGCATGGTGGAGATCCGCCGCAAGGGTAGCGAAAAAACATATATGGTCACATCCTGCAACACCCCCATGGAGGACGGCATCGAGGTGTTTACCCGCAGCCCCAAGGCGCGCGCCATGCAGCGTCGCCAAGTAGAGCTGATCCTGGCCGACCACAATCAGGATTGTGCTGTCTGTAGCCGCCACGGCAACTGCGAACTGCAGGATGTAGCTCAGTTTGTCGGTCTGGACAAGACCCGTTTTCATTATCCTGAATTTTTCAGCAAACGCACCCGCGATACATCCTCACCAGCGGTCAAGCGCGAGATGGACAAGTGTATCCGCTGCATGCGCTGTGTCGCGGTCTGCCGTGAGGTGCAGGGAGTGGATGCGCTGGTCTACCGCAACAGCGGTCTGCAGGGTGAGATATGCGTGCGCAACACCCTGCCTCTGGGTAATTCCAGCTGCGTTTCCTGCGGCCAGTGTATCCTGGTCTGTCCGGTGGGAGCCTTGGCCGAGGTAGATGATATCGAGCAGGTCATTGATTACCTCTACGACCCGGAGATCGTTACGGTGTTCCAGTTTGCCCCTGCTACCCGGGTTGCCCTGGGCGAGGAGTTCGGACTGCCGCAAGGGACAATCGTTGAGGGGCAGATGATTGCCGGCATGAAGAAGCTGGGCGCCGACGTGGTGTTGGACACCAACTTCTCCGCTGATCTGGTGATCATGGAAGAGGGCACTGAGCTGCTGCAGCGTCTGCAGAACGGTGGCAAGCTGCCCATGTTCACCTCCTGCTGTCCCGGTTGGGTCAATTTCGCCGAAAAGAACTATCCGCAGCTGCTGCCCAATATCTCCACCACCCAGTCGCCGCAACAGTGCCTGGGGGCGATAGCCAAAAGTTATCTGGCCAAAAACATGAACGTGGAACCGGCCCTTATGCGGGTGGTCTCCATCATGCCCTGCACTGCCAAGAAAGGGGAGGCGAAGCGGCCTGAATTTGAACATGACGGTATGAAAGCGGTGGATGTGGTCCTGACCACCCGTGAGTTTGCCCGGTTGCTGAAACGGGAGGGGATTGACCTGACTCAGTTGGAGGATGCCGGTCACAGTTTCGATGACCCCTTCATGGGGGCTTATTCCGGTGCAGCCGCTATTTTCGGTGCTACCGGCGGTGTCATGGAGGCAGCCTTGAGGACGGTGCATTATGTTGTCACCGGTCAGGAACTGCCCGGCATTGACCTGGCCGAGGTGCGCGGGATGAAACGTGTCAGGGAGGCCTGCATCAACCTGGGTGGTGAACTGGGCGAGGTGAAGGTGGCTGTGGCCCACGGCATCAAGGGGGCCAGACAGGTGGCTGAAGCGGTGCTGGCCGGCGAGGCGGATTATCACTTCATTGAAGTGATGGCCTGCCCCAGTGGCTGCATGGGTGGAGGCGGCCAGACCCGTGCCAAGAAATCCTACCGCGAATCAATCAAGGCCCGCTGTGAGGCGCTTTACAATATTGATCGCACCAGCCGGGTACGCCAGTCCCATAACAACCCGCTGATCAAGAAACTGTACGAAAAATATCTGGAAGCGCCCTTGTCGGAAAAATCCCATCACCTGCTGCATACCCACTATGCCGACCGCAGACAGGAGATTGCCCGCAATATCGTGACGGTCTGGAAGGAAACCAGCATGAGCAACTGGTCGCATCCGGAATATAGATAGATGTAGTTTTGATGTGAGTAGAGCCGCAAATAATTGCGGCTCTACTTGTTTGGAAGTTGCAGTTCCCTGTTTTGTGCCGGCATGAGTCCGGCGTCGAAGTGTTTGATCACCCACTCCAGCAGTTCACTGCAATTTGCCCCCACAAGCCCGGCGGGCGGTTTCTGCCCGAGAAATTCCAATATCCCGAACAGGATCAGGTTTTCCCTTCCTTTGATTCCGCCCGATTGTGCGGAGACAAGGTTGTCCCTTTTGCTGAGTTTTGCTCCGTTGGCGCCGGTTACCAGCGGCAGGTGGCAGTATTGCGGCTGTGACAGCCCCAGTTGCTGCTGGATGTAAATCTGGCGGGGGGTGGAAGAAAGCAGGTCGGCGCCGCGCACCACCTGATTGACGCCGGTGATCTGGTCGTCGATCACCACAGCAAGCTGGTACGAAAAGACTCCGTCGGCGCGGCGCAGCACAAAATCGCCGCAGCTTCTGGCCAGGTTCTGGCAGATACAGCCGCAGCGCAGGTCCTCGAAGCAGATATCCCGATCCTCGACCTTCAGGCGCCATGAACGTGTGGGAGTGCCTTCTTTGATGCCGTTGCGGCAGGTGCCGGGGTAGTGCAGGCAGTCATCATCCGGATGGGGGGCGGAGGCGGCCTGGGCGATCTCCTTGCGGGAACAGCTGCAGGGGTAGAGCAGCCCTTTTGCATTCAGCTGTTCAAATGCCTCGGCGTAGCGCTCCAGATTACGGCTCTGGCGGCTGATTTCCCCGTCCCAGAACAGCCCGAAGGCCTCCAGGGTGCGGAGGATATCTGCCTCCGTTTCCGGTCGCAGGCGCGGCGTATCCAGGTCATCCATGCGCAGCAGCCAGCGGCCGCCCATGCTTCTGGCCATCAGCCAGCTGCCAGCGGCGGCCACCAGCGAGCCGGTGTGTAGAAGACCTGTGGGTGATGGTGCGAAACGGCCGGTAATGGTTTGAGGTTCGTTTTGCATCTTCATGTCAGAGATGGGGTGTGCAAAATGTTGAGAAACAAGAGTTATGGGTTACAGTGTGCGGCGGCCATCTCCCATACGACCATGCCCTTGAGGAAATTCATCCCCTCATCCGCCCCTTCGGGGCACCTTCTCCCTCCAGGGAGAAGGGACTGTTTTTGAACAGGGTGTTTTGTTACCCCTCGCCATGAGGGAGAGGGGCAGGGGTGAGGGGGGTGCCGCACAATCACTCCCGACGACTTACGCCGCCAGGAGTCAAAAAGACCGTTCCTAAGAGATATAATAGCAGCAGTAGTCGGTCACCACCGGCACCTTCATCAAAAATGCCGAGTTGGCCGGTACGTTGAAGGACTGGCCGCCAACAATCTTCTTCCACTCGCTTTCGCCCTTCAGCTGCCATTCCAGCTCGCCGGAGAGGATCTCCATGATCTCGGCCGCGCCGGTGGAGAATTCGTATTCACCAGCCTGCATGATGCCCAGAGTCTTCTTGCTGCCATCCGGGAACAGGACGGTGTGGCTGGCGACCTTGCCGTCGAAGTAGATGTTGGCTTCTTTTACTACAGTTACATTGTTGAATTCAGACATTGATATTGCCTCCATATGATATGTGAATTTTGGATTGATGCTTATACCAGCAATCGGCATTGGGCCGTAAAAGAAAAAACATTGTGATTAAAAACTGGCCTTAACGCATGTTCTGTTGATATCTGGATATAGACCTTCTTCTCTAGGCCATGTCTCAAGGCGGGATATCCAACTATCAAAGTGCTGACATTGATTGCGAATGGGATCTAGTCCAATTTCGAGAACTGCAAGGGTTCCCAGAAGCGGTTTTTCGTAGCCTTCAATTAATGCTTCTACCCGTTTGGATGGGGCGGTTTGTGGTGAATCGTTGATTTCTTCAGGTGATGCAAACTGGTCTCGGATCGCCTGAAAGTTTGCCGCCATATCCGGCCTCCCGATACCTTTTCCAAAACGTTCACAATCACTGAACAGCAAACCTTCAAATTCATGCATCATGACAAAAGGGATAAAACGATTCGGGTTGAAGTTGCCACCCATCTCCCGGCAGATATCTTCGGCAATGGCATTTTCAATGGTCGCAGCTTTGAGTAGAAAGGGTAGACCACCGGCGTCTGCCCGTCCCGGCCAAGCTCTCTCGCCGGATTGTGGCAGGGCATAATAATCAACCATGGTGGTTGCCAAACTATAGGAGTCTTCACGAAGATGCTGGATTATGTCCTTGCGTACAGCACTCCAAGCGCGGATACCGCCGCGACGGTTACGTTGACGTGCATTGCCAACTAGACGGGCGCTGACATTGGTGAAGCCATGTCTGTAAAGATGGCCGCGAAGTATTTCTTTCACAAAGGTTTCTTCTGTTTCCCCTTCAACATGAATAAGTATCCGAGCCATCAGGGGCGTCCGCCAAATTCGTTTTTTTCCCACAGCTGGCCTAGGCTGTAATCTTCCAGCCAATCGGCAAGGTTCTCGGATTCGAGCCGTGTAAACTGGGTACCACTGCCGACACGGTTGGCGACAAGTATGTCCTCTGGCTGGAAGTGATCAAGTAGCAAAGGAGATTGAGTTGAAAGGATTACCTGCGTTTTTACTGATGCCTGTTTAACAAGAGATGCCAACATAGTAATTGCCGTTGGATGTAGCCCCAGTTCCGGCTCGTCCACCAGGATGATGGAAGGGCGTAATACTTCTGGCTGGAGGAAGAGGGTAGCCAATGCAATGAAGCGGATAGTGCCGTCCGAAAGGCTGGAAGCACCAAAATACTGGTCTGAATTTTTGTGCCGCCATGCTAGCCTTATAAAGTCTTCGTTTAAAGTGTCTGGCGCAAGAGTGAAATCGTCAAAGAACGGTGTTACCCTTTGTATGGTACGACGAATCAAGCTATAGGATTCTTGATGTTTTTGTTGTAAGAGATACAAAAAAGCTGGCAGGTTCGAGCCGTCAGGACGGAGAAATCTGTTGTCGTTAAGTGTTGCTGTTTTGCGTAGCGGAGATGATGAGCTTGTATCGTGAACATGATAAAGCCGCCATCTCCCAAGTCGATGGCGAACCCAATCTGCCGTACCTTTGAGGTCGGAGTCGCTGATTCCGGCTTCCCTTCCATTTTCAAGCGGACTTAGTAATTTATTGAATGGTCCCTGTGGGTAGCGTGTTTTGTCCCAATAATTAGCCCACTCATTAGCAGGGTACAAACCGTCATCTGTTGTCGGTTTTAGTGTTAGTTCGTACTGATTAACCTCTTGGCGAAAGGACACTAGTATCTGTATTTCTTGTGTTGTTTTGGAACCGAAATGAAGGATATTTTCCGCACCACCGGCCTTACGTACGTAGTCGTTCAAACGTCCTTCACGAATTTCATGAAGAAAAGAAAATACACCAATAAAGTTTGATTTGCCCGAACCATTCGGTCCGATAATCACATTGATTGGACGAAGCTCCATTTTCTCGATGGAGGCGATGCTCTTGAATCCTTTGACGGTTATGTAATCGAGCTCAGGTGTGTTCATTATTGGCAATATATACCCTATTTGACATGGAATGTCATTCTCTTAGAAATGATGTGGACAGGGCTGGTGAGAAATCTGAATAATTTTACCCCTCGCCCAGCTGGACATACTTCTTGGCTGTCCTGCGGTCCAGTTGGGTCCGTCGGGAAACCTCCTCGTAGGTGCCGAACTGGCGATAGAGCTGGTAGCAGTAGTTCGCCAGCAATTGCTCGGCCGTGACGGTGCCTTCCTTCAGGCTTCTGGCCAGCGCGTCCAGGTCGCTTTCGTCTGCTGTCAGCGGCTTGCTGCCCTGATAGTGTCCGGTCAGGATGATCCTTTTCACCGCCTGCTCCAGTTCGCGCACATTGCCCGGCCAGTGGTAGGCGGGTCCGGTTTCCCGGCGGATGGCCTTTTTGATCAGCTGTAGTTCCCTTTCGCTGCATGTATCGGCCATGCGTCTGAGGATGCTCTCCAGCAGCAGATCCAGCTCCTGCGGGGATTCCTGCAGCCGCTGGCGCAGTGTGGGCATGTTGATGGTGTCTGAACAAAGGCGGTAATACAGGTCGTCACGGAATTTGCCGTTGTGGCGCAGTTCGTCCAGGGAACGATTGGTGGCGGCTATGACCCGGCCGCTGAAACGCTTGATCTCGTGGCTGCCGACCGGGGAATAGATGCGGTCCTGCAGAACGTTGAGCAGCTTGATCTGCACCGGGATGCCGATATCGCCGATTTCATCCAGAAAGATGACACCATTGGGGGCGCAGCGGCTGAATAGCCCCTCGTGGCTTTCGATGGCGCCGGTGAAGGCACCCTTCTTGTGGCCGAACAGTTCCGATTCCAGTACCCCTTCGGAGAACTGTGACAGGTTGGTGGCCAGGAAATTGCGGGTAAAACTGGCAGTAAAGCGGCTGCGCGAGACGTCAAAGGGGATGAACCCGGACCGTCCGATGGCGGCGGCAGCCGCCCCTTTACCTGTGCCGGTTTTGCCCAGCAGTAGCACGGAGAAGTCTTCCATGCGGTTCCACAGGCGGGATTCGTACCAGCGTGAATCATGGGTAAAGACGCATCCCCACAGGTGCTTGCGCAGTTCGATCATGGATGGTGAGTTGCCCACCAGGCCGTTTTTGATGAAATAGTAAGCGCGGCGCAGCTGGTAGAAGATAGCGAAAAAACGCGTTGCTTCCTGCTCGCTCAGTCCGAACCCGCTCAGCTCTTTCAGTGCGTCCTGGGCAAAGCTGACCCGTGTCAGGCTGTCATCGTCCCGCATCTGTGTCTGGATCAGGCCGTCGAACCGGTCGGCGTAACGGTGGAAGACATGGAACAGAAACACCGATTGCAGCACCTCGCGTTTTTCCTCGCTGTGTTCCCGCAGGTTGGCGCTGCCTTCGCGCTGCATGGCGCTGATCCTGTCGGAAACCCGCGCAATCACGGCATTGAGTATCTGCTCGGGCGGGGTGCCGGGCGATGTGCCGCCGATTTCCATGTCCAGGTCGTCGCGCGTTTTGCCAAAGGGGTTGGCAAATGCCGCCTTGGCGACCTTCTCGAAAAATGACCAGTCTTTAATTTGTATTGTTTTTTGTTGGCTCATGCTTTAAATGTATAGTCCATATGCAAATAATGTCAAGCATGCTTTGGGTGGCTTGGCGCAATTATGCTTTGTTGTAGAAATTGGCTAATCATAACAGTATGTTTTATTGCTAAATAAAAGTGGCACGGACCCTGTAAAGAGATTTGTAAAACTCAAACGGGGGATGTGTCATGTGGTATTATTTTGCTGCTGCGGCAATACTGTTCGGTGTGTGCATATCCTGCCGGCAGGCGGCAGGTGCTGAATCCGGCAGGAAAATTGTTGATATTCACTGTCATACCGCCGGTATCGGAGCTGGCGGCAGCGGCTGTTTCATCTCTCGCAGCATGCGGCGCAGTATCAGGTACCGCATTTTCCTACGTGCCTTTGGCGTGACCGAGGCACAGCTGAATCGTGAAGGCGACGCCCTGGTGCTACGAAGGCTCTCCGAGAGTCTGGCCAAGTCGCGCCGCGTATCCAGCGCTGTTGTACTAGCCATGGACGGCATTATCGGCAGCGATGGCCAGCTTGACCGTCAGCGCACCGAGATGTATATCCCCAACGAGTTCCTTGCCAGGGAATTGAAGCGTTATCCCAACCTGCTGTTCGGGGCCAGCATCAACCCCTATCGGCCGGATGCGCTGCAGCGTCTGGACAGGGCTGCCGCAGACGGCGCCGTGCTGGTGAAATGGCTGCCATCCATTCAGTTCATCGACCCGGCGGACAGCAGGCTGATACCGTTTTACCGGCGTTTAAAGGAACTGGGGCTGCCGCTGTTGACCCATACGGGCAACGAAGAGTCTTTCACCTGGGCACGCAACGAGCTGGCCGACCCTGAGCGTCTGCGCCTGCCGCTTTCGCTGGGAGTAACGGTGATAGCAGCCCATGCGGCCAGTAACGGCAGAAACGCCGGAGAAGATAATTTCAAGCGCTTTCTGAGGCTGAGCAGGGAGTTTGATAACCTGTATGCCGATATTTCGGCGCTTACCCAGGCCAACCGGCTTGGGCATATGAACAAGGTGCTTGGACAGCCGCATCTGCATGGCCGCCTGCTCTATGGCACGGACATGCCGATTCTGAATACCGGCATTACCTCGCCATGGTTTCATGCCTACCGTATTTCGCCGTTCAGGCTTTTCAGGATTCTGGCCGAAAGAAATCCCTGGGACCGTGATGTGGCCCTGAAAGAGGCGCTGGGGATGACGCAGGGAATGCTGGAAAGAAGCGCACAGTTGATTGGGCCACAACAATGTAGAACCATGAAGATTGCAAACACAGGTTTTAGATTAGGTTGGGCAAGGTAAAGCCCAATAATAGCGGCACCTGCATACTGAAAATATCTACCGGAGACCACGCATGACCACAACCAGCACCAAAAGCCTCACCTGGTTGAATGCCACCCAGTTCCTGGGGGCACTCAACGACAACATCCTCAAGCTGCTGATCATCTATTACCTGATCGGCATCTATGGCCCCCAGAGTGCCGGAACGGTTTCCGCCCTGGCTGGCGCGGCCTTTGTGTTACCGTTCCTGTTGTTTGCCGCCCCGGCCGGCTGCCTGGCTGACCGCTTTCCCAAATCACAGGTGATCCGGGTGGTCAAGCTGGCGGAGGTTGTCGTCACACTGCTGGCGGTGGGCGCCTTTGCAGCCGGGTTCAATCAGGCGCTTTACGCCATAGTCTTTATGATGGCGGCCCACAGCGCCTTCTTCGCCCCGGCCAAATACGGCGTAATCCCTGAATATGCCGCGCCGGGCGGCCTGTCCAAGGCCAACGGCCTGATCGAATCCTTCTCGTTCATGGCGATCATCCTGGGTACGGCGCTGGCCTCTCTGCTGGCAGATGTGCTGGATGGCAGGATCTGGCTGGCAGCCTGCGTCTGTCTGGCAGTAGCTGCAGGCGGTTATTTGGCTTCCCGCCGCATGTCCGCTACAGCAGCTTCCGACAGCCGCCGCCATGTTGCCCTGCTGCCTACCGAGATTTTCAGGACGCTGAAGTCCATACGTAATGACCGCTACCTGGTGCTGACCATCATCGGGCTGGCCTGGTTCATGTTTGTGGCGGCTTTTGCCCAGTTGAATCTGATCCGTTTCGGCATGGAACGCCTGGGCATGAGCGAGTCGCAAAGCGGTTACCTGTTTCTGGCTGCTGCGCTGGGCATCGGCCTTGGCTCGCTGGTGGCGGCGCGCCTGTCCGGGCGCGATGTGGAGTTTGGTATCGTGCCCATCGGGGCGGCCGGCCTGGCCATTGCGCCTTTTATGCTGCATGCCGCACCGGCGGAGCTGTTCACCTGTCTGGCAATCATCACCCTGTTCGGTTTTTCCGCCGGTCTGTTCATGCTGCCACTGCAGACCTTCATCCAGTTTCGGGCCGAACCGGCCAAGCGCGGCGAGGTGCTGGCCGCATCCACCTTCATCAGCTGGTGCGCGGTGCTGCTGGCTTCCGGGCTTACCTGGGTCTTCTGCGTTCCCATGGGGCTCAGCGCCGCCCAGGGATTCAGTCTGGTGGGGGCCACCACGCTGCTGCTGACCCTGATTTCCCTGCTGACCCTGCCGGATTTCCTGCTGCGCTTCATCGCGCTGGTGACCATGCACATCTTTTACCGCATCCGCATCATCGGTCAGGAACACCTGCCTGTGCAGGGCCCGGCCCTGCTGATCCCCAACCATGTTACCTGGGTGGATGCCCTGCTGTTGCTGGCCACCAACCAGCGCCGCATCCGTTTTGTCATGGAACGCCGCATCTACAATACCCCGCTGCTGAACAGGCTGTTCAAGCTGATGGGGGTGATCCCGGTTTCTTCCAGGGACGGCAAAAAGGAGATGCTGGAATTTATCCGCCGTGCCCGTGCGGCTATGGATGACGGCTATATGGTCTGCATCTTCGCCGAGGGGGCCATCACCCGTAACGGTATGCTGCGCGAGTTCCGCGGCGGCTTCGAGCGTATTGTCCGGGACAGCGGTTATCCGGTGATACCGGTTTATATCGGCGGCGCCTGGGGCAGCATCCTCAGCTACGCCCACGGCCATTTGCTCTCCAGACCGCCTGCGCTGGCGCCTTACCGGGTCTGCATACACTTTGGCAAGCCGATGCCGGCCACCAGCACCGCTATTGAGGTGCGTCAGGCGGTGATGGAACTTTCCTGCGATTATTTTGAGGAACGCAAATCCCGCCGCAATCCGCTGTGGCAATATTTTGCCGAATCGGCCAGAGAAAACTGGAAGCGTCGGGCCGTGGCGGACTCGTCCGGCAAGGCGCTGACCTACGGCAGGACGCTGGCCGGGGCACTGGCGCTCAAGGGTAAATTGGAAGGTCTGCTTGTCAAAAGTTCCCTCTCCGCTGGCAATCAAAATAATCTCCCTCCCCTTCAAGGAGGAGGGACCAAACAACAGTACGTCGGTGTTCTCCTGCCTCCGTCCGTGGGTGGAACGCTGACCAATCTGGCGCTGTCGCTGCTGGGCAGGGTGCCGGTCAATCTTAACTACACATTGTCTGAGCCCGCGCTAAGCTCGATCATAAGCCAGTGCGGCATGACCGCCATTGTCACCTCCAAGGCGTTTCTGGAAAAGATGCCGGCCTTGGCATCGCTGGATGGACTGGTGCTGCTGGAAGATATCATGCCGACCATCAGCGGCTTCGACAAGTTCATCGCGCTACTGAAGGCGCGCCTGCTGCCGCTTTCCCTGCTGGGCTGTTCCGACGGTTTCACTGCCGACAGCGTGGCTACGGTGATCTTCTCCTCTGGCAGCACCGGCGATCCCAAAGGGGTCATGCTGACCCACCACAATATCATGTCCAATGTGGAGGCGCTACGCATGGTCTTCCGGGTGGATCTGAACGACAACATCTGCTCGGCCCTGCCGTTCTTCCATTCCCTCGGCTTTACCGCCACCATCTGGTTCCCGCTGGTCAGCGGCTTTTCAGCGGTTTATCACAACAACCCCATGGATGGCGAAAAGATCGCCCAGATGGCCAGGGAAAACAAATCCACCCTGCTGCTGGCCACCCCCACATTTCTGCTGGCCTACCTGCGCCGGGCAAAGAAAGAGGACTTCGCCACCCTGCGGCTGGTCATCACTGGTGCGGAAAAGCTCAAGGCCAAGGTGGCCGATGCATTCGAGGAAAAATTCGGCGTGCGTCCCATGGAGGGATATGGCGCAACAGAACTGTCACCGGTCATCACCCTGAGCATCCCCGATGTGAAGATCGACGGCGTAGCGCAGCACGGCTCCAAGGAGGGCAGCGTGGGACATCCCATCCCAGGCGTGGCCATCCGGGTGGTCGATCCGGACAGCGGCGCGGTGCTGAAGCCGAGCGAGCCGGGGCTGATGCTGGTGCGCGGGCCCAATGTGATGCTCGGTTACCTGGGGCGTGATGAAAAGACTGCCGAGGTGGTCAAGGATGGCTGGTATTCCACCGGCGACATCGGCGTAATGGACGATGACGGTTTTATCCGCATCACCGACCGGCTCTCGCGCTTCAGCAAGATCGGCGGCGAAATGGTGCCGCACGGCTTGGTGGAGGACGAGCTGCACAACCGTATGGGGCAGACCGGCGTGCTGGCGGTCACCTCGGTGCCGGACGACAAGAAGGGTGAGCGGCTGATGGTGATTTACGCGAAAGATGCCACCGATGCCGAAACCCTGCATAAGCTGATGTCGGAAAGCAGCCTGCCCAACTTGTGGAAACCGGGGCGTGATTGTTACATCGCCGTGGATGCCCTGCCTGTGCTGGGCACCGGCAAGCTGGATTTGAAGGGGTTGAAGGATATCGCCATGTCGGCGGTGGCTTAGCCATGATTGAACAAGAGAATCAAATGCAATGGAACGCGGATCAAATCTGATTATACGGATCTGATGGATATACCAGGTTGAAAAGCTGTAGGTCGGGCACGGCATAATACCGCCTTTGCCCAGCCTACGGAGTATGGGGGATACGGCATGATTAGAATGAGTTTGATAAAGAGGCTAAGTTTATTGGTTTTTCCAATAATGCTATGTGGCTGTCTTTTGCTAAATGATGTTGTTCCATATTCTGATGTTCGCGATTTGAAGCCTTCCAAAGGTAGAGCGATAGTAGTTATTGGGATAGGTTTGGAAGGCGCATGGGAATATCCCAAAATTAACCTCTATTTCGATGAATATGATATCAAGTTGCAAAAAGGAACTGGTGATTGTTGGAGGTACAATAGAATTGTAGCTTCAGTGCCTGTGGATAAAGATAAAGTTCAGTATGTTGTTTACGACGTACTTCCTGGGTTTTATGAATTCAAAGGAGAGACGTCATTGAAAGAAAAGCATCATGCTTTCTTGGTCCCAGCAGAGCAGGTTGTCTATTTTGGAGATTTCATTGAGTCTAAGCAATACGCTGTTGATGTGCGCTGGAATGTTGTAGCAGCAACATCAGAGTTAAGAAGAAAATATCCTGATTTCAAAGGCAATATTGTGGTCGCAGAATCATTGCCAGTGGTTCCTTCTGGCATGATTTTGTGCATGCCATGAATGTACGGGAATTGGATTCGTGAGAGGCACTTACCGGCCCCCACCTGCTTTGCCCGTTTGTAGGGCAAAGCGCAGAGTGTCAAATTGAAGCATAAGCACAAGGAGCGATTATGCAAGCGGATGAAGTGACAGCCGATGAAGTTAAGCGCCCTGCCAGCAAGGCCGAGGCGCAAAGGCGGGCGGAGCAGATCAGATCATTCAACAGTGAACTGGCGCTGCTGGAGCAGCATGGTGTGGTGCGTCTGAACGATGAGGCGCGGGCGCGGATCGGTGCATATCACGGCCGTGTACTGGAAGAGTTGACCGGCGAGTTTGATATCGACGTTAGCAGCGCTGCCAGGCAGATGTCGCTGGGGATGCGGGCGGTGTCCTTCCTGGGGGCTCTGGCGCTCTCGGCGGCGGTGTTCTTTTTTTTCTACCGTTTCTGGGGGCTGCTCTCCACCTGGGGCCAGGTGGCCATACTGATCGCCGCGCCGCTGATCCTGGCAGCCGGGGCCGAGTTTGCCGCCCGCCGTGAGAAGACGCTCTATTTTACCTCGCTGATCAGCCTGGTGGCCTTTACCGCCTTTGTGCTGGACCTGAGCATGCTGGGACAGATCTTCTGTATTACCCCCAGTCAAAACGCCTTTCTAGTCTGGGGCGCCTTTGCCCTGCTACTGGCCTATGCCTACCGGCTGAAGCTGTTGCTGGTGGCGGGTATCTCCTGTCTGATGGGGTATCTGGCCGCAACCATGGGGACCTGGTGCGGGCTGTACTGGCTTTCGTTCGGGGAGCGGCCGGAGAATTTCATCGTGGCCGGGCTGCTGGTGTTTGCCGCTGCATTCATCCCTCACAAAAGCCAGTCGGAGTTTGCCAACATCTATCGCGTTTACGGCCTGCTGGCGGCGCTGCTGGCCATCCTGATCCTTTCCCACTGGGGCGGCGGCAGTTATCTTCCCTGGCAGACCAGGCATATCGAGTATGTTTACCAGATTGCCGGGTTTGCCTTGTCGGGCGCGGCCATCTGGCTGGGGATCAGGCGCGCCTGGCCCGGTGTGACCAATCTGGGCAGCACGTTTTTCGTGATCTTCCTCTACACCAAGCTGTTTGACTGGTGGTGGAAATGGATGCCCAAGTACCTGTTCTTCCTGCTGCTGGGCTGTATTGCGGTGCTGATCCTGCTGGTGCTGAAAAGGGCGCGGGGACGCATCAAGGAGGTGCTGTCATGAGACGCTACGGGATCTATGCCGCGATGCTGCTGGTTGTAATTGCCAATGCCGTGGTGCTGGGCGGTGTGCAGTATAACCGTTCCGGTACGCCGGAGGCGACGGTGGAACTGACGGAGCGTGAACTGCATGTGGGATATGCGCACGATGAGAACAGCCGGGTCAGCTTGAGTTTGAACTGGAACCGCATGGCAGACCGCAGCGAATGGTTTGATCGCAAACGGCTCGAAGAGTTGGGATATGATCTGAGCGCCATGACGGATGCCGATGACGGGGCGGGGCGGAGATATCGCAGCGGCCAGGAACGCAAGGCCTATGTGGTGCTGGAATATGACGGAGCGGCCTGGCAGGCCTGGCTGGCCGATGAACGGCAGAAACTGGAAAAAATGCAGGCCGAGGTGGAAAGCGGCAAGGTTACAGCCAAGACCCTGGAGAGCGCACAAAAGCGGCTGGTCTGGAATGAGGCCAATGCCTCCCGGCTGCTGGCCGTTGATGTGGGGCGCAATCCTGAAGCGCTCAGGCAGCGCTATACCGATCGCAGCCGTTACATCATCACCCCTGCGCTGGTGCGGCTGAACTACCGCTATCCGGTCAAGGAAAAGGGCGTGGTCAAAGAGCCGGCCAGGGTGTACGGCTCCATTTCGCGTATCCTGACGGACTCCATCCATGTGCCGGGTGACATGCAGACGCCGCTGGCTGCATTGCAGAAAAGGAGCAGCAAGTACCGCAGCCCGGTCTATTATGAAGGTGCCAAACAGGCAGACCCTAAGCACGCGCGTTATCGTGTGACGCTGGTGTATGGGAAGAGGTTTGAGCCGTGGGTGAGTGCCGTAAAAATGGAGGTTAACGCGGATCAGATCCGATAACTTCGGATAAAGGCGGATTCAAGAATTGAACCTTTAAACAGTTGCACGCGGAGCCGCGGAGAAAGCGGAGTAAAACCTGTCATCTTTTGTTTAGTTCTTGGCAACTCGACTTAATCCCCCTCATCCGCCCCTGCGGGGCACCTTCTCCCTCAAGGGAGAAGGGATTGGTTATACTAATGTTACCCTCTCCATAAGGGAGAGGGTGGCCAAAGGCCGGGTGAGGGGGAAATCGTGGTGTCGTTGCGTCGCAGCGTGAGGCGAATAGAAATTTTTGATTGGTAGGCAGATGCTCTTCGGAAAAGCATATGCATGGATAAAAAGCCGCTTCCGGCTGCTGGTTTTAGGCCTGGCCCTGTTGCTGGCCTGTGTGCAGCTGTTTGTCTGCTGTGCATCGTTCAAGCAGTGGCGCTATCTGCCGGCTAACGCCGATGATGTGGTGACGGTCTATGTGGTCAGCCATGGCTGGCATACCGGCATAGTCATCCCGGCAGACAATCTGGGGCAAGAGCTTGCCTTCCTCAAGGATGTCTTCGGCAAAACCGCCTATTACGAGATCGGGTGGGGAGAGGCGGATTTTTACCAGTCAGAGGGGGTTACGGTAGGACTGGCGCTGAAGGCCATGTTCTGGATCAATTTGACGGTGGTGCATGTGGTCAGCGTGCCGGTCAGTCCGGCGCATTCTTTTCCCAAAAGCAAGGTGGTCGGCGTCAGGCTTTCCCGGGAGGGTTTCAGCCGTCTGCAGCAGTCGCTGGCCGCATCTTTCCGCAGACCGGTTGGCGGCAAGCCGGTTGTACTGAGAAAAGGGCTTTACGATACCAGTTACTTCTACAGTGGTGAGGGGCATTATTACATGACCAACACCTGCAATACCTGGACGGCCAGGATGCTGGACAGCGCCGGTGTACCCATGCGCACCTTGATGACGCTCAGCGCCGGCAGTGTGATCAGTCAGGCGGAGGAGGCGGTTGAAGCCTTATCAGAGCTTTGAAAAGCTACTGCGGAGAGCTATCTGCTACGTTGCGTGGTACTCCAGACAAAAAAAGACCCGTCATGATGGATGCATGACGGGTAAAAGGGAGGATGTAGCTATTTATGGCGAACTGGGCTCCTTTTCAGCTGAAAAACTATTGCGGAGGCCGTCTGTGGTGTTGCGCGGTACTCGCAACCTCAGCTAACTGCCTGTTATGCTTCGGTTGCTCCGTTCCGTGCGCCTTGCATCCGGCCTTCCTCATGACGTTTTTCAAAGTGCAGATAAATCAAGGTGTGCTGTAATCCGTCCTTGATTTTGAGTAAAACAGGTTTACTCGAATTTTCCGCTGAAAAGGTTCGTGCTCCAGGTAATGTTTGTCTGTCTGGTTGCGGGGTGCTCAACAACGCTTGGTATTACGGCAGGGACTGCGAAACGCACCTTGCCGTTTTCGTATTCAGCCAGTGACTGGCTGGTTTTGACCATACCGTAGGCGGCTCCTGCAATGACTCCGCTGGCTGTGCCGTAGGCGATGTAGTCCAGGTGGTCTGCCGGTTTTTTGGTGAAAGCGATGATCGCGGCGCCGATCAGTCCGCCTGCCGCCCCGCCGTAAAGTGCACTTTTGAAGGTTTCCTTGAGTGCGTTCTCCGCGGCAAAGCCTGTCTCGGCACTGCCGATTATGGCAACGAGTGTCAGCAATGAAATGATACGCAGTGTTATCTTCATATGTTCCCCTCGTTGTAATTAATTGCCGTCTGGGGATTTAATAGCAATTGCGGTGCCAAGTTGCACAATAAATATTTCTGAATAAATACGAGGTGTTGTGGTGTTTGTGAGGCGGGGTGGATTGATGTGTGGCAGGAATGATAGAGTTTAAAAAGACACAGTGTGTCAAATATGCAATACAGTGGTGAGTAGCCTGTGAAAGTGAAAGCAGCAGGGGGTGAGGCTGTGTTCAGCCTGCAGATCTGGGGGAGGGCTGTTTTTGTAGCTCCTTGATCAGTCTGACGGCCAGGGCCTTTTCATCATCAACATTTTTGATCTCTTCATCCAGCCGCGCTTCCAGCAATTTGCTGATGATCTCGCCGAATAGAGGGCCATGTTTCAGGCCGAGTTGCTGAAGGGTCTCGCCGTCCAAGTCATTGCGGACATTGCGCAGTTTGGTCATATACAGGGATGTGTATTTTCGAATGCTGTCATCACGTGACCTGGCGGCCATGTAAAGCATGATTTCAATCGGCAATCCGTGGAACATGCGGTATACGGCGCTGTTTTTTATCTGTCCGTTATGCCTGAATCTGCGGTGCAGTGTGGCCAGCAGGGTGTGTACGCTATGTCTGTGGTTGAAGACTTTTGTAATGATACGACCCGGCACACAAAGTCTTTGACATGCGTGTTCGAAATCTTCCTGTTTGAGCTGGTCGGTCAGGGCCAGAAAATAGACCTGCCATTGTTCGCATGGATCGTTCAGGTACAGCAGACGGAACCATGAAATAAGCTCCGAAGTTTGCTGCAGCACCCGGATATTGTCGGGGACAAGTTTGAGGGCCGGATGGATAGATGGCAGCAGTCCCAGCATGGCCATGCGTTTTACGGCGCTTTCCGGTTTCGGTTCTCTGAAGATGTGGATCAGTTCGTTGAGCAGACGCTTGCCGCCGATCTTTTCCAGCATGTTCATGCGCACGGCGTTACGGATCAGGTTTTCCGTGTGCGCTGCGATGTGAAACCCCAGCCGCTGTTCGAAACGGATGGCGCGGAACATGCGGGTCGGGTCTTCCACGAAGGATAGGTTGTGCAGTACCCGCACGGTATGCTGCTGGATATCCTGCTGTCCTCCGAAATAGTCTGTCAGTATGCCGAAGCGTGATCCGTTGATGCAGAAGGCCAGCGTGTTGATGGTAAAGTCCCGGCGATACAGGTCGTGTCTGAGGGATGAACGCTCGACGGTGGGCAGCATGCCGGGGGACTCGTAGTATTCCAGCCGGGTACTGGCAATGTCGACCTTGCTGTCGTCCGGCAGTATGACCACGGCGGTGCCGAAGGCGATATGGCTGCGCACACGGCCGCCCCAGTCGGCGGCGAAGTTTTCGGCGAAGAATATGCCGTCCCCCTCAATGGTGATATCGATGTCCAGGTTTTTCACACCCAGCAGTATATCCCGCACAAAACCTCCGACCGCATAGGCGGGCAGCCCCAGCCTGTCTGCTGTTTTGCCGAGGCGCTGCAGCAGTTCGATGGTTTCCCGGGCAAGCTGTTTGTTGATGATGCCGGTGACAGTGCGCTGCTTGGGCGGATGCGTCAGCGATTCAAGATCGTAGAGCGCTTCAGGCTGCCCTTTGCGGCCGCCATACATGTGGCGCAGCAGGTCAGTGCGGGTAACTACGCCTGTCAGGATGTCTCCGTCGAAAACAGGCACGAAGCGGCGATTACCCTCGACCATGTATTCCTGGATATCGCTGATGGTGGTTGCCTGCGTGGCTCTGAGAAATTCCGTATGCATGAAGTCGCTGACCGGCGCGTCTCCCAGATCATGGTAGAGCGCCTTGTCGACGATCTTGCGGGAGATGATGCCCATCATCTGGTCACCGTGCATGACCGGCATGGCGTTACAATTGTAGCGTGTTAGCAGTTCTCTGGCCTCCTGGGTGGTTAGCTCCACCGGCATGGTCTTGACCGGTGACGACATGATGTCTCCTGCCGATACTCTTGGTTTTACTTCGAGCAGCAGCAGCTCTTCCAGTTTTTCCAGCACCTTTCTGATGGGCTGATCAGCCAGGGAGGCGGATGCAGCCGAGGCATGACCGCCGCCGTTAAAACGGCGCAGGATGGCCCCGGCATTGACTTCGGCCACCCGGCTGCGCGCAACTAGGTAGATGCGCCTATCCATGGCCACTACCAGAAAAAGTGCATCCAGGTTCTCCATGTCCAGCATCATATGGGCCAGGGCGGCGATGTCGGCGATGTAGTGGCTGAGTGAGGCGTGGGCTATGGAGATGTTGACGCCGTTGACGCTGGTGGTTTTCAGGTTGTTCAGCAGGATGCTCATCAGCTCGATCTGCTGTGAGGTCAGTTCCTGGTTGATGAACTCTGCTACGATATTCAGTTGTGCTCCCTGGGTAAGCAGCCAGGCCGCTGCTTTGTAGTCATCGCTGGTGGTTGGCTGAAACAGCAGTCGCCCGGTGTCTTCGTGTATCCCCAGCATCATCATGGTTGCCTCTTTGGGGGTGATGGTGATGTTGCGCTCCATCAGCATCAGGGCCAGCATGGTTGAAACAGATCCGCAGGTTTTGATTATGCCGCCGCTGGGCGTGATACTGTCGCTGGTGACAGGGTGGTGATCGTAGATGATGATCTCAAGGCCCGGGCGCTGCAGGATCTCGGCAAACCGCCCGATGCGCGAAGGCTCCTGGCAGTCGACGATGATCAGTCTGGTGATGTCGTCAAGTTCGATGTTTTTAGCGCGAATAGTTGGCGGGAGATAGTCGGGGTGTTGCGAGATGAATTCGCGTACAGAACGCTCCTGGGAGCCGGGAAAGGCAAGCACGGCATCCGGATAGAGCTTGGCCGCTGCTGTCATGGCCCCCAGACAGTCGAAGTCGGCGTTGATGTGGGTTGTGATGACATCCATCGGCAGTGAGGTCAGTCCAGTCTGTAGACCAAGATGTTTTTGTCCTGGCCGATCATCAGATAGCGCCCATTGGGGCTGAGGGAGATGGCTTCCGCCTTTTTGTCCACCTTCAGGCGGCTGACCTGGCGACCGCTGTTAAAGTCCCATACCAGGATGGTGGTGCCGGAACGCTGGGTCTGGGCGGATATCATGCGGTGGCCGTCACGGCTTATGGCCAGGCAAACGATGTCATTGTCATGACCGCTGAGAGTTTTGATTTGCCGGCCTGATTTGACGTCCCAGAGGATCAGTTTTTTGTCGTTACCGCCGGAGGCCAGGATCTTGCCGCCGGGGCTGAAGGCAACGGCTCTGACATCCCTGTCGTGACCGACAAAGCTACGGATGTGCTTGGCATTCTGGGTATCCCACAGGTCGATAGTCTTGCTGCTGCCCGCTGTTGCCAGATAGCGGCCGTTGGGGCTGAAATCAAGCGATTGGATGCTGTTATTGCCGGTGATGACCCGGACCTGTGAGCCGTTGCGGATGTCCCAGAGGATGATGTTTTTTGAGTTGGCGCCGGTGGCCAGGTAGGTGCCGTTGGGGCTGAAATCCACAGAGTTGACCCGGTCCTTGACGTTGGATATGAACATTTGCTCTTGCCGGTGTACGTTCCATAAGATTATCTTCTCATCACGGCTTCCCGATGCCAGGATCCTGCCGTCCTGACTGAACTGCAGCGCCTGCACATCACCTTCATGCCCTTTGAGTGTGCCAGTCTGGCGCCAGCTGGTGGTATCCCAGAGCAGGATGTTGTGATCTCCGTCACCGGATGCGGCCATGGTGCCGTTGGGGCTGAAAGCAAGACTCTTGACGTCGTTGGTATGTCCCTGCAAGGAGATGGATCTGCCAGCTTCGATCGTTACAGGCGCTGAAAGTGGTTCAGGCGTGTTTACGGCAGGTTCTTCAATCTGCTGCGGGCGTTTTCTGGATCTGACCGGCTTGGGTTCTGGCGGAGGTAGCGGGTCGGAGGTGGCCATAATTGTATCTTCATCCTCGGCCAGGATACCGGTGATTAGTTGCCCAACCTTGATGACCTGGCGGCCTTGTTCTTTTGTGATGATGCAGGTAGAGGTGTTGTCCTTGACATCAATTATCTTGATAGTGCCGCGTATATTGCGTTCGACCGAGAGAATTTCACGGGTTTTGGGGTGCTTGATGGGAGCACCTTCCGTATAGACGCTGAAAAGCATTTCCGGCCGCACACCGGAATGCAGCCCCAGGTCTATAATGACCTTGTTGCCGTTGCGCTGCACGACGTAGCCTTGGAGCGGAAAATGGTTCATAATTTTTGCGGATATCCTGCTGACAAGGTCAGAAAGCCTTGTAGTTGAAACCGCAGAGACCTTTTCAGCGGTGATGATGGAGCCGGTTTCCACATTGATCAGTCGCGCGTTGATTTCGTAAATGCCCCCATAACTCTGCACTGTGCCGCTGACAATGGTTTTAACGCCGAGTAAGCGCCCCAGTCTCGATGCGCTGCCTGGATCAACCAGTCCGGACTTGCCGATTTTCTGTTCTTCGATGATCTGCTGCAGCATACGTCTTTCAATGACATCAAAACGGCCGGTTTCCACCAGGCTGGTGGTCAGCCATTCTGCAACAATCTTGCCCACGTCGGAGGAGTCAAACGTGCCGTTTTGCTGGAAGTCCATCACCGCAATCTTGATCTTGCGGTAATCAGCGGCTTCGGAGGTGGGAAGCTGGAATAATAAAAGCACCAGAGTGAAGAAAAGTAGAAGTGAAAAAAGCTGTTTCATGCTGCAACTCCTTAACGCAATAGCGTATGTAAGGAATGGATTCTGTGATATAAAGTATACGGAAAACAATAAAAATATTGCCAAATCATTTAATGCTATGGTATCGCAGATTTTTGGAATGACTACAAGGGGGATGAATTAAATGTTGCATGAAAACCTGAAATCGCTGGGGTCCGGCAATACCAAATATTGTTATGACAAGCCGGACGCGGCGTTACTGGAATCGTTTCCCAGCCCCTTTTCCCTCAAAGAAATCAACCCGGCAGGTGTGGTGGGGACATTGCATATTGAATGCCCCGAATTTACAAGCCTGTGTCCGATTACCGGCCAGCCGGATTTTGCAAAAATTGTCATTGATTATCAACCTGACAAGTTCTGTGTTGAAAGCAAGAGCCTCAAGCTTTATCTAGGTTCTTTCCGCATGTTTGGAGAGTTTCATGAATCCTGCGTGAACCGTATCTGCAACGATCTCGTTGCCCTGCTTGATCCTGTCTGGATCACCGTGAAGGGGGAGTTTACACCCCGTGGCGGCATACCTTTCTGGCCTACGGCTGAATATAAAAAACGGGACCGGTGACTGGGAACCGGGGACCGGGAAAGTCAAAGGCTTTTTTGGCTCCTAGTTCCGTATCACGTGCTCCGGACTTTCAAGGAGATAAAATGTACACTACTTCTGACTTTAAAAAGGGGCTGGTTATCCAGCAGGATGGCGCGCCCTGCCTGATTATTGATGTGACCTTCCAGTCGCCGTCTGCCCGCGGCGCCAACACCATGGTCAAGACGCGTTATCGCAATCTGATCACAGGCCAGGTTATGGATAAGACCTTCCGTTCCGGAGACAAGGTTGAGGAAGCGGATTTTGTCCGTAGCAAGGGTCAGTTTCTCTACGCCGATGGCGGCAGGGGTGTTTTCATGGATTTGGAAACATACGAACAGTTCGAGATGGACGAAGATGATTTCAGTGAACTGTCTCCCTATCTGCTGGATGGTACTGAGGTGGTGCTGGGGCTGTTTGAAGGCAGGATGGTTACGGTGGAACTGCCTATGACAGTCGAGCTTACAGTAACCGAGACAGCGCCGGTTATCAAAAATGCAACGGCTACGGCAGAAACCAAGGATGCAATCCTGGAGACCGGCCTGAAGATTAAGGTGCCGCCATATCTGGAGTCTGGCGAGAAGGTCAAGGTGGATACTCGTGATGGCCGTTTCATTTCCAGGGCCTGATGATATATACCGTTGAGTAAGTGTGGTACGAGGTAACCGTTGACAGATTATAGTTCACATACAAGCTACAGTCGCTATTTCAGTCCTCGTCAGAAGGTCTTCCTGATCAATATGTCTGAAGTACGTGATGTTGAGGAGTATGAGTCCCTGAGTGGCATTGTCGCCGAGTGTGGACAGGACACCCTTGAGGTGAGGGTGCCATATTTCAGCGAACAGTTGTTTACCCCGGGCGGGCCGGAGTTTCTTACCTTCAAGATAACTACTGAATCAATGGGGGTAGGGTTGCAGATTACCGCCGAACTGAGCTGTGTAAAACCGGGCAACATCTTTTGTTTTAAGTTGAAAGGTCTGCTGGAGACATATCAGAGAAGACAGACGCCACGCGTGGATACGACTATCAAGATTTACAGGATCAGCCAAGAGTATTCGCTGGCGGTTTATCGCAAGGAATACAGGCGGATTATTACTTATCGGAAAAACCATGGTGCGGTCCCTAATCTCAAGCTGGTTGAAACCGACGTGAATATAAGCGCGGGTGGTATTGGACTGTCTGTTGGTTTGAAGGACACTTTATCCACTCTATCCATGTTCTTTTTTGATCTGGAGGATGGACAACCACCTGTCTGCGCACTGGCGGAAATCGTCTGGAGCAGAAAAGAGGAGGCTTCACAGCGTTGCGGCCATCGCTTTATCCAGATCATGAAGTCGGATCAGCAGCGTCTGGGTAAATACGTGCAGGCACTCAGGAAGAGTCAGGGCTTGCCGGACAACTCCCGAACGAACTGGGAACTGCTGGACAGGATGATTTTTCAGGAAGATACAAAAAAGTGATCTGGCAGTTCAGGATTAAAACAAGGCTTAAAAATCTTGACAGAGCAAGGCGGTTCACTTAATATTATTCTTTCGTGCGGGCCTATAGCTCAGTTGGCTAGAGCCACCGGCTCATAACCGGTTGGTCCCAGGTTCGAGTCCTGGTGGGCCCACCAATTTTTTTCAAGGAAGAAAAGCCGGATGCCGGCAATACGAAGACAACAGGGGCAACCCGCAGAATCTATTTCAAAAGAGTGCACACCGAGAGGTTGCACTCTTTTTCTTTGTGTGCTGTGAAAACTTTAAAAATCTCCGACATGGTTGGAATTATTAATAAAATTAGCCCGCAGTTTCTGGCGGAATCCTGGGATAACCCCGGATTGCAGGTGGGAGATCCCAAAGGAGAAGTGAGCAGAATCATGATTGCTCTGGATGCCTCTCAGCTAACAGTAGCAGAAGCCATTTCTTCAAAATGCCAGTTGCTGATCACCCACCACCCTCTGATTTTCAAACCACTAAAAAGTATCTCTGCAGAAACCCCTACAGGCAGTTCAGTTTATTCCGCTGTTAAAAACGATTTGTCGATTGTCAGCATGCATACCAATTATGACGTGGCCTGTGATGGTTTGAATGATGAGCTGGCCGTGCGGCTGGGGCTTTGTGATTTTGTGCCGTTGCAGTCTCAGACATTACAGCAGTTGGTGAAACTGGTGGTGTTAGTGCCCGTCGATCATCTGGAACGTGTGCGTGAGGCCATGTTTGCCCATGCAGAATCGCTGGGAGATTACAAGGAGTGTTCGTTTTCCGCGGCAGGAGAAGGGACGTTTACGCCGCTTCCAGGGGCGAACCCCTTCATTGGCAATGTGGGGCAGCGGGAAAAGGTTGATGAGTTTCGTCTCGAACTACTGCTGACTCGCGAGAATGTGGCGCGGGCGGTTAAAACTCTCATGGCGGTTCATCCTTATGAAGAGCCGGCATTTGACCTGTATCCGTTGCTTAATGAAGGTAAAACATATGGTTTGGGGCGAGTTGGCAAAATAGCCAGCCCAACACCTCTGCGGGTGTTTGTTGAGCAAATGGCTGCAAGACTTGGCTGCCCCAAGTTAAGGTTTGTCGGGAACCCGGCGGCATTGATTGGCAAGGTGGCAGTGTGCGGAGGAAGCGGCGCTTCTCTGATGCGCGCGGCTGTGCGTTCCGGTGCAGACGTGCTTGTGACTGGCGATGTCAAATACCACGATGCCCGGGATGCCCAGGAACTGGGGATTGCTCTGGTTGATGCCGGTCATTTTTTCACGGAGAAGATTATGGTAGAAGCTGTTGCCCGGCGGCTGGAAAAGAGTCTTGCGGCGTCCGGAATGAATGGCATTGAAGTTTTGAGATGCGCTGTTGAGGCGGATCCTTTCCAGTATTTTCAGTAATGGAACAAAAAATAAAGCAAGCGGTTTGAGGAGGTAGTCACGTTGAAAAAGAAACTTGAAACACTGCAGCAGATGCAGGAGGTGGACATTCAGATCGACCGGCTCAAGGGGGCACAAGTCAGCCTGAAAGGCGAAATTGAAGGCATTATGAAGTCACTAGATACTGCCAGGGAGGAAGTCTCTGCACTGAGAATTAGGCTCTCGGGCCTTGAACAGGAAAAGGCTGCGCTCGACAGTAATCTGGCTGTGGAACAGGAGAACATCCGTCGTTCTGAAACCAACATGAAAGAGATTAAGACCAATAAGGAGTTTCAGGCGGTGGGGCGTGAGATTACAGCGGCTCGCAAGCAGGTGACGGAGTTGGAAGAACAACTGCTGCAGAAGATCAGCGCTATCGATGAACTGAACAGTGAAATTGGCACAAAAGCAGAGGTGTTGTCTGAGCTGGAACAGAATTCCGCCCAGCGCTGCGATGAAAAAACTTCTGAAATCAATGCCATCCAGCAGGATATTGATAGTGATAATAAGCGCCGCGAATCTTTTACCAAAGAAATTCCAGCTAATGTTCTGAAAAGATATAACAAACTGCGTGAACAGCGCCAAGGCCAGGCGGTCGCTTTTGCGCGAGACGGTTATTGCCTTGGCTGCAATATGCATTTACCGCCACAGTTGTACAATAATTTGTTTAAATCGGAAGAGTTGATCAGTTGCCCGCATTGCCAGCGCATGCTGGTGTTGCAGGTCCAGGCTTCCTGAGAGCAATTTGGCTGAAGCAGAACAGACAGTCGCTACCGGTTAACCGGTAGAGGAAAGTCCGGGCTCCACAGGGCATGATGCTGGATAACGTCCAGCGGGGGTGACCCCAGGGAAAGTGCCACAGAGAGAAGACCGCCTGTTCAGACAGGTAAGGGTGAAAGGGTGAGGTAAGAGCTCACCGGTTTCGCTGGTGACAGCGGATGCCAGGTAAACCCCATCAGGAGCAAGACCTAATAGGGAGACGTTAAGGGCTGCCCGTCCGTGTCTCCGGGTTGGTCGCTTGAGGCTGCAGGTAACTGCAGACCCAGATGAATGACTGTCAACTGTTGATGGGTAACCAGATACAGGTACAGAACCCGGCTTATGGTCTGCTTCAGCCAATTTGATTGTTTTTATATGATAAATGAATGGCAACGTTGGGACAAAGCGGTGTTTCTGGCTAGTGATGGCTATAAAAGGCTCACTGCCGGACAGATGCGGTTGCTTGAAAATCGAGTTGCTTTTATTCAGGAGCTAAAAACAAGACTACTGGATATGGCAATGTCAGCCGGCAGTTCTGAAACATGCTGCGAGTGCGGTGGCAGTTGCTGTCTGTTCGGCAAGTATCATTTTACAGTACTGGACCTATTTTCTTTCTGGGTATGCGGGCTTCAGGTGGTGGAACCTGATTTCTCGCACCCGGATGCCTGCCCTTATGGTGGAGTGGGTGGCTGTAAAATGAAACCTTCATTCAGACCGGTTGCCTGTGTATTATTTAACTGCGAACCCATAGAAGAACGGATGGGGCCTGTTTTGCTTGAGGAGTTTTCTGCAGCGGAGCATCTGCTGAAGAGGTGTGTGAAAGAGGTTGAAGGACAGCTGGCTTTGAAAGTAGGTAGACCCTTACTGATGATAGCTGATTAAATAGAGCTTTATATTGTTGAGATTACAACTTTGCATAATGTATGGACTTTTTTGCAGCCCCAAAAATCTTATCGATGAGAGGATAAATGGCAACGATTAATGACATAGTAATTGTGCATGTTGATCATAAGCCGGGTTTCTATGCTCGTATCGAAGATATAAACCCGGATGTGAAACCTGGATGGTGGCAGGTGAAGTTGCTGGTGCTGACCTTTCCCCTGCAACTGTTTACCTGGATACTGGACGAAAACCAGATAGCCGGTGCCGACTTTACCATGGGTGGTACTCCCATACGGATGGAGTTGGTTGCTTCACCTGTGGAAGATAAAGCTGAAAATCCTGTGGCCGATGTACCCCAAGAAATATCTGCCAAAGCTTCAGGCAGTAATTCTAAAGTTGTGTCGCTGGCGGAGCGACGTAAAAAGTAAAGAAGCTGATGTCTCTTTATACGCTGAATAAAAAGAGTATTTAGTTTTTTGATCGAATTCTGGTATATTATAAACAGCTGTGTGTGAAGGAGCATATTATGTCAATTGCACAACTGTCTCCTACAATTGTTACGGCAAATCCATCCTACATCAACCCGCCTGCCAGGACAGAAACCAATGCAAGCATGGTGTTGTCCAGCCAGAATGCCACTGCATCTGTGCAGAGTTCGAAGACAGATACAGTAACTATTTCATCTCAGGCATTGCAGATGAGTGCCAGACTGAATGGACAGCGGGATGGTGATCAGGAAACCGAAAGTGACAAACCGGTAAAAACAGGGCGCTAAAAGCAGGGGGTTCTGTAAGTGTGGAAAGAGGACGCCTTGGTTTTTTGAAACCTTTTTGGGTGACTTGTATCAACTATATGATCTTAAAGAAAAGGCTGTACGCAATTTGTCGTACAGCCTTTTCTGGTTCTTGAGGGGTGTAATGCAAATAGGGAGAGATAATAATGCTGATTGATATAACAACAGAATTTATCAAGCTGGACAGCTTTCTCAAGATAGCTGATCTTGTGGCTTCGGGCGGTGAAGCAAAAGTCATAATTCAGGATGGTTATGTCAGGGTAAACGGTGATGTTGAGTTCAGGCGTGGACGGAAGTTGTATTCCGGTGACCATGTTCTTGTCAAAGGACGCGAAGAGTGTATCGTCAAACGGATCTGAAAACAGGAAAGTTTAAACACGCGCATTTGCAATTAGTTTGACTTTGCCGATATGCAGAAACTACAATTCCAGTAAATTTGGCCATTATGCCAAGGCACAGAACTAAACGGGAGTGATATGAATACTACGTTTCTGGATGCATGTATGGGCAGACGAGTCAGCAGAACCCCGGTTTGGCTGATGCGGCAGGCGGGCCGTTATCTACCCCAGTATATGGAGGTTCGTTCCAAATATTCATTTATGGAACTATACAAAACTCCTGAGCTGGCAGCGGAAGTAACACTGCAGCCGGTAGATATACTCGGGGTTGATGCCGCCATACTGTTTTCAGATATTCTGACCCCGATTGAGACAATGGGCATGAAGCTTTCATTTTGCCCGGCTCCTGTGTTTGAAACCCCCATACGCAGTATGCGAGATGTTGAGGGGCTGCATATGCCAGATATGGAAAGCGACCTGCCTTATGTGTTTAAGACGCTAAAGCTGTTGCAAGGAGCATTGGCAAACAGGGTGCCGTTGATAGGCTTTGGTGGCGCTCCATTTACATTGGCCTGTTATATGGTGGAAGGTAGAGGCACAAAGGAGTTTGCTCAGGTGCGTCGTATGATATATGAAGCGCCTGAGATTTTTGCTGCATTGATGAAAACGATTACTGAAATGAGCATTACCTATCTGAATGCCCAGATTGCCGCCGGTGCTCAGGCCATCCAGATTTTTGATACCTGGGGAGGCATACTTTCTCCGTCCGATTACGAAAAATATGCCTTGCCGTACAGCCGCCGGCTTATATCCGGTCTTGTCAGAAACGGAATCCCGATAATTCATTTTGTCAAAGGTTCCGGCGGCATGCTGGATATTGTCAAACAGGCGGGCAGCGACGTGATAGGCCTGGACTGGCATGTAAATCTGGGGCGTGCCAGGGACATATTGGGAGCAGATGCTGCTGTTCAGGGGAATCTAGACCCGACAGTGCTTTATGCACCACAACATATAATCGAAACAGAGGTGCAGAGGATACTGGATGAAAATGCCGGCAGACCGGGGCATATCTTCAATCTTGGACATGGGATATTGCCCACCATACCGCCGGACAATGTTAAATTTATGGTAGATTGTGTGCATAGATTGTCATGCAGATCATGAGCGAGGTGCTATGTTGAATATTGTTGATACAGAGTTGTTGAATATGGTGACCGGACAGGCAAAAGAGTCGCCAAGGCAGAGAAAAAACTTCAATCTGCATCCATCGGATAGTTCCAGGTGCCATAGGCTTTTGAATGCCCTTGAGCCTGACACTTATATCAGACCCCACAGGCACCTTGACCCGGAAAAAGATGAGGGTTACGTTATCATGCGCGGGCGCTTGGGGGTGCTGCTGTTTTCAGATAATGGTGATGTGACGGGTAAGGTCTTGCTTTCCCGGGATAGCGGCAAGCTTGCAGTTGATATTCCCCATGGAGTTTTTCATACTGCTGTAAGTCTTGAAAGCGGGACCGTCTTTTACGAGGCCAAAGCCGGGCCCTATCTGCCGATTACTGAGGCAGAAACGGCTACCTGGGCGCCTGCCGACACCAATGCAGAGGCGTCGGATTACTTGCTCCAGTTGAAAGGAATTTTCCTGTAGCATGCGTATGCATATGGTCCTGATCCGGATAACATTTGTGCTGATCTTTGTAACTGCTCTGTTTGCTTTATCTGCAGCCGCTGCTCCTGTGCCTTTTTCAAACCCTCGGATGCGGCCTTATAGCGGCATTGGCGTGCTGCTTGTGCAAATTGAAAACCGTGACGATGAAAAACTGAGTATACCTTTTGCATTGTATGAAGAACCGGCAGTCAGTCGTTTTGGTAGTAGAGGATTAGGTGATTTCCCCAGACACGAATGGATCTTCGGCAAAAACAATTTGGTTGCTCCGCTTTTTGTCATGGCCCGCAAAGGTGAGTGGGTACGCATTGTGTTTGACGATGCCGGTCGGGAGGCGTGGTTGGATATGCCTGATTATTCAGCATTTATGCCTTGGGAAGATTTTCTGAAAGGGCGTCAAATCCGAATGCTTCCTGGATTGCAGAAAAAGTATTACCAGGCCTTTAAAAGACCGGGTAGTGCTACCGCGTACCAGATTCAGAGACATGCTATGAAGGTAATCAGGGTTGACGGAGATTGGGCCATGGTGATTAGTGGGCTGAATAGTCTGCATTGGATACGGTGGCGTGACGAGGACGGGCGCATGCTTGTGGCTGTCTGAGTCCGGATAATCATGTTGACCCGATATTTCAAGTTATGTTATACAATTCGCAATGCAAATTATCATTGCTGACATAGCAGCACGAGCTATCAGCGCGGCGGCGCTTAAAGCCGCAGGTGTGTCTGCTGACAGCTAGCATCGTTTTATATAAACGTAATGTAAAAGCCGTGGGCAGAGCCTACGGCTTTTTTTATTTGTTTCAGGCTGTTTGGCGGTTCATGCAGCTGCTTTTTGCTGAATCAATTCTCTTTCGGAGGTTTTAAATAATGCGTATCGAACTTGTTCCGCGTGGTGCGGGAGAGCTGGTGTATGAAATTCGCAACATCGTCAATGTGGCTGAAAAACTTCAGAAGCATGGAGTAAAGATCAATTGGGAGAATATCGGTGACCCGATTGCCAAAGGCGAGCATGTGCCGGGCTGGATGAAAGAAATTGTTGCCAACGCGGTCATGGAGGATAGCACTTGGGGATACTGCCACACGAGAGGGGTACTGGCAACCAGGGAGTTTATCTGTGAAATGACCAACCGGCGCGGTGGTGCACAGATTACCCCGGATGATATTATTTTCTTCAATGGCTTGGGTGATGCCATTGCCAAAATTTATGGATGTCTTCGGACCGGTGCGCGCGTTTTGATGCCGTCTCCCTGTTATACTACCCATACCATGGCAGAAATCTATCACGCTCAGTCAGCACCTTCACTGTTCCGGCTTAAGCCAGAAGACAAATGGTATCCTGATCTTGATGAGATGCGAAATTATGTCCGCTATAATCCCAATATCGGTGCCATCATGATCATCAATCCGGATAACCCGACCGGCATGGTTTACAAGCGGGAGATGCTGGAGCAGATTGTTGAAGTGGCCAGACAGAATAATCTGTTTATTATTGCAGACGAAGTTTATACCAACATTGTTTACAATGGTGAAACGGTTGTGCCGCTTTGTGAAGTGATCGGGGATGTCCCGGCCATATCTCTGAAGGGCATTTCCAAAGAGTTGCCATGGCCAGGTTCCCGCTGCGGCTGGATCGAAGTCTACAACAGCGACAAAGATGAAAATTTCCGCAAATATGTAAACCTGATTCTTAGCGGCAAGATGAACGAGGTGTGCTCCACCACCCTGCCGCAGACGGTTTTTCCTGCAATCATGCAACATCCCGAATATGGTAACTACCTTGCTGAGCGTATCAGCAGATATGAACAGATGAGTAACATCACCTATGATTATCTCAGTAAGCTGCCTTCCTTGCAGGTAAACCGCACAAACGGCGCATTCTATATGGCTGTAGCCTTCAAGGAAGGGCTGCTTAACCATAGCCAGACTGTGCCGATTGAAAACCGGGAGGTTAGGGAGTTGGTAAATGGTTTGATCAATCAGCCTGGTGTTGCCCCGGACAAACGTTTTGTATATCAGATACTGGCTGCAACCGGCATCTGCGTGGTGCCTTTGTCCTCTTTCTCCACTTCACTGCAGGGATTCCGCGTGACACTGCTTGAAAAGGACGAGCATGAGTGCCGTCGCATATACAGCACGCTGGCAGAAAAAATAGAAGAGTATCTCGCATCCTGATTTTGCTGTTTTATGCAGGGAATGTAAAATGGGGGCTTTAGGGCCCCTTTCTTTTTTTAGCAATCGTCTGAAAATCTTAGCTCCGGATAGATAAGGCGTCGGTCGGGCTGATTTGACACCCCCAAATTGCTGTGGTACAAGCTAAGCTGTTGACGGAAGCTGTGTCCTCCAATTGCACCTGAAGTATTGTCAGGGAGAAGCATGAAGAAACTTGTGCGCAAGTTGTTCCATCCTGTCATGGCATTGATTGCTATCCAGCTGGTCTGGATCACGGTTGTTGTGTTCTGGATATACTGGTTTATCGGTAAACATCGTGAGTTCAGCGCGTTTGCGAAGAAGTATGCTCCGGAAAGGCTTGCCGGCATTGGCTTCAACTGGGTGGTGATGGTTGAGGGGCTGATCATGCTGGCAGTCATACTTGCTGGTGTATACGTGATCTTTGTCTACTGGAAACGACAATCCAACCTGTATACCAAACAACGCAATTTCATCACCCAGGTTACACACGAACTCAAATCGCCGCTGGCTTCAATCCAGCTACACCTTGAAACTATTCGGCTCAGACAGCTTCCTCAGGAAAAACTGAATACATTTGTGGCAACGATGCTTTCTGACACAGAGCGTCTGCACTATCTGATCAACAATTTGCTGATGGCGGCCAGGCTGGAACAGCGGCGGCGTCCGGTGGAAAAACGTCTGCTGGATGCCAGTGTATTACTGACAGAGTATGTAGAGAGGGAGCGCTGCAAGTTACCGGAAGGCGGGAATATATCCCTGGAGGTGGAACCGGGTATCCAGCTTTTTGCCGCACCGGACGAGCTGGAAATGGTGATGCGCAACCTGTTTGAAAACGCAGTGTTGTATTCTCCTGGTGCGCCTGAAATATCGGTGTCACTTTTAAAAGAAGGTAAAACGGTCAAGCTGAAGGTCAGTGATAAGGGCAGGGGGCTTGACAGCAGTGAGTTGAAAAGGGTGTTCGAGATGTTCTACCGTGTGCATTCTGCCGGGGAAAATGTGCGGGGAACCGGTTTGGGATTATATATTGTGCAGACCATTATCCGCGGATATCGCGGTAGCGTGTCGGTTGAAAGCCCTGGTCCGGGAAAAGGGTGCACCTTTATCCTGACCATGCCCTCGGCATAAATGTAATGCCGCAGTCATCAACTTGCTTTGAACGAGGTGTTATGGATACAGAAAAACCGAATGTCATGCTCGTAGAAGACGAAATGCACCTGGCCCGGGGCATATGTTTTAATCTTGAGGAAGACGGCTATCGTGTCAGTCATTACGAAAGCGGTGAAAAGGCTTTGGCAGCGCTGGAGGTCGAGCACTTTGATTTGGTTATCCTTGATGTGATGCTGCCCGGTATGGATGGTTTTGAAGCCTGTAAAGCCATTCGCAAGATTGATCTCAGGGTGCCGATTCTAATGCTGACGGCCCGCTCAGAAGACAGGGACCGCGTTTCAGGGCTGGAGAGCGGGGCAGACGATTATCTGACCAAGCCATTTAATCTGATGGAGTTCCTGCTGCGCGTCAAAGGGATGTTAAGACGTTCATCCTGGTACAGGCCTGATCCGGTGGAGGAAGGTTACAGTTTTGGTGACAATGAGGTGTTTTTGCTGTCATATCGTGCTAAAACGGCCCAGGGAGAGATTGATCTGACCGAAATGGAGGTCCGTGTGCTGGCCCTTTTCTTTCAAAAAGAGGGTGAGATTATACCGCGTGGCGAGTTGTTGGAATCTGTCTGGGGGTATACCAACGATACTGAGACCAGAACACTGGATAATTTTATTGTCAGGCTGCGCAAGTATTTTGAGCGTGACCCTGGAAAACCGGTGCATTTCCAGACTATCAGGGGTGTTGGCTATCGTTTTGTGAGGAAAGCATAGCACCTTCCACCGGCAATCCTTTCTGTCCGGAAAGCTTGTGCCAGAAATAGACCCTGCCTGATGACTCCCCGGCGCATTTGTGTAAAAACCTTCTGAATGTAAAGACAGTGAACATGATGTTGCCTGTAACAAGCCAGCCCCATGTCCACAGGTAGTAAGCCTTGGGCAGGGTGACCGGACTGAGCAGCTTTTCTGCATATTTGCAAGATATGATTATCGCCGAGATTGCAAGATGGAGATAGATAAAGCTGAGCCGGTAATGAATGTGCATTGTCTTCGAGTCGTCATAACAGTAAATCTTGCCTGATGAAACGCCGAACAAAAAATCCCTGGACAGGTTGTTGATCAGCCCCGGCCTGAACCGGAAGCCGGTATCCTGGTTGTACGCTACATCAGAGCCATTGACCATCAGTGTGGAGGCAACTTCATTTTCCACGTTCTGTTGCGATAACTCAGATTTGCTTCTTAGTCTGACCTTGCCGCTTATGGTGAAGGGTAACATGGCTGGTTTAAGTGTCTGTGAGGATGGAGTTTATGCTTCAATAAAAGCTGTATTCCTGATAGCATCAGAACGTGCTTTGAGTCAAGTCTGTCAGCATCAGGCATGTGCCTTTTCCGGGTATATCTGATGCCTTTGCGTGCTGGCATAATAGCAAGGAAATAAAATGGAAGAGTTTTTTTTACCCCTTTTTCTTTTTAACTGCGTGATGATACTGGTAGATGCGTCAGTAGGGTATCATGTAGCGCCATTGATGCTGGCCGGTATGCATGAACCGGAAGCTGTTGCCTCCGGCATTAAAACCACCCGCAGACTGCTTTCGGCGGTTGTTGCGCTTTACATGTTCTTTAACTGTGTCGGCTATTTTCAAGGACGTCTCTCCTATATGCTGGCAGTAAGTGGTCTGATAGCGATTGATCTGGCCCTGCAGCTGTATCTGCGGCACAAAAGCCGCGGTGGAGATCAGGACAACGGTGACGAATAGTACCAACAGAGATCCGGTTCAATTGCCGTCAGCAGTCAGCATTTATCTGAGAAGGCGGGGAGTTGACTCCAAGTGGCGGCTTGCTGACCTGCCAAATGGTGATTTTTACGGTGCCGTTGTCATTCCATCTCTGGCTGAAAGCAGTAGTCTTGGCCTTACCTTGGCCTCCCTGGCCGCTAATCCCCAACGTGAATTGTCCCGTCTCATGATCTTGGTGGTTGTTAATAACCGTACTGATGCCTCATCCCATCAAAAATATGATAACTTGCGTACCTTGGAACTGCTGCCGCAATGGCGTCAGCAACTGGGACTGAATAACCTGTGCTGGGTTGATGCCGCCTCACCAGGTAACGAACTGCCTGAAGTAGATGGAGTAGGACTGGCGCGCAAGATCGGTATGGACCTGGCGCTGTCATGTCTGGACTATTCAGTTACAGAACCCTTGTTAATCTGTCTGGATGCGGATACAACTGTTCAGCCCAATTACCTGGAAGCGATAAGGGCGCATTTTGCAAGTAGTTGGTCAGGTGGTGCCAGCATCAATTATCGCCATCAGGATACATGCGACCCTGCCGGTCAGGCAGCCATTGAGCGTTACGAACTGTTTCTACGTGCTTATGTGCTGGGACTGGAGCTGGCTGGTTCTCCATACGCCTTTCATACGGTAGGCAGCGCCATGGCCTGCAAAGCCTCGTCCTATGTGGCCGCAGGCGGCATGAATCGGCGCCTGGCCGGGGAGGACTTCTATTTTCTTCAGCATCTACACAAAGTCTCTGGAGTTATGTCAATGAAAGGCACGACAGTGCATCCTTCACCACGGGCTTCCCAGCGCGTGCCTTTCGGTACCGGACGGGTGGTAGGAGACATGCTGGCCAAAGGTGAAGAAAAGCTGATGTTCTACAGGCCGGAGTTGTTTGAGATGTTGTCAGCCTGGCTGCGAGCTGTCATGCAAAACACAGGTGCAGAAAGCATTGCTCTGCTGCGAGCTGCTGCCGATATAGAGCCGGCAATGGCGGATTATCTGCGGCAGTCCGGCTTTGAGAAAGCCTGGCATAATCTGCGCATGAATAACAGTGACATGCACAGATTGCGGTCTGCTTTCCATAGCTGGTTCGATGCTTTTCGCACCATGCGCATGATGCACCACCTGACCAACCATGGTTGGCCTCGTGTGGCGCCGGAGGAGGCTGTGCCGCCTCTGCTGGAAAAGGCAGGTGCGCGTGGTTTTTACAGCGTAAGCGGCATGCTGGAAAGATTAAGGGTGATGCAGGGATGATGGGTCTGTTTTTTCTAACAGTTTGTTGACCACTACTCCGGCCATGGTCAGCCCGAAGATGGATGGGATAAAGGAGATGCTGCCCAGGATGACACGTTTTCTGATACCGCCGGTCTGAGCGGCCTTTTCCTCTTCAGACGGCAGCATAAAGGCCTGGTCGTCGAACTCTTCGGTTGAGTAAACCACCTGCACCCCAGAGCTGATGCCATTTTGTCTCAGCATCTTGCGCAGGCTGCGCGCCATGCGGCACTTGCTGGTTACCGAGATGTCATCCACATGAATTTTACCGGGATCACGTTTTGTGGCAGCCCCCATGCTGGATATGACAGGGATGCCATGTTCCATGCAGTAGGTGATCAGTTCAACCTTGCTGGTGAAGTGATCGATGGCGTCCAGCACATAGTCCGGCCGCGGAGTGAGCAAATCTGCCAGGTTTTCGGTTTTGATAAACTCCAGCGCTGCTGTAATCTCGGCATCGGGGTTGATGTGCTCCAGGCGTTCTGCCATGACCTCTGCCTTGGGTCTGCCGACAGTATCATCAAGCGCATGCAGCTGGCGGTTGATGTTTGTCACGCAGATGGTATCGAAATCCACCAGTTTGATGGTGCCGATACCGGCCCGCCCTAACGCCTCGGCCGCATAACTTCCGACCCCGCCGATACCGCAGATGATCACCCTGCTCTGTCGCAGCCTGTCCAAAGCCTCTTTGCCGAGCATGATCTCGGTACGTGTGAAACGGTGCATGTTGCTCATGTCGCGGCTTTCTTCAGCAACTCGTAGTAAATATCTTCAATGCGGTCGGTCATCGCTTCTGCGGTAAACAGTTTCAGGGCTCTTTCACGGCCTGCCAGCCCCATTGTTTTCTGCAATTCCTTGTCTGCAAGCAGCTTATCAAGCGCAGCTGCCAGCGCATGGGCATCACCCGGAGGGAAAAGCAAACCGCTGGTGCCGTCTTCCAGCGCCTCGTCAATGCCGGGCGCGTTGCTGCCGATTACCGGTTTACCCAAGAGCGCTGCCTCTACCAGCACCAGCCCCAATCCTTCTTTGGCAACTGACGGCAGTACGGCAATATCACAGGCATTCATCACGGCTACGGCATCTTCTCGGTAACCCAACAGATGCACGCGGTCAGTTATGCCAAGTTCTGCTGCAAGCCCTGCCAGTTCTTCTTTCATCTCCCCCTCGCCAATCAGTATGCATTGCAGGTTTGGCCATTTATCCTTCAGCTGCGCAACGGCCTGAATTAGATATGACTGCCCCTTTTTGGCGGAAAGGTGGGCCACACAACCAACCACAGGGGCACTCTCTGGGACTGAAAGCATCTGACGGCAGTCGGTTTCATTAGGGACATCCTTGAAGCGGTTTAGCTCGATGCCGTTGAGGGCGACGCGCACTAGTTCCGGAGGGGCTCCCTGGGCCTGGATATGTCTGGCTACACCGGCTGAGCAGGTGGCGAGCATGGTGCAGAAGCGGAAATTGTGCCAGTTGTTGAGTGCGTGGACATGTCCCAGCACAGGTATGTCGCTCATTTTGCCGGCCAAGCTACCCATCAGCGTGGCTGTGGAGAGGTGTGTATGGATAATGTCTGCCCCAAATTCACGGGCGATGGCGGCGATCCTGAATGGCGCCATCAGGTTGAGCTTTCCTGAAATGGCCGGGGTTTCCACATCAATGCCGCGTTTGCGGGCTTCTTCAGGCAATATCGTGCCTGGTTTGCAGAGTAGTTTGACCCTGTGCCCGCGTTTCTGCAACGCGCTGCAGATGATCAGGCAGATGCGCTCTGCACCGGAATAGCGGCGTTGGGTGATCACTTGTAGTATATTCAGGGGGCGGCGCTTATGATCATTCATGTGGTAAAACCTGGATTGCAGCGTTGAAAAGGCTCACCGGAGCAATGCTGTGACGGCATTCGTCATCCCTGTCGCAGGAGGTTTTGAAGCAACGGGTGCATTTCATGGGCGCCTGCACTATTGCATGTCTTTTGCCCCTTGGGCCGCTTTCGGAACCGTCGCTGGAACGATAGAAAGAAACGGTTGGTGTTCCCACTGCAGCAGCAAGGTGCACTGGCCCAGTATCGGCGCCGATGACCAGGTCAACCTGTTTGAGGAGATCGGCAAGACGCTTCAGCGGATAGCGTTCCAGTACCTTTGTCCGTTCCCCCATGCACGTGGCAATCGCTTCCGCTTCCTCTTTTTCGCGCTCATTGCCCCAGGTGAACAGGATGGTGGCTTGCGGGTAGCGTTCCAGCAGAAGCCTGCCCAACTCGCACCAGCCTTCCGTGAGCCAGAACTTTGTCTGCCAGGTGGTGCCGCAGTGGAACAGCAGTTTCGGCCCATCCGGCAGGTTTTCTAATATTGTGGCAATTGATGCACGGTCTTCCGGTGACGTATAGATGTCGGAAACAAATGTCATTTCCCGGTAGGAGATGCCAAAAGGGACATTTACGATGTTCAGGCAGCGCAGGGCGGCGTGGTTGTCCAACTCTGAAAAGGGCGCCTTTTCGGTTGTAAACAGGGCGTTGATTTTTTCCTGAAGCCGCTGTATCGGAAAACCGATGCGGCGTTTGACTCCGCTTAACAAACCGATCAAACCGCTTTTCAGATTACCCTGCAGATCGAAGACGATATCGTATGGCGGGTGAGATATTTCGCGTCGTAACTTGATCACTTCATAGCGTGTTGCTGGGCTGAATGGCTGCTTTCTCCATGTTCTGGTCCGGATGATGTGCAGCTTGCTGATCAGCGGATTTCCTTCCAGCAGATCGCCGAACTGTTCCTCAACAGCCCAGCCGATCTCTATGCCGGGCGAGGCCTTGTGCAGAAAATCCAGCACTGGCAGGGCGTGGATGATATCGCCGAGTGAGGATGTTTTGATGATCAAGACACGCATGTTTTCTGTTCCGTGGTGGGAATGCCGACAATAAATCCCAATGCTATACCGGTGGCCACGGATAATATTGATGTGTCAGTCAGACTGCCGATCATGATGACAGTCATGAATGCCATGATGGTATGGCCTTGCAGGGTTGCGCGCGCAAGCCATGCACGTTTCAGGGTTAAAAAGGCCAACCAGCTATAAATCAGTAATCCAACGATCCCGTAGTTCGCGGCAACGAAAAGGTAGCTATTGTGTGGATGGTTAAAGTCTTTGCCATCGTGCATCAGGCTGGTTTCGTGTTTATAGCCGGCTGTTCCGGCACCAGCCAAGGGGTGTTTTGTAAATATTATCCAGGCATCTTTCCACATCTGCAGGCGGGCGCCGACAGATGTTTCCGCGGTGCTACCCGCTAGGTGCATTTCAATTTCTTTAGGGATGAGTGCAATACGTTCCTGAAACTTGTCTGAAGAGACAAGCGCAGCAATTGCAAGCAGAAGTGCAACGCTAACGGGAATAAATCTTTTAGCGCCGAACATTGTGATGAATATCCAGGGGGAAAGCAGAAGCAGGGTCAGATAACCGCTGCGGCCACTGAGTTGGGTTACTGTCAGGAGCAGTATGACAGCCGCTGCAATTATGGCGGCCTTATGCCTGGCATCAGCAGTTGTCCTGAAGAAACGGGCGAGCAGGATAACGGCAATCACCAGTAGCAGTGAGTAGGTAATATACCCCTGGGCTGCAATCCTGGTCATGAAATACATGGAGGGTAACAGTGAAAAGGAATACAGAAGTATTGGCAGCGCTGTAACTGTCATGCCGGCAATAAAGCTGATGACAATCCGCCGCAAGTCTGCTTCCGATTTGATGGCGGTGGCCGCGACCAACGGGAACAGCCAGTAGTAGCTTCTCTCGGCAAAGTTCTGTTTGTGGAGTGGAGAATCTGACCAAAGCATGCCTACCCAAGGTAACAACAGCAATAATAGTACCGGTGGTAACCAACTCTGTTTTGACCATACGCTGTGCTCCCTGTAGCAGATGCCGGAGAAAAGCCAGACTGTTAATGCTGCAAGACTGCTTATGGTAAGTGGTGCTGTTCCTAATGCAAGAGAGAAGAAACATACACAGGTAAGGTACATAAGCGTTTGGTGCGTAAGGTTATAAAAAGAGGTAGTAGTTTTTATATGCAACTTCAAATTCCTGTGCAACTACAGTTAGCTATAAAAGCTTCTTGTCAGTTGTAGTTTCTAATAATTATTTTCTAGCAAATGCAATTAAAGATTTTCTTAAAGATGGAATAATATCCTTGAATGCTGTGCCTATTGATTTTATTTGCCCAAGTCCAGGTCTATAACGTCGTGACTTTAGAAAGCGAACTTCAACTTCTCGAAATCCTGCCTCACTAAGCAAAGTTGAAAGCTCGTTTCGTGTAAATTCTCTATTGTGTCGATGTGGGTAGTATTCACGGCCCTTGTAAATAACTGGATCCGCATAAAGATAGTGATTTTTATAGTCATAGGTAATATGTTTGCCCCTAAGTATGCGACTTCTGTTGCGAAAACCAGTTGCATTTGGAACATCCAATTCTATTAATCCCCCATCTTTTAATACCCTTTTCATCTCAATAACTGGTGGAAGGTGTGAATGTGTAAAGTGCTCTAATACTTGACAACAACAAACTGCATCAAACATATCAGAATCAAATGGAATACTGTCAGCTTCAATATTACATATCTGAAAAGGGATTCCATGCTTAACGTATATCTCATCATTGCTATGGTCAAACAAATCAATGGCGTAAACTTCATGGCCAAGCATTTTTAGTAAGGCTAACAGCAAACCGTTTCCGGAGCCGACATCTATTACACGAGGCGATTGAGCGAATGCGTGAGCTATTTCACAAAATCGATCAATGGAACCATGGAAAGTATCATCAAGATTGTAAGATGATTTAATATCGTAATATTGGCCTGTTGCACGTTTTTGGATTGCAAATTGTTTTATTTGTAATGGAGTCAGATTATGAACTTTTGTCATATATGTTTATGCTCCTTGCACAATTTACCTTCAAACACATTTGTTTTATGTATGTAGTGTCTGGTTAAATGTAGCTGATTATGGCATGTAAAAATATTCATTATAGTCGTAAGATGCGTGTCTGTCATGATCTCTTTTTGCTGAATTCCAGCGCTTGCTGCATGCTGGCGTAATAATCTCTCTTGCTGATTATCTTGGGCGATTTTATGAAGGCAGAAAGAAACCTGTATTTGATGAGCTTAATGGCGAGACGCAGTTTGTCGAGTCTGGCAATTAACCCAGCGAAACTGTCGCCGTAATGTTTTTTTAGATAGATACTTTTGCTTTTAAAGAATATACGTGCTGCCTGCAGTGATGTGGAGGAGCCTCCCAGATGGATGATGGAATATCCGGGCAATACGTGACACTTGATGCCAGCATCGCAAAGGCGGTGGGCCAAGTCAGTATCCTCGAAGTAGAAAAAGAAATCTTCGTCAAACAGTTTTCCTGATGTGGCTACTGAACGCCGGATGAGGAAAAATGCACCCAAAACACCGTCAACCTGTTGTGGTGTTGTTGAGCCGGCCAGTTTCCGTTTAATCAGGCTGGTTCTGATCTTGTTAAGGATATTGAAAATGATGGCCATGGTTGTCTTGTAGAATATAAACCCTTGGATGGAGCCATCCTGGTTGGTGACCAGCGGACTGACCACACCCACGTCGGCGCTTTTTTCCAAATGTTCCCATAATGCAATTAGCGCCGCGCTGTTAAGGATTACATCTGTGTTCAGCACACAAATATAGCGGCTTTGTGATGCCAGTATCCCTCTATTGATCGCCTTGCCGTATCCCAGGTTTTCTCCTGCCTGGATATAGACGATATCATCCTGTGCAGAAAGGAATTCATGGGAGCCATCCTTTGAATTGTTATCAACTACAACCAGTTTATATGAAAAAGGAAGTGCGGCAGTTCTTAAGAACTGTAACAACTGCTTTGTCAGGTCGCAGGTGTTGTAGTTTACAGTTACAAACGCTACATCGTATTCCTTACCGGCTGCTTGCAATGTTTTCTCCAGTTTGGTTGCGCACATGGTCTAATACTGTTTAAGCAGGGATATAGAAGCTTCAATGACTTCACTTGCATATATACGCTGCATACAAGGGTTATCGCAGTTGGGCCTGATACATTGCTGATGGCGGCAATCTTTCTGGATTATCATGATATGGCCGTTCTGCACTGAACCGCGTTTGTAGCCGCTCAGCTGGTCAAAAGGCCCTGCATTGTTCCAGGGAAACCACCGGAATGTTTCGGTAGGACCATACAAAGCAACCGTGGGGACGCCGGTTGATGCCGCAATATGTGTTATGGCTGTGTCCAGTCCGATATATATTTGGGCACCCGAGATCAGGCAGGCCATCTGGTTAAGTGAAAAACTGCCTGCTATGGTTATAGGCGGACATATACATTTGGATGAAGACTCTGCTAACAGTTTGCGTTCTGCCGGGTCCGGTGATGATGACCACACAGGTGTGAGCTTATATTTGTCTGCGATCTGATCACTTACCTTGACAAACTCATCAAGGTTCCAGTGTTTGTAATCCCAGCGCGTAAAAGGATGGATGACGAAATATCCGTTGTTCTGAGCCGGCAGATTGAGTACAGAGGAAACTTTTGCCATGTCATCTTCATGCCAGAACACCTTCACATCAAGATGTTCCATAGGTATGTTCAATACCTCTGCAACTTGTCTGCAGTGCAATATGACGTGTCTGGAAGTGTCGTAATGCAGGGGTTTGTCAAGCAGCAGACGTTTCCACCAGTTCTTTACTAATGCTGTGTATTCATAGAATCCGATGGAAAGTTTTTTTGCTGCACTCAGAACAATGATGTTTCCCCGGTCGGAAGCATTCATGGTAATGGCCAGATCGTATGTCCTGAACAATTGCCTCAACGAAGGGTTTGCATTTTTCCCGGAACTGTCTGCCTTTACCTGTTTTGAATTTACAGTCAGAATATTTCGAATCCTAGGATCCTGCTCAAGAAAACTGCCGGTTCCAGATGCTACGAGTATGTCAATGGCAGCATCCGGAAATGCAGTTTTCAGCATGCCTATAAGTGGTGTTGTCAATATGACATCACCGATTAGACGGATAGAACAGATCAAAATGCTTTTATATGGGGCCGGATATTCCATGCGGTATTTTAAACTCCGGCTGTATTGGTTTTATCGATTCCCTGGCTGCATCTGTATGAAGCGGAAAGCAGGGTGTCCTGAAGATGTACATCGTTTTTCTCCAGACTCAGACGACTGTTTTCTTTGTGCCAGAGGTGAAAGACAATTGCGGAAAATGGCAGTTCAAGACGCTTCAGCCCGTACAGATATAGTCTTGCTACAATCTCCGAGTCTTCGCGTCCCCATCCGGTTATTTTTTCGTTAAAACCATTGACTGCGATCAGATCAGAACGGAACATAGCCATATTGCATCCGCGTAAACCGAAGATACCTTTTCTCTGCATTTTGACCCAGGGGAGTCTGATTAGATGATGTCCGCCGGAAAGCTTGCCTGTCATGCAATTGAACAGCGCAGATGTGAACCCTTTCCATGTAAAGATGGGTGAAAGCTCCTTGCTGACAAGCATGCGTTTGCCGGTTACAAAATACCCCTTTCGAATTGAGCAGGCATGATCTTTAACAAAATCCGGGTGCGGGACGCAATCACCGTCGCTGAAAATTATATAATCGGATGCTGCTGCTGAAATGGCTTTGTTTCTGATCTCTGCCAGTCTGAAACCTGTATCTTCATGCCAGATATGTTTCACCGTGAAAGGTGAAGTTTTTGAAAAGTCTTCAATAACCGCGCTGGTTTCAGTAGTTGAACCGTCATCAGCCACAATCAATTCGTCCGGATATCTTGTCTGTCCGGCATAGCCTTGCAGTACACGTCTTAGATACGCTGGAGAGTTGTAGGTGGATATGATTACAGCAATGCTATTGCTCATGCTGCTGTTCCTGCATCTCTGCACATTTAATGTAGCGGTAGAATACGCCGGCGGCGTTGGAGAAGGCAATCAGTAACCCGGCCCGGCCATCCATGAATCCCCTTCTGATAATAAAGACTTTGATAAAGGTTGCTACGGCATGAATTATGGCATCTGCAGCACCAATCTTTTTATTTTTCTGCAGCATTTGACTGGCGCCGAGTGTTGAGTAGCTGTCCGCCTTGCTGATGAAGTCAGATGCAGAATTGAAAGAACAATGTTCAATAGGATGATTCAATTCACCAATCGGTCCGGCAAGCTGAATGGATTCGTGCACGAGGCGCTCATTGAAACGTGCGCTGCCTTTTTTGAAAAGACGCAGAATCTTGTCCGGCCACCAACCGCAGTTTTTGATCCACTGGCCGCGATAGAAATTCTTGCGCCTAAGTATGTAACCATCGTAGGCGGGATATTTTACTGTGCTGATAATCTCATTGGCCAGTTCAGTGGCAACTCTTTCGTCTGCATCAATGGAGAAGATCCATTCTCCGCTTGCATGGTCAAGCGCCCGGTTTTTCTGTATGCCAAATCCCTGCCACTGGTATTCATAAAACTTTACCTTGGCATACCGACAGCATATTTCTTTGGTTCTATCCGTGCTGCCGGAGTCAACCACAATGATCTCGTCAGCCCATTCAAGACTGTCAAGGCAACCTTGAATTCTATGTTCTTCATTTTTGGTGATAATTATGGCGCTAATTTTCAATGGCATCACAATTTTTTCGCAGTAATGAGATATTGTTTGACTAGAAACTCTTCTAAGGCCCCAAAAGTGATTAAATTAATAACTTTTCTGAGTTTAGCCAGATTGTGAAAAAACAGGGGCCGTGACATTCCATTTTGCTCCAACATATCACGCATATTCTTTTTACAAAAAAAACGTAGATGCCCGCGGTCAAAAAGCCCTTCGTTTACATAACGGAAATCGCCTCTCATAAAGATTGCAATAAACAGCAAATAGTCCCGAGCATTTGGCAGGCTGATAACGAATAAGCCATCTTTTTTTAGGAGTAAGGATAGGCGTGAGACGGCTTGCCATGGGTCAACCAGATGTTCGAGTACATCGGCACAGATGATAACGTCGAAATACTTTTCTGGGTATGGGAAATCAAGAGTATCGATATCTGCCTGGATATAGCGGTCAAGTTTGTTGTGTTCTTCATTTGCAGGGATAATATCAATACCAACAATTTCAGATGCTTTACCTTGCTCCTTAGCATTAAGAAGAGTTCGTCCTGCTCCGCATCCAAGCTCAAGTATCCTGTTGTTGCCATTAGGAATCAGTTTAACAATGTCATTACGTGAACCTTCAAAATACTGTCTATCTTTTTTATCGTAAATATCTTGTTTAGCCATTATTGCTATCCTTCATATTTTTATGAAATAAAGCAGTTGCAGCCTCAATAACATCTTTTGCAGCTATAGCTGCCATGCACCTGTGATCTTTGGGGCATTCGCGCAGTTTACAGGGGGCGCAATCAATGCTTTTGCGCACTATAACGGCATTGTTTGTCAAAGGGCCGGTGCCAACATGATCGGTAGAGCCGAAGATTGCCACCAGCGGCACTCCAAAAGCGGCGGCGATATGCATGGGGCCGGAGTCGTTGGTCACAAAGAAATTACAGCGTTTGATCAGCGCCATCAGTTCACGCATGCTGGTTTTGCCCGCCAGATTAAGGCATTTGCCGCCCATGTAATCCTCAATCTGGCCGGCAATATCGGTTTCTTTGGGACCTCCAAAAATGACTACTTTCGCTGCCCACATATCTGCCAAACGGTTTGCCACCTCAGCAAATCTGTCGGGATACCAGCGTTTGGCCGATCCGAAAGCGGCTCCGGGGTTGATACCGATGATAAAATCATCCGTACTGATATTCTTGTCGGCAAGCATCTGTTCGGCCTGCTGCATTTCCGTGTTTGTGACGGAAAGCCTTATTTCCCGGCAATTGGTTGGAATGCCGAAATGGCCGACGAGGTTCAGGTAATAATCAACTTCATGTTCAGCTGTTGACGGTTTATGGGGATGGTAGCCATGTGTCAGCATAAAGCCGCGGCCGTCACTGCTTTTGCCGAATCGTTCGGGAATGCGTGCCAACCAGGGAATCAGAGCGGAATCGAATGAATTGGGCATGATCAGCACCGCATCGAAACGGTGCCGATGCAGTTCGTTTGCCAGCCTGAGTCTGCCGGAACCACCACTGTGGCGCCCCTCCCGGTCGTAGACAATGACCTTGTCCACCCACTCATGCGGTGAAAACAGCTCTGCGATAAGGGGGGAAGCAAGCAGTGTGATTTCAGTTGCTGGCAGATGTCTTCTTATCGCCCCTATGGCCGGGGTACTCATCACTGCATCGCCAACCCAGTTTACAGCCCTGATCAAAAGCCGTCTGACAATGCTCGGTTCTAAGCTTTTCACTACTTACTAGACTCCGGTCCCGTGTCCCCGGCTTTCTTCACTTCATCAGCTAGCATGACAGGAATGCCGTTTTTAACCGGATAAACCAGGCCGCATGACATGCATGTCAAGCCCTGTTGATTTTCATTTGTCTGCAGGGTGCCTTTGCAGGCCGGGCAGACAATTATGTTCAGTTGTTCACTGGTAAGCATGCGACACCATTTATTGTAGTAATGAAAGCTACTTATAATGCCATAATGTGCACTATTTTTGAAGCAAATTAAACAGGTGTTTTTCAAGGAAATCAGGAGGGTCTGTTGTGATGGACAGTCTGGTGACAACGACTTTGTCTATTGCGTCAAACTGCGGGCCGGCAAGTTTGACGCCATCCTTTTCGGTTGTTATGGCCCAGTCGGCCCCTGAATTTTGCATGCGCTGCGATATCTGGAAGGCCAGAGTTGCGTCATAAGCGGAATGGTCCGGTAAAGGCATGGTCTCAACTATATGCAGCCCGCGCTGCGCCAGATCTTTAAAAAACGTTTCAGGTTCGGCAATGCCGGCAAAAGCAAAGACCCTGCAGTTTTTTAAGGCTGAAAGAGTCATTAAACCAGCGCCAGCTAACAGGTGGCACTGGTCAGACAGTATATGTCTGGAGTGCAGTGTGGTTTTTCCGGGAACAGGTGTGGAGGTTTCGGCATTTTCCGGAGAGCGGGTAAGTATGACTAAATCCGCCCTTTCAGCGGCCTGTTTAGGCTCGCGCATGACACCAGCCGGCAGTGTCAAGCCGTTGCCGAAAGGGGTGGCGTAGTCTGCCAGCAGTATGTTTAGATCCCGGTGCAGGGCCATATGCTGGAAGCCATCGTCCAGTAGAAATACATCTGGGTTGAGAGTTTCCATTACCAACTGACCGGCCTGATAGCGGTTGCTGCCGATGGCCACAACCAGGCCAGGAACGGATGCAGCCATCAGGTAGGGTTCATCGCCGCATTGACCGGCGGAAAGCATAATGTGCTGACCGTCGGAGACGATTGCGGTCTTCCCTTCCATGTTTCCGCCATAGCCGCGTGAGATCACGGCAACCTTGAACCCTCTGGATATGAGCAGTTGGGCAATGTGGATCGTGGTTGGGGTTTTGCCGGTGCCTCCCACAGTGATATTGCCTATGGAAATAACAGGCCTGGGCAACCGGTGGGTTTTGAGGATGCCGTATTTGTAAAGCCCGGCCCTGGCGGTGAGTATGAACCCATATATCAGAGCAGCGGGTAGCAGCAGGCAGGTCAAAATAGCGGCTATGGGCCCCTGTTTTTCCCCGTTGGCAAGAGCGCGCCAGTATGCGTGCAGGGAGGCGTTCACAGTTGCTCCGCGATCAAACGCATGTGGCGTTCTGTGGCGCCACCGGCGGACTGCATCATTGCCATTGCGCCACCGGCGGTCTGCTTTCTCAAATCGTTATCTTCAATCAGTTGCAGGCAGGTTTGGGAAAGCTCTTCAACACTGTCGATCTGGAATCCGGCCCCGTACTGGAGCACCATCTGGCTGATCTCGCGGAAGTTGGACATGTGCGGCCCAAACATACAGGGGATCCCCAGCGAGGCTGGTTCCAACAGGTTATGTCCGCCGGTGGGCACCAGGCTGCCGCCGATAAATGCAATATCCGAGAGGGCATAGAACTTCATCATTTCACCGACAGTGTCAACCAGCAGCACCTCTCCGGCGGAAAATGCTTCGTCCGAGTTGTTCAGGCTTGTACGTCGTCGGCAAATCAGCCCCGCCAGTCTGATCAGGTCAGCAACTTCGGCAGCCCGTTCGGGATGGCGCGGCACCAGTACCAGAAAAATGTTTTTATGTTGCTGGATGATCTGGCTGTAGCAGTTCAAAACAGCCTCTTCTTCACCCCGGTGGGTGCTGGCAGCCGTAAAGACGGTCACCCCTTGCGGAATGCGGTACTGATCACGCAGGCTGATAACTTCAGTCTGCGGTACCGCCCGGAACGGGATGTCATATTTGAGATTGCCGGCGGCAATGGTTCTTACAGCAGGGGCACCGATGTCAATGATGCGCTGTCGGTCAGTTTCCGTCTGCATGCAAAGTGCAGAGAAAAACTCCAGTGGATGCCTGAAGAACCAGCTGAATTTCAGGTATCTTTTATAGGAACGATCAGAGATGCGCCCGTTGGCAAGTAGCAGTGGTATCCCCCGTCTTGCTGCTTCACGGTTGAAGTTTGGCCAGATCTCGGTCTCCATGATGATCACAATTTGTGGCTGGATGGATTTCAATGCGCGGCGCACGGCTGGGAGAAAATCAAACGGAAAATATATGCACAGCTCCTTTTCCGCAAGCTTTGAGGCGATTTCTCTGCCGGTCTCGGTGGTATTTGACAGCACGATGGCGTGGTCTGGATAGCGGGAGCGCAGGGCTTTGAGCAGAGGTTTGGCGGCAATGGTTTCACCTACAGACACGGCATGCAGCCAGATGACCTGCTTGCCTTGAAGCTTGCGTAGTTCTTCTACCGGTATGAAACCGAAGCGTTCACCGAAACAGGGTTTACGGCCCCGGCTGGCAGAACGATAGAAGTGGTAAAGCATTACCGGCAATATCAGGAATATGGAGATTATGTTGTAGGCCAGGTAGAACATGGTCAGTCATGCCCTGACGCAGCTGCAGGTGTGAGGCTCTCCAGCTTCAGCAACGCGGCAAGCAACAGGGCGGTCAGATAGACAAAGCCCAGAGCCCAGAGACAGTCACTGAGGAAGTGTCCGCCCTGAGCAATACGGGCGATGCTCATCAGGGTGCCGAACAATATGCCGCCGGCCAGCCAGCAATATGCCTTGGCACGCTTTGTTCTGCGATAGATGAAATAGGGGGCGATCATGTAGAAGGCGGCTGATGAGTGGCCGGAGGGAAAAGAGCGTCCGTTGCCGCTGATGCCTTTCTGCCATGGGTGCAGAAACTCTTTTTTACCTTCAAACTGGGTGATTTCTCTCGGTCTTGGTCTGCCCCAGTGGTCTTTGAAGGTAGCGTTGACGATCAGCCCGGGGCCGATTACCAGCACCAGCAATAGAAAAAGCCCTGGTTTGCGCCAGGCGGTCTTGGCTGGACGATACATTGATATCGCAAACATGGCCAAGCCAAACGCGGCCATGGCAACGGCCGGGGTTCTGTCGATACGGTAAAGCAGCTTCCAGGGAAACTGTTCGCCGATTGGCCATTTTGAATTTATGAAGAACAGCGAGGATGTCCTGATGTCAGCGTCTGTCCAGGCTATGGCAAAAGTAGAAACAAGCAGCGCAGTAATCACCAGCAGCGCCTCTTTGCGATAGCGACAGTTCATGGTGAGGGCTCTCCGGCTCTTTTCCAACGTCGGTGTACCCAGTACCACTGTGTGGGATGGGCGATGATGTAGTTCTCCACATATCGCGACATATGCTGAACTTCCAGGCAGATCCCTTCTTCACTGGTATTCCCGCTGAGTTCGTATTCCGGGTTGATGGTGACCACATGATGATCGCCTTCGCGGTGGATAAACGATGGCAGGATCGCGGTGCCGCTTTTTTGGCCGATGATCGCCGGTGCTTTGGAGGCCCAGGCCTTGCGTCCCAGCACATCGATCAGCGCACCTTCTTCGGGGAATACGGCCTGATCGGCCAACAGGCCGATATTGCCGTTCTTCTTCAATACCCTGAGGATATCCCTGAGGGCCCCCTGTTTGTAGATGACGCTGTTCTTGTACTGCATGCGCATCCGCTCCACCATGCTGTTCAGGTAGGGGTTATTCTGCTTGCGAGCCACCACAGCCATGCTGGAGTCGAAAATCCTGCTGAAGGCCAGGGCTACCAGTTCCCAGTTGCCACAATGTCCGGTCAGGAAGATGACCCCTTTGCCATTGGCGTGTGCTTTTTCAAAGTGTTCTCTGCCGCGCAGCTCAATCCTGTCAATGATGGCATCACCTTTGCCGTGATACAGCTGGCAAACCTCGATCAGAGAGCGCCCCAGATTCTTGAACATCTCCCTGGCCAGTAGCTTCGGGTCATCAATGTCGGATGCCCAAAGCGGATGCTTTTTCATATAGGGGAGGGCCTGCCTGATGTTGTCTTCTGCAATGGCACGGCGCTTGGGGAGTATGAAGGCCATCAGCAGGCCGATGCTGGCGCCGAGACGCGGAGTCAGGCCGGCTGGTATGGCTGCCGCAATGAACGTCAGCAGGTAGAACACGGATGTCTGCAAAAACCAGTTGAGCTTTTTCATGTTGTCTGGCTGGCGGCATCGCTGTCGCAGAACTGCAGGGAGTGCAGTCGGCTGTACAGGCCGCTGTTTGTCAAAAGGTCATCGTGTGTGCCGCATTCCACTACGCGGCCTTCTTCAAGCACAACAATCATGTCGGCATGCATGACGGTGGAAAGGCGGTGGGCGATGACAAAGGTGGTACGGTTGACCATCAGGTTGTCCAGTGCCTGCTGCACCATTTTTTCACTTTCCGTATCCAGTGCGCTGGTGGCCTCATCCAGTATCAGGATCGGGGCATTCTTTAAAAGAGCCCTGGCTATGCAAACGCGCTGCCGCTGGCCGCCGGACAGCCTTACGCCCCGGTCGCCGATATTGGTGTCATAACCTTCCGGCAGCTGCTCGATGAACTCATGGGCATATGCCGCTTTGGCTGCATCAATAACCTCTTCCATGGTGGCATTGGGCTTGCCGTAGCGGATATTGTTGGCGATAGTTTCGTTGAAGAGGGTGGTTTCCTGGTCCACCAGGGCGATGTTGTCTGTCAGCGATTTGAGGGACACATCACGGATATCGGTGCCGTCAATCATGACTGCGCCGGAGTTGGCGTCATGGAACCTGGGGATCAGGGAAACCAGGGTCGACTTGCCGCCGCCGGAAGGTCCGACCAGGGCTACCATCTGATTGGTGGAGGCTGATAACGATATGTTTTGCAGCACCGGATCGTCACCATAGCTGAAGGAGACATTCTGAAATTCGATTCTTCCGGCAGAACGTCCCAGATTTACGGCATTGGCTTTGTCAACGATACGTCTTTTTTCATCCAGCAGCCTGAATATCCTCTCGGCAGCACCGGCAGAACGCTGCAGCGTATTGTAGGACCCCTGCAGTTTTTTGATGGGGGTGAAGACCATGATCATGGCGGCCACAAAGGAGAAAAATTCCGATGCGCTCATCTGGCCGGACATGACCTGGCTGCCACCGAAGTAAACCACCGCGGCGATGCCAAAGGAGATAATGGTCTCCGAGACCGGCATAGCAAGAGACTCGTATTTGATGAAGCGTTTATACTGGACGAAGTATTCCAGGTTGGTTTTGCGGAAACGCTCGGTGGCAATCTTTTCCAGGCCAAAGGCCTTGATGACCTTGATACCGGAAAAGGTTTCCTGCAGTATGGCGGTGATGCCGCCCATGATGTTCAGGCTACGGCCGGAGGCATTTTTGATCTTTTTGCCGATCAACTGGGCTGGGTAAGCGGTCAGGGGGATGACGACAAAGGTAAACACGGCCAGTTTCCAGTTTCTGTAGAATATCACTGTCAGCAGAGAAGTTGCAGAGATCAGGTCGCGGAACAGGCCGGTGACGACATTGGCGATACCTTCCTGCATGGCGTTGATGTCATTAGTAGCGTGTGACATCAGATCACCGGCGGAGCGGCGGTTGTAGAAGGCCATGTCCATGCGGATGGTGCTGGCGTACACCTGGTTACGGATATCCTGCACCGCCTTCTGGCCAGCCAGCTTTATGGATACATCATAGGTAAAGCGGGTGATGCCGCGAATAATGAACAGCACGACAATACCGGCCGGAATATAGATGAAAATGCCGGTGTCGTTGCCGGCAAAGATCCTCTTCAAAACCGGCTCAACCAGATAGGCAAATGCCCCGTCCATGGCGCCGACAACACAGGAGCAGACTGCCGATACCAGGAGCAGCTTCCAGTAAGGCTTGAAATAATGCAATGTCCTAAGGGTAATATTCTTGTTCATCTTGTTTCGATCATCTCCATGACCAGATTGGCCACATTGGCAGAGGCCCCTCCTTTGCCCAGCCTGGCGCGCACATTGGCCAGTTTCTGGCGGATGTCGCTGTTGTAGGCGGTGTCCGCCAGCAGCCTGCCGATCTCAGCGGAAATTTTCTCAGGGTTGGCATCATCCTGAATCAGTTCATGCACCACGGTCTCCCCGGCGACAATGTTGCACAGGCCGATATTATCGACCTTGACCAGACGCTTGGCAAGCTGGAAAGTTAGCGGTGACAGCTTGTAGATGATCACCATCGGTGTGCCTGTCAGGGCAATTTCCAATGTTACGGTGCCGGATACGGAAATGATGGCATCACAGGCCCGGATCAGCTCATGGATGCGTTCTTTGACGATGGTTACTGGCAGGCCGGCAGCTTTGATGCGGGGCAGTATATCTGCCTCCGAAAGTGTTGAGGCCAGGGGCAGCACAAAATGCACATCGGGGAAACGCTGCTGCAGTTTTACCGCAGAGGCGATGATGGTCGGCAGCAGTTTTTCTATTTCATTCTTTCTGCTGCCGGGAAATAGCCCGACGATGCGTGCGTGCGGGGGAAGATTGAATGAAGCGGCCGCAGCAGCCTTTTCGATGGTTACGTTGACGATGTCAACCATGGGATGACCTACGAAAGAGACCGGCACACCAGCGTTTTTGTAGAACTCTTCTTCGAAAGGCAAGATAACGGCCATGTGTTCGACCAGCCGGGCGATTTTCTTGACCCGCCCCTGACGCCAGGCCCATATCTGGGGGCTGATGTAGTAAAGCACCTGGACGCCTGCCTTGCGGGCCACTTTTGCCAGCCGCATATTGAACCCGGGATAGTCGATCAGGATCAGCAGGTCGGGAGGGGATTCAAGTAGTATCTTTCTAAGCTTGAGATAGGCGGATGAGATGACGTCAAAATGCTTGAGTACTTCCACGAGCCCAACCACCGCCATGTCAGCCGAATCGACAAGCGTTGTTACACCGGCCTCACGCATTCTGGCTCCGCCGATGCCGAAGAATTCTGCCTCAGGCATTAGTTTGTCAGTTTCCCTGGCAACTTCAGCACCGTAGATGTCGCCGGATGCCTCGCCGGCAACAATCATGATTCTACGTTTTTTTTTATCCAACCAGCGCCTCTTTTACAGTCCTGGCTACCAGCTGGATGCTCTCTTCGGGCATTTCCGGGTAAATGGGCAGCGACATGCAGTTGGCAGCAACGTGTTCGGCAATGGGCAGAGAAACATGCCGGTAAGCATCGGCAAATACTTCCTGCCTGTGAAGAGGGATCGGGTAGTAGATGGCGGATGCGATCTGCTTTTCAGACAATCTGGCCATGACGGCGTCGCGTTTTTCGGTCAGCAGGGTGTACTGGTGGTATACATGCGTGCCTTTGCCGTCTTCAAAGGGTGCCTGCACAATGTCTTTCAGCATTGCTGAATATAGATGGGCCACTCGCCGACGGTTGGAGTTGAATGCATCAATCTGTTTGAGTTTGACTCGCAGGATGGCTGCCTGGATGTCATCAAGACGGCTGTTGAAGCCGATCATGTTGTGATGGTAGCGCACCTTGCTGCCGTGGTTGCGCAGGATGCGCACCTGTTCGGCCAGTTCGGCGGTCTGGCAGGTAATCATGCCGCCATCACCGTAACAACCCAGGTTTTTACTGGGGAAAAAGCTGAAGCATCCGGCTGCGCCCCATGTGCCGGTCATCTTGCCGTTTGTGGCGGCGCCGAATGACTGGGCGCAATCTTCGATCAGCAACAGATTGCGACGACAGCAAATTTCGCTTATGGTCGCCAGGTCTGCCGGTTGTCCGAAGATATGTACGGGAATAACAGCCTTTGTCTTCGGTGTAATGGCGGCCTCAATCAGTGCCGGATCCAGATTGAAGGTTTTGGGGTCTACATCGGTAAACACCGGAGTGGCACCGACATAGCGAATGGCTTCCGCTGTTGCGATGAAGGTGAATGGGGAGGTGATCACCTCGTCACCGGGGCCGATGCCGGCCGCCAGCAGGGCCAAGTGCAGGGCGTCGGTGCCGGAGGCTACGGTAATGGCATGTTCAGCGCCAAGATATGCGGCTGCTTCTTTCTCGAATTCGGTTACGTTCGGACCGAGGATGAACTGGGTGCTTTCCAGTGCCCCCATAACTGCCTGGTCGATGGTGTCTTTCATCAGGTTGTACTGGGTTTTCAGGTCTACCATTGGAATCATTGCAGTTTTCTCCCCAGGCTGGAATTGATTTTCAGGGCTGTTTCCAGCGCCATGCGTCCTTCAATGCCGCTTACCTGCGGCTGCTTTCCTTTTCGCACTGCTTCCACAAAAGACTCGATTTCGCTGCGCAAGGCATCAGCCTCGCCAAACTGTCGCTCGTCCACCTTGACATTGGGGATGCCGGGGAACAGCTCACCTTCGCCCTTTTGTGCCACCAGCAGCTTGCGGTTTTGAAAGTCCAAGGTGATATAGGCATTTTGCTGGAAGATACGCATCTTGCGTTCGCTTTTCAGGCTGATGCGGCTGGCCGTGACATTGGCGACACAGCCGTTTTTAAAGAGGATGCGGGCATTGGCGATGTCCTCTTCCCCGGTGAATACCGGGGCGCCGATGGCGTCAATGCGTTCAACAGGAGATTTGACGATATGCTGGATGATATCAATGTCATGGATCATCAGATCCAGCACCACGTTGACGTCGGTTCCCCGGGGCTTGAAAGGTGCGATCCTGACCGATTCCACAAACAGAGGTTCCAACAGGATCTTTTCCAGTTCGACCAGCACCGGGTTGAAGCGCTCCAGGTGTCCGACCTGGAAGACCACGTTGTTCTTCTCAGCCAGTTCGATCAGTTCATCAGCCTCTTCGATGGTGACGGTGATCGGTTTTTCAATCAGCACATGGGTGCCGGCGGCAAGAAAATCCCTGGCGACAGAGTGATGATACTGGGTTGGAACCACTACGCTGACGGCATCAACCTTGCCGATCAGTTCGCGGTGGTCAAGAAAAGTGCGCGTGCCGATCTGATTGGCAACTTTCTCTGCCTGTGCCGGGTTGCTGTCAACTACGCCTACCAGTTCAACACCGGGAATGGCAGCATATTTCTGGGCGTGAAAATTACCCAGATAACCTACGCCTATGACAGCAGCCCTGATGGTTTTCATCCTCTGCAGATACCTCTCTGTGAACGCCCGATGAAGTCAAGCATGTAATCAACTTCCGGAGAATTTGTGATTTCCTGTTTGATCTTTGCCACTGCTTCAGGCAGTTTCAGATCAGACATGAAAAGGATCTTGTAGGCAGCCTTGATGTTGTGGATTGCCTCTTCCGAAAAACCGCGGCGTTTCAAGCCAATCTGGTTCAGACCGCGCAGTTTCGCATCACGTTTGCTCATGGTGGCGATGGAGTAGGGCAGGACATCCATGCCGACCAGTGTGCCCCCACCGATCATGGCATAGGCCCCGATTGTGACGAATTGATGTATGGCCACAAGGCCGCCGAGGATGACATTGTCCTCCACTGTGACATGGCCTGCCAAGGTGGCTACGTTGGCCATGACCACGCCGTTGCCGATACGACAGTCGTGGGCGACATGGGAGTAGGCCATAAACAGGTTGTTATTGCCGACAACGGTTTCTTTGTGGCCAGTGACGGTCCCGCGGTGGATGGTAGCAAACTCCCTGATGATATTGTTGTCACCGATATGCGTCCAGGTCTCTTCATTCTTGTATTTCAAGTCCTGCGGTGGGGCTCCGACAGAAGTCTGATGAAAGATCTGGTTGTTTTTGCCGATGGTCGTCCAATCTCCGATAACGGCACTGGCTCCGATGGTGGTTCCTTCACCGATGGTTACCTGTTTGCCGATAATTGCATAGGGGCCGACTTCAACATTTGCCGCCAGCTTTGCGCTGCTGTCGATGATAGCGCTGGGATGAATCATGTGGTTCTCCTGTTAATTACGGTAAAACTTACGTTCACTGAGCAGCCTGCAAACTAGGCAGCTGAATCGGCAAAAGTGGCCTTGAGGTCGGCCTCTGTGACCAAGGTCTGCCCGACATAGGCCTTGGCGCTGACCCCCCAGATGCCGCGTTTATGCATAGTGGTTTCTATTTCAAGTCTTAACTGGTCGCCGGGAAAAACCGGTTTTCTGAATCTGCAGTTATCGATGGACATGAAATAGCTGACCTTCTTTTTGGTCTCTTCATCTGAGGCCATGTAGGCCATGATGCCGGCTACCTGCGCCAGTGCTTCTACAATCAGCACACCGGGCATAACCGGGTGATTGGGGAAGTGCCCCTGGAAAAAAGGTTCGTTTATGGAAACGTTCTTGATGCCGACACATCGCTTGCCTTCTTCCAGCTCGATAATCCGGTCGACCAGCAGGAATGGGTAACGGTGCGGCAGAATTTTCATGATTGCGTTGACGTCCATGATCATGGTAGTGCCTCCAAATTTACTCATATTGCATTAAATAATTAATCTCGGGAAGTCTCTGTTCCCAGTTTTACTTCCAGCTCAGCCAGGCGCTTTTCCAATGAGTTGATGGTTTTGCGCATTTCCGGCAGTTTAGGCAGTGATGCGGTTGTTCTGAGCCACTCCTTGTGCGGCGCTGCCGGAATGCCGGCATAGTAAGCATTCGCTGCCAGGGAGTTGGGAACACCAGATTTGGCGCCGACAATCACGTTGTCGCCGATCTTGATGTGCCCAACGACACCGACCTGTCCGGTGAGGATTACACTATTGCCGATGGTGGTACTGCCGGACACGCCTACCTGGGACATCATCAGGCAATTCTCGCCTACCTGACAGTTATGGGCAATCTGCACCAGATTGTCCAGTTTGGTGCCTTTCCTGATCAGCGTCACATCCAACGCTGCGCGGTCGATGGTGGTGTTGGCGCCGATCTCCACATCATCCTCAAGCACAACAATGCCGATTTGTGGAATGCGGTAGTGTGCTTTCCCGTCCGGGGCATAACCGAATCCGTCGCTGCCGATAACGGCACCCGGCTGAATGATACAGCGACTGCCGATGCGGCAGCGTTCTCGGATGACCGCATTGGCGTGGATGACCGTATCATCGCCGACGGAAACGCCGGGATATAATACTGACCCGGGGTGGATGACGCAACGGTCACCGATACGGACATTGCTGCCGATGTTTGCTCCGGGGTAGATTGATACATTCTCTCCCATTGATACGCCCTGTCCCATGATTGCCCCTGGCATGACCCCTAGAGCAGGGTGCGGCTGGGCGTAGAACATGGTCAGCATCTTGGCAAAGGCCAGATAGGGATTGGCAACCTCAATAACATTGCGGCCGTATGATTCGCCGCCCGGGGCCATCAGCACAGCACCAGCCTGGGTTTCAGCAACCTTGGCGGCATATTTGGGGTTTGCCAGGAAGGTCAGCTTGTCCGGACCCGCCGCATCCAGTGGCGCCAGCCCGTTGATCAGGCAGTTTTCATCACCCCTGACGACCCCGCCCAGGTGTCCCGCCAGTTCCTTGAGTGTTTTCTGGATAATCATATCGCACCTACTTTTTACGGCTGCTGTTGTATACTTTCAGTATTTCATCGGTCAAATCAGCTGCCTCGTCGGCATACAGCATGGTATCGTTTTTGACAAAAATGAAGGTGTAATCTTTCTTTTTGGCAAATTCACGAATGACCTTTTCCATATCGATCAGGATCTTGCGGGTCAGCTCTTCATCTTTGCCCTGCAGCTCTTCCTGGGCATCCTTGGTGAACCGCTGGAAGTCCTTGAGCTTGTTCTGGTAATCCTTTTCCTTGTTGGCCCTGGCAGATTCGGAGAGCAGCATGCCCTGTTTTTCCAGTTCATCTTTCAGGCGTTTAAGCTCTTCTTGCTTGACGTTGATCTCTCCCTGAAATTTCTTGACCCGTGTAGCCAGCTGGTCTTTGGCCTCTTTGCCGGCTTCAGAGGTGTTGATGGCGCGCTGCATGTCAATAAAGCCGACCTTGGTCTCGGCGGCGAATGCCGTGCCGGCGGCCAGGCAGATTGTTATCAGTACGGCTGAAATCAGTTTTTTCATATGATTCTTTCTCCTTTATTTGACGGTGAAATTATTTCTATTTTAGAACAGACTGCCGATGGCGAATTCCAGTCTGCCGCTTCTGCTGTCGATGCCATCCCTCGGGTTGAGCGGGATACCGTATTCCAGACGCAGGGGCCCCAGCGGCGATGCCCAGCGGATACCGGCGCCGTAGCTCATCAGCACCGAGCTGAACATGGCGGTGTTGTCGGCGTAGGCATTACCGTAGTCAAAGAAGGCCACCCCTTTGATGCCTACCTCTGGCAACAGCGGATAGGCGATGTTGAAGCTGCCGTTGAACTGTTTGGAGCCGCCTAGATAGACGGTTGCAAGATCGTTGGTGCCTGTAGTTGAGTTGTACAGATATGACTGTCTGACAGGTGAAACCGTACGCGCCCGGTAGCCGCGTAGTGCATAGATGCCGCCCAGGTAGAACTTCTCGTCGATGGGCACATTGTAGCCGCCATAGGACTGGATGTAACCCAGTGAGAACTTCTTGGAGAAGATCAGCTTCTTGGTCAGCGGATAGAACCAGGAGTTGTCGCTGATGTAGCGTACGAACTTGTTGTCTCCGCCCAGGCCAGCAAACTCTACGCTGAGGGTGTTAAGCATACCGGTGGAGGGGTCCATGCGGTAGTCGGTGGTGTTGCGGCTGAGGCTGGCATAAACAGAACTGGTAGAGGTTTGTCCCAGTCGGAATACATTTGGCTCAGAAGTGTTCCAGTATTGATATGCGTACGAAGGATCGCGCAGCTCCTTGATCTCATACTTGTACATGAAGAATACGCTCAGCTCGTCATTGATCAAACGGCCGGTTTTGATATTGGCCCCGGTGACGATGCGGGTGTAGTCCAGCCAGATTCTCTGGGTCCTGTAGATGTCGGAGCCGAGCGACCATTTGGTATCCATGAAATAGGGGTCCAACAGGCCGATGCTGTACATCTTGGTGCGGGCACCCCAGGACACCATGGCATTGGCCTTCAGGCCCAAGCCGAGGAAGTTGTCCTGACGTACCGAGCCCATACCGATGATGCCGTCCAGAGAGCTGTAACCGCCGCCAACCGAGAACGAGCCGGTTGGTTTTTCCTTAACGTCTACCTTGACATTGAGCTTGTTGTTTTCGCTCCCCTTGGAAGTGGCGATGTTGGCCTGCTCAAAGTAGTTGGTGTTCATCAGGTTTTTCTTGCTCTGTTTCATGCCGGTGGCATTGAACAGCTCACCTTCGGTAACACGCATCTCACGGCGGATGACCTTGTCCCTGGTTCTGGGGTTGCCGGCGACCGAGATTCTTTCAATATAGACCAGATCACCTTTTTCGATGTCAAAGGTGATATCCACAATTTTTTTGTCATGGTTAGGCTTGGTCATGGGGACGATATTGGCAAAGGCGTAACCTTTATCACCATACAGGTCTGTGATGGTAGTAATGTCCTTGCGCATGGTGGCCCGGCCGAAAACCGCACCCGGTTCGCTCTTCAGCTTCTGTTTCAATTCGGAAACCGGCAGCAGCAGATCACCCTTGAAATCAATCTCACCAATGCGGTATTGCTCGCCTTCGGTGATGCTGAACAGCACTTCCAGCCCGCTCTTGTCCTTATTGAGGGTAACCTTGGGTTCGCTGACTTTGACATTGATATAACCGTTGTTAAGATAGTGGTCGGCTATCAGCAGTGAATCGTTGTTGAGTTGGTCTTCCTTGTATGTACCGGCTTCTGTCAGCCAGGAGAGGAACCAGGCCTCCCTGGTTTCCATGACGCCGCTCTTGAACAGCCAGCGGTTGCCCTTGAAGTCGCTGTCGCCGAAGTTCTTGTTGCCTTCAAAACGGATGGTCTGGATCAGGATCTTCTTGCCTTCAACAATATTGAAGGTAATGGCTTTTTCCGTGGGTGACACGTCATCTACCTGAGGTGTCACTTCGGCCAGGTAGTAGCCTTTGTCGCCATACAGCTTTTTCAGCTTGGCAACGGTTTTATCCAGATCTTTCTGGGAAAAGATGGCTTTGGCCTTGATGTCCAGGCCATCCTTGTTCAGGGTGCTAGTGGCAACTTCCTTGTTGCCGGAGAAACGGATCCTGGAGATGATTGGTTTTTCCTGCACTGTATAGAACAGTTCTACCCCGTTAGAGGTTTCGGATGCAGATACGCGCACATCATGGAAGTGTCCCAGTTTGTATATGGCCCGCAGGTCTGCATCGGTCTTTTCATCACTCAGTGTGTCGCCCGGCTTCAGTTTGACGGCGTTGAGGATGGTGGATTCGGAAATGCGGCGGGCGCCTCTGACCTTAATGCCGGCGATTTTTTCGCTATCCGCTTGAGCGGCGGTGGCTGATGCAAGCTGCAGCGCAGCGCAAATGACGGAGATATAAAATAGGTTGGGCAATTGTCCCCCGAGAACAGTTTTTGTCATTCAAGCCTTCCATCTAAAAGTCTTATGGTGCGGCCCATGGCGGCAGCCAGATACTCATTGTGCGTGACTACGATCATGGTCAGACCGCGCTTCTGCTGGAGATCATTCAGCAGGGCGTGCACACCCTCGCTGGTTTTCATATCCAGGTTGCCGGTGGGCTCGTCGGCAAGCAACAGCTGCGGTGATAACGCCAAGGCCCTGGCAATAGCGACGCGTTGCTGTTCTCCGCCGGATAGTTCGCCGGGGCGATGGGTCAGCCTGTGGGCCAGTCCTACATCTGCCAGCAACTCTTCAGCAACGGCCCTGGCTTCCACTTTTGGTGTTTTGGCAATCAGACAAGGCATCATGACATTTTCCAGCGCTGTGAATTCCGGCAGCAGATGGTGAAACTGGAATACAAAACCGATGCTTTGATTGCGAAACATGGCCAGTTCGCTATCGCTTTTTTTGAAAATATCCTCGCCTTTAAAGAAGACGGTGCCAGCTGAAGGTCTGTCCAGTGTGCCCAGAATCTGCAGCAAGGTGCTTTTCCCAGCTCCGGAAGCCCCTACCAGAGCGGTTGTTGTGCCGGCGGCCAGTGTCAGGTCAATCCCTTTCAATACTTCAACCCGGTTTGAGCCGCTTGTGTATGTTTTGCAGAGGCTGTTTACTTCCAGCAGCGGGCTACTCATAACGCAGCGCCTCTGCCGGTAGCATTCTGGCTGCCTGCCAGGCTGGGTACAGGGTGGCGATAAAGGAAATTAGCACGGCTGTAACCGATATCAACATTACATCAGCAGGTACGACCAGTGAAGGGAAATGGTCCAGGTAGTATATGTCCTTGCTGAAAAAATTGAGTCCCGTAATCTTCTGGATAAACTCAATGATTGGCTCAAGATTCAAGGCCACCAGCAATCCTGAAAGCACGCCCAGTATGGTGCCGGTAATGCCGATGATCAGCCCCTCCAGTACGAAGATCTTCATGATGCTGCTGCCGGTGGCCCCCATGGACTTCAATATGGCAATATCCTTGGTTTTCTCCATGACTACCATGAACAGAGTTGAGGCAATGCCGAAAGCAGCCACCAGCACGATCAGGGTAAGGATGATGAACATGACGACCTTTTCGGTTTTTAGGGCAAAAAGGATGTTGCGGTTCATCTGCATCCAGTCACGGGCATAGTACTCTGCGCCCAGAACACGGTTGATCTCGCGCGCCAGCTCGCCGGTGTTGTATACGTTGTCGACACGCAGCTGAATGCCGGTTACCGTATCATCTAGATCAAAAAAACTCTGCGCCTGTTCGATGCTGACATAGGCAAGTGTCGAGTCATATTCGAACATGCCGGTATTGAAGATGCCGCTGATGCGGAATGGTTTCATTTTGGGCATCATACCCAGCGGGGTGATATTACCGATGGGTGACACAACGTTGATCTTGTCACCTACGTACAGCCGCAGATGTTTGGCTAGTTCTCTGCCTACAACCAGACCCGGCAGCCTATCATCGTTTGTCGTGTCTTTGTGCTCCAGAGAGTCCAGGCTGCCTTCAATCATTGATTTGTTCAGCCTAGTTACGGTTTTGTCAGACTGTACTTCGATACCTCTGAGCACGACTCCGGAAACATGCTTGCCGGAAGAAAGCATAACCTGGTTATATATGAATGGTGTCGCAGCGGCAACGCCCTTCATGGACTGCAGTTTTTTCATAATCTGCCTGTAATCCTCCATGGGGGCGCCATTGCGGACAACAACCACGTGGGCGTTTGTTCCCAGGATCTTTTCTTTCAGGTCAGCTTCAAAACCGGTCATTACGGCCAGCACGATAATCAGTGCCATAACCCCCAGCGTCACGCCGGCGGTGGAGATGAAGGTAATGATTGATATGAACGTCGACTTGCGCTTGGCCTTCAGGTAGCGCAGGCCGATCATCAGTTCAAAGGGCATTGTTAATACGCAGGGATTCGGGACTTGGGACTCGGGACTGGTAAAGGCAATTTACAGTTCCCTGTTCCTGGTCACCAGCCGCTACTTTTCCTTTCTCAGTTGGGGAAAGAGTATCACATCCCTGATGGATGCGGAGTTGGTCAGCAGCATGACCAGACGATCAATGCCGATGCCTTCGCCTGCTGTCGGAGGCATGCCGTATTCCAGTGCCCTGACATAGTCTTCATCCATGTAATGCGCTTCTTCATCCCCTTTGTCCTTCTCAGCCACCTGACAGAGGAAACGCTCTTTCTGGTCGACCGGGTCATTGAGTTCGGAGAAGGCGTTGGCGATCTCCCTGCCTCCGATGATCAGCTCAAAGCGGTCAACAACTTCCGGATTGTGATCGTTTTTGCGGGACAGCGGTGAAACCTCAGTCGGATATTCCGTCACGAAGGTCGGCTGCAGCAGTTTATGCTCAGCCACTTCTTCAAAAATCTCCATCACTAGTTTGCCGTATCCGATATCGGCAGGCAGGTCCAGTCCGATACTGCGGGCATAGGACAGGGCCAGTTCCCTATCACCAAGCTGCTTGGCGTCGATATCGCCGTATTCCAGTATGGCGTCGCGCACAGTCAGGCGTTTCCAAGGGCGTTGAAAACTGATATCCACGCCCTGACAGTTGAAATCAAGTGTGCCCAGCACCTCTTGGGCAACATGACAGAAAAGCTCTTCAGTGAAATCCATCAGGTCTTCATAGGTGGCATAGGCCTGATAAAACTCCATCATGGTGAATTCAGGGTTGTGACGCACTGAAATCCCCTCGTTTCTGAAGTTGCGGTTAATTTCAAAGACGCGGTCTATGCCGCCTACCACCAGGCGTTTCAGATACAGTTCCGGAGCAATACGCAGGTAAAGGTCCATATCGAGGGCATTGTGGTGTGTGATGAATGGTCTGGCCGTGGCGCCGCCTGGAATCTGCTGCATCATCGGTGTTTCCACTTCAAGGAAGTCGCGGCTGTTCATGAATGAACGGATCAGGTTGACGATGCGTGAACGCTTGATGAACAGTTCGCGCACCTCGGGGTTTACGATCAGGTCTACATAGCGTTGGCGATAACGTGTTTCCACATCGGTCAGGCCATGAAATTTTTCCGGCAGCGGCAGTAGAGACTTGACCAACAGCCTGATCTGCTTGACGTGCAGTGACAACTCCCCGGTTTTTGTGCGGAATGGATAACCCTCGGCACCAATGATGTCGCCGATATCATAGGATTCAAAGTCTGCAAAGGCTGCCTCACCGATTTCATCTTTCTTGATATACAGCTGGATACGCCCTTTGCGGTCCTGCAACTGGATAAAGGCCGCCTTGCCAAAGGAACGGCGGGCAATGATGCGGCCAGCCAGGGAGAATATTTCTGCGGCAGGCTCGATCTGCTCGATAGCGCCGTAGGCATTTTTCAGATCAGCAGACGTGTGCTGAGGTTTGAAATCGTTGGGATAGGGATTTACACCTGCCTCCCAGAGAGCATTAACCTTACGTCTTCTCTGTAGAAGCAATTCACTTAATTCTTCCATATTTAGGCCTTTCTAGGCGTTTGGGTTTTATGTGGGAAAGACTGTTAAAAATATCTCTGTTGACCAGACCCGTCAAGAGAAAAGGTCTAAACTGCGGCCTGGTCCGGTGTTAAAGGCAGTAAATGCCTTGGTGTTTCAATTTTCCGGAGTTTCTGCTTTCTTGCGTCGTGGGCGAGTTGCCTTTTTTAAAGGCTTTTCCTGCACGGTCGGGGTAGGTACTTCCTCGTCAGCAGCAGGAGTCTCAACGGGTTTCTTGCGCGTGGATGCGCGTTTCCTCTTAAGTGGTGGAGCGGCTTCAGCTGTCTCCGGTAGTGCCAATAGAATAGTCTCTGGCGGTGCATTCTCTGTCTGGGGCGGCACACTCTTTTTCCTGCTGCGTGGGGCACGCTTGGTGTTTTTGGGAGGTGACTGCGCCTGGATGTTGTCCGGTTGTAGCGAGGTCGTCTCCGCAATTTCGCCAACAGGCTGTGCCGGCTGCTCATTTCCTTCGTTTAAAGGTCCGGCGGCATCACGCACAGTTTCTTCGGGCGCTTCGATTTTACGTGAGCTTTTGCGGCGTCTGCGTTTTTTGGGTTTTGAGGCGGATTCAGCGGGTGCCTCGGTGGTAACGGAGGCGCCTGCGGTGATTGTTTCGACCGCCTGCGGCTCTGACGCGTCAGCTGCAGCTGTATCGGCAGTTTCAGTTGTTATGGTTGCTTCTGTTTCCTGGGCGGATGTCTCGCTGTGTCCCTTCTTTTTCTTGCGACGGCGTTTGCGTTTTTTGCTTCCTTCTGGCGCAGCCTGGGGTTGAGGTACTTCTTTCTGTTCCTGGTTGCCGGCAATGGGCAACATATCCTCTGTGCTCTCTTCTTTGGCACTGATAGTAATTTCTTCGTCTTGGGTCTTGACGCGTTTAACGGTTTCCAGTTCCATCTCGTTCAGCAGAAATGATGGTTTGCCTTTTACGGTCACCTCGATATCGTAATCGTTTTCGATCTGGGCCAGTTCACGCTTTTTACGGTTGAGCAGGTAATAGGCTACTTCCAGCGGTAGACCGCCGCGCACATGAGATACGGTGCCCTTTGCGGCTGCACCATGAACCTTGCGAAGAAAAGAGAGTGCCATGGCCTCGACGGATTTTACCTTGCCCCGGCCTTCGCAATGGGGGCAGGAGAGGTGTATGGCGTCATTGAGCGTCTTGGCGATACGCTGGCGAGACATTTCCATCAGTCCGAATTCGGAAATGCGTCCCAGATTTACCCTGGCTTTGTCCATCTTCAGGGCTTGCTTGAGGGTTTTCTCTACTTCGTGGTTATGTTTGCGGTCCCGCATATCAATAAAATCGATGACGATCAGACCGCCCAGGTCGCGCAGACGAAGTTGGCGGGCGACTTCTTCCGCTGCCTCCATATTGGTGCGGAAAGCGGTGTCTTCTACACCTTTCTCGCCACTGGTTTTACCAGAGTTGACATCAATGCTGACCAGTGCTTCGGTCGGCTCGATGATCAGGTACCCTCCCGAAGGGAGTGACACCCGCTTTTCGTAAATTTGGTCAATCTGCTCTTCCAACTGAAAACGTGAAAATATCGGGCGTTTTTCCTTGTGCAGCTTAACGCGTTTTTCACATGTCGGCATGGTGTTGCGGAAGAACTCCTTGGCTTCGCGGTAGGCTTCCTTGCTGTCTACCAGCACCTCATCGATGCCATCTGAAAAATAGTCGCGCAGGAAACGGATGATTAGGCCGCTATCCTGATAAACTTCGCCGGCCCCCTTGATTTCGGTGGCAGAGCTCTTGATGCCCTGATAAAGTTCAACGAGGTTGTCCAGGTCTTTCTGTAGCTCTTCCTGGCTGCGTCCGACCGCTTCAGTGCGGATGATGTAGCCAATGCCCTCCGGGATGTTCATGGCGGCTACAATTTCCTTCAGCTTTTTCCGCTCGCTCTCTTGTTCCACCTTGCGGGATATGCCGCTGGAATCGCTGCCCGGCATGATCACCATATAACGGCCCGGCAGGGAAAGGTAGGTGGTGAGTGCCGACCCCTTGTTGTCACGTTCATCTTTTTCTACCTGAACCAGTAATTCCTGTCCACGACGCAACACTTCCTGGATACGGGGGCGACGTTTGCGCTGCTCCTCCGGGATGTCTTCCCGCCATTGCCAGAATTCCGGATGCAGTTCACCCATCTGCAGGAAGCCGGGTTTCGCGCGCCCGATATCTACAAAAGCCGCCTGGAGTCCCTGCTCTACCCGCAGGACCACCCCCTTGTAGATATTGCCTTTGGTCTGTTCCTTGCCGGTAATTTCAATGTTGAGTTCCATCAGGCGGCCGTCATGCACAATGGCCACTCGGGCCTCTTCGGGGTGCATGACGTTAATCAGCATCTTTTTGCTATTGGTATTGCTCATCTTCTTATGAATCCTTTTGTTTCAAGCGAAAAGTCTACAAACTACATCTGGCTGGCCCTGCACTGCGTTTGGCAGGTTGCGCGCTGATTTTGACATGTTTGCTTGAAACGGTTTGTATTTTATGCGTCAACAGGCATGTCTTTTGGTATATGGCCTTGTTTGCCGCAATAACTGTGTTTCCAGGTAAATCGAAACAGGTAGCCTGCCGCAAGGCAGGAGCATTTGATGTCGAAAATAATGAATTATATAGGTTTTTATTCTTAAAGCAAAGAAAAAGGGGAGTGTAGATAAAAATTTGCTGATAACGGAACATATAATGTGGAAGGTTGCTCATGCCGGAATAGCCAGTATTTGTTCATGGAAAACCGGGCAGGGGAGAACAGTCTTTTGAGGCATCCATATGAGGTGTCTGTTTAAGCCCATCGGTTGACACAGGATGATATTCATGGTATTGAAAAAGTTCTAAAAAAGTCTGTTTTGCTGCCTGATGTAATGGATGGATTTCAGTTTTCTTTACCCCCTCGCCATACAGTTCTATTTGTTCAAATAAAAACTGCACTTAAAGGAGTCTTTCAATGAAACGAGTCTTCAACTTTTCTGCCGGACCATCGGTTCTGCCGGAATCTGTCCTGAAAAAAGCTGCTGAAGAAATGCTTTGTCATGGTAACAGCGGCCAGTCGGTCATGGAAATGTCGCACCGCTCCAAGGATTTCGAGCCGATTATTGCCGCTGCCGAGGCGCTTGTGCGTGAAAATATGCAGATTTCCGATGACTATCATGTGCTGTTTCTGCAGGGTGGCGCCAGCTTGCAGTTTTACATGCTCCCACTGAACTTCATGACCATCAACAAAAAGGCGGATTATGTGTTGACCGGTGCCTGGCCGACCAAAGCAATCGAAGAGGCCAAGAGGATCGGCTCTGTCAACATCGTCGGCTCTTCCAAGGATAAAAAGTGGTCTTATCTGCCTGAAATCACAGGTGCAGATCCTGATGCCGATTATTTTCACATTTGCAACAACAATACTATTGAAGGTACGCAGTATTTCAATATCCCGGATGTGGGCAATGTACCGCTGATCGGTGACATCTCTTCTAATGCCTTGGGTGCCCCGCTGGATGTGAACAAATTTGCCGTGCTCTATGCCGGCGCACAAAAAAATCTGGGGCCGGCCGGACTTACGCTGGTGATCATCCGCAAGGATATGATGGAGCGCATACCGGCAGATCTGCCTTCAATGCTCAGCTACAAGGTACAAGTTGAAAACCAGTCCATGTTCAATACCCCGCCCTGCTATGCCATTTATATCTTCAAGCTGGTGCAGGAGTGGATCAAGGAGATCGGTGGTCCGGAAGTCGTGTACAAAAATAACGTAGACAAGGCCAAACTGCTCTATGATTACCTGGACAGCTCTGCCTTCTTCTACAGCCCTGTTGAGAAGTCGGTGCGCTCTTTGATGAACGTGCCTTTCCTGACCAGGGAAGCCGACCCTGAAAAATCGGATGCCATCAACAAGAAATTTGTTAAGGAGGCCGATGCGGCAGGGTTGGTTAACCTGGCTGGCCATCGTTCGGTAGGCGGTATGCGCGCATCCATTTACAATGCCATGCCTCTGGAAGGTGTTCAGGCGCTGGTGGATTTCATGAAGGCTTTTGAAGCCCGGAATGCATGATTATTAATCCAATAAGAGAAAAGGCGGTTTCTGCACCATGTACAAAATACAGACTTTGAACAAGATAGCAGCATGCGGCCTGGACCGGCTGCCTCGCGACAACTACGAAACAGCAACAGAGATCCTTAATCCGGCAGGCATTCTGGTCCGTTCTGCGGATATGCACAGCTCCGAAATACCTGCCAGTGTGATGGCAATTGCCAGGGCCGGGGCAGGTGTGAACAATATCCCGGTTGATAAGTGCACACAACGCGGTATTGTTGTATTTAATACACCGGGTGCCAATGCTAACGGCGTAAAGGAACTGGTACTGGCATCCATGCTTTTGTCCAGCCGCAGCCTGTATGACGGCATCAAGTGGACCCAGACGCTTAAGGAAAAGGGCGATGAAGTGCCCGACCTAGTGGAAAAAGGCAAGTCCCAGTTTGTTGGTCCGGAGCTTCAGGGCAAGACACTCGGCGTGATCGGACTGGGCGCCATCGGCGCACTGGTGGCCAATTCCGCTGCTGCTTTGGGCATGCGAGTGCTGGGTTTCGACCCTTACATCAGCGTGGAGGCTGCTTGGAAGCTGTCGCACGAAGTTGTCAAAGCGCCCAATCTGGATGCTCTGGTGGCAGAGTCGGACTACATTACCATCCATGTGCCTTTGGTCAAGGATACCAAAAACCTGTTCAATGCAGACCGCATTGCGCGCATGAAAAAGGGTTCACGCCTGTTGAACTTCAGCCGTTCCGGCCTGGTGGATAATGAAGCGATCAAGGCCGCTATTGCAGAGAAACGGGTGGCTAGCTACATTACCGACTTCCCGGAAGCGGAAATGATCGGCGTAGAAGGTGTAATCTGTGTGCCTCACTTGGGTGCCTCAACGCCGGAAAGCGAGGACAACTGCGCTATCATGGCCGCTGATCAGCTCAGGGAATACCTGGAGCGCGGTAACATCCGTAATTCGGTCAACTTCCCGAACTGCGAGATGGCGCCAACCGGCAAGTCCCGCATTACGCTGATCAACAGCAACGTGCCGAAAGTCATTAGCAACGTGACTACGCTACTGGGAACCAGCGGATTGAATATTGATGAAATGCTGAATAAGAACCGGGGCGATATTGCCTACAATATCATCGATGTCTCTGATACGGTGACAGCCGAACTGGTTGAAAGCCTCAAGGCGGTTGAAGGGGTTATCTCGGTGAGGGTTATCGAAAACTGTCAATAATATTAAGGTGTTTGAAATTTCTGCACGAAACACTGCCCTGGTAAAACAGGGCGGTTTTTTGTGGCAAGCCAGCTGCATTACGCAGGACTATCCCAGTTATACGGAGGTTGGACATGTCATATCCCGCAGACTTTGAAAAGGCACTCCAGATTGGCCGCCCGCCCAACATCAAACAGCTGTTTCCCAACTCCAAGGCGCTGATTGTCAGCGGCAAGGTTGTTGACAGGGCTATGGCCGCCAAAGGCAAGGCCATTACCATGGCCGCCAACGGCAGAAACTACTTTGTTGTCCGCGGGGTGCTGATGGCTGCCCAGCGCGCCAATGCGCCGGTTATTATCGAGATCGCCAAGTCAGAAGGCGGACAGAAGGCCTATTGCGCGGTGAACTACTGGAATATGGCCCGTATTGTTGATGCCATCTGTAATGAGCTGGGCATTACCATACCGGTGGCGATCCATGCCGACCACTATGGCATCAAGAATGACAAGGATCTGGAAGCGGCAAAGATTGAGGTGCCCAGCATGTTTGAAGCAGGTATCACCTCAATTGCCATTGACGCATCCCATCAGCCGGATGACAAAAATCTGCTGGCCAACCTGGCTATCAACCCGTACATCCCCAAATGGGCCGGCCTGGAAACCGAGGTGGGTGAAATCAAAGGCAGCACAGGCTTGTCGACCGTTGCCGAGGCGATGTTCCTGATCCGCGGCCTGAATGCTCATAATATTTTCCCGGACTGGATAGCCCTCAACAACGGCACCACCCATGGGCTTGAGGCCAGTGATGCCGGTATCCAGGTAGGTTTGACCGCAGAAATCCATGAAGCACTGAAGCCATACAAGGTTGATGGCGCTCAGCACGGTACCTCCGGGAACAGTTCGGAGCGCCTGCGCCAGATTGCTGCCCAGACCTCAACCACCAAGGCTAACGTGGCAACCGCCTTGCAGATGATTTCATGGGGGCTTGAAGTTAATGATTACGGTAATGCCCAGCTGGATGCCGATGGTAATTTCATCAAGGTAAAAGGTGAAGGTGTAACCGAGGAGATGTGGGCCGAAATGGTTGCCTATGCAAATGAAAAAGGTTGGAAGAAGGGTGACTACAAGAGCCTGAACCTGCCTTTTGAAAACAAGTTGCTGGCCCTGCCCAAAGAGGTGCGCGATCGCATGTCCAAGCGGGTCGAAGATTTTGCCTATAAAATGCTGGTGGATGTGTTGAATGCCAAGGATACGGCGCCATTGGCCATTGATGCGATCCTGAAGGCCGGTTCGCACGATGTGGGCGCACGGGTGGGACGTCTTGAAGATCCGGCTGAGTGGACCGAGTCCAAGATCATTGAGAGGGCCAAGTCCATTGATGCGGACAAAGGGGCCGCCGGCAATTTTGACGACTGATTTTGACTACTGATAGTTGCATAACAGCTTTTATTCAAAACGGAGGCCTTTGGGTCTCCGTTTTTTGTGCCTACATATTCTGTTTGTAGTTTAGCCAGCAACTCTTCAGTTCCTGCTCGGCGGCGGCGTAATCTTCCAGATTCAGTTCAAAGGCCGGCGCCCAGGGGCGGTGTTTGTAATAGAGCTTATCATAGTAATGTTCTATCAATCCTCTGCTCAGGCCGGTTACGTCCCAGTTCTCCAACATCTGCATCATTTCCTGATAGCGTACGCCGCCTAGTTTTTTGCTGATGCGGCTGAGAGCGCCAGCCATGGCTTCTCGGTACTCGGGATGGGCGTATTCGTCTGCAAGTCGTTTTACTCGGGTTTCCAGGGAGGCGTGACACCATACCTTGCAACTCGACGCCATGACCTCGTACAAGCGTCCCGGCAGCATGATCCTGCCAATGCGCTGACTCTCGCCTTCCAGAACGAAGGGTAGATCTGGTCTGGCTTTTCTAAATATATCCCACAGCAGCGTGTCGAAACGTTTCTGGCTCAGCGACTGGTCAAGTCCGAGAGAGCCGAAGGCAGAGCCCCGATGACAGGCCAAGCCCTCCAGATCGATCATATTCCAGCTGTTGCGATCAAGGCCGTTGATGAATGTGGTCTTGCCGATACCGGTCATACCGTGGATGACGATCAACGGGGCGGGCGGCGTAAAGTTTTCGAAGAAGCTGATTACCTGGGCACGAAAAGCCTTGTAACCTCCGCGCAGCTGCACAACCGGGTAGCCGGTAGCTTCCAGCAGTATGGCTATGGACTTGCTCCTCAGTCCGCCTCTCCAACAGTAGGTCAGCACCGGCCGTCCGCCGGCCTTTTCCGCTATTTCGGCCACAATTGCCGGAAAACGGCCACAGGTCAGTTCCAGACCGCGTATGCGTGCCTGCTGCGGGCCGATCTGCTTGTGAATGGTGCCGATTTCGACCCGTTCTTCGTTAGTCAGGATGGGGACATTGATGGCGCCAGGCAGATGGTCCTCATCGAACTCCAGCGGGGTTCTGGCATCAATAATACAGTGGGTTTTCAGCAGATCAGGGGTAAATGAAATGGATTCGGGCATATGGGTCTCCGGGGCGTCATTATATGGCAGAGTGCTTGTGCAGGCAACCGTGAACTCCAAGCGCAGGTTTGTTTCTTGATTAGTGATTTACTGGTGGTATATTTATAGCCAAGATTTAACTAATAAAAGGGAGTCGGGCATATGGGAACCAGAAAATTCTCCAGGGTGCAATTTCATGTCAATGCTACAGTGCGCACAGCCAACCGGCAGTTTAGCGGCAGAGTGGAAAACCTGAGCATGAACGGCATGTTCATGGTGACCTCACAAAGGCTGCCTGCAGATGAGCCTGTTGACATAACAATTGTGCTGACAGGCAGTGACCCGGAAATATCCGTGGATTTTATCGGTCGGGTGAGCCGCATTACTGAAGACGGTATTGGTTTTATCTTTGAAAAGATCGATCTGGACTCCTATATGCACCTGAAGAACATCATCAGCTATAATATCGAAGACTCGGAAACGGTACAGGATGAAATTCACCACTCCATTGACGAAAAGCTGCATGGCGGCAAATAGGTTTTTAAAACTTCAAGTTGCATCTTTAAGATTAAAGCAGCTAGAATCCCTCTGAAAAGAGGGATTTTTTTGTGGCATTTCCAGATTTGTTTTTGTTATCATTAAGACCGGCAGCTACCCGATTGGGGGCTGATCGGCTGTTCTTTTTTGAACATACCGCACGGATTCAACGGTGAACCGGGACGGAGAGGGTTTTTTAGCAGACCCGGGTACCATGGCTGCCCGCCAGGTATTGTTTCGTCAACGCGCCATCAGGCGCGTTTTTTGTTTTCTGGAACAGTTGCGGTTCCTTGCACTGGAGCATGCTGCCACGTTTCAGCGCTGTTATCTCAAAACAATCAAGCTGTATCAGGAGTATGCGATGCGAAAGAAAGTAAACATACCTGAAATTATGCAGATGAAGCAGGAAGGTCGCCGGATCACCATGCTGACCGCCTATGATTACCCCTTTGCCCGGCTGGTGGACAAGGGCGGGGTGGACATGATCCTGGTGGGAGACTCGGCCGGTGTGGTGTTTGCCGGTCATGACAACACGCTGCCGGTTACCATGGAGGATATGATTTATCACACCAGGGCCGTTATGCGCTCTACCCCCAAGGCTTTGGTAGTGGCGGATATGCCTTTCATGTCTTATCAGACCGGGATTGAAGAGGCCTGCCGCAATTGTGGCCGCATGATCAAGGAGGGGGGCGCTGAAGCGGTCAAGATCGAGGGCGGGGTCAATATCGCCCATGTGATCAAGGCGGTTTCTTCCATTGATATCCCTGTCATGGCGCACATCGGCCTGACCCCGCAGTCCATCCACCGCATGGGTGGATACAAGGTGCAGGGACGCAAGGAACAGGCCGACCGCATTATTGAGGATGCCCTGGCCGTACAGGAAGCCGGCGCATTTTCCGTGGTGCTGGAAGGCATCCCGGCCAAACTGGCTGAGCAGATCACCTCGCAGCTGTCCATACCGACCATCGGCATCGGCGCCGGTGTCAACTGTGACGGCCAGGTGCTGGTCATACACGACATCCTCGGCCTGTGTGAAAAATATTCACCCAAGTTCGTCAAGCGTTATGCCGATATTACGCCAATCATACTGGATGCGGTGGAAAACTACGTCAATGAAGTCAGAAACGGTGAGTTCCCTACGGACGCCCACTCGTTCAACTGAAAGGGGTTAATGTTTTGAAGATCATCAATTCCGTCGCAGAGATGCAGGCCGCTGCGCTCGAGATAAAACGCCAGGGCAAAACTATCGCCTTTGTGCCCACCATGGGCTACCTGCATCAAGGCCATGCCTCGCTGTTGCGGGCAGGCCGAAAGGCCGCCGATGTGCTGGTGCTGTCCATCTTTGTCAATCCGATCCAGTTTGGCCAGAATGAAGACCTGGACCGTTATCCGCGCAATATGGCGGGTGACTGCGCCCTTGCCGAACAGTGCGGCGTGGACGTGGTGTTTGCACCGGAAGCCTCCGGCATGTATCAGCCCGGATTCCAGACCTCCATCACGGTCAAGGAAATTTCCCTACCGCTTTGCGGCGCCAGCAGACCGGGCCATTTTGACGGCGTCTGCACGGTGGTCAACAAGCTGTTTAATATTGTCATGCCGGATGTGGCCTTCTTCGGCTGCAAGGATTTTCAGCAGCTGGCCGTGATTCGCAGGATGGTGGCCGATCTTAGTATGACGGTAGAGATTGTCGGCATGCCGATTGTGCGCGAACCGGACGGGCTGGCCATGAGCTCGCGCAACGTCTATCTCAGCGCAGCAGAGAGAAAGAGCGCGCTTGCGCTGGTCAATGCCATCAAAGCGGCCCGTGCCCTGTATGCATCAGGCGAACGTACAGTTGATGTGCTGAAGCAGGCTGCGCTGGCTGTGTTGGAAAAGGAGCCGGTTGCGATTGATTATCTCGATTTTCGTGATAGCCGCAGTCTCGGACTTGTGCAAACAGCTGATGACGCCACCCTGCTGGCTCTGGCGGTACGTGTTGGCAAAACAAGGCTGATTGACAACACCGTTTTGGGTGACACGATGTAATTTTATGGTTGTGCCGCATATATACCGTAAATACAAAAAGGGGGATGCTGAGTGTGCATCCCCCTTTTGTTTGGGCAGCAATTGCGGCTGGGTCGCTTATCGGAGAATCAGGCGCAGATTCTTCAGACCGACCTTGTAGTTGCCGGAAACAGTCACATAACCGCGGTACATGTCGGAGGTGTCGGTGATCTTGGCATAAAACCAGGCACCGCCACGGGAACTACTCTTGTTTTCAGGGGCGACATACACATCGCCGCGCTGATTGTCGTTGAATGCGATCACATGCATCCCCATCCTGAGTTCGTTTCTTGAGGCAATCCTGGTTTTCCAGTAATGCTTGGTCCACATGTTCTGGCCATCCTTAATCTTCATGAATTCGGCCTCGCGCTTGGTTTCAGCGCTGGGTGGTGTGACCATCTTGGCCACATCCACATAGATCCAGGCCTCCTGGCCAAGTCCCTTATTCTGGATGAAATAGTCATCTCTCTGGATGTAGTGCTGGTCATCAACACCAGGGACCGGGGCAGAGTCGCCCTGGTTGTCGCCGCCTGAAGGCGTATCAGCTGAAGATGGCATGGGTGGTGGCGGTGGGGCCGGTGCGTTGGAGATTACTTTGTCGACAACATCACTCCAGTCGGCGATTGCTACGGTTGTGCTGGCCATAACGATGGTGCAGGCGATAAGCAGTTTTCTGAACATGGTCTATTATACCTCCTTAACTAAATTGGTTTCAGACAGTGGGACATTCATACCATACTTTTTGGTAAACATAAACTTCAAAACTCTGAGCCTCTTACAGCATTTTCCTCAGGTACTGCCCGGTATAGGAGCTGGTGACCCTGGCCACCTGTTCCGGCGTGCCGCAGGCTACAATCTCTCCGCCGCGATCACCTCCCTCCGGGCCCAGGTCAATAATCCAGTCGGCTGTTTTGATTACATCCAGATTGTGTTCGATGATCACAACGGTATTGCCGGTTTCCACAAGACGGTGAATAACCTCCAGCAGTTTGCGGATATCTTCAAAGTGCAGGCCGGTGGTTGGTTCGTCCAGGATATAGATGGTACGGCCCGTAGCGCGGCGTGAAAGCTCTTTGGCCAGCTTGACGCGCTGGGCCTCGCCGCCGGACAGAGTCGTGGCCGCTTGGCCGAGGGTGATGTAGCCCAGTCCCACTTCTTCCAGGGTCTGTAGCTTGTTGCGGATGCGGGGGATGGCCCCCATGAATTCCAGCGCCTGAGATACGGTCATGCTGAGGACGTCGGCAATGGATTTGCCCTTGTAAAGCACCTCCAGTGTCTCCCGGTTATAGCGCGCACCCTTGCAGACCTCGCATTCCACGTACACATCCGGCAGAAAGTGCATCTCGATCTTGATGATGCCGTCGCCGGAGCAGGCTTCGCAGCGCCCCCCCTTGACATTGAAGGAATACCTGCCCGGCTTGTATCCGCGCAGTTTTGATTCAGGCAGCTCGGCAAACAGATCGCGGATATCGCTGAATACACCGGTGTAGGTGGCCGGGTTGCTGCGCGGTGTGCGGCCGATGGGAGACTGGTCGATGTTAATGACTTTATCCAGCAGCTCGATACCCTGGATATCCGTATATGCGCCAGCCTTTTCGCGGCTGCGGTACAGGCGCTGGCAGAGCACCTTGTGCAGAGTGTCGATCACCAGGGTCGATTTGCCGGAACCGGAAACCCCGGTAATGCAGGTCAGCACCCCCAGCGGAATTTTCACATCCAGCCCCTTCAGGTTGTTTTCACGGGCGCCGGTGATGCTCAGATGGTTTGACGCCTTGCGTCGCTTGCGGCTATAGGGGATGGTCAGGTCACCGCTCAGGTAGCGGCCGGTTAGGGAGTTTTTATCGTTCAGGATTTCCTGAGGCGTGCCCAGCGCCACAATCTCGCCGCCATGGATACCGGCGCCGGGGCCCATGTCGATCACATAATCCGCTTCCAGAATGGTCTCCTCGTCATGCTCCACCACCAGCACCGTGTTGCCCAGGTCGCGCAGCTGTTTCAGCGTTGCTAGCAGGCGGCTGTTATCCCGCTGATGCAGTCCGATGGATGGTTCATCCAGGATATAAAGTACACCCACCAGGCTGGAGCCGATCTGAGTGGCCAGTCGGATGCGTTGTCCTTCTCCGCCGGAGAGTGTGCCGGAGGTGCGGTCTAGGGAAAGGTAGTCCAGCCCGACATTGACCAGGAAAGAGAGGCGTTCGCGGATCTCCTTGAGGATACGCCGGGCGATCTCGGCCTCTTTGGCGGTCAGCTGCAGCTCGTCGAAGAAACGCAGACCATCGCGGATGGAAAGCGCTGTAACGTCACGGATGGTGCTCCCTCCAACCAACACGTGCAGTGCCTCGGGACGCAGCCTAGCCCCCTGACAGGTGGGGCAGGGCATGACGTTCATGTACTTTTCCAGCTCTTCACGGATCGCTTCGGAATCGGTTTCACGCCAGCGGCGCTGCAGATTGTTGAGCACGCCTTCAAATTCCTTCTGATAGGTATGGCGCCGGTCGCCCTCCTCATCCCACCAAAATTCGATCTTTTCGCCTCTGGAACCGTTGAGGATCACATCCTGTACATGTGCCGGCAACTCCTTGAAGGGGGTACGGATGTCGAATTTGTATGCCTTGGCCAGGGCATCCAGAATCATGTGGAACCAGCCGGACATGCGCTTTTCCCAGGGGGCGATGGCCCCTTCGCGCAGCGACAGCTCCGGGTTGGGAACAACCAGCTCGGCATCGAAATACATGCGCGTACCCAGACCGGTACAGTCCGGACAGGCGCCGTGCGGATTGTTGAAGGAAAACAGCCGCGGGGTGATTTCTTGATAGGAGATGCCGCAGTCCACGCAGGCCAATTTCTCAGAAAAAATAAGTAATTGCGGCTTCCTGCTCTCTATGCCTCGTTCTCCCGGTTGTTTTGCTGGTCCCGGATCCCCGGTCCCGGGTCCCGGAGGTTCAACCGCCTCTACCTTGACCAGCCCTTCCGCATGGTGCAGGGCGGTTTCCAGCGAATCGGCCAGCCGGCGCTGTACCCCGTCCTTGACTACAATGCGGTCTACCACGATATCGATGTCATGTTTTTTCTTCTTGTCTAGCTCGATCTCTTCTGCCAGTTCGTACGGCTTGCCGTCGATAACGACCCTGGTGAAGCCTTCCTTGCGCAGATGGTTCAGCTCTTTTCTGTACTCACCCTTGCGACCGCGGATCATTGGCGACAGCAGGGTCAGCTTTGTGCCGGCGGGCTTTGTCATTAGCTGATCCACCATCTGTGAGACGGTCTGGGAGGTGATCTCCTTGCCGCAGCTGGTGCAGTGCGGATGGCCGATGCGGGCGAACAGCAGTCGCAGGTAGTCGTAAATTTCGGTCACCGTGCCTACTGTAGAGCGGGGATTTCGGCTGGTGGTCTTCTGCTCGATGGAGATGGCCGGAGACAGCCCCTCGATGGACTCCACATCCGGTTTTTCCATCTGCTCCAGAAACTGGCGGGCATATGCCGACAGCGACTCCACGTAACGGCGCTGCCCTTCGGCGTAGATGGTGTCAAAGGCCAGGGTCGATTTACCGGAGCCGGAAAGGCCGGTGATAACCACCAGCTGGTCGCGGGGGATCTCTACATCAATACATTTCAGGTTGTGCTCACAGGCACCTTTAACTTTTATGCTGGAATGGGCCATGTCTGTTCTCTTGGTTTGCTCCGGAGTATGCGCTGTGTTGGGCACAGTGCGGTTCCGGTGGTGTGTATAAAATTGGAAAATGTAATAGGACTAAGTTTATCTTTAATTACGTTTAAATGCAAGCAGGACCGCAGGCAGCCAAATGTATTGTTAGTGTCTGATTGAGCGAAGTTTGTGGTGGCAGGTGCAGTGTTAATTGGACAAGGCGGAATTTACCTTGGAGTAGGCCATTGATTCGTTCTGCCTAACGCCCTGCATGGCGGCAATGATGATGATTACAATCAGCACCAGGATGAAGCCGTATTCCACTACAGTCGTACCTTTGTCATTGTTGAAGGCAGCCGAAAATTTTACGGGACTTGGGCTGTTTCTTTTCATGGAAGGGCCTCTTTTTAAGTTCAATTTCATAAAACAATGTGAAATAATTCTATCCCCGCTGCCGGCCATGTCAAACTGCACGTAGTACTGGCCAAAAATCGCTTACCAGAGGTAATAATGAAACTAAAATCTGTTTTTAGCTGTCTGATTATCTGCCTGATGCTGCTTGGCCTGCTGCCCCTGCAAGGTTGCGGTCCTTCCCGCAAGGGGTTTACCATTACGGTGGCCCACCTGAACGATACCCATTCCCACATTGAGGCGGCCCCGGCGGCGATGGTTATTAACGGCCACAAGGCCACCGTGGAGATGGGGGGGATGGCCAGGGTGAAAAGGGCGGTTGACGAGCTGCGCAAAGACAGCCCGAACATGATGCTGCTGCATGCCGGCGATGCGGTGCAGGGTACGCTGTATTTCAATCTGTTTAACGGCAAGCCTGATTTTGAGATCCTCAACATGCTGGGTGTGGATGCCATGACCTTCGGCAATCACGAGTTTGACCGCGGCCCGGTAGCTATCCCCAACTATCTGATTACCGCCAGATTCCCCGTGCTTTCCGCCAACATCGATTTTACCGAAGAACCGGCCATCTCACTGCTGGTGCATCCATATGTCATCAGGCACGTGGACGGGGAAAAGATGGGTATCGTCGGCCTGACCACTGAGACCACCCCCATCAGCACCATGAGTGTCGGCAAGGCCCGTTTCAACAACAGCCGCGAAAGCCTGCGCCGTACCATTCGTGTGCTGAACAGTAAGGGCGTGGACAAGATCATCGTGCTTTCCCATCTGGGCTATGACGAGGACAAGCAACTGGCAATGGAGGTGGACGGTGTTGACATTATTGTCGGCGGCCATTCCCATTCTTTGCTGGGAAATGCGGCCACTCTTCAACCTTTGGGGCTGAAGCCGGAAGGCGCATACCCGACGGTGGTCCAGACCGCACAGGGCAAGAAGGTGCTGGTGCTGCAGGCTTGGCAGTGGGGCTTTATCCTGGGGGGGCTTGAGGTGAGTTTCGATAAGGCCGGAGAGATCACCGGTTTCCAGGACCGTTCCCGCTGGATGGTCAGCGACAGGTACAGCCGTGACGGCAAGCCGGTGCAGAAAGGCAGTGACGCATATAAGGAGATATCCCAGGCGCTCAAAAAGGCGGTCAATGCCGAGCCGGTTGCCGAAGACCCAGCTATGGCGGCCTTCATTGCGCCTTACACCGCCAAGCTGGCTACTTACAGAAACAATGTGCTTGCCAAGGCCGACAATGATATCACCCCGTCACTTAACGGCGGCCCCGGCCCTCTGGTAGCGGACTCCATGAAGGCTAGCGTGCCGACCGCCAAACTGGCCCTGCTCAATTACGGCGGTATCAGGAAAGGGCTGACCAGTGGCAACATTTCCGTGGGGGATGTGATGGAGGTGTTGCCGTTCGGCAATACGCTTAATATCATTGATCTGAGTGGTGAGGAACTGAAACAGTCGCTGGAGGAGGGGATCGACTTCCTGCTCAAGAAATTCGCCGGTGTAACCCCGCCGCCGCTGCCTTATGTGTCCGGCGCAAGATACACGGTCAATGTAAAAGCGGCATATGGAAACAGGGTGGTTATGCTGGAGCTGAAAGACGAGAAGGGTGTTTACAGGCCATGCCTGCCAACGGAAATCTACCGCATCGTGGTCAATAATTTCATTGCCGGAGGTGGCGATGGTTTTGCCACCATCAAATCAGCCAAACGTTTCCGTGCTGATAGCGGCACGATTGATGCCGACGCCTTTGGTGCATTTCTGAAGGCCAAGGGAAACGTAGCCAACCCGGTGGAAGTTCGCATTGCCGTGGTGCCTGCCAACGGTGTGGCCCTGCCTGCCGGGATCGCAGCGCATAACGCCGCAAAGCCGAGGGCGGCAACAAAGTAGACTGGCTCCGCAATAGTTTTGCAATAGGCTCAGGTTATAGCTTCAGTCCCTGGGTCAACATACGCTCGATCTGCTCAGGCGGCACCGGGCGGCTGATGAAATAACCCTGGACCAGATTACAATTGTGCTGCTGCAGGAATTCCATCTGTTCCCTGGTTTCAACCCCTTCCGCAACAACGCTCAGCTTCAGCGTCTGGGCCATGCTGATAATGGTTTTGGCGATGGCGGCGTCGGCTTGATTGCCCAGTATGTCTGTGATGAAGGAACGGTCGATCTTGAGGCGGTCGATGGGAAAGTGCTTCAGGTATGAGAGCGAGGAATAACCGGTTCCAAAGTCGTCTATGGCCAGTTCTATGCCCATCTGTTTCAGTCTGGCCAGGCGGTCCGTATTCTGGGCGGCATTGTGCATGATCGTGCTTTCTGTAATCTCCAGCTCCAGACATTGAGGTGAAAGACCGCTTTCCATCAGCGTAGCGGCGATCATCTCGTCCAGTCCTTTCTGATTGAACTGCCTGCCGGATAGGTTGACGGACATCCGAACCGGGGGGAGTCCCTTGTTCTGCCACTCACGGCTCTGGCGGCAGGCGGTCTGCAGCACCCATTCTCCGATCGGGATGATATCCCCTGTTTCTTCAGCCAGGCTGATGAACCTGTCCGGAGACACCAGCCCCATTTCCGGATGATTCCAGCGCAACAGCGCTTCTACGCCGATAATCCTGCCCTCTGCGGCATCCACTAGCGGCTGGTACAGCAGGAAGAACTCTCGGCGTTCCAAGGCCTTGCGCAGTGCATTTTCCATCTTTAGCCGTTCCGTGGCTTTTACATTCATTTCCGGGCAAAAGAATTTGAAGGTGTTGCGTTCCTGTCCCTTGATCTGGTGCATGGCCAGTTCCGCATGTTTGAGCAGCGTATGACTGTCGGTGCCATCATCGGGATATACGGCAATACCGATGCTGGCAGTGGTATATATCTCATGATTGTCGATATTGATCGGTTCTGCCAGTACACCCAGGATCTTCTTGGCAACGATGCTGATCCGTTCCGCATCCCCGACCCCGGCCAGGATGATGGCAAAGTCGTCACTGCCCAAGCGCGCCAGTGAGTCGCTTTCCCGCATGCAGGCCTTGAGGCGGATCGCCACGTTCTGCAGCATGATGTCGCCGGAACGGTACCCCAGGGTTTCGTTGACAGTCTTGAAACGGTCGAGATCAAGGTAAAGCACGCCGATCTGCTGACGGTCACGATTGGCCTGCATCACCTGCTGCTTCATGCGGTCATGCAACTGGTTGCGGTTGGGCAGGCCGGTCAGGGTATCATAATTGATCAGTTGCTGGATCTCGCTTTCGGCGCGGATACGTGCTGTGATATCCACGGCGGTACCGATAAACAGCCTGAGCTTTCCATGCTCCTTATCATGCAGTTCTCCCATGCTGCTGATGACGATCTCACCTTCTGTGGCGGTATTGATCCGGAAGTTGAAGTTGAAGGGGAGTCCTTTGCGGGATGTCTCGAAAATGGCCCTTCTGAGGTGAGGGCGGTCATGGGGATTGACCATGCGGAACAGCGCCTTGGGGTGTATATCGCCGTATTGTGTCGGCAGGATACCGAAGATTTGGCACAACTCATCAGACAGACTGATGCGGCCGTTGGTCAGATCCCATTCCCAGCTGCCGATACGGGCGATTTGGCAGGCCTGGCTCAGTCTTGTCCGGCTGTTGCACAAGGACTGTTGAACGTGGGCAAGCTGTTTTTTTAGACGGTTTGCTTCTAAGGCCTGGACTGTGACCGCCTGCAGTCTTTCGGCCAGGGTGCTGTCATTGATCAGGCAGTCAAAGGCGCCTTTTGCAAGCATCTTCGCTGCGTTACCGGCATCGTGAGGATGGGTGATCATTATGCAGGGAAGCTGCTGACTGTTTGAGGATTTGTTTATGAAGGAAGGATGGACGGCCATATCCGGCATAAGGTCATCGGTGATGATGAGTTCCGGTGGAGTGCTGCTGATCAGCTCAAGGGCGCTGTCACAGTCAGGGGCACATAAGACGTTGCAGCCACTGGTTGACAGGACGTGTCTTGCCGTCTCTGCCCAGCCCATGGCGCCCCCGATGATCAATATGTGTGCCTGTTCTGGTTTTTCCTTAGCCTGTTCGGACACTTAACCTCTTTCGGTAGAGTGAGGTGATTTGCTCTCTTAGGTTATTCTTCCGGATTGATGTCACGGTTTTTATTACGCCAGCCCAGCAGGTTGCGCTGACGTACGCGGCTTATGGCCAGAGCGTCTGCCGGTACTTCGGCGGTAACAGTGGTGCCGGCAGCTACCAGCGCATTAGCGCCTACCGTGACCGGGGCGACCAGCTGCACATCGCTGCCGATAAAAGCCCCGTCACCAATAACCGTGCGGAACTTGTTGACGCCGTCGTAGTTGCAGGTAATGGTGCCGCAACCGACATTGACCTCTTTGCCGATTTCGGCGTCTCCCAGATAGGTCAAATGGGATGCCTTGGAACCTGTGCCCATGACCGCTTTTTTTGTTTCGACAAAATTGCCGATCTTGACATGGTCGTGCAGCAGGGTGCCTGGCCGCAGGTGCGCCATGGGGCCGACCGCAATGTCGTTATGTAGTTCGGCATCCTCAAGCACAGAGCCGCTTTTGATGCGACAGCCGCTGCCGATGCGGCAGTTGCTTATGGATACGCCGGTTTCGATGGTGCAGTCGCTGGCGATGACGGTGTCGCCGCTGATGTAGCTGTTGGGGTAGATGGTTGTGTCGCTGGCGATATGCACGCCATGGTCGATATAGGTCAGCTCGGGGTCAATGATGCTGACGCCGGATACCATCAGTCCGTGATTGATGCGTCGGCGCAGGATGCGTGAAGCAACGGCCAGCTGTGCCCGGTCATTGACACCCATGATCTCGTCGGCATCTTCCGCCAGGACTGCCATGCAGGTCTCAGCCATACGGTTGGCGATCCTGATCAGGTCTGTCAGGTAGAATTCGCCTTGGGCATTGTTGCTATCCAGCTTGTCGATGTGGTCAAATAGAAAGCCGGCTTCCATACAGTAAATGCCGCTGTTGATCTCGCAGACCGCCTGCTGTTCGGTCGTGGCGTCCTTCTGTTCCACAATGGCGCTAACCTGTCCGGCCTCATTTCTGATGACTCGGCCATAGCCGAAGGGGTTGTCCAGCACGGCGGTCAGTACAGTCACAGTCGCTTTGTTGAACCGATGTTGTTCCACCAGGCGTGCCAATGTTTCGCCACGTAGCAGTGGGGTGTCACCGCATAGTATCAGCACCGTGCCGTTGAAACCGGCCAGGGCCTCTCTGGTGCAGGCAACGGCATGTCCGGTGCCCAGCTGTTCTGCCTGAAGGGCACAGCTGATGTCGCTGCCTGCCTTGAAACATGCCTTGACCGCTTCGGACTGGTGTCCAACCACCAGAACGATTTTCTCTGCACCGGCGCTGCGGGCCGCATCAACCGGCCAACAGATCATCGGTCTGCCGGCGGCAGGGTGAAGTACCTTGACCAGTTTTGATTTCATACGGGTCCCCTTGCCGGCGGCAAGGATTACGGCGGCGACATTGTTCATATGTGAAAAGCTTCCTTGTTGATTATTGTCTACATAATGCAGAGGGTAAACTTTATTCCATAAGCAGTCCGCCAGTCAAGTATATATCGCGGTTTGCGCCTCTCCGGGACTTTACATTAAGGCTTTACTTGCAGATGCTTTTGGATATATCCTGCCAAAACTTGTAAGTGTTGTATGCTACTTCATTAAATTGTGGACAGGCAGGGATGAGCGGGTTATGGCGATAGCGGAAGATCTGGTTCTACTGGAACAGCAGCTGCAAAATTTGATCAAGACCTATGAACAATACTTCATCGGACTGGAGAAGCGTGAACCTCTTCAACTGCTGAAGGATGTAGAGAAGATGATCAAGCGTTATGCCAATACCGTCATCAACAACACCATGTACAAGCACAAGTACAACATGCTTACGGCACGTTTCAATACCTACAGGGAACACTGGAACCGTACCCTGAAGCTGATGGAGGAAGGAAAATACGCCAGGGACCGCTTTATCAGCAATCTGCGCCAGCGTCAGCAACCGGCCTCTGCAGTAAAAAGCGGAAAGTCAGGACAGCCAGCTGCTGAGAACGAACTTGACCGTATTTTCAAAGAGTTTGTTGATGCCCGTAAAACCTGCAACCTGTCTGTGGAAAAGCTGACCAGGGAACAGGTACAGGCCTCCATAGACAAGGTCAAGCCGGCTCTGGTTTCAAAGTACGGCAGTGACAGCCTTTCCTTCCGCGTCGTGGTTGAGGGGGGCAAGCCCAAGATCAAGGCGTCCGTAAAAAAGTAGCGTCTGACCCGCCCGCTCAAATCATATGACAATAACCCGCCAACATCCAGTTACAACCAAGATCGCAGAAATGCTGGGACATTTACGCCAAGGTGCCGGAAGCATCGCCGTAACCGGCCTGAAAGGTTCCGCTGCTGCTTTTGTGCTTGCGGAGCTGATCAGCTCCAAGTCGCCTGATCTGCTGATAGTGACAGCAGACCAGGAGCGCGCCGATGAGTTGTGCAGCGAACTTGCTTTTTACGGCGGCAATGCGTTTGCGCCGCTGCTGTTTCCCGGCTGGGATATCGCCCCGTTCGCTGCAGCATCGCCGCACCCGGATGTGGTGTCCGCCCGATTGAATGTGCTTTTCCGCATGCAGAACAGATTGGCCCGGGTGGTGATCATGCCGGTGGCGGCTGCTATGCAGCGTGTTTTGCCGGCCAAGACGCTGGGTGAGGCCTCCTGCTATCTGGTAGCCGGTGAAGAGTTCGAGCGTGACGAACTGCTTTCACGGCTGGTCAAGATGGGCTATGCGGCTGTTCAACTGGTTGAGGACCGTGGCACCTTTGCCGTGCGCGGCGGCATTCTGGATATTTTTCCACCGGACCATCTCGCCCCGCTCCGCATAGAGTTTTTTGGCGACGAGATAGAAACCATCCGCACCTTTGATCCCTTAACCCAGCGTTCGCTGCAGCCGATGGAGGAGCTGGTGCTGCTCCCTTCCCGCGAACTGCTGCTGACCGACGAGGTGCTGGAGGATATCGCCCCCCGCCTCAAATCTCTTTGTGATGACCTGGATATTCCGGCCAACCGCCGCCGCGAGATGCTGGAAGAGATGCGCTCGGCCATATATTTTCAAGGGGTGGAGTTTTTGCAGCCGCTGCTGCATCCCGGGCTGGAGAGCATCTTTGGTTATGCCGGCTCTGCAGCGCTGGTGGTTGTGGACCCGGAAGCGGTAAGGGAGGCGGTCTCGTCATTTGCAGGGGATGTGGCTGCCGGCGCGGCCAGGGCGGCAGAAAACGGCCAGCCCCATTCTCCTGCTACCGAGTTGTATCTGGAGGCAGAGGAGTTTTTCAGGGTCGTCGAAAGCCGCTGCAGGATAGAAATGGGCGGCCTGGTGGTTGACGGCGCCCCGGAACAGCGGCTGCTGGCGATCCCCTGTGAGGACAACAGCGCGCTGCGCGTGACGGTTTCCCGTGAGACCACTCAGGCGCTGCTGCCTTTGTCTCAGGCCATCAATGGTTGGCTGGATCAGGGCTGGCGCGTGCTGCTGACCTGTCATCAACAGGCCCAGGCCGGGCGTTTGCGGGAATTGCTGGAACCTTATGGTATCAACTGTCTCTTAAGCGAACAGGGATTTAGCGCAACTGTGCAAAACCCTGCGGGCAGAACAGTGACACTGCTGATGGCAGAGATGTTCCGCGGTTTCCGCATGCCGGACGCCGGTCTGGCCGTGATCTGCGAGGAGGAACTGTTCGGCAGGCGTGTGCGCCGGCGCGGCGTCTCCGAGGTGCGCAAGAAGCAGATCCTTTCTTCTCTGGCAGAGTTGAAGCCGGGCGACTACATGGTGCATGTTGATCACGGCATCGGCCACTACCGCGGGCTGCAGCACATCAGTGTCGCTGGTGTGGGTGGCGATTTTCTGCTGCTGGAGTACAGCGGCGGCGACAAGCTTTACCTGCCGGTGGATCGTCTGGGGCTGGTGCAGAAGTATGCCGGCCCGGAAGGGGCGGAGCCGCGGCTGGACAAGCTGGGCGGTACCTCCTGGGAAAAGTCCAAGGGCAAGGCCAGGAAGGCTATCGAAGAGTTGGCCGGTGAACTGCTGGAGATCTATGCCAAACGCCAGATGTGCGAAGGGCATGCCTTTTCGCCGCCGGACGAGATGTACAGGGAGTTCGAGGCCTCTTTTGCCTGGGAGGAAACGCCGGACCAGCTTTCCGCCATCAACGACGTGCTGGCAGACATGCAGCATTCCCGCCCCATGGACCGTCTGGTTTGCGGCGATGTGGGTTACGGCAAGACGGAAGTGGCCCTGAGAGCGGCATTCAAGGCGGCGCTGGACGGCAAACAGGTGGGGGTGCTGGTGCCGACCACCATCCTGGCCCAGCAGCATTACGAAACCTTTCACGAGCGTCTCAAGGATTACCCGGTGCGGGTGGAGGTGCTGTCCCGCTTTCGCACGCCCAAAGAGCAGAAGGCCATCCTGGAGGGCCTGAAAAAGGGGGATGTGGATATTGTCATCGGCACCCACCGTCTGCTGCAGAAGGATGTGGCCTTCAAGGACCTGGGGCTGCTGGTCGTTGATGAAGAACAGCGCTTCGGGGTCAAGGACAAGGAACGTCTCAAGGCGTTCAGGGCGGTGGTGGATGTGATGACCCTGACCGCTACCCCTATACCACGCACCCTCTACATGTCCATGATGGGCATCCGTGACCTCTCTATCATCGACACCCCGCCGGTGGATCGTCTGGCGATTAAAACCTTTGTGGCGCGCTTCTCGGAAGAGCTGATCCGCGAAGCGGTCATGCGCGAGTTGCGCCGCGGCGGGCAGGTGTTCTTTGTGCACAACCGGGTGGCCAGCATCGCCAAGCGGGCGGAGCAGATCGCCGCCATTGTCCCGGAGGCGAAGATTGCCGTAGGTCACGGTCAGATGGACGAGCACGAGCTGGAAAAGGTTATGCTGGGCTTCATGCATGGCGAGACTAACCTGCTGATCTGTACCACCATTATCGAGTCCGGCCTGGATATCCCCCGTGCCAACACCCTGATTGTGGACAGGGCCGACACATTCGGGCTTTCGCAACTTTACCAGCTGCGCGGCAGGGTGGGGCGCTCCAGCCAGCGCGGCTATGCCTATCTGCTGATCCCTGGTGAAAGCATCATTTCCAGCGATGCCAGGGAGCGCCTGCGCATACTGCAGGATATCACTGAACTGGGAGCCGGTTTCCGTATCGCCACCCACGACATGGAGATTCGCGGCGCTGGCGATATGCTGGGGAGCCGCCAGTCCGGCACCGTGACTGAGATCGGTTTCGAACTGTACAACCAGATGCTGGAAGAGACCATCTGCCGCATGCGCGGGGAGGAAATGCTGGAGCGTGTAGAACCGGAGATCAACCTCAAGGTGCCGGCGTTTATCCCGGAGGAATATGTGCGCGATACCGGCCAGCGGCTGGTGATCTATAAAAAGCTGTCCCAGGCTGACAGTGAAGATGACATTCTGGATGTGCAGAACGAGGTCAGCGACCGTTTCGGCAAATACCCGCTGGCAACCTCCTATCTGTTCGAGATCATGAAGCTGCGTATCATGCTCAAACAACTGCTGGTATTACAGATCGACTATGACGGGAAACATATCGTCATGGCATTCCACCCGCGCACGCCGGCCTCGGCGGACACGATCATCTCCATGATGCGCTCCGAACCGAAGAGGTTCCAGTTCAGCCCGGATTACAAGCTGACCTGTGTGGTTGGCGGCTCCGCCTTTGAGGATATTATTGAAACCTCTAGAACAGTGCTTAATAGGTTGTTACCGGCAGGATAAATGTCTGGCGTATAAACGCTGTTGAATTGATGAGGCCCGGCTGTTGATACAACCGGGCCTTTTGCGTGTGGGAGAAGTTTACAGGGGATCAATGGTGTAGCTTGGAATTGACTTGATTTTGAATACCTTGTTTAAATGCTGCCCCTTGTATTCAACATCGACGGTATAATTGCCGCCAGTGGCCTGATAGCCGCTGTCTTTCAGCATGAATGTGGGTGCTGTGCTGTTGAGGGGCTGGTTTGTCAGGTTGGCAACTACCCGGCTGCCCTGCATGACAAAAATATTCAGGCCATTAATCGGTAATTGATTGCTGTTCATCAGTACCAGTCTGAAATCAATGGCTTGATTTGGTTGGAAAATCAAAGGGTTTGCTTCCATGTTATATATCTTGATGTTGTTCATGATCTGATTGAGCGTAAATACTTGGACTGCCCTGTTCATTGTGGCAGTTTTTCCGGCTGTGTTGCTTGCAGTCAGCGTAAAAGTAAGATTGCCAGGCCAGTTGGCTGGTATGCTTTGGCTTTGGGCCTGTGGTTGTCCCGGTTTCTGTATGACCACATTGGTGTTGTTGAGAGTGACTTTTACCTGGGTGATCTGGCTGCCGCCCGGTCCGGGTGTAACATTCCAACTGAAGTTGAGCGGATCCCCCTGGACGGCCTTGGGTTGCACATTGAAATACTGAATCACCGGAAAGTCAACTGCCTGCAGTGACTGCGGTGAAACATTGCCGGATACCTTTGGTTTAACAACTGCGGCAGGCGGTGCGGCAAATACGTTGAAGCTGAGCAAGGATAGCAGCAATACGGAACACAGGCCAACCATTCTGAATATACGCTTTTTCATTGTTCTCCTCCTCAATTAGAAATCTTTTTTAAGTATGCCCTTTTTTTGCATATGCACAACAAGTTTGTTTACATGTTTGCCTGCATATTTTGTCTTCAATTTCAGGTTGATGGTGGAGCATGAAACATGATTGTCAAATTTGTGGATTATGGTAATGTTCATACCAATTTAATTTTAAATTGTGAATAAGGAGATCGAAATGAGTCGAAAATTTGTTTGTCTGCTTGCCGTGTTGCTTGCTGCTGGTATCTCGGTGCCGGTATTTGCTGGCCCGGTAGACAAGTTTGTTAATTCTGTTGACAACGCTATTGATGATGTGGATGACGCGCCAAGAAGGGCAAAAAGAAGGGTTGCAAGGGAAGACAGGAGGGTACAGCCACCCAGCGCCGATATGGATGCCCATTTTATCAAAGCTGATGAATACTTTACTACCCTGCGACCGGCCAGGCAGACTACCATGGATGTACAGATATCCACCATGCTGACCCCGCCATCCGAGGCGACCAAGGGGCAGGCGCAGTTCATGGACAGTTACAAAGGCACAGAATTCTGGACGGCTTCTTTCTGGAAGACACGTATTGCTGCTCCGGAAGACCTGAAAGTAGGCAAAACAGTTATTTACTGGGGACGTTACCAGAAAAGCGGAGTCTATTATGCGCCCCGGAACCAGAAGGAAGCTCGTAATGTCTCCTGGAGGATGTCCAAGATTACCGATACTAGTGACCTGTTCAAAAACGAAGTTACGGTTGTCGGTAACAAACGCATAGCAGTTGATTCTATAAGGGTTATGGAATAACAACTCTATTTTACAGACAGTGTACGATGTTCTGGCGGTGGCGATAATGCTGCCGCTTTTTTTTGCTTGAAGCGCTTTTCTGTTTTCAGTTTTATCCCGGATGTTGGTTTGTTCGATTACATGTACTTGACAGACAGAAATGTTTTGAATTATACCTACCGGTAGGTATAGGGGCGTGTATGTCAGATCATTCGAAAACTGAACATCAGGATGCGCGGGAACGTTTGCTGGAGGCTGCCTTGGAGCAGTTCACCCGTTGCGGTTATGCGGCGACTTCGGTCAGGGAGCTGTGCCAGGCGGCGGGTGTGACCAAGCCGGTGCTTTACTACTATTTCAAAAGCAAGGAAGGGCTGTATCTGCAGCTGATGGATGAGAGTTATGCCTTGCTGGAGTCGGTGCTGGCACAGTTGACCCGCTTTGAAGGGCATACGGCGGACCGGTTGATCCACTTCTGCTGCGGGATATATGATACGGCGGTAGTGATGAAAGATAAGGTCCGGCTGATGTTTTCCATCTATTTCGGGCCACCCCAGGGGGCGCCCCATTACAACCTGGAACGTTTTTACGACAGGATTCTCGAGGTGCTGGACGTGATCATAGGTGAGGGAATCGAGCGTGGCGAGGTTAGGCAGGGCAACTGTAGTGATATGCAATGGATGATCCTTTCCTGTCTGAATGCGTCTGTCGAGGAGATGCTGTGCGAGGCGGAGCCGCGCATTGATCGTACATTCATTCAGCGCATGGTCATGATGTTGTTTAGTGGTATTGGCGTGAAATCAACGGAGCGGAGCAGATAATGGGCTGGCTAAAAGGATGGCTGATATTGGTAGTTTTAGTGATGCTGAGCGCCTGCGGCGGCGAAAAAAACGCTGCCAAACCACCTGTGGCAGTGGATACCGCAACGGCGGTGCTGGCTGATGTTACCGAAAGCATTGATGTGACCGGCAGCCTGGAGCCCAAGTTCTCTGTGGATGTGAAGACGCAGATAGTCGGCCAGGTCAGGCAGGTCTATGTGCATGAATGGGTGCGGGTCAGAAAAGGGCAACCGCTGGCGCGCATCGATGTGGCCGAGGCCGAGGCCATGGTCAAGCGTGCCCAGGCTGGTATCGAATCGGCCAAGGCTGGTGTGGCTCAGACACGTGTGATGTTCAATCGGGCCGAGCGGGAACTGGCCCGCATGCTCAAGCTGAAAGAGGCTGGTCTGGCTACTCAGCAGTCTCTGGACGACGCCAGGACCGAGGTGGAGGCCGCACGGGCAAAAGTCGCCTCTGCCCAGGCCCAGCTGGGGGTGGCCCAGGAGGAGTTGAAGCAGTCGCGGGTGCGCCTTGCCAAGGGGATGGTCTATGCCCCTATTGATGGTGTGGTCGCATTGCGTGATGTTAATGCCGGAGACTTGGCCGGAGACGCTTCATCGGCCAAGCCGATTTTTCGCATTGTGGATAATCGGCTGCTCAACCTGACGTTCACAGTGTCATCGGCTGATTCCGCCCGGGTGGTCAAGGGTCAGGCGCTGGAGTTTACGGTAGACTCCCTGCCCGGCAAGACCTTCAGCGGAAAGGTGATGCATGTCAATCCGGAGCTTTCAGCGGCCGACCGTTCGCTGAAGGTGATTGCCGAGGTGCCCAATGTGCCGGAACTGCTCAAGGGTGGTCTGTTTGCCAAAGGTCGCATTGTAATCGGCAAAAGGCAGGATGTGCTGCAGGTGCCGCGTAATGCCGTCAATGCGCTTGATCTGGTGGCAAAAAAGGGAGTCATGTTTGTCGTGGACAAGGGGATAGCAAATAAACGCGATGTCACCGTTGGCAGCCAGAGCGGCGAGATGGTCGAAGTCATCAGCGGGCTCAAGCCGGGTGAAAAATTTGTGGTCAGGGGCGGCTTCAATCTAAAGGACGGCGATCAGGTGGCTGTCTCGCAGGCGGCTGCAAAATGATCCTCTCCGACCTGTCCATCAAGCGTCCCATATTTGCCACGGTGCTGATGCTCTCCATGGTGGTGCTGGGGATCTTTTCGTACCGCCATCTGGCGGTGGAGATGTTCCCTAATGTGGAGTACCCGGTAATATCGGTAGTGACCAAGTTTCCAGGGGCTTCGCCGGAAACGGTGGAGCGTGAACTGTCCAAGCGCATCGAAGAGGCGGTCAACCAGGTTGCCGGTGTAAAGCATGTCTATTCCACTTCCCGCGAAGGTGTTTCTACAGTGGTGGTGGAGTTCCGTCTGGAGGAGAAGGTCAACGACTGTGCCCAGGAGGTGCGGGCCAAGGTGGCCTCCATTCGTGGCAACCTGCCCAAGGGGATAGAAGAACCGATTATTCAGAAACTGGATTTCAATGCCGCCCCGGTTGCTTCACTGGCTGTCAGGTCTGACAGCATGTCACAGCGTGAGCTGACAACCCTGGTGGAGAAACGTGTCAAGAAGCGCTTTGAGAGCGTGGCCGGGGTGGGTAAGGTTGACATGGTTGGCGGTCGCAAGCGGGAAGTAAACGTGGAGATTGACCCCGTGCGCCTGGACGCGCTGGTGCTGGGTGTCAATGATGTGGTCAACGGCATCCGCTCTGAAAACACCAATTCGCCTCTGGGACGCATGACCCGTGGCACATCCGAATATCCCATGCGTGTAGACGGTAAACCGCAAAAGGCTGATGAATACCGCGATATGGTGATTACGGGGCGCAACAAAAGGCCGATCAAACTGGGTGAGGTGGCTGTTGTAACAGACGGCAGCGAGGAAAAGCGCAAACTTGCCCTGGTCAACGGCCGACCGGCCATTGGTCTGGACATCTACAAACAGTCCGGCGGCAACCAGGTGGAACTGGTGGACAATGTCAAGAAGGTCATGGCCAGGGTGCAGCAGGAGTTGCCCCCCGGTGTCGAGCTGACCATGGTGCGAGACGGTTCGATCATGACCCGCGAATCGCTGGCCGATGTTAAAGAGACCTTGATTATCGGCGGCATCCTGACCGTACTGATCGTCTTCTGCTTTATCAACTCGTGGCGTTCTACGGTTATTACCGGCGTGACCCTGCCCATATCGGTCATTGCCACCTTTATCATCATGAACGCCCTCTCCATGACCCTCAATGTCATGACGCTAATGGCGCTTTCGCTGGCGATCGGCCTGCTGATTGATGACGCCATTGTGGTGCGCGAGAATATCGTCCGCCACATGGAGGCAGGCAAGGATCACATGGAGGCCTCACGCTTTGGTACAGCCGAGATCGGCCTGGCGGTATTCGCCACTACCATGTCGATCGTTGCCGTGTTCATCCCGGTTGCCTTCATGAAGGGTATCGTGGGGCGCTTTTTTTACCAGTTCGGCATCAGTGTCGCCTTTGCTGTAATGGTATCGCTGCTGGTCTCGTTTACACTGGACCCGATGCTCTCCTCCCGCTGGCATGACCCGTCCATTCATCTGCAGGGCCGACGCCAGGGGATTGCCGCTTATCTGGAACGCTTCAACGGATGGTTTGATATGAACGCCGACAGGTACCGGTTGATGATCGCCTGGGCCCTGGATCATCGCCGCGCGGTCAGCTGGATGGCCGCTGCTTCCTTTGTGGTGGGGATTGTGCTGTTCGGTACCCTGGAGTCGTCATTCATGGCCCAGTATGACAAGGGGGAGTTTCAGGTCGCTTTCAAGACGGCGCCCGATGCCTCCATGGCCGAAGGTGAGGAGAGGCTGAACGCCATCCTGGCGGCGGTCAAGGAGTTTAAGGAAATCGAGCATACCTATGCCACCATCGGCGCGGGAGACAACGGCACTGTGCGGGACGGACTGCTGTATATCAAGCTCAAGGAGCGCAGCAACCGCAAGCGCAACCAGTTTCAGCTGCAGACGGATGTGCGCGAGCGGCTGCAGAAGATTCCCGGCATCACCTTCTCCATCGAAGAGGTGGGGCAGATCGGAGGCCCGCAGAAACCGCTCAACGTCAATCTCAAGGGTGACGATCTGAATGTACTCAAACAGCTAGGTGGCCGGCTGAAGGAAGAGCTGTACAAGGTGCCGGGCATCGTTGATCTGGCCATGACCCTGGAAAACGACATACCTGAGTACCGCCTGCGTGTGGATCGCGAAAAGGCGCTTTCAGCCGGTGTAACCACCAATGACATTGTCAATACCCTCGGGCGTCTGGTTGGTGGGGAGGCCATTTCAACCTATGAGGATGAGGATGGCGATGCTGTTGATGTGCGTGTGCGTCTGCCCGATTATTTAAGACAGAATCCGTCTCAAGTTGCTGGTCTGAAAATTTCTGTTACGGATGCATCCGGCAATACCAGGCTGATCCCGCTGTCCAGCGTGACCAGCACCATTTCGGCTGCCTCCCCGACCGAGATCAACCGCCGTGACCTGGCGCGCCAGATCACCGTCAGCGCCAACCTGGATGATCTGCCTATCGGTACGGCGGTCAAGCATGTGCAGAAAGCGGCTGAAAAAATCAACATGCCGCCCGGCTATCGAATAGACCTTTCCGGTGAAGCCGAGGACATGGCGGAATCATTCGGCTATATGGCCGAATCGCTGCTGTTGGCGGTGGTGTTTGTCTATCTGATTCTGGCAGCTCAGTTTGAATCATTTTTCGAGCCGCTGGCGATCATGTTCTCCCTGCCGCTTTCCATCGTTGGCATGACCGGTATGCTGGCGCTCACCGGCGATACGGTCAACATTATGTCGCTGATCGGACTGATCATGCTGATGGGATTGGTGACCAAGAACGCCATTTTGCTGGTAGACTATGCCAAGGTGCTGCAAAAGGAACACGGCATGGAACGGAGAGAGGCGGTCATCGAGGCCGGGCGTACCAGGCTTAGGCCAATCGTGATGACTACGCTGGCGATGATCTTCGGCATGCTGCCGCTGTTTCTGGCCATCGGCTCCGGCGCCGAGATGCGCGCACCTATGGCCAGGGCGGTAGTTGGCGGACTATTGACCTCCACATTGCTGACCCTGCTGGTAGTGCCGGTAATGTATACGATCATGGATGATTTTGGCGGCTGGATAAAACGGAAATGGAAAGGCGGAAAACATGAACATGCGTAAGATTGCAATCGCGTTGATGATGTTGGCGGCATCACTGTTGAGTGGCTGTTTTCAGGTGGAGCGCGTGCTTACCGTCAAGCCTGACGGTAGCGGCGTGCTGGAGGAGACCTTCATGATGAGCAAAAAGACGCTGGCCATGATGAACGAGGCCTTCGGCGACAAGAAGAACGGCAAGGAGCAGGATACGGGCTTGTTCAAGGAGGAGCAGCTCAAGTCTGCCGCCGCCAGAATGGGTGAAGGTGTCAGCTACATGCGCGGCGAAAAGTATGCTACCGATGATTTTGAGGGTTACAAGGCCTATTACAGTGTCAAGGATGTCAACCAACTGATGATTGACAGCGGCCCCCCCAAGACAGACGGCAAATCGGAGGCGGTCGACCCGTCCAAGGCATCCCGTTTTGTCTTCATCCCCGGTGATACCGCTACCTTGATGATAAAATCACCCAAACCGAAAGTGCCAACCAAGGCTGAAGAAAAAGCAGAGGCGGCTAAACCGGCCACAAAGGCACCGGAAACAAAACCGGCTGTCGAACCCAAAAAACAACCCTCTCAGCAGGATATGGAAATGATGAAACAGATGTTTGACGGCATGCGCGTGGCCTTTTCGGTCAAGGTGGAAGGCCAGATCGTCGAGACCAATGCCACCCATCGGCTGGACGACACGGTTGTGCTGGCCGACATTGATTTCGGCAAGCTGCTGAACATGGCGCCTGAGGAACTGGCCAAACTTAACAGCATCAAGGAAGGTGATATGACGGCTGCCATGGCTGCCTTGAAGCATCTGCCGGGTGTCAAGGTGGATATGCATGAAGAAATTTGCATCAAATTCAAGTAATCGAGAAGATCAAAGATGATATCAGGATTCAGCTGCTGTTTTGAAAATAGGTTATTGGTTGGTGCGCTGCTGGTTGTAATGTGCGCGTTTGCTACAAATGCTCGTGCGGCGGAGATAAAGACGCTGACGCTTGACCAGGCGCTGTCCATTGCCATGGAAAAGAACCGCAATATTGCCAAGGCCCGTGAATATGGCAAGTATGTCCAGGGCAAGTATGTGGAGGAGCGCGCCGCTGCATTGCCGCAGCTTTCCATCAGTGGTGGCGGCTATTACGGTCAGGACACCAGTCAGAAAGCGCTTTACGGCATCAATCTGCGCCAGTTCAGCCGGGTGGTGGATCTGAACTTCTCCCAGCCGCTGTTCACCTGGGGCAAGATCGGCGCCGCCATCCGGGCGGCCGAAGTGGGCATGAAGACAGCCGAAGAACAGTTGCGCATATATCGTCAGGCGGCCTGGCGCGATGTATCCATCGCCTTTTATGATGTGTTGCTTTCCAAGGAGCTGCACCAGTTGTCCATTGAAAACCTCGCGCAGAAAAAGCGGCTGCAGGAAGAAGCCCGGCGCAGGTTTACCGCCGGCACTGCCACCGATTACGATGTGCTGGCCGCTGAAGTGGCGGTGGAAAATGCCGTGCCGGAGACGATCCGGACCGATAACACCATCCGCACGGTGCGTGAAAAGCTGCGCTTCCTGCTGGCCCTGGAAGCGCAGGAGGTGGATGCGGCCGGTGCCCTGTCGACGGAAATAAAAGCGGTTAAGGCCTATAATGAGGCCTTTGCGGAGGCGGCCGACAAACGGCCGGAACTGTCGGATATCAAGCTGCGGGTCGGCATTTACAAGGAACTGGTCAAGATCGCCGAAAGCAATAACAAGCCGCGCATCGACCTGAAGGGTGGGGCCGGCTGGCACTGGCTGGATGTGACAGCGCCGGGTGTTGACAGGGCTGCCAGCGGCGAGGCCTGGAACATCGGTGTATACCTGACCTTTCCCTTCTTTGATGGCTTGAGGACCAGCGGTCTGGTGGCCCAGGCCAAAAGCGACCTGAAAACCAAGGAGATCGAAGAGATGAGCCTGCTGGACTCTGTCGCCCTGGAGGTGCGCAACGCCTGCAATGCGGTCAGGGAATCTGGCGAGATCGTCAATGCCCTGGGGGGAACGGTCAAACAGGCGGAAAAGCTGCTGCAGATGGCTGAAAAGGGTTATGAGTACGGGGTCAAGATCCGCCTGGAGGTGGACGATGCCCAGCTGAACCTGCTGCATGCCAAGAGCAGCCTGGCCCGGGCCCAGCGTGATTACCGCGTGGCGGTGGTTAATTATCTGTGGGCCACCGGCATAGCCGGAGAGTAAATTGCTGAATGAAAGGGATTACGCGTTGAATACAATCATTTTCTACTACACCGGCACTGGCAATTCTCTATGGGCCGCCCGCACTCTGGCCGATCAACTGCAGGCCCCACAGCCGGTCCTGCTCCATACGGTTAAGGATATGTCGGCGTACCGTGATGCCAAGGCAGTTGGCATTGTCTTCCCGGTGCATATCTGGGGGGTGCCTGCTGCTGTCATCAGGTTTGTCGAGATGCTGAAAGAACTGCATCCGGAGTATGTCTTTGCGGTGGCGGTTAATGCCGGCCAGGTGGCCGGGACGCTGGTTCAGCTGGAAGAACTGTTGGCCGCTCAGGGCATTAAACTCTCTTGCGGTTTCAGTCTGGTGATGCCGTCCAACTATATCCCCTGGGGCGGTCCCGGACCCAGAGAGGAGCAGGACAAAAGATTCAGGGCGGCAGAGGATAAGATCTGCCTGATTGCCAACCGGGTGCTGGCTGGGCTGAAAATGCCGCTTGAAAAAGGTCCGCTCTGGCAGCGGCTGCTGCTCAGCAAGGTCTTGTACAAGATCAGTATCCACAAAGTGCCAGTCATGGACAAGAGTTTCTGGGTGGATGACAAGTGTAACCAATGCGGTATCTGCCGCCGGGTTTGTCCGGCAGACAATATTACGATACTTGATGGGCGGCCCTCATGGAAGCATAGCTGTGAACAGTGTCTGGCCTGTCTGCAGTGGTGTCCGCAGCAGGCCATACAGTATGGCAAGGAAACCCCCAACTACGAACGCTATCACCATCCGCAGGTGGAACTGAGGGATATGTTGACAGGACAGGATTGAGCTGTCTGAGTTGAATAAGATTTTTGGTATGGTTTTTAAGTGGTTGAGCAGGCTGGTAATAATCAGCCTGTTTTTTATTGTCTGCATCGTGGTTCACCTGGTTGCAATACTCGCTCAAACAGCCTAATATCTCTGCTCATTCTGTCAAAGCAAAGGGCGGCAGAATGGTTGTTTGGGTAAAGGGCGTCATGATGGCTGAAAAACAGATTTGTATTTCACGTGCAAACATAACGGATGTAGCAGAAATCCTTGAACTGCAGCGGCTGGCCTATCAGAGTGAGGCGGTCCTGTACAACGACTGGTCTATCCCGCCTCTGAAACAGACGCTTGAAAACATGCAGCATGATTTGCAGACCATGACGGTACTCAAGGCCTGTGAGGACGGCAGAATTGTCGGCTCGGTGCGTGGCGCGCTTGCTGATGGCTGTTGTCAGGTGGGGCGGCTGATCGTGCATCCCGATTTCCAGCGCAGGGGCATCGGTTCCGCCCTGCTCAGGGCGCTGGAGGCCGAACTGCCGCAGGCAACGTGCTTCGAACTGTTCACCGGCAGTCGTAGCGAGGCCAACATCCGCCTGTATCAACGGCAGGGCTATCGCATATTTGCGCAAAAGCGGCTTTCCGATGCGGTGGAACTGGTTTATCTGGAAAAGACAAGCGAGAGATGAAAGGGAACGTGCAATGGATATATGCAATTGCAGCATAGATGGACGTTATATGATGGAACCGCTGGAACAGCGTCACTACCTGTGTGATGGCGAGATCAGGGAGTGGGGTGGCCCCCAGCAGGATGTGTTTTCGCCTGTCCGGGAAAATGGCGTGCCCAAGAGGTTGGGCAGTTATCCGCTGCTGACGGAACAGGTGGCGCTGGAGGTGCTGGAGGCGGCCTGCCGGGCCTATGACTATGGTCGGGGAGACTGGCCGACCATGCCGGTGGAGGGGCGGATTGCCTGTGTCGAAGCCTTTACCGTGCGGATGCATGAACAGCGCGACCAGATGGTGCGGCTTTTGATGTGGGAGATCGGCAAGTCGCTGCCTGATGCGGAAAAGGAATTTGATCGCACGGTGGATTACATCCGCGACACGGTCACGGCGTTGAAGGAGTTGGATCGCAATTCATCGCGCTTTGCCATCGAGCAGGGGATAACGGCGCAGATCCGCCGCGCTCCCATGGGAGTAGTGCTTTGCATGGGGCCTTTTAATTACCCGCTCAACGAAACCTTTGCTACGCTGATACCGGCGCTGATCATGGGCAATACGGTGGTCTTCAAACAGCCCAAGCATGGTATCCTGCTGTATCAGCCGCTGCTGCAGGCCTTTTGCGAGTCATTTCCCAAAGGGGTGATCAATACCATTTACGGCAAGGGGCGCGAGGTGGTGGCGCCGGTCATGCAGAGCGGACGCATCGACGTGCTAGCTTTTATCGGCGGCAGCCAGGCCGCTGATACGCTCAAACGTCAGCACCCCAGGCCGCACCGTCTGCGCTGCGTGCTGGGGCTGGAGGCCAAGAACGCCGCTATCGTGCTCAAGGATGCCGATATTGATCTGGCCGTCAGGGAGTGTCTCTCCGGCAGCCTCAGTTTCAACGGTCAACGTTGCACCGCCCTGAAGATGCTCTATATTCACACAGATATCCGTGACCGGTTTCTGGAAAAATTCTGTGCCGCCGTGGACGGTTTGAAGTGCGGACTGCCGTGGGAGCCGGGGGTGCAGATTACACCGCTGCCGGAGCCGGAAAAGACCGCATATCTGACCGGCCTGATCGAGGATGCTGTTAACAAGGGTGCGCAGGTGATCAACAGCGGCGGCCAGGTCGTTGGCGGACTGATGAGGCCGGCGGTGCTGTATCCGGTTGGCCCCGGCATGCGTCTTTATGTAGAGGAACAGTTCGGGCCGGTGGTGCCGGTGGCCTCTTTTCATGATGTGGAAGAGCCGCTGGATTACGTGATCCATTCCGACTATGGCCAGCAGGTCAGTGTGTTTGGTAGCGATCCGGACGTGATCGCCAGCCTGATCGATCCGCTGGTCAACCAGGTCTGTCGCGTCAACATCAACAGCCAGTGCCAGCGCGGACCGGATGTATTTCCTTTTACCGGCCGCAAAAACTCGGCCGAGGGGACACTCTCGGTTTCTGATGCACTGAGGGTTTTCAGTATCAGGACGCTGGTGGCGGCCAAGGATACGGAAGGGAACCGTCAGCTGATCAGGACTATCGTCAATGAGCGCAAGTCCCGTTTTCTTTCCACGGATTTTATTCTCTAGTTGTCGTTATCTGGCTTGTTTATGCTTGTCAGGTAGTTGCAAGGGGCCGCAGGTCATAATCATCTTGGCAGGGGCAGGCATTCAGCTCTCCCAACACATCGACGCACAGCACATGACTATGGCCTGATTTGTCATGAAAGGTGCAGGAGATGGTTCTTGTCAGGTTGCCGGTGGCCAGCGAGGTATAGCTGTCGGTGGCGTAATGTTGCAGCCCCGAGAAGATCAACAGATAAAAGTATTCCTTCAATGACAGGTCATCGCCCCGGCGGGCAGTCTGAAACAGTTTGCCTCTTCGCTCAAGGCTGTTGTGTTGCAGGATGGTATCTGTTTCCATGATGCCTTGATCGTTCAGTACGTATACCGCCTCGATAAACGGTAGCTGCTTGATGCAGTTTTCCAGGATGGCGGCGAATGTCTCCGGTTGCGCTTCGGCAAGCCGGCAGGTCAATTTTTCAATGGTACTGTTGTATAGCTGGTACATCTCTCTGATGCAGTTGATCTTGCGGACCTTGTAATTGCGCAGCTTTTCAGCAATTTCTTTGGGTTTGCCGTGCAGTTGTCCGGCGATTTGTTCCCAGTTGGGGGCTGGTCGGGCGAAGAAGTAACCCTGCAGCATGTCCGCATCGCAGTTCAGTACGCATAATGCCTCTTCTTCCGTTTCCACCCCTTCTGCCAGTACCAGGGTACCGATTTTTCGGGAAAGCTGCACCAGGGCCCTGAAGGTTTCCTGCTTGTAGAAATCGTTGTGTATATCACTGATGATGGAACGGTCGATCTTGATGATATCGGGACGGATAATGGCAAAACGGTCGAAGTTGGAGTGCCCGGACCCCACATCATCAAGCGCGATCATGAACCCTTGTCTGCGGTAAAACTCAGTGAATTCCTTTAATGCGTCCAGGTCGTGTACGCAGCTTTCCACTATTTCGATGACAATATTTTCCGGTTCTATGCCTTCTGTTTGGGCCTGACTGAGCAATACGCCAGATCTGGCGACACCTTTGTCCAGAATGGTGGTGTCGATATTCAAAAACAACAGTGGATCCTGCTTTGGACGCAGGGCATTGCGGATGCCGTGAAAAGCGCTGAGTGCCTTGCTGCGGCAGAGACGATCCGTTTCGATGGTGCGGTTGAATTGTATGGCAGCAGCAAAAAAGTCTGCTGGCGGGATGTGGCGGCCGTCTGACAACTGTACGCGAGACAGCGCTTCCACACCGACGATGCAGTGTTGTTTCAGGGAAAGTATCGGCTGAAAATGTGTGCAGATTTGGCCATTAATAAGGGTAGAAAGAAAAGCGGATGCGTCAATCTGACCATGTCTGCACAATGGGGTGGCATTGTCTGCCTGTTTGTTAATCATCGTTGATCCCGGTTGTTTTGGGCTTTCTCTGTTGAGCCTGTATTTATATGGATGTTATTTGTCACTGACCTGCGTTGCTTTTTCATTAAAGCAATATGGGTGCCAAATGGCCCGGTTGTTCAGCCAATCTTTTTTTCGACTGAAGTTTCAAAATGTGATATTTTATGCGCTTATCAAAAGAGGGGTTGGTGACATGCCAGTTGATATGCATGCGGTGACGGTGCGCCGCATCGGTGAATTTGAATACGGACGGCGCCAAGTGGCCAAGCCGGGGGCGGGAGAGGTGTTGATCGAGGTTACGGTGACCGGTCTGTGCCGCACCGACCTGAAGATCATCCGCGTAGGCCATCGCGATCTGGTGCTGCCCTGCATCCCCGGGGAAGAAGTGGTTGGCACGATTGTCGAAACCGGTTCCGGGGTGGCAGGATTTACTGCCGGTCAACGGGTATACGTCTACCCCGGCCAGTGGTGCGGCCAGTGCCAGTTCTGTCTGGCCGGCGCGGAAAACCTCTGCCGCTCCATGAGTATCATGGGGTTTCACCGGGATGGCGGCTTTGCCGAATATGTTGTGGTGCCGGCCCAGAGCCTGATTGCTGTGCCGGAAGGGCTGTCTGACGAAGAGGCCGTGTTTGCCGAACCACTTTCCTGCTGTTTGAACGGCCTTGAACTGGCGCGTTTGAAAGAGGGAGAGCGCATCGGCATCTGGGGAGGTGGACCGGCTGGGACGCTGCTGGCCCGAGCATCCGCCGCCAGGGGGGCTTTGCCGACCATTATAGAAAATGATCCCATGCGGGCGGCCATGGCCGGCCCGTTTGCCGGCAGTGCTGACCACAGCTTTGATGTGTGTGTGGTGGCGGTGGGCAGCAACGATGCCTACAGCCAGGCACTGGCATGTCTGGGGCCGCGCGGACGCATGGTGGTCTTTTCCGGTCTGGGCAAGGATACCAGCGTGATGCCGGTGGACTATAACCAGCTGCATTATCTGGAACAGACCATCGTGGGTGCTTACGGATGCTGCTATCGCCACGGCGTGCAGGCTTTGGAACTGCTGGCTGGCGGGCAGGTGCGGGTTGACGACATGATCTCACACCGCATGCCGCTCAGTCGGCTGAATGAGGCGCTTGATCTGGTGGAAAGACGCCAGTGCATGAAGATACATCTTTATCCCAAGGAGTAGTTTGTGGAAGCAATGTCAGTGGAAGAATTTGGCGCTGGGGTACAGCGCCTGATCATGAAGCAGGATTTGAGCCGGGAGGAGACCTACCGCATGTTTGCGGAGGTTCTGCAGAATCGCCAGCCGGACCTGCAGCAGGGGGCGTTTCTGGCCGCATTGGTGGCCAAGGGGGAAACCGACGAGGAGATTGCCGGTGCATGGGAGGCCATTGACAGGCTGGATACGGTGCATATCGATGACCTGCCGGAGGATCTGTTTGAAAACTCCGGTACTGGCATGGATGCCATCAAAACTTTTAACGTCAGCAGCGCGGCGGCGGTGATTGCAGCCTCCTGCGGCGTAACCATGGCCCGCCACGGCGCCAGGGCGATCACCTCCAAATGTGGTACGGTGGATGTGCTGGAGGCTACCGGCATTGATGTGGAGTGCCCCGCTGAGACTGTGGCGCAGAGCATCCGCCAGGCTGGTATCGGCATCTTCAACGGCATGAGCGCCCATGTGCATCCCGGCGCCCTGGGGCGTATCCTCAGCCAGATCCGTTTTGGCTCCACCCTGAATATTGCCGCTTCGCTGGCCAATCCCGCTCGTCCCAGCCTGGGGCTGCGCGGTGTCTATAACGAAGAGATGGTTGACCGTGCGGCGCGGGTGATGAAGCAGATCGGCTACAAGCGCGGTATGGTGGTGTTTGGCCGGGATGCGGAGAGTGGCCAGGGGATGGATGAACTGTCAGTCTGCGGGCCAACTTGTGTGCACCGCTTTGACGAATCCGGAATGGAGCGTTTTACGGTCAACCCGGAGGATTTCGGCATCAAACGTCATCCGGTACAGGCGGTCAAGTCATTGGGCTGCCGTAACAGCGAATCCGTACGCTTTCTGCAGGTGCTCAGCGCCAATGGCAGGCACCCGGCCTGCGAGGATTTTGCCAGCCTCAATGCGGCGGCAATTCTCAGTACAGCCGGGGTTTGTGCCGATATCAACCAGGGGATCGCTAAAGCCAGGGAGGCCATGGCCAGCGGGGCTGCCATGCAGAAGCTGAGGGAGTGGGCCTCGCATCAGGATGCGGCGGATGGTGCAGGACTTGGGCGGTTGGAAGCGCTGCAGCAGGCAGCGGCTGTTTGAGAGAGGGATGATCGTGCAACTGAAATACAACAATAGCCTTGATGATGTGGTCGCGCTGCTCAAACTGCAACTGGAGTCAAACGACGGATACATGAAAAAGCGCTTCTGGCACATGATCGGCAGCCCGTTTGTGATCTTCCTGCTGTTTTCGGTGGCAGCCCTCTTCACAAAAAATTTGGATTACCTGCTTGCCGGTCTGGCTGCCGCGGCGGTTTCTCACATCTGGTACAGGCGCGTCTACAGCCGTAACCCCAGCAAAGCGGCCGATACCATGCTGGAAGCCGGTGAGCTGGAAGGGATTGTCGGCAGCCACAGCATTGAGATTACCACAGCCGGTGTGTCGGAACAGCGCGGAGATGAAGAGGCGCTGCTGCCCTGGGCCTCGGTTGTCGGTGTGGCCAATACGGCTGGCTGCATCTATCTGTTTAAAGACACAGGCATCGCCTATATTATTCCCCAGCGGGACCTGGGGGCGGAGATGTTCCGGCAGGCCGCCGAAGAGATTGAAACGCTGCGGGAAAATAGTGGCGATGAGAGTCCGTTTTCTGGGCAAACAGAACAGGATACTTCGATATAAATTACTTGAACCGCCGAGAACGCATTTAACCTTTAAAAGGCAGTTTCTCACGCAAAGCCGCAACGCTCGCAACGAAAACCAAACACACAAAATGCACGGTTTTTCCTGCTTGGTTATATGGCAATGCTGGACAACATGCTGTTTTGATTGCGTAGCGTCGTTGCGCCTTAGCGTGAACTGCTCTTTCAGGTTTAAATCGATACTCCAGAAGATCTCTACTTAAACAAAAACCCCTTCACCCGGTTAATGTCCGGATGAAGGGGTTTTCTTTTACGGCAATATGCATCTACGGTCTATTTTCTTTCTACCGTGACCCTGAACCTGTTGTTTTCGTCCACGGTAACGTCGAAGACATTGCCTGGAACCTGCGATGATTGAGCAGGTGCCGCCGGAGCGGCAGCGGTCTGGCATGCGGCCGGTTTGTCCTGGCTGACGTTTGTGGGGCCGTCGTGCCTGTGCTCGAAGAACTTCGGAGCGACTTGCGGGAACATGGCGTAGGTGAGCACATCTTCATCCGAGCCGTTGTTGCCTTTCAGTGCCAGCGCCTCTTCGCGCAGCTTGTCCCATTCGGGTGGCTGCAGGTCGGCCGGGCGGCAGGTGATCGGCTGTTTGCCAGTACGCTCGGCAGCCAGCTTGACCACTTCCGGATTTTTATCGCCGAGGGTTTCTCCGTAGTAGCCCAGCATCAGGTCGGAGAACTCATTAGTCATGACCTTGTAGGAGCCCATCAGTACATTCATCACCGCCTGGGTGCCGACGATCTGGCTGGAAGGTGTAACCAGCGGCACATAACCGGCATCCTTGCGGACTTTAGGTATCTCTGCCATCACTTCGTCCCGGCGGTCAAGGGCATCCATCTCTTTCAGCTGGCTTTCCATGTTGGAGAGCATGCCGCCGGGGATCTGGCTCTTGAATATTTCGGTTTCGACGCCGATGACACTGGAAAGGAACTTGTTGTATTTTTTGAGGGTCGTAGCAAAGAAGCTCTTGGCTTTCAGCACACGTTCCATGTCGATCTCAGTGGTGTAGCCGGTGCCTTCCAGCATTTCGATGAAGCTTTCGGTGGGGTTATGGCCAGGGCCGAGGCTAAGTGTGCTGACAGCTGTATCAACACAATCTACGCCTGCTTCCACAGCCTTCATGTAGCTAACCAGGGTTACGCCGGTGGTGGAGTGGGCATGTAGCTGCAGACGCAGTTTGGGGAAGGCGTCCTTGATGCCTTTGACCAGATCATAGGCCGCCTGAGGCTTGATCAGTGCGGCCATATCTTTGATGCAGACCGAGTCAACGCCCATATCAACCAACTGGCGGGTTTTATCTACAAAGTGTTCGGTGGTGTGCAGCGGGCTGACGGTATAGCTGATGCAGCCTTGGGCATGTTTGCCGGCTTTCTTGACACATTTTACGGCATGTTCAATATTGCGCAGGTCGTTGAGCGCGTCGAAGATGCGGAACACGTCAATACCGTTTTCGGCGGACTTGTCGCAGAACCTTTCCACCACTTCATCCTGATAGTGGCGGTAGCCAAGCAGGTTCTGGCCGCGCAGCAGCATCTGCAGCCGTGTTTTGGGCATCAGCTTCTTGAAGGTGCGCAGGCGGTCCCAGGGGTCTTCGTTGAGGAAGCGGATGCACGAGTCATAGGTCGCGCCGCCCCAACACTCAAGGGACCAGTAGCCAGCGTTGTCCAGGTCTTCACAGACGCCGATCATGTCTTCGGTTGCCAGGCGCGTTGCAATAAGGCTTTGATGGGCGTCACGCAGGGCGAGTTCGGTGATGTCAATCTTCTTTTGCATGGAATTTTTGCTCCTGAAAAATATACGGGCCGATGACGGTCCCGCTAATAAAAAGGCATCTTGGCAGTTTGCAATTTTGGCACCTTTTGTCAAGCCTTTTTCATGCTTTGAAAACACATTTTTATAAACATAAGAACATGTTAAGGGTATAAACGGCTTGCCAATCAACCTAAAAACATGCAGAATGGCACAATTTTCAAGAGGAGCAAGCGTTATGGCATTGCGTGTTTACAACACTCTTACCGGGTCCAAAGAAATGTTTGTCCCCCTGGTGCAGGGCAAGGCAGGTATGTATGTATGTGGAGTAACGGTTTATGACTATTGCCACATCGGTCATGCTCGGGCCAATATTGTCTTTGATATCATCTACCGCTACCTGTGCTACTCCGGTTATGAGGTCACCTATGTGCGCAACTATACGGATATCGATGACAAGATCATCAACCGTGCCAATAGCGAGGGGGTGGACTACCGTACCATTGCTGACCGCTACATCAAGACCTTTGATGAGGATATGGACCGCCTGGGGCTATGCAAGCCGACCTTTGAGCCCAAGGCAACCGACCATATTGGCGGGATCATCGCCATTATCGAGGCGCTGATTGCCAATGGCCATGCCTATGCCTCGGAAGGCGATGTCTACTATGCCGTAGACAGCTTTCCGGAGTACCTGAAACTTTCAAAACGCAATATGGATGATATGCTGGCCGGCGCCCGTGTGGAGCCGGGTGAAAAGAAACGCAATCCCATGGATTTTGCCCTGTGGAAAGGTTCCAAGCCGGGCGAGCCGTTCTGGGATTCTCCCTGGGGCAAGGGCCGGCCGGGATGGCATATAGAATGTTCGGCCATGAGCATGCAGTTCCTTGGCAAAACCTTTGATATTCATGGAGGCGGCAAGGATCTGGTTTTTCCCCATCACGAAAACGAGATCGCCCAGTCCGAAGGTGCCAACCAGTGCCAGTTCGTGCGCTACTGGCTGCACAATGGTTTTGTGAATATCGATTCGGAGAAGATGAGCAAGTCGCTGGGCAACTTTTTTACTATCCGGCAAGTGCTGGAAAAGTACGATCCGGAGACGCTGCGCTTTTTCATCCTTTCAGCCCACTACCGTTCGCCCATAGATTTTTCTGACCAGAACCTGAACGACGCCCGTGCCGGACTGGAACGCATCTATGCCTGCCTGGCGGCCATGGACGAGGTGCTGGCAGGGAAAACTGTATCCTCAGAACTCCCTGCTGCGGCATCATTACCCTCTTCAGCTGCCGAACTGCATGAAAAAGTCGCACAACTGATTGCCCGTTTCAGAGAAGCCATGGATGATGATTTCAATACGGCGCTGGCCATCGGTACACTCTTTGAAACGGTCAGGGCCGTCAACCGCTGCCTGGCCGAAGCCAGGGAATATACCCCGGCCATGCTGTCGCTGGTTGCCAAGGTCAGGGAGCTGTTCAGCGAAACCGGCGCTGTGCTGGGACTCTTCTCAAACTGCCCGGCTGCATGGCTGGAAAAAACCCGGTCTGCGCTAAGTAGCGATATGGATATTGCGCCGCAGGAGATTGAAAAGCTGATTGCTGAAAGGGCGGAAGCCCGCCGAAACAAGGATTTCAAAAGTGGCGACGAGATTCGCGATATGCTGCTGGAGAAGGGGATCATGCTACTGGATTCGGCGCAGGGAACCACCTGGAAAGTGAAATAGCCCCGCTTTCAAATCAAGGCCCTAACTTCGTTGACTCGTCTGAGGCTCCTCAACGTACTATCTGTACGCCTCCGTCGCCTCAATCCTCGTCGCCTTGTTATCATCCTTGATTTGAAAGCGGGAACCTGAACTTTTTGCTCTATTGTCTCCGTTGACAGGGGACCATAATAACGAAAGACGGTCAACGGACACGAATAACGGCTTTCATTGCCTTGCGCCTTGAGCACTCTCTGCTATACTCTTCCTATTACTGGTACGGAGAAGCCGCTTGGATTTCGAATGTTGCTGGAACAAGGACAGCCTGTCTTCAGGCGAATGCCCCAACATCCTCAAAAACGAGGATGAGGAGCTACTGTTATCCCAGCATCGAAGAATCTTGGAAAAATGCTGCGACTGCGACAGATTCAGAACAGACCTGGCTACGTTTCGTCAGAGCGGTAACCCTTGGGCCCCCGTATTATCCCTCCTCAATTATGAATACGTCCATCAGAAAAACCAGATTCAATCCCTGATCAGTTTCCTGGATAGCAGAACCCTGGAAATCCGTTTCCTGCATGAGCTTGGTTCGGTGCTGCAAAGCTCGCTGGACCTTGACGAGGTGCTTTCGGTCGCTCTTACTGCCATTACCGCCGGCAAGGGGTTCGGTATGAATCGGGCCTTCATGCTGCTGTTCGACCGTGAGGCCGGAAGCCTGAACGGTTATCTTGCCATCGGTCCGCGCAGTATTGATGATGCCTGCCGCGCTTGGGACGAGATAACGCGTGATGATATGGATCTGAAAACCATGGCCCAGAATTTCAGACTGAACAAGATGTCTGCCGAGCGGGACAAGTTCCGGGACATCCTTGATCAGCTGTCCATTCCGGTTAGCCATAAAGATCACATTCTCATCAAGGCGCTGGACAGCAAACACCCGGTGCTGATCGAACACGCCTTTCGCAATCCGGATATCGATCCGGAGTTTGCACGTGTGCTGGGGGTGGACACCTTTCTATTGATGCCGCTGGTATCCCGCAATCGCCGGGTCGGCCTGATTATTGCCGACAACTGCATTACCCACCGCGATATTACCGATGAAGATATGCGTTCGCTGGAAACCTTCACCTTTACCGTGGCCTTTGCCATTGAGCGGGCCGCCCTCTATGAACGCCTGCAGGTTGAGCTGGAAAAGGTCACGGAAGCCCACAGACAGTTGAAGGAACAGCAGGAGTTGATTGTCCGGATGGAAAAGATGGCGCTGGTGGGCCGGATTACCTCCACTATTGCCCATTCCATCAGGAATCCGTTGATGATCATCGGTGGGTTTGCCCGTTCCATACTTAAAAGCACCCCTGCCGGTGACACCAAACGAGACTTTATCGAATCCATTGTCGGCGAGGCGCGCCAGTTAGAGGCTGTACTTGACGAGATACTTAATTATTCCAACTCGCTGTATCCAACCCGAGATTTCTGGGATGTTAACCAGTTGCTGGAAGCGGTGCTAAAGGATGTGCAGGAGGCCTTGCGAGAAAAAGGTGGCAACTGCGCATATGTGCCGTTGACGGGATTGCCGCGGGTCTACATCGATTTTAAACAGGTGGCCTATTGCGTGAAGGCCTTGATTATGAGTGACATGGAGAATATTTCCGGCGGTACGATGCATATCTCGCTAAAACATGAGGGGGACAGCGTATGGGTAGTGCTGGAGAACCGCAACAGGCACCTGACGGTCGAAGAACTGGACAAACTGTTGATGCCTTTTTCAGAGACCTTTGATATGGGCGAAGGCATTGGTATCGCACTTTGCAGAACCATCCTGGAAAAACATGGCATCCCGCTGATGGTTTCCACACCGCCGCAAGGCGGGATTGAGTACACAGTTAAATTACCCACGCATAAGGAGGAACAGATATGAGCAGGATACTGGTTGTCGACGACGAAGCAAATATCCGTCTGCTTTATTCGGAAGAGTTGTCTGATGAGGGGTATGATGTAGTAACAGCCGCCAACACGGCTGAAGCAGTGGAAAAACTCAACCAGACCGAGTTTGATCTGGCGGTGCTGGATATCAAACTCAAGAACGAAAGCGGTATTGAACTGCTACAGCGCATTGTCAAGGAACGTCACGACATGCCGGTAGTGCTCTGCTCTGCCTTTTCCTGCTACAAGGATGATTTCTCCGCTTGGCTGGCGGACAGCTATGTAGTCAAGTCAGGTGATCTGAGTGAGCTGAAACAGGAGATCGCGCGGGTACTTGCCAAAAAGGCACAGCGGACAAAGATCGGCGTCTGATGAGCTAGTTAGGCTGACATTGAAGCATTCAAATATAATCCCGGGAGGCACTTAATTATGAAAGCAGTCATCATGGCAGGCGGATTCGGTACCCGCATCCAACCTCTTACCAGCAATATCCCCAAGCCGATGATCCCCCTGTTCAACCGGCCAATCATGCTGCATATCGTGGAACTGCTCAAAAAATATGATATCACCGAGCTGGTCATGCTGCTCTACCATAATCCCGAGGTCATCAAGAAGTTCTTCCGCGACGGTTCGGATTTCGGCGTCAAGATCACCTATGTCACCCCGGTCATGGACATGGGAACCGCCGGGGCCGTCAAGGCAGCGGAGAAGTATCTGGACGAGCGTTTCCTGCTGATCAGCGGTGATCTGCTGACCGATTTCAATCTAAAGAAGGTGATTGACTTTCATAACGACAACAAGGCCATGGCCACCATTACCCTTACCTCAGTCAAGGATCCGCTGCAGTTTGGCGTCGTCATCACCGACAAGGAGAAGCGCATCATCCAGTTTTTGGAGAAGCCGGGTTGGGGCGAGGTGATTTCCGATACCATCAACACCGGCATTTATGTGCTGGAGCCGGAGATATTCAAACATATTCCGGCTGAAGAAAATTTTGATTTTTCGCAGGACCTGTTTCCACTGATGCTCAAAAACAAGGATGCGCTGTTCGGTTATACGGCCAAGGGGTATTGGCGGGATATCGGCAACACCGATTCATACCGTGAGGCTCACCACGACATACTGCGCGGCAAGGTCAACATCAGGATTGACGAGCCCAAAACCGACTATGTGGGCAAGGATCTGCGCCTGGGGGCCGATGTCACCGTGCAGGACCCGGGCGGGCTGGAGGGGACGGTGGTCATCGGCGACAACTCCCAGGTGCATGCCGGGGCGCGCATCAAGGATTCTGTCATTGGCCGCAACTGTACCATCGAGCAGGGGGTAAAGCTGAATCGTTGCGTCATCTGGGACAACTCCTACGTCAAACGCGGGGCCAGGATCAATGACAGCGTTGTCTGCTCCAACGTGCGCTTAGGCACGGAGAGCGTTCTGGAGGAGGGTGCTATTGTTGCCGACGAGACATCCATCGGTGATGATGCTGTGATCAAGGCCGATGTGAAAATCTGGCCGCGCAAGGTGGTCGAAGCCGGCTCCACTGTCACCGCCAACCTGATTACCGGCGAAAAATGGCGCAAGTCGCTATTTGAGGGAGCGATCATCAAGGGGCTTTCCAATGTGGAATTGACGCCGGAATTTGTTGCCAAGCTGGGGTGTGCCTACGGCACCTCGCTGCCCAAGGGCAGTTACGTGCTGGGCGGCCGTGATTCCAATCTTTCATCGCGCATGCTCAAGCGCTGTTTCGTGGGCGGTATCCTATCGGCCGGGGTCAACGTGCGCGACATGAAGATGACTGCCCAGCCGCTGATGCGCTACAAGTTGAAGACATATGGCGAGGTGGGCGGTTTTCTGTTCCGTCAGGCCCAGGATGACCCCTCCATGCTGGAGATCATCTTTATGGATGGCGACGGCCTGGACTTTTCCAGTGGTATGGCCAAAAATGTGGAGCGTATCTTTTACAAGGAAAATTTTCGCCGCGCCCACCATAACGAGCCGGGGGCTATCATTGAGATCACCAATGTGCCCGACTTCTACCGTGAAGGCTTTATGCGCACAGTGGATCGTGAGCTGTTGAAAAAGGCCGCCTGGACCGTTGTGGTTGACTTCAATCACTCCCCGGCCAGCCAGGTGCTGCCGTTGATACTGAATGAACTGGGTTGTAATGTGATTGCGCTGAACGCCTATGTGGATGAGGAACGTGGACGTAACAGGGTTAGCGATAAGGCGTCGGCCCTGGAGCAGCTGTCCAAGATAGTCGGCTCACTTGGTGCCCAGGCCGGTTTCCTGCTGGATGTGTCTGCTGAGTCTGTCACGCTGGTAGATGAAACCGGGCGGATTTTCAGCGGTGTCGAACTGTTGTCTCTGATCACATCACTTACACTTAAGAGTGGACAGAAAGGTGTCATTTCGGTGCCGGTGCAGGCTCCTTCCACTATTGAGACGATGGCGGAACATAACCGCTGCCAGGTGGTGCGCACCAAAAGCACTGACCGTGCCATGCTGGAGACGGCAAACTCCAGTGAGGTGGTGCTTGCCTGTACTACTGACGGCCGTGTGGCCGTGCCGGGGTTCCAACCTTCTTTCGACGGCATGTATGCCATTGCCAGGCTGATTGAACTGGGGGCCTCGCTGGGCATACCGTTCTCCAAAGCCTTGGCTGACGCCCCGGTCAGCGCATATTTGCACACTAGCGTTACCTGCCCCTGGGAGATGAAGGGGGGCATCATGCGCAAGATGAGTGAGGACAGCCTGGATGTCGAGGCGACCTTTATTGACGGCATCAAGGTGCATTTTGGCGATGCCTGGGCCCTGGTGCTGCCAGACCAGTACAGCCATTATGTGCATATCTATGCCGAAGCCAAAGACCATAAGGCTGCCCAGAAGCTGCTGAGTGAATATCAGCAGAAGGTGGAGCGCTGGAAGAAGGAGCTGGAGTAGATATTGTTGAACGAGGGCGTTGACAGTTGACCGTTAAATACGGATAACGGAGCATACATGAATCTGCCGCTGGACGTGGTCTTTATATGGCACATGCATCAGCCTTATTACAAGGACCCGCTGAAAAATGAATACGTGCTTCCCTGGACGTATCTGCATGGCATCAAGGACTATTTCGACATGCCGGCGATTGTCGAGGATACGCCCGGTGCGCGCGCAGTGTTCAATCTGGTCCCGTCACTGCTTGAACAGTTGCTGGACTATGCCGGCGGGACGGCGGTGGATCCCTTCCTGCAGAAAGGCATGGTAGCACCTGCTGACCTGTCTGAAAACGACCGGGTCTTTCTGCTGGCAAACTTTTTTTCCGCCAATCGTCAGAGGATGATTGAGCCGAACCGCCGCTATCTGGAACTGCTCTATATGGCCGGCGAGGGTAAATCAGGCGGTTTTCGCGACAGGATCCGCCATTTCAGCGATCAGGATCTACGGGATCTGCAGGTCTGGTTCTTCCTGGCCTGGACAGGAGAGGCGGCCCGCAGGCGTTACCCGGCCTTTGCCGAACTGGTGGCCAAGGGGGAAAAGTTCACCGAGGCAGATAAAAAGCTGCTTTTTAACACTCAGCAAGAGTTGTTGCAGGCCATAGTGCCCCTTTACAAGAGGCTGCATGAAGAAGGGCGCATCGAGTTGTCGGTTACCCCTTATTATCACCCTATTCTGCCACTACTTTGCGACAATCGTATTGCCCGCACCTGTATGCCCCGTGTGGTGCTTCCGGAAGGGCATTTCCATCGTCCCGAAGATGCCCGTGCACATATCAGGCGCGGTATCGATTATTTTAAACAACTGTTTGGTTTTACCCCGCAGGGGATGTGGCCCTCCGAAGGTTCTGTCAGTAACGAAGCGCTGGAACTCATCATCGACAGTGGCATCTGCTGGGTGGCCACGGATGAAGAGATCCTCTCCAAAAGTCTGACTGGCGGTCTGGGGGAAAACAAGGAACGGCTATATTATCCCTGGCGTTTTGCCAGCAGCAAGGGTGAGCTGGGGATGTTTTTCCGTGATCACCAACTTTCCGACCTGATTGGTTTTACCTATTCACAGTGGGAACCTGAAAGGGCTGCCGGCGATCTCTGTCACCGGCTACACCAGATCAAGGCGCGCAATGCAGGCAAGGGATGTGTGGTGTCCATCATTCTGGACGGCGAGAACGCATGGGAATATTATCCCGACAATGCCTATGGTTTTCTGCAGGGGATGTATCGCCGGATAGCCGATTCACCGGAACTGAGGTTGTCGACCTGCTCTGAAGCCATGACACGCTCGGTGGCCAGGGAGAGTCTGGACAGCATCTTCCCTGGTTCGTGGATAAACGGCAATTATGGCATCTGGATTGGACATCAGGAGGAAAACCTGGGCTGGGACCTGCTGCTGCAGGCGCGTGACGCAGCTGTCTCTGCCAGTCCGGAAGTTGCGGAAATAATGATCGGCGGAAGGGTGAATGGTGATGCTGTTGCCGAGATAATCTGCCGCTCCATCTATGCCGCCGAGGGCAGCGACTGGTTCTGGTGGTATGGGGATGACCACTTTTCACCTCATAGCGACCGCTTTGATTATCTTTTCCGGCAGCACCTGATGAATGTATATCGTTTGTTGGGTCAGGATCCGCCGCTGGCACTGCTGGAACCGATTAAAAAGACCAGCCCGGCTGGTCTGGTTCGCGATCCTGCCGCCTTTATTGAGCCGATCATCGACGGCCGGATCAGCGATTATTTTGAATGGCTGGGTGGCGGTCTTTATGACCTGACCCGTCAGGGGGCTGCCATGCATTCCTCCGACCGTGTGCTGACCAGCCTCTATTTCGGATATGACCGTGACTGTTTCTACATACGCATCGATGGCATCCAGGATCTGTTCCGTCTGCTGCGGGAAACTGACATACTCAATCTGCACCTGGTCGGAGACAGGGAGTACCGTGTGCCGATGCAGCTTCGTTATGATGAGGGGCTGCTGCAGATCAAGGAAAACAGCGTCTGGGAACCTATGCGTGGCCGCTGCTACTGGAAGATTGCCAGGATATGCGAGGTGAGCATTCCGCTTACTGCACTGAGATTGCAGCCCAAAGGCAAGCTGTTCGCCTCGGTGTCACTGATCCGGGACAACGAGGAGATCGGGCGCTGGCCTTCCGATGCGCCACTGATGCTGTATTATGCCGGCCCGGACATCGAAGTGGAGAATTGGTTGATATAACCGTTGGCCGTGGCTGTTGACCGGAGCCCGTTATAGATTCGGTCAGCGGATCCCGGACACGGATAACGGATTTTCAGGAGGAACAATGTCAGAGCTGCGCTGGGATCCTTTAAAACAGCACTGGGTGATAATTGCCACCGAGCGAGGCCGCAGACCCAGGGATTTTCATACAGAAGAAGAAACCGTCAGTATGACCTCCTGTCCTTTCTGTTACGGCAACGAGGACAAAACGCCGGTGGAGATATTCGCCATCCGCCCCAGCGGGATGCCCAACGCCGCCAACTGGCGGGTCAGGGTGATCCCCAACAAGTATCCTGCCCTGCGGGTGGAGGGAGAGGTGAAGAGCCGCGGCTACGGGTTGTACGATGTTATGAGTGGTATCGGTGCTCACGAGGTGATTATCGAGACCCCGGACCATGACCGTTCACTGGCGGATCTGAGCCATGCCGAGATTACCGACGTGCTGACAACCTACCGGGCCAGGTATCTGGACCTGCGAAAGGACTTCCGGCTACGGTATATGGTTATCTTTAAAAACCACGGACAGCGGGCGGGGGCCAGTTTGCAGCACTCCCACAGCCAGTTGATTGCCGTGCCGTTGATACCACCGGTCGCTTCTACTGAACTGGGTGTGGCCAAAGACTACTTCAAGGCCAAGGAGCGCTGTATCTTCTGCGACCTGATTGATTTTGAACTGAACGCCGGTGAAAGGGTGGTGAAGGAATTTGCCAATTTTGTCACCCTCACGCCGTATGCCTCCAGTTCGCCCTTTGAACTGCGCCTGTATCCCAAACGGCACAACCATGACTTTGCGCTGATGAATGATGCCCAGCTTTCCGAGTTGGCTGTGGCGTTGAAAGATATGCTGATGCGGGTCAAAAACGTATTGCGGGATGCGGCATACAATTTTATCCTGCACACGGCCCCGCCCATGCATCATCGTCCCGGCAAGCCGGGTTACTGGAGCTCGCTGGAACATGATTATCACTGGCACATCGAACTGGTACCCCGGTTGACTCAGTTTGCTGGTTTTGAGTGGGGCACGGGCTTCTTTATCAATCCGACCTCTCCGGAAGATGCGGCAGGTTTTTTGCGCGAGGCGGAGATACCGTGATACAGAATTACCATCAGCACTTATATCGATTCACGGACAACTGGCACGGGTAACGTCATCTAAAAAAACGGAAAGGGTATTACCATGCAATCAGGATCAACATGTCAGCACACCAACGACTGCAGAGGCCCGGAGCACAATACATTGCCGGAACAGCTATACAGCGAGCTGGATGCATTTATTAAGCAGCTGCCTAGCCTGGAAGGACACCTGGTAACGGTGTTGCACAAGGCCCAGGGGCTTTTCGGTTATCTGCCCAGGGAAGTGCAGCAGTTTGTTGCCGATCGTATGGGGGTTTCACTGGCAAAGGTCTATGGCGTAGTCAGCTTTTATACATTTTTCACCATGGTGCCCAAGGGTAAACATCCTATCTCGGTGTGTATGGGGACGGCCTGTTTTGTCAAAGGCGCCGACAAGCTGGTCAACGCCCTGAAAGAGTATCTGGCTGTAGAAGTGGGTGAAGTGACCCACGACGGTCTGTTTTCCATTGACGTGTTGCGTTGCATCGGGGCCTGTGCACTGGCTCCGGTGATGATGGTGGGCGAAAAAGTTTATGCCGGCGTAAAGCCTGAGCAGGTGCCGCATATTCTGGAAGAATATAAATAAATGTGGTGGAGGCGCATATGCCCAGAATCGAGAATATAGCAGGGCTGATAAAACTGCGGGAAGATGCCAGAAAGAAGATTCAAACCCGCATAGCAGACAAGGTGGTGGTAAGGGTCTCGCTGGCGACATGCGGCATCGCTTCCGGTGGGGAGCAGGTGTTGCAGGCCATGCAGGATGAGGTGGAAAAACAGGGACTCGGTGATGTGGTTTTTCTGAGGACCGGCTGCATGACCTACTGCCATTCCGAGCCGACAGTGCAGATTACCCTGCCGGGCAGGAAACCGGTTGTGTTTGGCAAACTCGACGAGGCGTCGGCAAGAAGCCTGGTGGAAAACTACATTATCAATGGTGAACCGCTGGGCACCGTCATACCGGTGAATTACGTCCGGGTGGTGCTTTAGGAAAGGAGACGGTCATGGAGGTTAAAAAACAGCTCAGGATCGCCACCAGAAACTGCGGATTCATCGATCCCGAAAGCATTGAAGACTATTTTGCCGAACGCGGTTATGAGGCCCTGGCCGATGCGCTGTCATGCGGCACCCCGCAGCAGATTGTGGAGGAGATCAAAAAATCCGGTTTACGCGGCAGGGGAGGCGGTGGTTTCCCTACCGGGGTCAAATGGGAGTGTGCGGCGCGCAATGACGCTGACCAGAAATATGTGGTCTGCAATGCCGACGAAGGAGATCCTGGCGCTTTCATGGACAGAGCAGTGCTGGAGGGTGATCCTCATTCAGTGGTGGAGGCCATGGCCATCTGCGGCTATGCCATTGGCGCCACCCGGGGCGTGGTGTATATCCGCGCCGAGTACCCGTTGGCTATCAAACGGCTGAAAAAGGCCATTGAAGATGCCAGGGAGTTTGGGCTGTTGGGTGAAAACATTCTCGGTTCCGGTTTTGAATTCGACATCGATCTCAAATACGGTGCCGGGGCGTTTGTCTGCGGCGAAGAAACCGCGCTGATCAAGTCGATGGAAGGCAATCGCGGCGAGCCTTACACCAAGCCGCCATTTCCGGCATATTCCGGCTATTGGCGCAAGCCGACGGTTGTGAATAATGTGGAAACCTTTGCCAATATCCCGGCTATCCTTATCAAGGGCGCCGACTGGTTTTCCTCCATCGGTACGGAAAAGTCCAAAGGGACCAAGGTGTTTGCTCTGGCCGGAAAGATCAAGAATGTGGGGTTGATCGAGGTGCCCATGGGCATCACCCTGGGGGAAATCATCTTCGAGATCGGCGGCGGCTGCCCGGGCGGCAAACAGTTCAAAGCGGTGCAGACCGGCGGGCCATCCGGTGGTGCCCTGACCAGTAAAGATCTGGATGTGCCGATCGATTACGATAATCTGATAGCCAAAGGTTCGATGATGGGGTCCGGCGGCATGATTGTTATGGATGAAGATACCTGCATGGTGGATTTCGCCAAGTTTTTCCTGGACTTTATTATGGACGAGACCTGCGGCAAATGTACACCCTGCCGGGTCGGTTCCAAGCGGCTTTACGAAATACTGGACCGGATTACCATGGGCAAGGGGACAGAGGCGGATCTTGATAAGCTGAAAATGCTGTCCAATGTCATCAAAGATACGGCGCTGTGCGGCCTTGGCCAGAGCATGCCCAATCCGGTCCTCTCCACCATGGACTCTTTCATGGATGAATACCGGGCCCATGTGGTGGACAATAAGTGCCCTGCCCATGTTTGCACCAGACTGATGGAAATCCGCATTCTGCCGGAAAAATGCGTCGGCTGTACGTTATGTTCCCGGATCTGCCCGGTAAACTGTATCTCCGGCAAGATCAGGGAAACCCATGTGATTGACAAAGATGTCTGCATCAAGTGCGGCGCCTGTATCGAGAAGTGCAAATTCGGCGCAATCGTGAAGGTGTAGTTTTCTCTCCCTTGAAGGGGAAGGAATCGAACCCCCATGCCCATAGAGCGTTTTTAAGGAGCCCGAAATATGACAATGCTTAAAATCACCATAGACGGTAAGCTGACCGAAGTGCCAGAGGGGAGCATGATTATCGATGCGGCCAGAAAGCTGCACATCGACGTGCCGACGCTCTGTTACCTGAAAATGGATGAGTTGGCCTACAACAATATGGCTGCTTCCTGCCGCATTTGCGTAGTTGAGGTGGAGGGGCGCAAGAATCTGGCGCCATCCTGTTCCACGCCGGTTACAGACGGTATGGTCGTCTACACCCACACCATCCGCGTGCTGAATGCCCGCAAAACCGTACTGGAACTGATGCTGTCCGATCATCCCAAAGATTGTCTGGTATGCGCAAAATCCGGCGAATGCGACTTGCAGGAACTGGCTGAAAAATTTGCCGTGCGCGAGGTCAGGTACAAAGGGGTCATGTCCACATACCGCAAGGACTATTCCCCGGCCATTATCCGGGATATGGACAAATGTATCATGTGCCGCCGTTGCGAGGTGATGTGTAACGATGTACAGACCTGCGGCGTGCTGTCCGGCGTAAACAGGGGCTTTGATGCGGTAGTGGCGCCAGCCTTTGAGATGGCCTTGGAGGAGTCTACCTGCACCTTCTGCGGCCAGTGTGTGGCTGTATGTCCTGTCGGCGCCCTGGTGGAGCGCGATTATACCTGGGAGGTGGTCAATGCCTTGGCTGACCCGGACAAGGTGACAATCGTGCAGACCGCCCCGGCGGTGCGCGCTGCCCTGGGGGAGGAGTTTGATCTGCCTCCCGGTACCCTGGTCACCGGCAAAATGGCGGCTGCCCTCAGGAAGCTGGGATTTAACCATGTCTTTGACACGGATTTCGCCGCTGACCTGACCATCATGGAAGAGGCTTCCGAGTTTCTGGATCGTCTGACCCGCCACCTGGCCGGTGACAAGTCTGTCAAACTGCCGATATTGACATCCTGCTGCCCGGCCTGGGTGAACTTCTTTGAACACCAGTTTCCGGACATGCTGGATATCCCCTCTACCGCCAAATCCCCTCAGCAGATGTTCGGTGCCATTGCCAAATCGTATTATGCGGAGATGCTGGGCATTCCTCGCGAGAAGATGGTGGTTGTCTCGGTCATGCCCTGCGTGGCCAAGAAGTACGAATGCTCGCGCCCCGAGTTCAGCGTAAACGGCAACCCTGATGTGGACTACTCGATCACCACCCGTGAACTGGCACGTTTGATCAAGGTTATGAACATCGATTTTGATATGCTGCCGGACGAGGATTTTGACAAGCCGCTGGGTGAATCAACCGGTGCTGGTGTCATCTTCGGTGCCACCGGCGGTGTGATCGAGGCCGCCCTGAGAACCGCCTACGAATTCGCCACCGGTGAAACACTGGAAAAGGTTGATTTTGAGCCGGTGCGCGGCATGCAGGGCATCCGCTCGGCTGAGGTCAAGGTGGGCGAGCATACGCTCAGGATCGGCATCGCCCATGAGCTGGGCAACGCGCGCAAGCTGCTGGAGGATATCCGAGCTGGCAGATGCCAGTACCATGCCATCGAGATCATGGCCTGTCCCGGCGGCTGCATTGGCGGCGGCGGACAGCCTTACCATCACGGCGATATCGAGATACTTAAGCAGAGAACCAAGGCTATTTACAGCGAGGATGAGGCCAAAGTGATCAGGAAGTCCCACGAAAATCCTTACATCAAGGAATTGTATGAAAAGTATCTGGGCAAGCCGCTCAGCGCAAAAGCGCATCAACTGCTGCATACGCATTATTTCAAGAAGTAATCTTTAAGGCCGGTGCTGAATTGAAACAATGCAATAACCTCAAGTGACACATCTTTAGCCCCTCTGAAACCGGAGGGGCTTTTGAAGTTTTGCGGTATCCTGTTTGGTTTGAATTGTTTGACCACAAGGACATGCAGGTGTTATGTATTTACAGGGAGATATAAGCTATGAAAGAACAAGTTTCCACTAAAACGGTTTCAGCCAGAGAAACTGTTAGAAACGATGAAATTGAAAAATCAGCCAACAAAGCCATGAAGCTGTTTGGAAAAGCGGTTAAGGCGCAGGCTGATGAAAGAAAGAAAGAGGTTATTTCCAGGTTGAAAAGTGAGCTGGAACGTATCCGGCCTAACGCAAAGAGGCTGCTCAATGGCCGCGCATAAACCGGTACTTCATGTGATTGCCGGTCCGAACGGTTCCGGAAAAACGACCTTTACCGGATTATTGCTTAAAGATACCTGGACCGCTGGCTGTCTGTATATCAACCCCGATGAGATTGCGCAGCATGAATTCGGTGACTGGAACTCGCAGGACGCTTCTTTCAGGGCTGCTGTAAAGGCTGAAGCCATTAGGACGAAGTGCCTGGAAACGAAACAGAGCATGGTAGTGGAAACCGTGCTTTCAAAGGAAGACAAGATTGACTTCATCAGGCTGGCAAAAGAACAGGGATTCTTTGTCAGGCTTTTTTTTATCGGCACCGATGACCCGCTGATAAACGTAAAACGCGTGTTCAAACGTTATGAGGCTGGTGGTCACAAAGTTGATCCGGAAAAAATCATCAGCAGGTATTACCGTTCGCTGGCGCTTTTCTGCTATGCCGCCAGGATTGCTGACAAAGCCTACCTTTACGACAACTCCGTCGACGAACATGAACCCCGCATACTTTTCAGGACTGTAAATGGCAGGGTGCATAAACAGTATGCCTGTCTGGCTCAGCATGAATGGGGACAGGTGCTGCTGGATGATTTGGGGGAAACATTTTGATGGCTTCGGAGATCATTAGTATTGAGTATTCAGCAAAAACAAGCAGCAAACCCAATAATTATTTGCCAGGTTTTTGCTGGTGATTAACCATTTTTGAGGGGGTAAAATGGAACGTTCTTACGAGCAAATATCAGAAAGCGATCTAAAGGCTCTTGCCAAACTGGCAAGGGAAGATCGAGAGGCCTTTTTTGCTAGAAAGACGGAAACTGGCCGACTGTACTTAAATAGGCTGTTTGCAACGGCACTTTGTCAAGGTGCTGCTCTCCATTATTTAAATAGAAAGAATGGGGTGAAGGACTTTGATGTCTGGAGTTTTTACTCAGAACACCCAGATAGGCCGTATCCGTATCGAAGACGAGGCGAGTCTGATTTTGGTATACCCAAATTCGGCAAGACTAATGGCTATGAAAAGTTTGTTGGCCGTAAGGTTGATTTTATTGGAAGGTCTCTTAGAGAGGTTGATGAAGGTGATCCAGTAGAAACCTTAAGAAAGTATATTCGAGCGGGGAAAACGGAGTCGGCTCGGCAACTGGCTAAGAAGGCGGTGATTTTGCTTGAGCCCGCTCATCTTTTTGGAACTGTTGTGTGGCCGGAAAAGTTTTGATGTCATGTCAAAGCTAACTAGATTGGGGAAGAATATGGAATGCCCAACATGTAAAGAACATATGCGTTATTGGCTTGATGAAGATGGTAAAACAGATTATTACAAATGCCCAAGTTGCGGCTTTAAAAAGGATATTCCTGTTGTAGCGATGAGTGATGAAGATCTTGAGTGGTGGTTAAAATTAGGCGAAACGGGTAATAAAGGTAAGTAGTCGTTGTTATTAAGAATATGAGGTGTAGAACAACAAACGTCCTGCCGCGTATTTGAGTGAGTGTGAATGAGAATGGAAAAAGAACAGATACTGGACTGGCTTAGATGCGAGGATGAAAACCTGCTGGAAGGGCTGTGGCTGCTGGCTGACAATGTCAGGCGAAAACAGGTGGGCGACGAGGTACATCTGCGCGGGCTGATCGAGTTTTCCAACTATTGCGGCAGACGCTGTGCCTATTGCGGCATCAATGCCGATAACAACAATGTGCAGCGCTATCGCATGAGCGAGGACGAAATTCTGGAATGCGTCCGCGAGGCGGCCGGTTATGGCTATGGCACGGTGGTGCTGCAGTCGGGCGAAGACTTGGGTGTATCGGCACAGTGGATGGCCGACCTGATCCGGCGCATCAAGGCGGAGACTGATCTGGCGGTGACCCTCAGCCTGGGGGAGCGCAGTGAGGCGGAGTGGCGGCTGTGGAAACAGGCCGGCGCCGACCGCTATCTGCTGCGTTTTGAAACCTCCAACCCCGAGCTGTTTCAACTCATCCACCCGCCTTTGCCCGGCAGGCGCAGCAATCGTGTCAGCATGCTGCACGTGCTGAAAATGATAGGTTATGAGACCGGCAGCGGCGTGATGATCGGTATCCCCGGCCAGACCTATGATGATCTGGCCGACGATATACTGCTGTTCCGCCAGCTTGATCTGGATATGATCGGTGTTGGGCCATACATCCCCCATCAGGAAACGCCGCTGGGCAGAAATGAACTGCCGCCAGCGCCTCCGGGTGAACAGGTGCCCAATTCGGAGTTGATGACCTACAAGGTGGTGGCGCTGGCCCGGCTGATCTGTCCGCGGGCCAATATCCCCAGCACAACCGCACTGGCGACGCTGAATACTGCGGCTGGCCGCGAGCTGGGGTTGCAGCGTGGGGCCAATGTGGTCATGCCCAATATGACGCCGCTGAAATATCGCAAACTGTATGAGATTTACCCGGCCAAGGCCTGCATTGGAGAAACCGCCGAGGAGTGCCGCAGCTGCATGAAAGGTCGGATCGAGTCCATCGGCAGGAAGGTTGGCAAGGGCAGGGGCGATGCGCCCAATATGAAGATGACGTGACCCGTGTCCGTTGTCCGTGACAAATTCAGTCAAAGGATGAAGCTATGAGCAGTATGCCATCGCTGGAATTAAGCAAAGGTGCTGTCGATTTTATCGACGAATTACATATTAATACTCTGCTCGGCGGCACAAAGCCGGATATGGTCCGCGTGCGGGAGATTATTGCCAAGAGTCTTTCCAAACAGGCCCTGACGCTGGAAGAGACTGCCATACTGCTGCTGGCCGATACGCCGGAGCAGGTGGAGGAGATCTTTGCTGCGGCGCGGGAGCTGAAAAAGAACGTCTACGGCAACCGCATCGTACTGTTTGCACCGCTTTATGTGGGCAACAAGTGCGTCAACGACTGCAATTACTGCGCGTTCAAGCGCAGCAACGCCTATGCCGTACGCCGTACCTTGACGGAAGATGAACTGCGTCAGCAGGTGGCTGCCCTGGAGGAAAAGGGGCACAAGCGACTGATCCTGGTTTTCGGCGAACATCAGGCCTACGATGCGGAGTTCATCGCCAGGTCCGTCAGGACTGTCTACGAAACCAGAGTCGGCCATGGTGAGATCAGGCGGGTCAACATCAACGCTGCACCGCTGGACCATGAGGGGTACCGGACAGTCAAGGCGGCTGGCATCGGCACCTACCAGATCTTCCATGAGACTTACCATCACGAGACCTATGCCAAATTTCATCCCCAGAATACCCGCAAAAGCAATTACCTCTATCGTTTGGACGGGTTGAGCCGGGCTTTTGAGGCTGGTTGCGACGATGTGGGGCTGGGGGTGCTGTTTGGTCTCTACGACTGGCGTTTCGAGGTGCTGGGGCTGGTCTCTCATGCCTTGCATCTGCAAAGCCGCTACAACGTCGGGCCGCACACCATCAGTTTTCCGCGTCTGCGGCCGGCTGCCGGGGTGGAGCTTGATGAGCGTTATCAGGTCAGTGATGATGATTTCAAACGGATCATAGCGATCCTGCGTCTGGCTGTGCCTTACACAGGGTTGATCCTTACTGCCCGCGAGAATCCAGAGGTACGGCGTGCATGCATGTCCTTTGGCGTGTCTCAGATCGATGCCGGCAGCCGTATCGAGCTGGGCGGTTATACCGAGGCGGGTGACAGCCAGGTGATGGAACGCGAGCAGTTCCAGTTGGGCGATATCCGCTCGCTGGACGAGGTTATGCGAGAATTGATGACCGACGGATACGTGCCCAGTTTCTGCACCTCCTGCTACCGGGTGGGTCGTACCGGAGAACACTTCATGGAGTTCAGCATCCCCGGCTTTATCAAGGAATTCTGCACCCCCAATGCTCTGCTGACACTGGAAGAGTATCTGCTGGATTACGCATCGCCGGAAACCCGCGCTGCCGGTGATAAATTGATAGCGGAAGAACTGGCCAGGATGGCGGACGGTGAGATGAAGGACAAGGTCATAAAACGCCTGGAGATGATCAAGAACGGGCAGGATAGGGACCAGTATTTCTGAGCCGGTTTGGCTCTGAAGAAGTTTTGCCAAGCAGTTGTTGAATACCAGAATAAATTGCCACCTTGATCAGTTATGGCTTGAACAGCAAAAGGGTTTCGGATATTACCGAAACCCTTTTGTTGTGGGTGGAGCAGATAGATCGGTCGGCCTTTCGGAGGATGCTTCCGGAGAGTTATATTTCAGCTTTACAGGGACATACTGACCTGCCGCTGTTTGTCTTATCTTACTGAATCTTGAACGCCGGTGACCAGGAATAAATATTGGAGTTTTCCTTCATCCTGATCCTGATAACGCAGGTGCCGCTTAAAGTCTTGGGCAGAGTAACCATGACCGAATTATTCCCCGGCTGAATCGCAACGGTGTTCAGCAGGGTCGCATAAGTGGGAGCGCCCGCAAAAGCCTGGCCGGCGGTCAGATACCTTTCCAAAAACAGTTCGGCATTGCCCACGGTTCCCATGGTGCCGATGGCCGAGGCTGGCTTTTGAAGGGTAAACAACACGGTGATGTTCTGGCCCTTTCTGAACACTTCTCCGCTTCGGGGTTGCTGGATTGCAAACTTGTAGTGAGCCAGCTTGATAGGTGGGGTGGCGCTGGAAATTTTCTGAGAAGCCTTGCTGGCAACAGTGAATATATAGCTGTCTTCTGGTAGGTGCGGTACGTTGATGATGGATTGGCCGTGTCCGTTGGCCCCGCAGGGTATGTTGTCGGCTATCAACATATTATTTATACGGACGGATACCGGACCCGGGTATCCCTGGTAGGTCCAGGTAAACGGGACCTGGGTATTGGCGATAAGCACGTCTGAACTCTTCGGTGAGGTTACGGTAATAGTGCTGTTATCAATCTGCACGTTTTTTAAAGCCTGATTGCTGGGGTTATTTGTGCTCTGGACCTTGATGCTATAGTTCCCCGGGGGGAAAGTATAAGGCACAGTCCAGGAAGCAAATGACATTGGTGTTGCTGTGGCGATATCTGCCACCTTCTGGCCGTCTTTCCATGCTGTTATCATGGCTGGTCTGTTTGCCCGCCCCGTCCATTCCCACTGGATGCGTGCCGTTACCCCTGTGCGCAACACCCCCTGCGGCATCAGGGTGATGTTGGATATCTTCCCGTCGGACTGCACCGGTTTGGGGATGCTGGGTCTGGGGGGCGTCTGGTATTGGTAAGATGTTGCAGTCTGAGACCCTGATGGAGACAATGCCGTCTGCTCAACGCGGATCTTCTTCAGGGCATAGTTGGAAGCATTGCGGTGGCTCTGGACCCTGACCGCATATTCACCGTCTGCGAGTGAGTAGGGCACCGTCCATCTGGCGGCTGAGGCCGGCAGGTTATAGGCGATATTGGCGACTTTCTGGGCGCCCCTCCATAAATCCACGTCGACAGGTGAATTGGGAAACTGCGGCCATTGCCATTGAATTGTAATACTGGACCCTTTTCGCCAGACATCAGCCGGGTTAGTGGTGACATTCAAGATCATGCCGTCGTAAACTATTCCGCCAGTGGGTACCTGCGGCGTTGTAAAAGCGGTTGCTAACTGTTGAAACAACACAAGCCAGATTATCAGCAGAAACGAAAAGCCCCTGATTATTGAGGCGATCTTCATACCACCCTCCTTTGAGTCCGTTCTTTTTTGCATGATATGTTTTGGGCAGTATAAAAGCAATGTTTTTGCATTAAAACTCATAAATAAAGCAGGCTGAAATTACGATTGGCATCACCGTGTAAATATTCGGGAAAAGCGCTTTAACACAACATAGTAAAGCTGCTACTCCGTACTTTTCGGCATCACCACAACCTTTTCCGGAACAATCTTGACAAAACGGCTGCGGCATCCGGCCATCACAGCAGCCAGCCAGTCCGCTTCCTCAACCTGCTGGGAGTGCAGCAATTCAAAGTGGTACTTGCCCAGCAACTCCTCCAACTGGACCAGATCTGATTCCTCCAGATTGCGGATCTCTACTCCGGCCCCTTTTGCCAGGCGTCTGCGTAGCACTTCGCGGGTCATGCCCATCTCCGTGTCCAGATGGCAGTAAAGCGTGCCGCCGGTCATGCCGGAGCAGAGCCAGGGGCCAGGGTCTCCCAGGATAACCACGCGTCCCGCGGTCATGTACTCGCAGGCAAATCCCTTGACATTGGCCCGGCCGGCGATATTGCCCAGCGAGTCATCCACCGGCGCGCTGATGCGCCCACCGATGATTACATCGGCGCCGGAAAGCCTGATACAGGCACGGCTGTCTGCATCACCCTGGATGATGAAGGTCCCTCCCTGTGCGCCATAGGCTAGCCCTTTGCCGACCGACCCACCCACGCGCTGACCATCGCTGTTCTCTCCCTTGACAATCACAATCCGACCACCGATGGTGGATTTGCCGACACCGTCCTGGGCCGCCCCCTCCACGCGAATGTCGATGTTATCTGTATTGAAGGCACCCAGGCCGTTGCCTGGTATGGAGCCGCGGTGGAAATAAAGCAAAGCCCGGTTGTTTTGGGTGAAAAGGCCGTCCCGTTTGCCCCGTAGCAGAGCTCCGGCCAGATGGGTGCCGATGGCGCGGTCGGAGCTGGTGGCATTATTGTCGTCATAGCGCACCCGCTCTTCACCGGTGCCGAAGGAGTCTGATACAAGCCCGGATATGAGCGAGGTCAGGTAGTTGAGCGGTTTGCGGATGATACGCTCCTCATTCTCGCCGAAGGAATAAGCGGCTGCTGCCGGCGTCTTCAACAATTCCATCAGGTTAAGGCGGTCCAGGCCGCGGGCCTGTACCAGCAGATCGCTGCGCCCCACCAGATCCTGGGTGCGGCGGAAACCGAGCTTGGCGGTGAGGATCTTGATCTCGCGGGCCATGCCGCGGAAGAAGGTGGTCTCATAGATGACACCATTCTCGAAGATACGTGGCACAAAGCGTTTCAGACCCTTCTGTTCTGCCTCCTCTACGGTTTCAATCTGGGTGGCGATGCCCACGTGACAGGTGCCGGTATGACAGCTGCGGCAGGTAGTGCAGCCGATGATCACCATGGCCATGGTGCCGAAGCCGACCCGGTTGGCCCCCAGCAGCATTAGCTTGAGTACATCCCGGCCGGTACGAGCGCCGCCGTCGGCCCAGATTTCGACTCTATCGCGCATGCCGGCCTCAACCAGGGCACGGTGTGCTTCTGCTACCCCAATCTCCGCCGGCAGGCCGACGAACTTGACCGCATGCTTGCGGGCCGCGCCGGTTCCACCTTCATAGCCGCTGATGGATATGATATCGGCACCGGCTTTGGCGATCCCCAGCGCAATGGTGGCGATCCCGGCCACAGCCGGCACCTTGACTGAAATGCGGGCGGTCGGGTTGGCGGTACGCAGCTCTTCGATAATCTGGGCCAGGTCCTCAATGGAGTAGATATCATGGTTGTTGGAGGGAGAGATCAGCGAAACGCCGGGTGTGGCATGCCGTGCTGCGGCGATCTTGGCCGTGACCTTGAAACCGGGCAGATGCCCTCCTTCGCCCGGTTTGGCCCCCTGGCCGACCTTGATCTCCAGAAAATCGCAGGAGTTGAGCAGCTCCATGGATACGCCGAAACGCCCGGACGCGATCTGCTGACCACGATTATGGCGGTATTTGCCCATCATGTCGGCGATTTCACCCCCTTCGCCGTTCATACAGACGATATTCAGACGCCGTGCCGCTTCGGCGTAGATCCTGAAAGCTGTCTCACCCTGTGAACCGAAGCTCATGGCAGAAAACAGGATTGGCAAGGAATGAATGCCGATACTGGTATCCACCTCATCCGGATCCACCGACAGCTCCTCTGTATAGTTCAGCTCTACCAGATAACGGATGGCGGTGGGATTTTCTCCTTCCAGCTGTTTGATCAGGCGGGAAAGATCGGCATAGGATTCCTCCATCTTGGCGACTTGGCCGACCATTTTCCAGATACGCGGATAGAGCCGGAACTGTACCGGCAACGGCACCTTCTTTGGGCTGCGGGCCACGGCGGAGCGTTCGCGGTTGTCCTGCTCCAGTTTTTCCAGAGTCAGTCCTCCCGGATCGGAACCGCAGAAGTTGGGCGTTTCAAAGATTTCAGCCAGATGGTTGCAGAGGCCGATGGAGGCGAAGTATTTGCCATAGCCGCCAATTTCGTGGGTTCCCATGGTGGAGATGACTTTCTCCAGCCCCTTGGAGAGTACCCCCATGAGATTGCGGACGCCGTGCTCCTGCTCGGCCGCCATTTCCCACATCAGGTAGGGACAGAGGGCATCACCCCCCATACCCAGGGCAAAGATCAGGTCATGCAGGTTGCGCAGGGCTCCGGAACGGACAACGATCGATGTGTTGCGGCGCAGGCTCTGGCCATTTTCACAGAGCGTCTCCTTGAGCGTTTTGTGCAGCACCGCCACTACCAGATAGGGATCAAGGAAGCTACGCCGGTTCGCAAAGGCATCGCTGTCATCCAGGAGCAAGATCGCAGCCCCTTTCCGCACGGCTGAAACCGCTTCCGAACGGAGGCGATCCAGCGCTTCCGGCAGGTTCTCACCGCGCCCCATGCTGCAGAAAAGCAGCCTGCTGCGGCCACGCCCGGCATGGGCCAGCAGCGTTTCCAGGGTGGTGCTGCCGAACTCCCTGGCAATCCCTGTTTGATCAACGGTACCTTCAAGCCGTGCTCCTCCCAGCAGCAGCGGCACATCGAGAGCCACCGCCGGTCGCGGCTTGCCGCGCAGGGCAGGGCGAGGACCAATGAAGATCCGTGTGGAGAAATGCTCCGCCTCCCTCTCCCGGTCAATGGCCGGGTTGGTTACCACCGCCACCTGCTCCTTGAAATAGTCTGACAGGTTCTGGCGTGCCAGCGACAGGGCCGCCAGCGGCCCGTCGTAGCCGAGCGATGTGATCGGATCCTGGCCGTTTCTGGCCATCTCCCGCAGATTAGGCACATCGGTGGATTTCCAGGCCAGGGCGGTCATCAGGTTTTCACGTCCGAATCTGGAGTTGCGGTGGAACGGTAGCTTGATATCCGGTACTCTCCTGTCCAACTCTGCGCCATTCATCAGGGCTCGAGACTGTGACTCAAGTGTGGTCCGTTTGCGGAACCTCGTGAAGGCCTCGTCCCGCAACTGATGATGCTGCATGAGCTGTGGCGCGCTGTCCGGCACAAGCCGCAGACCCACTTTTTCGCCTGGTGCCAGCGGTTTGGGATCGCCGACGATCTCCTCGTGTGGTACGACACCCAGTTCGGAAGAGGCGAACAGCTCTTTGTCCGTCTCGCCGACCCAGAGCGGTCTGAGTCCCATGGCATCCACACTGAAAACGCACTGATCGCGGTGGCGGGCAATGATGGCTGCCGGCCCTTGGGCACTGGCAGTCATGAAACGGCGGAACCAGGTGTACATGGCCCGCTGCCCCGTCTCCATTCTGTCCATGATGCTGAAAATCGGTGGGAAGACCAGTTCCATTGCTTCATAAAGTGAAAAACCGTAACTGTGAATCAACCCCTCTAGGGTACGGTTCAGGTCCTGTGAGTCACTGCCGCCGTGGGTCTGAGTAATACCAAGCATGCGACCTTCCTCCCGCAGGCGAGCGATGGTGTTGATCTCGCCGTTATGCCCCAATAGTGAAAAGGGCTGGGCGCGCAGCACCGTCGGCAGGGTGTTGGTGGAGTAACGGCTGTGGCCGATGGTGACCTGGGAGAGAAAATCACGCCGCTTCAGTTCCGGGAAGTAACGACTGAGAATCTCCGGCGCGCCATGCACTTTGTAGGCGGCCACATCGCAGGAAAGTGAGGCCACATGCACAGGAAAGGCATCCTCCAGAGCCACCTGCAGATCAAACAGCCTGGCTGGCAGACTGCTGTGATCGCTGTCGTGCAGGGCCAGTTGCCAGACCAAGGGTTCACTGGCGCGGGCCCGTGATGCCAGCACCTCGCTGCGCACTGCTGCCGGGCGCTCCACCAGGACAGAGATGCCGGCCTGACGAATGCGCGCCAGGATGTCGTCCTGAATAGCGGGGGATTGGGCCAGGTCATTGCGGCCGATCATCAGGTGACCGACAGCAAAGCCGGGGGCTGTGGCCAACTCCGGGCTGATTCCGGCATCTGACAGAATTTCTGCCCAGATCTGGCGCGGAATATCGGTCAGGATGCCGCATCCGTCACCTTCGCCATTGATTTCACCGGCGCGGTGCCCCATCTTGATCAGCGCCTCGATGGTGCGCTGCACATTGCCATGGGTCGGTCGGCCGGCCTTGTTGATATAGCTGATTATGGCGCAGGCATCGCGCTCTTTCGGCATCAATCCAGATGGGTCATGATCGTTAAACCTTTTTTCCATAATGCCTCCTCAGAGAATGTTCCATTGTATACGGATATAATCATACCTCAAATCCTGAACTTTATCGTAACACGTTACCCGGATTATGCCTGGCCGGGTCTTCCAATTTATATGGATCCCAAACTGCTTACGGGGTGTGTGATTAATTCCGCTAATCTTGTGTGTTGTTTTTATAAAATCTGTTTAATCATGTGAGTTGACTAAATGTAGTGCATGCGGCATATTCTACCAAAATCGGACTCGGAGGCACTCTGGATGCAGGCAATACATGATTATTTTGAACGCCATGAAGAACAGGCATTTATATTTAAAGCACTGCTGGCAATTGTTCTGATCATTGCTGTTAAGGAATATCTGTCTGGCTTGCTGCTTTGGCTCTTTTTAATATTTCCGGTATTGTTTCTGATCTACATCCGCCTTAGTGCTGCCGCTGAAGGTATCAGTCCATATACCCTGCTCAAACAGCACATTACCTTTATGCCCATTATGTATGCAGAAGGTGATCGCAAAAAGGAGGTTGTTCCCTGGATCACTTACGGCATAATCCTCAGCAATATCCTCATTTTTTATCTTTATGAAAGAGCACCTTGGGGTGACCTGAAATACATGTCTGACAACCTTGTATTTCTGCCGCGTGCACCCAATTACTGGAATATAACCGTGAGTGCTTTTACTTCCATGTTTCTGCACGCAGACAACGGACATCTGTGGGGCAATATGATCTTTCTCTGGATGTTGGGGACATCTGTTGAGCGTCGTATCGGCCATCCTCGTTTTGCCTTGCTATACCTGATTACCGGTCTTTTTGGTGGAATGGCTTTTATTCTGACCTGGTTTATTGCCTGCGGTGAACCCGGGCATCTCCTGGGCGCATCGGGGGCTATTTCAGGCATTATGGGTATCTTTGCCGTACGTTGTTATTTCAAAAGCATGGTATTCCCCATTCCCATTCTGGGGATTTTTTCTCTGATATTGCCCATCAGTCTGAAAGTCAGGCTCAACTCTCTTGTGATAATCGGTCTGTTCTTTCTTGGCGATTTGTCGGGAGGCGTGGAGCAGATGAGCAATGTTGAAAGCTCGATGGTCGGACACTGGGGCCATCTCGGGGGCATGATTTCCGGCATGATGCTGGCGATGTTTCTCAAGCTTGGAGAGAGTGCTGTCGAAGAGCGACATCTGGAAATTGGCATAAAGGCAGCCGGATCTGCAATGGGTTATGGCCACGGAGAACAGTCTCTCAGAAAAGTATTGGAGCGGAGTCCGGACAATGCAGAGGGGGTGTTGGCACTGGCGCGTATCAAATCCAAGTGTCACGGAACAGATGAAGGAGAGGAACTATATGCGAAAGCAATAAGGTTGTTGCTGTCTGAAAACCCTAATGAGGCTGCTCAGGCATATCTGGAATATCGAAAGTCATACCAGAAGCCTCTGGATGCAGCAGTTATGACGGCGTTGGCGGGCATTTTTCAACGCCAGATGGACCTGGATACGGCGACACGTTGCCTGGATGCTGTTATTGCAGCGCCAGAAGTACAGCCGGAACTGCGTCAGCGGGCTTTGGCGCAGTGTGCCAACATGCTGGACAAGATGGGGCATGAGGACGCTGCTGAAGGGTACTATAAGATGCTGATTGATGAGTATCCATATGCGGAGTTGTCTCATCGTGCTTATATCCGTCTTGGGCTCAAAATTCCTTCAGAGCATCCTCAGCCGCAGTCCAATATGCATAACAATCCTTTGGAACAGCCGGCAGCTGATGCAGCCATCTCTCCAAGTGGTCCGTTACATGACAAGGCTTGCCCGGCCTGCAACTCTCCCATGTATCGGCGTCGTGCCAACAAGGGCAAAAATGAGGGGAAAATGTTTTGGGTCTGCGCGAATTTTCCCAAATGCAATAATGTGTTCCCTGTTGCTGATACATAATTGGCCCGGTCAGGGCGAAGAAATATTGTCTTGTCTATGATACGGGCAGTTGCAACGTATTTATGCGGCATAAACAGATAATAAAAGTTGGGGGATATAATGGCCGTGGTACATACAGGAAAACTGATTATTCATCGTATCCCGAATAACAGTGGGCGAGAACATGTGATTGACTTTTTGTGTCAGTTTGCCAAAGGCACTTCGCGTGAAGTTGTTGCCTCCAGGCTCGAAAAACTGCCACTGACGCTGGGCAATGCAATACCGTTAGAGATCGGCAACAAGATATGCTTAAAGTTAAAGGAAATAGGCGCTGAAGCGGAATTTGTTAGTGAGCAGAAAGTGGCTGCTGTAAGCAAAGAACTCGAACCAGCTAATCAAGATCAACCGCTGGAGCCGGTCTTAACCCATAAGTCTGAAAAACCTTCGATCGAGAAAAGTTCCAGCCCCGCGCCGTCAAAACTGGCAAATGAAACCAATTCTGTTGGCAGGGATATCAGGAGTCTGTTGATTCTCCTGCTGATTCTTGTGGTTGGCTTATGCACCGGTACCTTGGCTTTTATGCCGGAACTGAAAGCAGCTTCTGATCCTGATCTGCTGCTGAACAAGTTTTTAAAAAAGAATGCCATCAGGAGCAACAAGACCTGCCCACGAACAGTAAACCCTGAACTGCGCCTGGATGGTTTTGAAGCGGGCAACAAAAAAATGATTGTTCGGTATACCCTGGTTAATTTTAATGCAAGTGATGTCAATGGTTATGATTTGCGTCCAAGAGTTTCCGGAGATATTCGTCATGGGCTCTGCAGGGAGACGAATTCAGCAGAATTGCTTAAGCAAGGCGTTGCTTTTGTGTTTGCTGTGCACGGCAAAGATGGCGGCCTTATCTTTGATTATCAGGTTGTACATGAAGATTGTGAATACTAGATGAACATCCTTATGTTTGGTTCTCTTGAAGTTTGGCACAATTGACTTATACAAGTTATTCCGTATTATGTCGGATTATGGTTTCAAAATGTGTTTTACGGAGTGTGTGATGAATAGTACCCCCAAAGGCATGCGCCTGCATATTGCCCTGTTCGGCCGCCGCAACGTGGGCAAGTCGTCGCTGCTGAATGCACTTACCCGCCAGCATGTATCGATTGTGTCTGATGTGGCCGGTACGACCACCGACCCGGTGGAAAAGCCGATGGAACTGCTGCCCATCGGGCCGGTTCAATTTATTGATACAGCCGGTATCGACGATGCGGGCACTCTGGGCGGAATGCGGGTGCAGCGCACCCTGCAGGTGTTCGACCGCACGGACCTGGCTGTGCTGGTTACCGTGCCGGGGGGCTGGAGCGCATATGAGGACGCGGTGTTGCAGGAGTTGCAGGAACGCAAGATCCCTGTGGTAGTAGTGCTGAACAAGTGCGATATCTTGCAGCCTGAAAATTCTCAGCTGGCCATGCTGGAGGAGTCAGGGCTGCGGGTGGTCTCTACCTCAGTGACCAGCGGCGCCGGCCTGGCTGAATTGAGAGAGGCGTTGGTGCGCACGGCTCCGGATCAGTTTATCAATACCCAGGTGATCGTTGGTGATCTGGTCCCACCGGGTGAGACGGCGGTGTTGGTGGTGCCGATTGACAAGGAAGCACCCAAGGGAAGGTTGATATTGCCCCAGGTGCAGACTATCCGTGACCTTTTGGATCATGATGCCTGTTGCGTGGTGGTGAAAGAACATGGGCTGCTCAATGCGCTGGAACAGATGAAGAACCCGCCCGCGCTTGTGGTGACCGATTCGCAGGCCTTTCAGCAGGTGGCAGCAGAAACGCCGGACAGTATACCGCTGACATCTTTTTCCATTCTGTTTGCCCGCTTCAAAGGCGACCTGGCAGAGTTTGCCAGGGGGGCCAGGGCGATTGACCGATTGAAAAGTGGCGACCGGGTGATGATCTGCGAGGCCTGCTCACATCACCCTATTGAAGAGGATATCGGTCGTGTCAAGATACCGGGCTGGCTTAACCGTTATGTGGGGGGGGAACTGAATTTTACCCATGTGCAGGGGCACGACTTCCCTGCTGATCTGAGCGATTATCGGCTGGTGATTCATTGCGGCTCCTGCATGCATAACCGACGCGAGGTGCTTTCCAAGATCATCCGCTGCCGTCAGGCCGGGGTGCCGGTTACCAACTACGGTATTGCCATTGCCTTTTCGCTGGGCATCTGTGAGCGAGCGCTCAGGCCTTTTCCGGATGCACTGGAAGCGTTTAGAAACGGATATCTGCCATGGGATATTTTTCCGGAATAGCGTGGGCTGATGTCAATCGTCCGGCTGCAATTGTGCTGAGGAGGCTTTCGCTCACATGAAAACCATGTTTGTAATGTGTCTTCTGACGCTGGTTTCAAGCGAGGTCTTTGCAGATTGGAAACAGCTCGGACCGCTTTCAGGCCCCATGGTTGAACTTGATATGGGGCGCAGCCAGAAACTGAAGAGAAATTATCTGGCGTATGCACGCACGACCCGCAATGACCAGCAACTGGAATTTAAAACCGAGATAGACTGCGCACGAAAACGTCACAAGATGCTCTATCAGCATGTCAGGAACAGCTGGGGTCTGACGGTCTACAAGTCTAAAGAGATAAAACCGTGGGAGAGCATTCAGCAGGGCACGGTTTTCGATGCGCTGATGGTGGAACTCTGCAAAGTCAAATGATTATAAACAACAAGGAAAAGGACAGACCAGCCTCTGCTGGTGCCATGAAGTCTGTTGAACTTAAATCCGTGCTGGATCGGCTTTACGATACACGCTCCTTGCTCAACCTTTCCCATGACCCCCTTTCATTCTGCCACCGTTACAGCAAGCCTCAGGACCGTGAGATTGCAGCACTGATCGCCTCCTGTTTTGCCTATGGCAACGTCAATATCATTCTGCGAACGCTGGAGAGGATTTTTTTCTGCCTGGGTGATGCACCTCGCCAATATGTAGAAACCTTTGTGCCGGCTGATGGCCTGAGACAGTTTCATGGTTTCAAACACCGCTTTAACGACAGCCGCGACCTGTGCGCCCTGCTGTTGGCCATACGTCGGATGATAGAGGATAGTGGCAGCATTAACGCCTTTTTTCTCAAAAATCACGACAGCCGGTCGCTTGATATCACCGCCTCGCTGAATGCATTTTCGTTTGCTGTGCGCAGTCTTGACTATGCACAGGTCTATGGCGGCAGTGCTATCCCGGCAGATGCATATTTCCCCTTTTTCTTCCCGGCGCCTGCGTCCGGTAGTGCCTGCAAGCGTCTCTGTATGTTTCTGCGCTGGGTCGTGCGCCCGGACGACGGGATCGACCTGGGCATATGGGAAGGGATCAAGCCATCCCAACTGGTGATCCCGGTAGATACGCATATTCGCCGTATCTGCGGATATCTCGGGCTTACCTCACGCAAAAACGCCGACTGGCGCATGGCCTGTGAGATAACCGCCGCCTTGCGTCGTCTGGATGACAATGATCCTGTAAAATATGACTTTTCCATTGCGCATCTGGGGATATCCGAAGGGTGTGATGGAAATGACCGCTCTGTCTGTGAGAAGTGTGTGATTGCGGGGATTTGCTCGCAGAAACGCCCTGGATGAGCAAATCTTTAATAAATTGACACTACTTGCCCTTTCTGATATAGCTTACGCTGTTTCAGGCAGTTATGACGCTTTATTCCATTCTCAAAACACATCCAGGAGTTGCAGATGATAATCCAGTGTGAACAGTGCCGTACAAAGTTCAGGCTTGATGATTCCAAGGTCAAAGGCAAAGGGGTCAAGGTTCGTTGCGCCAAATGCAAGCACGTATTCTCTGTTGCCAATGGAGAGCCGGAAGAACACCAGCCTGATTTTGGCGCCATGCTGGAACAGAGTGCAGAAGCGGCCCCGCAAGGTGCTGCCCCGGTTTCATTTACCCTGGAGGATGATACTGCTGCCCCGGTTTCTACAGATTTCAGTTTTGATGCCGCTGCGTTTGACGCCGAGGAAAAGGCCACACCGGCTGCTGCCGTAGATACATCCGCTTTTGACCTTGGTGCGGAACAGCCGACAGCGCCAGCAGATTTCAGCTTTGATGCCGCTGCGTTTGGCGCCGGGGAGAAGGAAACACCGGCTGCCGCCGTAGATACATCCGCCTTTGACCTTGGTGTGGAGCAGCCGACAGCACCAGCGGATTTCAGTTTTGATACTACTACCATTGCTGAGGAAACATCAAACGAACCGGCCGCTGCGGTGGATACTTCCGCTTTTGAATTCGGCACCGAGCAGACGGCCGTTTCATCAGATTTCAGCTTTGATACGGCTTCGCTGGCCGCAGAAGAACCTACTCATTCTGCCGTCGCAGATACAGCTTCGTTTGAATTGCCAAAGGACGAATCGAAGGCCGAAACTCCAGCCGGTGATTTTGACCTTTCTGCGCTTGCCTGGAATGATGAGCTTTCAGCTCAACCTGATGCTGCTGTTGGAGAGGCAGACAAGACCATGGTTTCTTCGTCATTTTTCTCCAATGTGGAAGACATGACCATGGTTCAGTCTCCTGCCGCACCGGTCAAGCTGGATCTTGATGACTTCGCTGACTCCATACAGGCGTGTCCTGAAGGCGAAAAAACTGCCGATGCTGGCCAGGCTGACCAGTCTGCTGAGTTTAATATCAATGACATTGATTTTGGCGATGCGCTGAATATCGATGGTAGTCAGCACGTCAACCCGGAAAAGCTTTCCCGGGAACATGAACTGTTCTTTGCTGCGCTTGATGAGGGGGGTGATGTCAAGCCTGCCGCCGCCGATGCAACGGAGCAGAAACCGGTTGAAGAAGAGATGCCGCCGTTGCCGATAGCCTCAAGACGTAAACAGTCGCCGGCAATGATTGCTCTGATGGCGGCTGCGTTACTGGCTGTTGCTGCTGTAGTGGGGTACTTTGGTTACAGCATGTTCATGCCCGGCGAAAAAACTAAAGAGGCTCAGGGGCGCATCAATATCAATGCGGTGAGTGCCGCTTACATCAAAAACAGCATCGCCGGCGACATGCTGGTTGTCAGCGGGGATGCGGTCAATGCCTTTGATGCCCCTCGAGCGTCCATCCAGTTAAAAGTTGTCATCTATGGGGCTGCCGGACAGCCGCTGGCCACAAAACAGGCTTTTGCCGGTAATCCGCTCAGTAAGGAACAGCTGGCGACCATGCCGGTTGATAAGATTGAGGCTGCCATGGCAAACCAGTTCGGTGATTCGCTGGCCAATATGGAGGTGTTGCCGGGCAAGTCGATACCCTTCATGGTTGTTATTACCAACCTGCCGGCAGATGCCAAGGATTATGGTGTCGAGGTGGTTGGCTCCACTGTTTCAACCGGTAAAAAATAAGCTCTTAGCCAATCAACGTGATCAGCAAAAAGCCGCCCTGCATTACTGCAGCGCGGCTTTCTTGCTTTGGTGCCATGGCATGTTCTTATGCCGGTTTCAAATTTTGCAACCGTCAGTGTGGCGGATATCCTTGCCTTTGACCATGAAGATGACCATCTCGGCGATATTGGTGGCATGGTCGGCTACCCGCTCCAGGTATTTTGAGATGTAGTTCAGGTTCATGGCCCTGGAGATGGTGGCGGGATCCTCCAGCATATAGGAAAGCAGTTCCCGCTGCACCTGTACGTGCAGGTCATCAATCTGCTGGTCGTCGCGGCAGACCTTGATGGCCAGATCCACATCGCCCTGGACAAAGGCGTCCAGCGCCTCTTTCAGCATGATTTCCGCGCAGCGCCCCATGCGCGGCAGATCGATGTATGGCTTCAGCGGAGGTTCGTTGTTGATCTCCTTGATGCGTTTGGCCATGTTGGCGCACTGGTCGCCGATCCTCTCCAGATCGGTGACAATCTTCAGCGCCAGGGTGATGAATCTGAGATCTATCGCAGCAGGCTGCCGCAACGCCAGCAACTGCAGGCACTTCTCATCAATGGCTACTTCCATGCCGTTGACTTCGTGATCCATCACAATGATACGGTCGGCCAGTGGTGAATCCCTTTCTTCCAGTGCCCTGACGGAACCTGAAATCATCTGTTCCACCTTGCCGCCCATGGCCAGCAATTTGTTGCGTAATTCCTGCAGGTCCGCGTCATAGGCGGCGCTGATGTGTAATCTTTCCATGTTTCTCCTCGCTATTGTCGGCTTCGCCAAAAGTCCATCTGCTGTGTTACGCTCAACCTTTGTCATTGCGGCGTACAATTTGGTACGCCTCATTCCTCATGTCTCGCAAGCCTTGCATCTGGAGCTTTTGGCTGTGCCGTTGGCTGTTTGCATGATTGCAAATACGCTTTATCGGGTAATCCCGGTGTCCCGGTATATTACCCAAACCTGCCGGTGATGTAATCCTCGGTCTGTTTTTTGTCCGGATTGGTAAATATCTTGCTGGTCTGCCCGGCCTCGATCAACTCTCCCAGATAAAAGAAGGCTGTGACGTCCGATACCCTGGCGGCCTGCTGCATGTTATGGGTAACAATGATGATGGTGTATTTCTGCTTCAGCTCGTCAATCAACTCTTCGATCTTCAGGGTTGAGATCGGGTCCAGCGCCGAGCAGGGTTCGTCCATCAGGATGATCTCCGGATTGACGGCGATGGCCCTGGCAATGCAGATACGCTGTGCCTGCCCCCCGGACAGTCCCAGCGCCGAGTCGTGCAGCCGGTCCTTGACCTCATCCCAGATGGCAGCATTTTTGAGGCTGCGCTCAACGGTCTCGTCCAGCACCGCCTTGTCACTGACACCGGCGATGCGCAGGCCGTAGACGATGTTTTCATAGATCGACTTGGGAAAAGGGTTGGACTGCTGAAAGACCATGCCGATCCGGCGGCGCAGCGAAATAACATCCATGGCCGGGTCGTTGATCTCTTCACCTTCAAAGCGCAGGTTCCCTTCGATACGCACGTTGTCGATCAGGTCGTTCATGCGGTTGATGCAGCGCAGCAGCGTAGACTTGCCGCAGCCTGAGGGGCCGATGAACGCTGTAACCTGGTTTTTCCCGATAGAGAGCGACACGTCCTTGAGGGCGTGTTTCTCTCCGTAATAGAGATTCAGCTTTTCAATGTCCATTATAGTCTGTGTTGTTGCCGTTGTTGCTGTCATTTAATCTTCCTTTACTGTATATCCTGTCATGAGAAGTTCTCACCGTTAAATTTTCCGGCATATCAAACGCTAAACACTGTTCCGGGATGATTCCGAATCCCGGTATTAAAAGTTGGATGTCTGATACTTCTTCTTCATCCTGGCCCTGAAATGTATGGCCAGGCTGCTGGCTACAATGACAATGGCCAGCAGCAGCATGGTTGTTACGTAGACCATCGGCTTGGCCGCTTCCACGTTGGGTGACTGGAAGCCCACGTCAAAGATGTGAAAGCCCAGGTGCATGAACTTCCTGTCCATGTGGAAGAAGGGGAAGTTCAGGTCGAACGGCAGTGTCGGCGCCAGTTTTACCACGCCGACAATCATCAGCGGCGCGACCTCGCCGGCGGCCCTGGCCATGGAAAGGATCAATCCGGTCATGATGCCGGGGGTGGCCATGGGCAGCAGTATCCTGACCAGGGTCTGAAATTTGGTGGCTCCCAGCGCCAGTGAACCTTCGCGAATGCCGCGCGGTATGGAGGCCAGCGATTCCTCGGTGGCGATGATCACCACCGGTACGGTCAAAAGCGCCAGTGTCAGGCTGGACCAGAGTATGCCGCCAGTACCGAAGGTCGGTGTAGGCAGGCGCTCGGGGAAAAACAGCTGGTCAATGCTGCCGCCGATGCCGTAGACAAAGAACCCCAAGCCAAATACGCCGTAGACGATAGAGGGGACACCGGCCAGGTTGTTGACGGCAATGCGCACCATGCGGGTCAGCAGCCCGTCTTTGGCGTATTCGCGCAGATAGACGGCGGCGATGACGCCAAAGGGGAGCGAGAACACGCTCATCAGCATAACCATCATTACTGTGCCGAAGATAGCCGGGAACAGCCCGCCTTCCGTGTTGGATTCACGCGGCTCACCCAGCAGCAGTTCCTTGATGCGGCCGGCATAGGCAGCGGACTTGGCGAAAACCGACATGTCATTGGGTTTTTGAACCTGTACGATGTCCACCAGGGCAATTTCCTTGCTTTCGCCGCTGGCGTCGCTGAATTCTGCCTTGGCGGCAGCAAGTTCGTTCTGTAGTTCGCCCTGCTTGTTGTTCAGGGTATTGAACTCTTCTGTCAGCTTGTCCTTTTCATGATTCAGTTTCTGGATCGCATCGCTATGCTTTTCCGGGCCCTTGTATTCCAGCTTGAGTATCTTCAGGCGCAACTGCTCCACGGCATAGTTGAGATGGGACATCTTATCCTTCAACTTCTGCAGATCCTTCTGCTTCGGCAGCATGCCCTTGCGCGCCTGATCCAGCTGTGTCCAGGGATTGGCAGCGCTGTCACCCGCCACAAAACCTTCAGCGGTTACTGACTTCAGAAAACCGACGTAATTGCCGTGCTCCTTTCTTTCAACCAGGGCAACATCCTTGGGGATACTTTTTGAGGCAATATCCTTCTCTTCGATCCAGCGGAAATCCTGTCCATAAATGTCACGGTTGGAAACCTTGACCTGAATGCGGAAACCTTCACCATGCGGCTCTTTTTCACGCATGGTTGGCTGACCCATGGCTATGCTGCCGTCCTTTAGCTCATAGCGCAGCTGATTGGCCGGCCAGAAGTAACCCAGCCCGTTTTTCATGACCACCGTCACCAGTGTCATGGTCATCACCAGGATCAGTGCCAGGGCGGCGCCGGTAAAAAGCACATATGGTTCGCCTGTTTTAAAGTACTTTTTCAATTCCGTTCTCCATTTGAATATTATCCATTGACCGCTGGCCGTGCCGGTTGACCGTTTTTCGTTTTCCAGTCCCCAGTCCCAAAATCAATACCTTCCGTACTTCTTTCTGAAACGCTGACGCAGGGCCTCGGCAGCGGTATTAATCACGAAGGTCAGCAGGAACAGCAGCACGGCAGAGAAAAACAGCACCCTGTACAGGGAACCATCCAGCGGCGCCTCCGGTATTTCCACCGCAATATTGGCTGAAAGACTGCGCAGGCCGTTAAAGGCGCTCCAGCTCAGTATGGGGGTGTTTCCCGTAGCCATCAGCACGATCATGGTCTCTCCGATGGCCCTGCCGAATCCGATCATGATCGCTGAAAAGACACCCGGCAACGCCGAGGGCAGCACAACCCGCCAGGCTGTCTGCCAACGGCTGGCACCCAGCGCCAGAGAAGCGGCGGAAAGGTTGCGCGGCACGTTGGAAAGGGCGTCTTCGGCAATGGTAAATATGATCGGTATCACAGCAAATCCCAGGGCTATGGCAATGACCAGACAGTTGCGCTGATCGTAGCGTACGCCCAGGATGCTGAACAGCCACTGCTTGAAATCCCCTGCAAACACCGAGCTCTCAACGATCCCGCCCAGCAGCCAGGAAAGGTAGATGCCAGCGATGACGATCGGGATAAAGACTATGAATTCGTTCCCCCTGATCAGCATGTCCAGCGGGGAATAGGGCTGTACTCTTTTCCACAGCAGCGTAGAAAGCAGTATTAGCAAAGGAATCACAATAATGGCGATAAACAGCGCAATCAGCGCCTTGTCGATCAGCGGCGCCAGCCACAGTCCGGCCAGAAAACCGACCACCACGGAAGGGATGGCTGCCATGATTTCTACGGTCGGCTTGACCCGGTTTTTTACGGTGGGTGTCATGAACTGACTGGTATAAATAGCGCCCAGCAGCGCCAGCGGCACGGCAAACAGCATGGCGAACGCCGTGGCCTTGATGGTGCCGAATATCAGCGGCACCAGGCTCAGCTTGGGTTCAAAGTCATCGGTAGAGGCGGAAGACTGCCAGACATATTCCGGTTTATTGTACCCCTCGTACCAGATCTTGCCGAACAGGGCAGAAAAGGAGACTTCCGGGTGCGGTATATCCAGCTGCCACACGCTGGCCTTGCCGTCCTGTCCCAGTGACAGCAGCGCGCTGCTGCGCGGCGAATATGCCGTCAAGGCGATCTTTGCGCCGCTTTTCCTCACTGTCAGCAATGTGCGTTCAGTGGTGGTATGGTCGATGCGCAGCTGTCCTTCCTCACTGAATGAAACCAGCGATTTGTCCCGGTGTGAAGGGGCAATGGCGGCTATCTTGCCGTTATGCCGCGGCAGATGGTGGATCAGTGTCAGGCGTTTGTCTTCACCGCTGCCCGAGGTCGTCACCGGAAACCAGATGTTGTAGTTCCCGCCGGCATCGCCGACAGCTATGGAATAATCGCCCAGCACTGGGGCAAGTGAGGTGATGGCCGCTCCTGAGTTGGCCTGTGAACTGTCCAGCAGCTTGGGGCTGCCCGGCTCAGAGATATCCCAGCGCAGGATATAACCGTTGACGGTGCCGGCATACAGATAGCGTCCCCTGGCGTCCAGCATGGCCGTTGTAACGGCAGCCGGGGCTTTGTCGGTGATATCGCCGGTAATTGTCCTGATCGTCTCGTTATCCAGCAGGTCTTTTTCTGTCAGCCGGTGTTCTATCCTGAAACGGTCTCCGCTCAGCCTGTCAACGCGTACTGCGCCGTTTTCCAGCTTTCTGGCAAAGGTCTGAACGGCCGTTACCGCTTTTTTGTCAAATTTGAGTTCTTCTGCAGCCACGGCATGGCTGACTTCTGTTTTGCCGGTATCATCCCGGCTAGACTCAAAGGAAACGCTTACCGAGGTGACGGCGCCGTTTTCCCAGTAGAGATGCAGGCCGCTTTTTCCTGCATGTTCAGCAGCAAGCAGCTTGGTACCGCCTTGCGGGGCGGCCGGCACGGCTATGCTCTCTTTCAGCTGGCCGTCGGCAGTATCCAGAAAATGAAAAGTCCCTTTTCTGTCCAGCAGATAGATCCTGTGTCCGCTGTCATCGACACCGCCTGCCAGCACCTCGGCTGTTTTAATATCTTCTGGTAGTGTGAATGAACCGCGGATATCAGCCTTGGGCGGATAGAAGAGCGGTAATGAAACCTTGGAAATCATTACCAGGATCCAGATGACCGAAAAGATGACCAGAATACCGCCGACCTTGATCACCCATTCGGCGATTCTATCGTTACGTCTTGATATGGAAGAAAGTTTAGTTGTCATGGTTTGCTTTTATACCGGGCCGCATGGGGCATGCGACCCGGTATGACGTTAAGTTGTAGGTACTATTTCAAGGATTTGAGCTGCTTGGCGGCCAGTGCCGAGGTCAAGGGGTCATAACCGTCTTTGACAACGATCTGCTGACCTTCCTTGGAGAGCACATACTTGAGGAATTCCTCGGTCATCTTGGGCAGCGGCTGTCCCGGTTTCTTGGCTACATAGATGTAGAGCATGCGGCTCAGTGGATATTTGCCGCTGAGTACGTTCTTGTAGTTCGCTTCAGCCACAGGGCCGCCTTTCTTTACGGAGAGAGGTACAGCGCGCACACCGGAAGTGGTGTAACCGATGCCGGAATAACCGATGGCGGCGATATCCTTGGCTACACCTTCAACAACGGATGCAGAACCTGGCTGTTCCTTGACAGTGTTTTTGTAGTCACCCTTTTTAAGGGCATGCTCTTTGAAATAACCGTAGGTGCCGGAGGCAGAGTTACGGCCATACAGGCTGATCGGCTTGGCGGCCAGTTTGCCGCTGACACCCAGCTGGCCCCAGGTGTTGATGTCTGTCATGCCGCGCTTGCGGGTTTTGGAGAATATGGCGTCCACCTCGTCCAGAGAGAGGCTCTTGACCGGGTTATCCTTGTTGACGAACACAGCCAGTGAATCCAGGGCCACGCCGATTTTGGTAGGCTTGTAGCCGAATTTTTTCTGGAACTGCTCGATTTCAGAGGGCTTCATCTCACGGGACATGGGACCAAGCTGGGCGCTGCCGGCGATCAGTGCCGGCGGAGCAGTGCTGGAGCCTTTACCTTCGATCTGGATGTTTACGTTGGGATATTTCTTCTTGAACCCTTCGGCCCAGTAGGTCATCAGGTTGTTGAGGGAGTCGGAACCGATACTGTTCAGGTTTCCAGCCACCCCTGCAACCGGTTTGTAACCGGGCAGCTTCTTGTCGATACTGATCTTTTCGGCGTGTGCCGATGCTGCGCCCAGGGCGAGCAACGCGACTGTAACAATGGTCTTTCTTAACATGTCTTTCTCCTTATGGTTTGTTGTTGAAATGCGTCAAATCATACTGGAGAGAAACGTTAGCATATTCGTGTTACGGATATGTTACGGAGAGGGAAACAGTTGGTTAAAATTGGGGACTGGGGACTGGGGAACGTCCCGGCTTGACGTTGCTAGAAGAAGAGTACGAGTGAAGATGCCGGAATTAGCCGTCGCTTCATAAGCTAAAAACGTATACGCATGTGGCCCTTCGAATAAGAGGAAAAATTTTTCTGGTCTGCAAAAATTGAAGCATTGAAACGAGCAGCGACTGAGAGCAGTGAGAAGCCGATGGGGGCCCCGGTCAACCGACACGGTCAACCGGGGCGGATGATTATCTGCTACGCTGTGCGCAGGGTGCAGGTGAAGGTGGAGCCTTTGCCGGGCGTGCTGGTTACGGACAGTTCGCCGCCATGCAGTTGCATGATATGTTTGGCAATGGAAAGCCCCAGTCCGGTGCCGCCCTGTTCACGGCTGCGGGCCGCGTCCACGCGGTAGAAGCGTTCGAATACGCGAGGCAGGTCCTTGGCCGGGATACCAATGCCGGTATCAGAAACCGATATCTTTAGCACTCCGGGACACTGCTCGGAGTAAATGCGTACTGTACCATTTTCCGGTGTGTATTTGATGGCGTTATCGATCAGATTGACCAGCACCTGTTCCAGACGTCCCTGGTCGGCCAGTACCTTGGGCAGACCGGGCTCGATCTCGTTGCTCAGCTGGATCTGTTTTGCCGCGGCATGCTCAGCCAGCAGCATGCAGGCCTTGTTGACGGTGCCGCTGACTTCAAGCGGGTTGAGCTCCATGGCGGCTGATTTTGACTCCAGGTAGGAAAGCGTAAGGATATCGTTGATCAGGCTGGTCAGGCGTTCCGCATGGTTGTGGATGATACCGGCGAAACGCGAGGCCTTGTCCTGGTCCGATGAAATCATGCCGTCCATCATCAGTGTTTCGGCATATCCCTTGATAACAGAAACCGGCGTGCGCAGTTCGTGGGAGACGTTGGCCACAAAATCACGGCGCATGTTTTCAACATACTTCATGTCGGTAATGTCGTGGAATACGGCGACCACACCGTTGTCACCGCTGCTCATGTTCAGAGGTACCCAGTGGGTCAGCAGTGTTCTTTCGCCGGGCAGGATGAAGATTTCCCTGATCAGTTCGCCGCCGCTCTGGCTCAGATCGTAGAAAGCGCTCTGCAGATCAGGGTTGCGCGAGATCTCGATCAGATTTTTGCCTTCGATGTCACCATTGATGGCAAACATCTCACGGAAGGCGGGGTTGACCAGGGTGATGGTACCATTGGAGGAGGCCACCATGACCCCTTCGCCCATGCCGCGCAGGATGGTGCCCAGTCGTCTTTTCTCAGCCGCCAGCGAATGCATCTGCGATTCGATGCGCCCGGCCATGTCGTTCAGCACGCTGGCCAGCGCGCCGATCTCATCGCGGGAATAGACCGGGATGCGCTTGAACTGGTCATCCTTGCCGATGTTTGCGGCCATCTCGGCCATCTCACGCAGCGGCCTTGAAGTTACCCTGGAAAGTACCAGGCTGAAGGCGATGGCGACCAGCAGTGAAATCAGCATGGCGCCGCCGGTCATCTTGTGAATGGCATTGCTGGCCTCGGCAAAATGTCCCAGCGGCTGTGAAAGCCTGATGATGCCGTTGCTGCTGCCCTGGCTGTAAGCAATGGCGGTATAGAGCATCTGTGTGCCCAGGGTGTCCGAATAGCGCATGGAGTGGCCGACGCCTGATTTCAGGGCGCTTTGTACTTCAGGCCTGTCCAGGTGGTTTTCCAGGCCGGAGATGCGGGCCTGGCTGATGTCGGAATCGGCAATTACCTTGCCTTGTGGGTCGATCAGGGTTACGCGCGCCTTGACCGCTGAACCGATCTTTTCGGCGATGATCTGCGGGGTTGTTCCCCTGTGTTCATTCTCTGCCAGCAGTTTGGCCAGCCTGGTCTGGCTGATCAGGTTTTCCCTGCTCTCTGCCAGAAAAAAGGATTGGGTGCTGTGATCGAAGCTGAAATAGAAAAAGCCGGAGAGCAGCACGATAATCAGCAGATATGAGGTCATTAGTTTCCAGTGAAATTTCATGCTATACCTCTTCCATCTTGTAGCCAAAACCGCGCACGGTCTTGATCTGGTCGCCCGGCGGCCCCAGTTTGCTGCGCAGTCTGGTGATGTGTGTGTCAACGGTTCTGGTGTCGCCTACATCGTTGTAGCTCCAGACGTTCTGCAGCAACTGGTCGCGGCTGACCACCCGTCCCGGCCGCTCCGTCAGGTAGAGCAGCAGCTTGAATTCTGTTGAGGTCAGTTCGATCTCCTTGCCGTCGCTGACAACCTGGTGACGTTCCGTATCGATGCAGATATCTCCCAAGGTCAGCATACCCTTGATCTTGGGATGTTCGTTATCGCAGCGCCTGAGTACGGCCTTGATGCGCAGGGATAGCTCCCGCATGGAAAACGGTTTGACGATATAGTCGTCGGCGCCGACCTCAAACCCCACCACCCGGTCGATTTCATCGCTTTTGGCCGTAACCATCAGCACCGGTATCTGGGCGGTCCTGGCCTCTTTTCTGAGCGCCTTGCAGACCTCGGTGCCCATAATGCCGGGCAGCATCAGATCCAGCACAATCAGGTCCGGTATCTCGCTGCGGGCGGCTTCCAAGCCGTCATTGCCGTTGTAGCAACATCTGGTGGTGAAGCCTTCCTTTTCCAGGTTAAAGGCCAAAAGCTCAGCCAGGTCTCTTTCATCTTCAATGATCAGGATTTTTTTCATGCATTTCCCCGATAGAAATTTTGCTTTTATATAAGCAGCCATCATTTTGTAACATACAAATGTTACATTTATGTGACGATTTGTAAAATGTTGTGTTTAAACTGCTTTTTTCTTAATGGGGCATTTAATGATCATTGAAGTGGGCATATGCAGGGTGAAATAGCAGGCTGAACGGCTTGAAATTCTGAAAACGGTATCAGGTCAACGCCAGATGGGGTCGCTGCCTGCAGTCATATGAAACACTGAATTTTCCGGGTCCTTGCCTCTGTCGGGTCAAGGCCCGGTCTTGTGCATTACAAACAGTTGCCGGCTCCCTATTGTAAAGTCATTGCTGCCTTTACAATAGGGGAGGGGGGAGCGATCAGCACCGCCCTGACAGATTCTGGCTGGGGCTGCCGATTCGATAGAAAGAGCATAACAGGCAATTGTTACAGCATGATGTGCTTAAGGCAAAATATTGGCAAATTCTGTCTGGCATCAAACATTCAGTTCAGCCGTTGGTGATGTGCTGGCAGCATATGCGATGATGCTGCTGATCATGGTGCTGTCCATGGTCGGGTCAATATGGGGGATCTTCGATTGCCCGCCCAGCTTGCCGCGCACCGCTTTGGACCACGCATAGATCGTGTTGTCCGGCACGGTCATAACATCAGGCGGATTGATCCTGCCCTGGCGCCGGAAGGTGTCGTAGTCGGCATTCAGTTGTCGCAGCTGCATGTCCAGCACGGCTGCCATCTCCACGCTATCCTTGCCGCTATTGGCGGTGCCCGCCAGTACCCAGACATGCCGTCTTTGCGGCACATCGGCACCGACTACAAATTCCTGCACGGTAAACAGCCCCGAACTGTTCAGTGACGCCACCGCCTTTTCCACCTCTTCCTGGGTGACCTTTTCCTCCAGTTTGTCCAGAAACCGGTCCCGTCCGGTAAATTCGATGTGATACGGGTCCAGCCCGGTAAAGCGGATCGTGTCGCCAATATGATAGCGCCACAGCCCTGAGCAGGTGCTGAGGATGATGGCATAGCGCTGTCCGGTTTTCACCTCGGCCAGTGGCACAGCCGGTGCGGAGTTGTCCGGTCTGCCGTGCTCGTCCAGATCCTCCAGCCTGACAAACTCGAAGAATGTCCCGTAGAACGGTGTCAGCCGCATGTGCGATTCACCGGCGCACTGGAACCCCATAAAGGCCTCGGAAGAGGGGAGCAGTTCGATGAAGCCGGGCAATGCGTTGCCGAACAGCTCCCTGAACTCGTTCTGGTAGGGCTTGATGCTGGTGCCGCCGTGGATGATCAACTCCAGGTGCGACAAGGCCTGGCTGGCCGGTTTGCCGCTGATCTCACAGCAGCGCTTCAGCAGCAGGATGATCCAGGGAGGTACGCCGGAGATGACCCGGATCTCCCGGTCTCTCAGCAGCAGCTCGGCCATGGCCTGCAACTTGTCTTCCCAGGGCATGGCGGAAATGCTCAGTGGCGGTTCAACAAAAGGCTCCGTGTACCAGGGGCGGAAGCGCAGCGTGATGGCGCTCATATCACCGGAAAAGATACCGGCCGGTGCCTGGGTCAGCTCCGTCGAGCCGGACATGTAGAGGATTTTGCCGTTCAATATGCCGGAGCCCGGGTGTTCTTTCAGGTAACAGCAGATCATGTCCAGCGCGGCCCGCTGATTTTCTTCGAACATCTGGCTGGAAAAGGGGATGTACTTGGTGGGGGCGGTGGTGCCGGAGGTCTCGCAGAACATCTCGATCATGCCGGGCCATGTGACATCCTTCATCTCCAGATAGTTCTTGCCATCCTCCGTATTGCGGCGGCAATCCTGGAAATAGTCATTCCAGAAATCCTGATAGGTACGGATGGGCACCAGTTGGCGGTACCAGGCATAGGCCTCTTCAAAAGGGAGCTTGAGCAGCGAACTGAAGTAGTGGTCGCGGCCAAAGCGGGTTTCGGCAGCATTGCTGATGAGCTCCCGAAAAATATTCCTTTGGTATGCCAGCGGATGCTTTGACTGAAACTGCCCGGCCTGCCGATGGGCGGCGCACATCATCAGGGTGCGGACCGGCGGCAATTTCGCAATATGTTGCAGCATGCTTTCAGTTTCCTTTGTAATGGACTTTGACTTGCAGCGTTTAACGGTCAACGTTCAACGAACTACACCGCCAGTTGCAGTTTGGGGTAGAGTAGTTTGCTGTACCAGCTGTCCAGCAGCATGTTGTATGCCTCGTGGTGGAAGATCAGCGAGGCATGGGCCACGCCGTCGTCAGGCAGGCCCGAGCGCACGCTTCTTACACGGCAGTTGGGGAAAAACCTGGCGTATTCGCTGCTGTCACTGAAAAGCCGCATGGTTGGTGACGACGGCACCAGGATATCGTATTCGTTTTCCGCCAGCAGGGTCAGCACCGGGCCTGAGAAGATGGTGTTGGTGCCGGCAGGGAAGCTGAAGTCGCGCAGCGCCACTACCCGCTCGAAACCACCCTTTGACGGGGTGTTGTTGATCACGTCCATGATCTTGTTGCGAATGGCCAAATGGCGAACACTGAGAGAGCGATTTTCCGCCCCGGCGTTGAATAGCGCCTGAAAACAGCGGCGTGAGCGTTCGATATGCTTTTCCAGCTCATTCTTGTTAGTTGGATCCGCAGAGACGATTTTCTTCAGGTTGTTTTCCAGGAACCGTACGCCGTCCTTTTTGATGCCGGCCGGTCTGATCAGATCATCGGTGCAGATCACCGGGCTGATCAGTACTACGCCCCGTATCTGTTCATGGACGGATTCGGGGGCCTGACGGAGGAAGTTTACCAGCAGGCCGCAGCCGAAGCTGATACCCATGATCAGCGGCTTTTGGCCCTTGCGTTTAAGGTCGGTCAGCAGATCACTAAGCTGTGCGGCGAACATCTCACTGCAGAAACCCTGGCGCGGATAGTTGAGATAGTAGATGGAGCCGTGCTCTCTGAGCATTTTGCGCTGGAACTCTACTGATTCGGTAGAGTCGGGGACAAAGCCGCCCAGCACGATGGTGGGAAACTGGCCGGCACCCTTTTCCCTGAAGAGTTGGCAACGCTTCAGATGGGTTTCCGGTTTTTGCTCCAGCAACTGAAATTCGCGCTGCCTTGACCTGGGGGTGTATTTCTTGATGGTCATGGTGCGTACAAAGCCGGCAGCAAACATGGCCGCCGAGGCCATAACCGGGTTTATTTCCCTGGGTGCGGCAGTTCTGGGCTTATGCTCCTTCATGGCATTCCTCCGGAAATTTTTGCCAAAGGTAGCATTGCCCTGTTACACGCAGACTGCGCAATTGTAATAATTGGGAAACAATTCAGGCTGCCAGGCAACTGTTGCAAAAAGTTACCAGATTGTGACATCTCGCCTGTGTAATCTGCAGTATATTGCTGATTAATTGCAGGAATAGTTGTTTACGTTGCGGCGTTGCGTGAGTAATTGCCGTTTGAAGGTAACTAGCAGGAATTTTAGGTCCGACTGCGGGACAGGCATAGCAGTTTTATGAAAAGCAGTGGAGGTAATGATTTGAATAACCAGGCCATGGCTAGTATGGACGTTTCTGTCATTGGAGCCGACAGCCGTGTTTCCAACAATGTTTCCGGTTTTGTTGTATCCGGGGTGCCGGTCTTCAACGGACAATTCAGCGCCGAGTTTATCGGCGAGGTTTCATATCAGGTCGCTCCGGCGAGTCCGCATGACAGTCTGGCGGCTGTGCTGAAACGGTTCCAGTCTGACAAGGGACTGCATGTGATGCCGGTGGTGGAAGAGGGGAGGGCGGTGGGCATCATCAACCGCTTGACATTTCTGGAAGAAAACGTGATTGGCATGCACGGCTATGCCTATCAGATCAATCAGTCCAAACCGATCAAGCAGCTGATGCAGCCGGTGCCGCTGCTGTTGGAGGCTGATACGCCGGTAAGGGCGGCCGCGCGGTCAATCCAGGCCATGGGTAACGAACTGCGAGTTGACAATGTCTGTATTACCAGGGAAGGGTTATATGCCGGTGTCATTGATGTCACCAAGTTCATCAACGCCATCACCGAGATCAACCTGACCCTGGCCAAAGGTGCCAACCCGCTTAGCGGCCTGCCGGGCAACGAGTCGATACAGCGGGAGATCAACGAACGCCTGCATCAGCCCTGTGGATTTGACATCGCCTATGTGGATCTGGATAACTTCAAACCTTACAACGACTATTACGGTTTTCAGAAGGGGGATGTGGTCATCAAAAGCCTGGCTGAAATCATCACCCGTGTGACCGAACAGTTGTCCCGCCGCGATGCGGTATTCTGCGGACATATTGGCGGTGATGACTTCATTATTATCTCGGCGGCCGGTACAGGCTGCGCCATCTCGGAAAAGGTTATTGAAGAATTCCGGGGGCACCTGGCCGTTTTTCATGGGGAAAAGGATTTTCAGTCAGGATGCTATACGGCGGTCAACCGCAAGGGAGAGGCGGAAACCTTCAATCTGCTGGCGCTTTCCATCGGCATCGTCAACACGTTGCTGACGCCGGTCAGTTCCTACGCGGAGCTGGCTTCGCTCTCCACCGAGGTCAAAAAGGCGGCCAAGGCTCTGGGGGGCGGTGGCATAGTGGTCAACAGGAGAGGGAGTAAAAGCTAAATCCATGCCCCCAAATCTAAGGGCCTGCTGTGACAACTCTGTTCCTTCCACTTTCTTTTGCATGATACATCGCATGATCTGCACGTTGCAAAAGAGTGTCTTCATCATCTCCTGACGTATATTCACTTATGCCAATGCTGGCAGTTATATAAAACACCCTGTCCTGAAAATGCACAGCAGTTTTCTCAATGTTAATGCGGACTTTCTCGGCAACTATTGCTGCCCCATTAATGTCCGTATCAGGCAACACAATGGCAAACTCCTCTCCGCCGAGTCTGCCGAAAAAGTCGATGCTGCGCAATTCAGATTTTAGCAAGACCTGATGCAAAGAGCGTAATGCTTCATCCCCGGCAGCATGTCCATAAGTGTCATTTACAAATTTGAAATGATCTATATCCAGCATCAAAACGCAGAATACATGGTTATTGCGACTGGATCTGTTTAGTTCCATATTCAGCAATTCCATAAAATATCTGCGGTTGTTGGCGCCAGTCAGGGGGTCAGTATGCGCCATTAATTCGAGTTGCAGGTTGAATTCACGCAACTGTGACTGATAAGAATCGCTGAGAGCTACAATCTTGTTAAAACGTCTGAGAAGCTTTGCATAACTGTTGACAATATGCTCAATTTCCGTTGCCAATGGATTGTTACTATTGATAGCTTTGCTGACTAAAGAATACATCTCTATCAAGAATTTATCTTCATTCGGCTCTTTCATTTTTTGCTGCTTGCCGTGTTGTTCGCAAGTGTTTTGCTGTACCAAAATGGGTTCTCCCAGATGCTATAAGATTATTCAAAAGCTCGACATGCAACTGTTTTTCTAATCTTCCAATGCTTCGATTTCAAAAGGAAAAGTAACTTCATCACGAAAATCTTCGGCCATCTCGTAGGATCTGGGATTTTCACGATCATAGCGCCAAATAATATTAATCCTTTTTCCACGCCCATAGGCTTCTTCCATGATATCCATTATGTCAAAGGTGCATTTGGTGCTGCTGCTATTCATATAGGTTATGGCAATATCAAGCGTTAGCTCAGAGACTTCTTGCAGACAATCTTTAAGCCAGGTAATAACCGGCGCATAGAAATCAAATGAGTTCTCAGGATAGGATTCTCCTGACATGGTGAGAATATTCTGGGTCTGGTCAAAGCTTATTGCTGGTGAGGATTGTGCCGCTAGTATCTCAATAGGTTCCATTTCTTGCTCCTAGTCAAATGTGGGCTGTTAGTGTGAAAAATTTACTGGTTTCATCAAAGTCACTTACAGTATAGGTCATCTTTTCTGTGGAACGTTTTGCAATATCTAGTAAACCGAGTCCAGCCCCCAGTGCGCCAGGTGTTACATCGCTACGCATTTGTTTGCGGTAATTTTTTTTGACTTCCTCATACGTCATGTCATTTAATTCATTGACGCGACTACATAATTTTTCTACATCCTTGTTTAGTACGATATTCCCGGAAGACACACTATATTTCTCTTCGTTTCGCCCAATTGTCATTATTGATGATACAATCTCCGGCTTATTGATTTTATTTAGCGATATATAATTTCGGACATTTTGGGCCAGTTCGATATATACGGCAAATACATCCACCAGCACCCCTTTGGAGCTGTTTTCTCCCTCAAGATGGTTGCGGACCGCTATTCCAAGTTCCTCAATAATGCCGTGATAGCAAGGCCCGTTGAAGCACATCAGAATGTTGGATTTGTTAAACTCATTTCGTAGTTCGCACAGCTGCATTATCCCTCCTTTTCCAATTAAATGGAGCTTGTTTGGAAGCCTACCAGTGTAATATCGTCCCTTTGATTTCTGGAACCACGCCAACTTGCCAATGTCTGTTCAAAATGTTGCTTTTGATCTTCAAGAGAACAATCCACGTATTTCTCCAGCATTTTTTTGAAACGGTCACGTCCGAACCCAAACCCTTTGTTTCCTCCGTTTTCGTCAAGGAAACCATCTGTTGTGATATAGAAACTATCTCCAGGACCGATATTCAAATCATGGTTTGTATATTGATAGTTAAGGTCACTCCCTGAGTAACCTATTCCGGCCCGATCCCCTCTTACTTCGTAGAGATTTTTGCCATTCAATTGATAAATCGAAAGTCCGGCACTGGCATATTTCAAGGTCCGCTGTTTGGGATCAATGCAGCAAATAGCTATATCCAGTCCCGCATCCACAAGGCTTTCACCATCGCGGCGTAAAGAAAGCGTCTCCCTCAAAACCCGATTCATTTCAGAAAGAATACGGGCTGGATCATCAAAACAGTGTGTATCAACAATATGATTCAAAACAGAATTGACCGTCATGGTCATAAAAGCCCCCGGGACACCATGGCCAGTACAATCAATGACAGCTAGAAGAGTATATCCATTAATATTGCGCAGCCAGTATAGATCCCCTCCGACAACATCCTTTGGGTGATAGATGGTAAACCACTCGCTGAAGAGTCGATCAAACAGCTCCTTGCGCGGTAAAATCGATTCCTGAATCACGCTGGCGCAGTTTAAGCTCTCCAGTATGCGTTCCTGAGATTCTTCTAGTTTGGCGTTAAGATGGTTGACCTTTGATAAAGAATGCTGCAGTTCTTGGGACTGCCGCTCATGTGCTTTGGCTAATTCCAGCAATAACACCTGAACATCTATTAATCTGAATGAGCCTTGTGACGTGTATACTACGACAGGATCGTACATCTGGTCTTTAGGCCGTGACAATGCCATACGAACAGCATGGTCTATGCTGTCCGTTTCTTTCAGGCAAAGAGGTTTATTGAAATCGTCTTCAACAAACATTTTTAGTGGTTTTGAATTGTACAAATCTTTACGGAATGGCTTGCTGTAAAGTTCCATGAAGCGTTGGCGCGAAATCATGCCCAGCAGTTGCCCACTGTTCTCGTCTATGATTATTACACCAATCAGATCGGCTTCACTGTCAAAGCTTTCTTCAACTTTTTTTACCTTCTGCCCTGTTTTTATAACCGCACCTTGAGTGAAAACATTAGCTAATGAATTAATAAACTGAAAACTGTGTTTGTTGTTTTCTGCTTCAAAACCGTTATCTACTGAATCAAAGTTCACATATTCCAACATTCCCATTGCTTGTCTCCTCAAAATAATTATTGCGAAGAATAGATATCATCACTGCCAAGCATGCCTTTGAGTCCCATAACATGTCATTCCGGCAGGTTTCTGGCCGGAATCCAGCTTTTAAGCTGTCGAAAAGAATGGATCCACGACAGAACCACTCGGGGATGACAATCTTTTTGCAAGAGCCTCATTTGAGTAGTATTAAGCCGATATTGAGAGGATTAATAGCACATGCAGGTTACGCTAAAATCACAGCAACGTTAAATTACGGAAAATATGCAGGAATGTGGTTGGTAAAATAACGTTAATATTATGTACTTATTGACACAGGATAGTTCGGTTTTTCACCATGAGGTTTTCCGTGGGAATTGCAACTTGCAAACCCAGGCTGTCAGACTGCCAAAGAATTTAGATTTGACGACAGCGAAGTGTTTATAAAAAAGTCCGGCAATGTTGTTCAGCTGATTCCCCGCAGTGATTCGTGGAATTCGCTGTTTGGAAGCCTGAAAAAGTTTTTCCGTGATTTCATGGATGAACATGTACAGCCGGAGTTGGACAAGCGGGAGACTTTCTGATGAAGCTGATGCTGGACCCTACTTTAAAACTATCGGACAGCTGAACATTTAACCAAAATGTAACAGCATCTTGGTGAGTCTGCAATTTTACGATGATATTGAATACGCTCATTTTTAATGAGCAATTTGATGCAACAAATTGTTTAGTTAACCAACCTACTATTGAGGAGAATTGCATTGAAGTTAAGTCACAAGTTTCTGGTTACTAATCTGGTTATTATCATTCTTTCAATTACCGTAACATCATCTCTGTGCCTTTATGAAATGCAAAAGCAGTTCAAGCAAAAAGCGTTTACAGACATGGAATCACGTCTCAAAACATTGCAGAACCTATTAAAAACAAAAGGGCCAGCGATGAAGGTAATAGATGGTAAGCTCATGGTGGGTGAGTATGCCTTAAACAATAATTTCGAGCTACCTGATCAAATTCAATCAATTTTTGGTGGTGCCGCAACTATATTTATGGGGGATGAACGGGTTTCTACCAATGTTATGAAATCCGACGGTGGGCGAGCCATTGGAACCAAGCTGACGGGGCCGGCCTATGATGCCGTAATAAAAGAAGGTAAACCATATCGCGGGGAGACACAGATATTAGACGTTCCATACTTTACCGCTTATGAGCCGATTAAGAATGATAAGGGCGAAGTTATCGGCGCTCTCTATGTAGGCGAAAAGCAGAGCGAGTATCTGGCGGGATATAACAAACTCAAATATGTTATAGCGGTAATAGCACTTGCTTTAGCTGCGGCACTTTCATTTATTTCTTTCCTGATTGTTAAAAAATCACTTCAGCCGCTGGAACTCATAGTTTCCATGATTAAAGATGTAGCTCAGGGCGAAGGTGATTTGACCAAACGTCTTGATATAAGGAGCAAAGACGAACTTGGAGAGGTCTGCATTTGGTTCAATGTGTTTATAGATAAGCTACATGAAATTGTTTCTCATATGAGTCGTACAACTCATCAGGTGTCTACTGCAGCAGCACATCTTCATGCAACTGCAGAGCATATGGCAACCAGTGCGGAAGAGGTGACTGCTCAGGTAGAAACAGTTGCAACAGCCGGGGAAGAAATGTCAGCCACATCGGGGGATATTGCCCAGAGCTGCAACAATGCTGCGGAAGCGGCAAGGCATGCAAGCGAGGCAGCTGTTTCCGGGGCAAAAGTAGTAGACGAAACTATTACAGTAATGAAAAGTATTGCCGAGAGGGTTGGCGATACTGCCAAGGCAGTCGATAGTCTTGGCAAGCGTTCCGAGCAGGTAGGTGAGATTGTAGGTACAATTTCGGATATTGCAGATCAGACCAATTTGCTGGCCCTAAATGCTGCCATTGAAGCTGCACGGGCAGGAGAACAGGGGCGCGGTTTTGCTGTCGTGGCAGATGAGGTGAGGGCGTTGGCAGAGCGTACTACAAAGGCTACCAAGAAAATTGGAGAAATGATCAAGGCTATCCAGAATGAGACCGATGGTGCTGTTGTGGCAATGGAAGAAGGCGTAAGAGAGGTGGCCCGCGGAAGTGAAAAGGCTGCCGATTCTGGAAAGGCCCTGGGAAAAATTCTCGGGCAAATCAACGAAGTGAACATGCAGATAAATCAGGTTGCCACTGCAGCTGAGGAGCAGACGGCTACTACATCTGAAATCAGCAACAACATGCACCAGATTACGGAAGTAGTTGCACAGACAGCGCAAAGCTCAATGGAATCATCCGAGGCAGCAAACGAATTATCCAGCCTTGCAGAAGAACTGGAACAGATTGTTGCCCAGTTTAAGCTGGCATAAATAATAACTTGATTTTCTGGGTAAATCCGCGAAAACATCAGACATCAAGGGCCGGAGGATAAACGGCTCGATCAACTGACACTGTTAGCCGAAGGTTGACCACCGACAGGTGGTCAGATAATCTTTTTATATTACCGTTTTGAGTGGTTCGCTGATTTGAAAGCCTCCGGCTTTGCCGGAGGTGACTAACTTCATATTTCATAAAATTTTGCCACCCTGTCATCCACGATTTTCAAGCCAAATTATTCCACCCTCGCCAGCATCTCCCTGACAAGGCTATCAATCCAATATAACTACATAATTGCAAGGCAGGTATTGACAAAATAATAATTATAATAAATATTATGTTTATAATAAATACCTCTTGCAAAGGAGACAACAGATGAAGAAAGATAAATTGGTCAAAGAAGTATCTGATGAGCAGTCGGCCGCAGTTGAAACCACGGTGACGAAAAAATCCGCTATCCCTAAAAAGAAGAAAGTCGATGCTGTTGTGAAAGAAGTGTCAGATGCCCTCCCCAAAATAAGCAAAGCCAAACAATCCAAGGAAAAAGTGAAAAAACAAGGCAAGCCCAAGAGCGAAGAGAAGGATCAGAAGCTCTCCAAAGAAGACAAAGAGACCAAATTTTTGGTCAGCATGAAAAAGTCTCTCCGGAAAAGCGTCAAGAAAGAGGCGGCAGAGGTCGGGATGAGCATGAACAAGTACATTGTGTCCGCTGTTGAGCAGAAGTTGCTCAATGACGCAGCTGCGAAGTAGCTTGACGTCGTCTTCCCTGAGCTTATGGAACCATTAACAAACAGTACTAACTGTCTGGTGCTGCCTCCAGACCTTTCTCCCGAGTGCCTGGGCGATGGCTGGAATCTGAAGCGGCATCGTCTGCCTGCGACCGTTTTCACCTTCTATGACACCTTTGAGTGGGGACTCTGGTTTGGCGGGTATACATTGTGCCGCGCTGGAGATGAGTATGTGTTACAGACGTTGGACAACGGCTGGCCTGGAACGGGGCAATGCAGGGAACAGGTGAGTGATCAGCGATTCTGGCAAGACTTCTCTACCGATGCTATGCGTTCAGCTCTCCAGGGGGGCCTCGGGTTGCGCGGGCTTGCCGCAATAGCAACGGGCTGTTTCAGTACACAGATGTGCGAACTGCGTAATGAGGTGGGAAAAATTGTCTGTCGGGTTGAATGGAACACTGTTGCGGAGGCCCCGGAAGGAGCCGAGATACTCGCCTGGTGCAGGGTGCTCCCGTTACGGGGCTACGGACACGAGGCTGCCCAGGTTGCCGAGCAGCTCGTGGGTAGCGGTGCGCAGCACGCCGGTGCAGGGCCGCTCACCTTGCTGCTGCAGTGTGCACACCGGGAGCCATCTGTCTACACACTGAAACCGGTTTTCAATCTTACATTCGAGACACCGGCACGGGAAGCGGTAGGGAAAATTATCTGCACGATCCTCTCTATCGCCGACAGCAACATACATGGGATCGTTGCCGATCTTGATACGGAGTTTCTTCATGACTACCGGATCTGCCTGCGCAAGGCCCGCTCTCTGCTCAGTCTGGTAAAGGATGTTTACCCCCCCGGAGAAACCTGTCGTATCAGGAAGCAGCTCGGGGATATCGCCCGGGAGACCAACCGTCTGCGCGACCTGGATGTTTATCTGCTGGCGCGCAACGAGCTTCTGGAAGGCATGCCCGGCACTCTGCATCAGGGGTTGCAACAGATATACGCCGAGTTTACTTCAGAGCGGGCAATTGAACAACGTCGCATCAGTGCACAGCTTCGGGGGCGAACATTCATCCGCGGATTTCAAGGTCTCAGGGAGATATTTTCGCCGCAAAAGGCTCACGGATCATCATCTGCAGCGCTTCTGCCCATCGGCCCACTGGTATTTAGCGGCATTTATCGGCGGTACCGCAAAATCAGAAAAATAGGCAGGGGTATCAGCCGGGACACCGCTGACGAAACGCTGCATCAACTCCGTATCGAGTGCAAGAAGCTTCGGTATCTGATGGAGTTTTTCAACGAACTGCTACCATTGGAAGAAGGCCAGCTTCTGCAGAAACAGCTTCGTCGACTGCAGGGACGACTCGGCGATTATAATGACAGTTCTGTTCAGCAGCGGTTTCTACTCGACTGGTGGCATAAGAGACGGTCGGGGATAGACGATGCACTGGCCATGGGCGGGCTTCTCACTCTGCTTCATCAGCGGCAGCACCAAGCACGCCTGCAGATCGATGGCGTGCTGCAGGAGTTTATTGGCGACGACATTGCCATAACATTCAAACGCGTCTTCAAACACCATGCAGCCATTTCAGAAATTAATCTGCCGAAGGATACACTGTAATGATGATCATCTCGTCTTATAGCATCAAGGGTGGCGTAGGGAAAACAGCCCTGTCGGTGAACCTGTCCTTTGCCCTGCGTGAAGCCGGTCAGAAGACATTGTTGATTGACCTCGACCCTCAAGGGGCCGTGGCGTTCTATTTCCGGGTTTCCACCGCCGAAAAGTTCCGGATGAACGACACCCGCACCCTGTCGAATGGATTGCGGCGCAACGTCCGCGAGTCGGACTTTCCGGGACTTGATATCATTCCATCGAATCTAGCGTACCGTCACTTTGATATCGCCCTTGACGGTATGGAAAAACGCCGCAAACAGTTGCGCCGTGTCCTGGAAGATTTCAAGGAAGAGTACGACACCATTATCCTGGACTGCCCCCCCAACATTACCCTGCTCTCGGAAAATATCTTTCGCGCCTCTGACATGATCCTGGTTCCGGTCATACCGACTGTCCTGTCACAGCGGACCCTGGAACAACTGGACAGTTTCTTCAGAGACGAAGAATTGCCGGTCAAACGTTTACGGCCATTTTTTTCCATGGTTCAGAAGCGGAACAACATGCACCGGGATATCATCTCGGAACTTTCCATATCTTACCCGCAGTTTCTGAAGGCCGCCATCCCCTTCTCGGCCGATGTGGAAAAAATGGGACTGCGCCGGATGCCGCTGCTCGCTTATTCCAGAGCTTGTGATGCGGCGCAGGCCTACCGTGCCTTGTGCAACGAAATCATGTCGCTGCAGGAGGTCGCTTCATGATTGAGATTGAGCGCAAATACCTGGTAAAATTCCTTCCGGAAGAACTGACGGAGGAGACCATTATCCAGCAGGGCTACCTAGCGCATGACGAGCACGAGCACCTGGAGATACGTGTTCGCCGTTATGGCATGGAACATTTTCTGACCGTAAAGGAGGGTGCCGGTCTGTCTCGCCGGGAGACGGAAATTGAAATTACTGGCCAGCAATTCGACCAGCTCTGGCCCTATAGCGAGGGAAGACGGCTGGAGAAAAAACGGTCCTGCGTCTGGGTAGGCGGACACAAAGTGGAAGTGGATCAGTACATGGGAAACCTTGAACCACTTGTGGTTGCCGAGGTGGAGTTTTCTTCCGTCGAAGAGAGCGAGTGCTTCGAAAAACCGGACTTCCTGGGACGGGAAGTGACCGGTGTGGATGCCTACAAAAATCTCTTTCTGGCACTTAACGGCATACCGGGCAGCAACGAAGCTGAGCAGCAGATCGGAGCGTTTCCCTACCTCATGCGCGGCGGGCGTCTATACGTGGTACTCGTAACCAATTCCGCCCAGACCCGCTGGATCATTCCCAAGGGGCAACCGGAGCCTGAAATGTCACAGCATGATGTGGCGGTAATGGAGGCAATGGAGGAGGCGGGCGTCATCGGGAGTTGCATTCCAAGGCTTCATATGACATGCCGCCTGAAAAGAGGGCGAACTCTTCAGGTATATCCGCTGAAGGTAACCACCATCCTGAAAAAATGGCCGGAGATGGGGTGGAGAAAACGAATGGTGGTCACTTTGAATGAAGCGCTGAAAATGATCAATGATCCGGAGCTTGCGCAGTGTGTTCAGCGTCTGGCCAATCGGCTGCTTTCCTGATTTGAATCGCTCACCATACTGTAGATCCGTCTATGACCCAATAAGGCATAAGCAGCCTGACATGGTTGAGATAGCAACTTCTGAAACCATGTAAATCTTGACGAAGTATTCCTACCTTTACAAGCTCATCAGCGCTTGGCCCGATCACCTGCTGAGGTGTTCCAGCAGTCTGACGGAGTAGCTGCCGGATTTGCTGCGGCCGTCCTGCCTGGCGATCAGCACCCCTGTATGATCCGGTTTTATCCAGCGCCTTCCTTTTTTGTTCTTGTCTTCGAAATCAATAACCATGCAGTTGACGGGTTTGCCGTTGACGTTGATCTGCTCTGTTTTCACGAAGCTGTACCGGCGATGGATGATCTCAAGGGTTTCCAGGTCCAGTATCTTCATGGTTATGGTCTGGCCCGGATGCCTCAGGGTTGTTTCCGGGCACTCCATGGTGGTGTACTCATATTGCTTTTTGTGAAACACCAGCGTTCTGGCAGTGTTGTCCTGTTTGATGGATACATGGAATTCATCGCCCTGCAGATGGCCTTTGGCAGCGGTAGATACCCCGTTTTCCCGGCTTGTTCTCGAATAACTGACCGTGCCTCTGCTGCTGACGGTAGCTTCTTCATGGCTTTCAAGCTCGTAGCTCTTGAAAATCATGTTGGCCTTGATGCGGGTGGTGTTGGAAAATCTGTAAACCCGCCCTCCCGCCGGAGTTTCAGTTAACGAGGTGCGGGAAGTGATTTTGCCGATTTTCATGCCATGAGACTGTATGGAGAAACTGGAACTGCTGGTTTTGTGCAGGCTGGCATGCACGTCGGACAGGTTAAACAGACAGATACAGATGATGGCGGCAAGTGTAGTCAATATGTGCGGCATGGTTTGCTCTCGATTACGCCATCCCCGGCTAACGCACCGGTTTGACGGGGAGTGGGGATATGATTTGCATGGCTTGGCTGCTGTCAGGCTGATTGAAATGCTTGCCCTGATACCGCCGGCTGGCCGTATTGCAACAGGGTGTTGTAGTAGGGTTCGCCATCTGGTGCCTTGTTGATGGTGAAACAGCGGGCGGACTGCCCCATGGCGGTGATGGTGAAGCGGTCAAAGGCGATGGATTTGATGGCGGTTTTCAGATCGCGCTTGTCTCCGGCCTTGAAAATCATGCCAGTATTGCCGTCCAGCACCAGTTCCCTAGGGCCGCCCTCATCCGAGACAACCACCGGCAGGCCGGATGCCTGGGCCTCCAGCACCACGTTGCCGAACGTGTCGGTGGCGCTGGGGAAGACGAACAGGTCGGCGGAGGCGAAGCCTTCGCTCAGCTCATCACCGGACAGGAAACCGGTGAAGTGAACCGGGTAGCCTTGCAGGCGTTGTTCCATTTCATTGCGGTAGGGGCCGTCGCCGATGATGGCCAGTGCCATATCCTCACCCTCGTCCACCAGCTCCCGGAAGGCATCCGCCAGCAGGTCCAGCGATTTTTCCGGCGATACCCGGCCGACGTACAACAGCGTATTGGCGGCATGCAGGCCGCGGCTGCGCCAGAATAGAGGGTTGCGCTTGTCAGGCGAGAAGGCGTCCGTGTCTACCCAACGCGGCAGCGGTTTGAGTTTTTCTTCCGGCAGACCTTTGGAAAGCAGCTGTTTGCGTGTGCCGTATGACGGGACCAGCACTTCTTCCATCTGGCTGTAGAACCAGGTCATATAGTTCCAGGCCGCCTGCTCCAGGAAGTCGTCATTGGTCAGGCTGCGCACATACTGGGGGATATCGGTGTGATAGGTGCCGGCCAGCGGGATATCCATCACCCGTGAGATCAGCAGTCCCAGCAGGCCTACTGTGCCGGGGGTGCTGACGTGGATGCGGGTGAAACCTTCATCCTCGATGAAGGCCAGCATGTCCAGCACCGGCGGAAAATTCATCTTCAGTTCCGGATATTCCGGCAGGGTGAAGTCACCCACCGGTTTGAACCTGACCACGCCGGGGATGCTGTTGTCGTCCTGGCCGCCGGAGGTGATCACGGTCAGTTCAGCGCCATGTTCGCGGGCGGTCTTGATCAGCCGTTTGATGGTAATGGCCACACCGTTGATCTCATCCAGCGTGTCGGTAAACAGGGCGATTTTCTCTCTTGTATGCGGTCTGGCCGATTCCGGGAGCAGGCCGGATACCTCGCGGATCAGCTCCTTGCCTTTGTGCTGGTGGTGATAGGCCAGGTAGTAGGGGGAGATGAGTCCGTGTATCAGTCCGATGGTGCCGATGGTGTTGAGATAGTCGAAGAATCCGGCGGTTACCGGCAGCGACATCAGCCGGTTGGTGTAATGGAACAGCAGGCTGTTGGCCAGGCGGCTGGTAACGGCAAAGATTTTGCTGTTCTGGTCGGCGTTGCTGATGCTCTTCAGAAATGCGCTGTCGTTCAGCAGCAACCGGGCCTCACGGTCCAGCAGCTCCTCAAAGCCCAGTGTGGCGGTTTTGCCGGACGGAGGCAGGTTTTTTAACACGAACAGCCTGATCTTCTCGATCAGCGAGCTTTTCTCGCTGCCCAGATTGAAGAACCTGTCCAACAGGGCATTGACAAACGGCGCGTTGCCCCGGTTTTTTCCGCCAAAGCGCTCCCGGTAAAAACTGTAGCCGATGCCGTACAGGCTGTGGGCCATGGTCAACGGTCCGCCGTCGCAGCCGGCTTCGCTGCTGTGGCCGTTTTTGACGGCATCGATGAACGCGGCCACTGTGCCGCTGCATGGGGCGGTGGTGTAGGCCCTGGCGATGAACAGCCCGCCGTGGTCATCCGATCCGCCTGCCAGTCCCTTGAGCCAGGGTGTGACGCCGTAAGGCTGTAGTCCGTGTTTTTCCGCCAATCGCGAGATGATGGTTTCATCAAGGCTGGTGGCCATCTGCCGGGTGAAGGCGTTGAACCTGTTGGCGCGGCAGCCGTTTTTTACCTCGATGGTGTTGAACAGCAGCAGGCACTTTTCGATGATCTCCAGCGTTAGCTTGTCGTTCTGGGCATACAGCGGATGGGCCAGAAAATGGGCAATGCCGCTGCTGTGCAGGTAGGCGGTCATTTCGTAGACATTGGTGCGTAGTTCCATGATGTCGCGGTACTGCGCCTCATTGATGTCCAGCACGACCACATGGATCTTGCAGCCGTTTTCCGGAAAGTAGGCCGTAACCTCGCAGCTGATGAATGTATTGGGCAGGTGGGCGATTTCCAGGGCACCACTGATCACGTTGTGATCGGTGATGGTGACGAAATCCATGCCGCGCTCCATGGCCGTGCGGTAGATGTGCCGGGGGGTGGTGTAGCTTTCCGGGCAGTTGAACTTTCTCATGGCCCAGTAGGTCGGCTTGTTGGAGTGGCTGGAATGGACGTGTAGGTCTGCTTTATATATTTTCATGGCATATATGGATAGCATAGCCATGTTACAGCCATGTTGAGTTCAGGCAATTGTTGTGTGGCAAGTGCGCCTGTTTTGACAGGCCTTGATTATGCTGTATGATTTTAGGAAAACACTCCCATTTTTAACCATGGTGTGGAGATTCCATGAAGATTAGTGTCGGACAGGAAGAAAAAAGTATCGTCATCAAAGTGGTGACGGTCTATGCCATTTTCGGCAGCCTGTGGATTCTCTTGTCAGATTCGATCCTGGCTTTTCTGGTCCGTGACCCTGTCTTGCTCACCCGTATTTCCACCTACAAAGGTTTGTTTTACATCATGGCCACCGCCTCTCTGCTGTATGGTCTGATCAACTATTATGTGCGCCGCCTGATGGAAACCAGAAAGCAGATCGATGACGATGAAAGGGAACTGCTTTTGCTGCTGGAAATTATGCCGGTCGGGATCGCCTTGGCTGATGATAGAGCCGTCATGTATGTCAACAAGAGTTTTATGGAGCAGTTCGGTTATACGCTGGATGATATCCCTACGGTGGAAGATTGGTTTGTCAGGGCCTATCCGGATGAACAGTACAGACAGGAGGTGGTGACGCTCTGGCAGAGAAGCATAGAGGAACACCAGAGGCACGGTGTGCCGATTCCGCCGCTGGTTGTAAATGTTGTCCGCAAGGACGGTGCGGAATGCCGTGTAATCATCAACACCCAGATATCAACAAAACGGACTCTGGTCATTTTTACGGATATCACGGAGCGGGAAAGGCATCAGCAGGCGCTGATCAAGCAGCAAAAGCTGGAATCCATCGGTGTACTGGCCGGCGGCATCGCCCATGACTTTAATAATGTGCTGACCGCGGTTATCGGTAATCTCTCCTTTGCCGAGCTGTTCATTGATGAAGGGCACAGGGCGCGCATGCCGCTGATCCAGGCGGAGAAAGCGGCCAAGCGGGCAACGGAACTGGCCCACCAGTTACTGACTTTTGCCAAGGGGGGACAGCCGGTTACCAGCTCTGTAAATCCTCGACAACTGCTGGAAGAGTCTCTTTCGCTGGTGCTGCATGGCACCAACGTGAAAGGCAACATAGAGGCGGATGACGATCTGGATGACATTGAAGCCGATGCCGGGCAGATCAGCCAGGTGTTCAATAATCTGCTGATCAATGCGGTCCAGTCCATGCCGGGTGGCGGCATGGTCTCTGTCCGTGCCTCGAACGTCACGGTCTCCGCCGGCAATGAGTTCCTGCTGCCGCCTGGGGATTATGTGCGTTTTGCGCTGACTGACCATGGGTGCGGCATGTCGGAGGATGTGCTTAAGAATATCTTTGACCCCTATTTTACGACCAAGCCTTACGGCAGCGGCCTGGGGCTGGCGTCGGTGCAGTCCATTGTCAGCAAGCATGGGGGGCATATCTCGGTCAGCTCCAAGCCGGGCAAAGGCTCAACCTTTCAGGTGCTATTACCGGCCAGCAGTGAGCCGGCACACAAGGAGGAAAGTTGTCTGGCGACATCTATGCCGTCTGGTGCGGCGGCTGGCGCTACACTGCTGGTGATGGATGACGAAGAGATGATCCGCGACATGGCGGCGGCCATGCTGGGCGCCCTGGGATACCGTGTCACCGGTTGCGCTCGAGGTGAGGAGGCCATTGATCTTTACAGGACGGCCATGGAGTCCGGTGAACCATTCATGGCTGTCATCATGGATCTGACCATTCCCGGCGGCATGGGCGGCAAGGATGCGGCTGGCGTGCTCAAGGCCATTGATCCGCAGGCCCGCCTGATCGTTTCCAGCGGCTACTCCAACGATCCGATCATGTCGGACTATACCAAATACGGTTTTTGCGCCGCAGTTCGGAAGCCTTACAGTGTCAGCGATCTGGCCGCTGCGCTGGAGCAGCTGGGGAGATAACTGATGGAAACAGTACATAAATTGCGGTGAGTATAACCACAGGAAAGGCGGCCAACAGGTCGCCTTTCCTGTCTTGTCCGGCGCATTAAAATGGATCTTTGATCAGGTGCAGCTTGTATCACGTACCATGATGTAAAAACCGGGCTGTGGGGGATTTTGCATGTTATACTCTGCTGCATTGCAGCAGTTGACTGACAGGAGGGCTGTTATGCCGGCTTTTGAGAGGATTTCATCGGGGGTACCCGGGGTTGACCATGTGCTGGACTGGATCCGGCTGGGTGACAATGTGGTCTGGCAGGTCCGCTCTGTAGATGAATATCGTGTCCTGGCGGAACCATTTGCCCGGCAGGCGCTGGCGGAAGGCCGCAACACGCTGTACATCCGTTTTGCCCCCCATGAGCCCATACTCAAGCCGCAACCAGGGCTGACCATTCATCACTTGGATCCGGCCTCAGGTTTTGAGTCGTTTACCGGTGAACTGCACAGGATTATTGCCGAGGCAGGACGTGGCGCTTTTTATGTGTTTGACAGTATTTCCGCGTTGCAGACCGCCTGGGCGGCTGATCTGATGATGGGCAATTTTTTTGTGGTTACCTGCCCATATCTATTTGAGTTGGATACGGTGGCCTGGTTCTGCCTCTTCAGGCATAATCACAGTTATGACACCATTGCCCGCATCCGTGAAACCACCCAGATCCTGATAGACCTGTTTTCGGACAGCGGTTGTCTGTATATCCATCCCCTGAAAGTCTGGAACCGCTATTCCCCCACCATGTTCTTTCCCCACAGGCTTGATCTGAACAAACCGGACAATATTATGCCGCTTACCGACGGGGTTTCAGTCAGCCGCTTCTATCAACTGGCGGCGGATTTGTCCGGTCTGGCCGGGGAAGAACCGGCCCTTAATCTTGACAGCTGGGAGCGCTTTTTTATCGATGCCCGTAAACAGGCCCAAAACAGCTGCCCGGATGATACACAGATGCAACAGGCACTGGTCAGGAGCATGGCCGAGCGTCTGGTTGGCCAGGACCAGCAGTTCCTTGATCTGACGGTACGCAACAGTACCGTCAGAGATATGCTGGAGGTGCGCGACCGTATGATCGGTTCCGGCATGATCGGCGGCAAGGCGGCTGGCATGCTGCTATCCCGCCGGATTGTCGGCAGAATGTTGCCAGAACTGGCCTGTCTGATTGAACCGCATGATTCCTGGTATATCGGCTCGGACGTGTTTTATACCTATCTGGTGCATAACCGGCTATGGAAACAGCGTATCGCCCAACGTACCGATGCCGGATATTTCAACGAGGCTCCCGGTCTGGCCCGTGGTCTTCTGTCCGGGGTGTTTCCGGACAGCATCAGACAGCAGTTTGTGCGCATGCTGGAATATTACGGCCAGAATCCGATTATTGTGCGCTCCAGCAGCCTGCTGGAAGACAGTTTCGGGCATGCCTTTGCCGGCAAATACGAGTCGGTCTTTTGTGTTAACAGCGGCAGTCCGGAGGATCGTTTGTCCGGTCTGGAGGATGCGGTCCGGAGGGTTTACGCCAGCACAATGGATGAGTCGGCCCTGGCCTACCGGCGTCAGCGCGGTCTGCAGAAGCAGGATGAACAGATGGCCATACTGGTGCAGCGTGTTTCCGGCTCGCTTTTCGGTCAATATTTCATGCCGGCCCTGGCCGGGGTGGGATATTCACTGAGTACCTGGCGCTGGCAGAGTGATCTTGACCCGGCTGCCGGCATGCTGCGGGTGGTGGCCGGCCTGGGAACGCGTGCCGTCGACCGTACCGGCAACGACTATCCCCGGCTGGTAAGTCTTGACAAGCCCGAACTGGACCCGTCTGGAGGTGTAGCGCGTGGCCGTTATGGGCAACATCTGCTGGACTGTCTCGATCTGGGCGAGCGCTGTCTGGCCGCCCGCGAACCCGCCGTAGTGCTGACATGCATGCCTGATTGGTTGACCAGACTGCTGGCAGAGCACGATGAGGAGGCGGAAAACTGGTTACGCGAGCAGGGAAAATCCAACCCGGTCTACAAACTGACTTTCCCCGGGATTTCAGCCGTCAGCGGTTTTCCGGCAGCCATGCGCAGCATCCTGACCGCCCTGCAGCAGGAGTACCGCTACCCGGTTGATATTGAATTTACGGTGAACTGGGGCGAGGCCGGCGATTTTATGGTCAATCTGCTGCAATGCCGCCCCTTGCAGACTCCGGGGCTGGCTGGCAAGGGCGGCCATGACCGTTGCGTAAACCTTGATGCGGCTGCCTTGGCACAGCGCGATATTTCACGCATCATGCTGCGGCTCGACAGGAACACCATGGGGCCTCAGCTTGATTGTCAGGTGGATGCGGTCATCATTGTTGATCCCCGTGCGTATTATGAGCTCCCCTATCGCAACAAACCGTCGGTGGCCCGCTCTATCGGCACTGTTAACCGCTATTACCGGGACAAGGGCGGGTGCGTCATGCTGCTGGTGCCAGGACGTATCGGCACATCTTCTCCCGAACTGGGGGTGCCGGTTTCCTTTGCCGAAATCAGCCAGGTGCGCATGATCTTTGAAATTGCCTATTCCGAGGCCGGTTATCAACCCGAGCTTTCCTGGGGCAGTCATTTTTTTCAGGACCTGGTGGAGTCGGAAATCTTTTACGGGGCTGTACCGGAAGAGGCGTTGACAGCGGGTGATGAGGCCCTGAAAAAAGGTCTGGCGGTCTGTCGTCTTGATTTTTTCAACGGGGAAAAGGAGCTGTTTGCAGGCTTGGTGCCCTCCAGCGGACTGCCGGAAGGTCTGGTCAGGGTGTATGAACCGGGTGGCATCCGTTTCTTGTCCGATGTCATGCACGGCAGCTGCCTGTGTGAAAGATGTGAAGAAGGATGATTTCCTTGTGCTGCAGATAGATAAACACATTAACAAGATGAAAAGGCGGCCCTTAGAGGCCGCCTTTTTGGGATCTGGGCATTTATTTCAGCAGGTCCACTGCGGCCTGTGAGGTGTACCATTTTTTGCCGTTAAATACTGTCACGCCCGGCAGTTCGACCCTGCGGCCGTTTACCAGCGCATAGTTCCGGTTGCGGGGCAGCCTGATGTCTGTGCCCCCCTTTTTTGCGGTCAGCACCGGATTCTGCGGATCTTTCCTGTCAGTGCCTGTTGCAGCGCCTTTGGCAGTAAACCCCGTTTCAGCCTCAACAAACAGCGTATCGGTAGTCTTGTGCAGATCCACGCCCAGATAATGGGCCATCAACAGCGCTACATCGGTATTTTCCAGCACACCGGTCAGGTGGTCGCGTCGCGGCGACCAGGCGTACCAGACCACATCCTCGCCGGTATGGCCATTGGTGGTGAAGCCGATATGGGCGCGTTTTGCCATGACCGGTCCGAAGGCATAGGCGGTTTTTTCCTTGCAGTTGACAATGCCGGCTAGCTCGGCATCGTTCAGGTCGTTGATACCCCATTGTGAGGCAACGACCTCCCGCACATTGGAACGCTCCCTGTTCAGCATGGCGGCCAGTTTTTCGGCTGTGCCTTTGGCTCTTTTCAACGGGGCAATGAAGCTGGCGAGCGGGACTTTGTCGTAATTGCCGGAGGTGGCCCGGTCGCCCATGCTGATCCCGGAATTACCGTGGTCGCTGGTGGAGATGACCACCGTGGCGCCATCCAATTTGGCAAAATCCAGGGCCACTTTCACGGCCCGGTCAAAGGCCAGCACGTCACTGATGATGCCCACAGGGTCATTGGCGTGGGCTGCCCAGTCGATCTTGGAGCCTTCCACCATCAGGAAAAATCCGTTGGGGTTCTTAGACAGCAGGGCAATGGCCCTGGCGGTCATGTCGGCCAGCGATGGTTGATTGGCAGGATTGCGGTCCAGCTCGTAAGCCAGATCGGCAGGGGCGAAAAGACCCCATACTTTGGGTTTTTTCTGCAGCTCCAGCTCTGCCGGTGTTTTAATGATCTCATATCCCTGCTCCTTCAGCGCCTTGAACATGTCCTCCCCATCCTTGCGCCCTTTTGCCTCCAGAAATTTTGCTCCACCCCCGAAAACCACATCGAGACGGTTGTGGACCTGCTGTTCGGAGAGGTCGTCATAGGCCTTGCGGCTGGGGGAATGGGCTGAGAAATCGGCCGGGGTGGCGTGCATGATTTCGGAGGTGGCTACCAGTCCGGTGGACTTGCCGGCCAGGCGCGCTGCTTCAAGCACGGTGGCCAGGGGACGGTTTTCCTGGCCTGCCGCAGGCAGGGGCACGCCAGGCATGCCGACTTTTACAGGCAGGCTGGCGATCTGGCCGGTCTGACTCTTGTAGCCAGTGGCAAAGGCGGAACCGGCCGGGGCTGAATCGCCGATGGGGGTGTCCGAGTTGTAGGTTCTGACAAGGCCGGCAGCCATCTCATCCAGGGCCAGCGGCTGGCCGCCCTGGAACCATCGGGCCAGTGTGGTGGCGCCAACGCTCATGCCGTCCGGGATGAGGATGATCACATTCTTGACCGGCTTGACCTGGGGCGGGCTGCTCCACCCGTAAACCGGCGTCAGCAGCAGCAACGTGATGACAAACAGTTTGATACTCTTCATGCAGACTCCTTTGTTTATCTTTATTCGTCCAGTTTAAGACAAAATTTTCGCCCCCTCATCCGCCCCTTTGGGGCACCTTCTCCCTCAAGGGAGAAGGGAACGGCTACATTGATGTTACCCCTCTCCATGAGGGAGAGGGGTCAGGGGTGAGGGGAATGCCATGATGTGTAGTTGAAGAGTAGCAAGCTGAATAGGCAGAGTTGTCTGCCCCGTTACACAATTATCCTGGCAAAATCAGCCATGCTGTGCAGCCTGGCCGGGCTGTAGCCGACAAAATCACCGTCGATCTGTATTGGTTTGGTGCCGCGCACCTCGATGCCGTCCGCCGGGATGCGGATGATCTCGCTGCTGGTGTCGGCCTTGCCGCTGAGCAGTTCATATGCCAGGCGCAGATAGGTGCGGCGGCGGTTTTTGCGGATACAGACCGCTGTCAGCTCCGGAGAAAACAACCGGCTGCCGGGCGAGATGATGAAATTACCGCCGTAACGCGAGGCGCTGCAGATAATTACACTGTGGCATGTTAGCGAACGCTCTGGCGTGACTACCTCGATCAGGCTTCTGTCCCAGGTCAGACTGCCCAGCAGCGCCGAGACGGCGTAGGCCCCCTGTCGCAGCAGCTTCTTGGCCGGCGGCCATACATCCCTGACAACCGTCCCGTCCAGGCCAATGCCGGCCATCAATACAAACCGGCGTGTCTCATGGGGCATTTCCAGTATGCCGACAGACAGCGGCCTGCTGTTGCCGGCTGCGATCCTTTCAATCCCCGCTTTAACAGAACCGATGCCCAACTCCGCCGCCAGCACATTGGATGTGCCCAGCGGCAGCGCGGCCAGGGTGGCCTTGCCGGGTTGCAGTCCGTTGATGACGGCGTTGATGGTGCCATCACCAGCGGCAACGATCACCAGGGGCGGCTCTGCCAGGCCGTTGATCTCTTCACAGCAGGGCAGCGCATCTGCAGGCGATGTCACTGAACGCACCAGCGGAGAGATGCCGATCTCTCTGAGTCCGGCAATGGCATCGTCAATACGGCGTCCGGCGAAGCGGCCTGAGGCCGGATTTATGAACAGATAGCTTTGCATGTGCCAGCACCTTACCACGGTTTTATTGGCGATTCATAACGAAATGGCAACAATCCGGTTACGTTGCTGCCCCCCCATCAGTTTTTCAAAATCCCGCCAAAATTTTCATAACATTTTTCCGGATATCACATGATTGTAATAATTGCCCTGTATAGTTGCCGGCAAAAATAGAGAGAGAAAAGAAAAGAGAGGGTTTATGAAAATTCGACCAAATGAAGATTACTACTACTGGTGCTGTGACTGGTGCGACACGGAAAATCGTGTGCTCTGGGCAAAGGTGCAGGAGGGGATGTACTGTGGCGCATGTCACAAGCGGGCGGATGCCGAATTGCAGCTGCCCGACTTGCAGGAATTGCAGTTGCGTCCCGGCATCTGTTGAACAGGGTTGGATGCTGATGGAGCTTTGCATCAGCCGGGGCTTTGAAACTCCGGTCAGTCAGACCGGATTAATAACAACTGCAGGTGATTTATGCAGGCGAAGGAGCAGCTATGCAGCATTTATACATGAAGGTATTTAGTCATGCCTCCATTGAGCGGCATGCCGGCGATAACGAGGCAAAGACCCGGATTGATATATCCGGAGAGTGTGAGGACGCTGTTGTTGAGACATGTGCCCATAATGACATGTCTTCAAAGGGAGGCACCGATGTACGCGTTGGCATGGTTTAATTCTCCGCCGCTCGTGGATGAGCAGATCAAGTCGGCACGGACATTGGCCCAAGGCATTTCTGCAGGCGAATGGAATGAAAGGATGGAGCTGCACAACATCCTGACCTACGGCCAGATCGCCCCGGTGTTTCAGCCGATTGTCTCATTACGCGATCATTCCATCTATGGATATGAGTCGCTGAGTCGCTTGTCGCACCAGGGGACGATCAACAATCCTGAACTGCTGTTTGAAAAGGCGCGCCAATTCGGGTTGACGGTGCAGATTGAACGGTTGTGCCGTCAAAAAGCCCTGCATCGACTGGCTGAACTTGGCCTTGAGGGGATGATCTTTCTCAATGTCTGTCCTGCGCTGCTGTGTGCAGAAAGTCACCGCCGCGGTTTTACTGCGGAGCTGCTGGATGAGCTGGGTCTTGACCGCTCGCGGGTGGTGTTCGAGCTGACCGAAAAGAGTCTGATCAACGATTATGAGCTGTTCGAGAGAGGGGTCGCCCATTACCGCTCCCAAGGGTACAAGATTGCCATTGATGATCTGGGTGACGGTTATGCCGGTTTGAAGATGCTTTCCCAGATTACCCCCGACTATGTGAAGCTGGCCCGCTTTCTGGTCAGCGATATTGATAAAGCCTCGGCCAGACAGGCGCTGGTAGAGGCGATCACCTGTTTTTGCAAAAAAATTGGTGCCCGGGTGATTGCCGAGGGGATTGAGCGCCCGGAGGAACTGGCCTACCTGAGTGCCATCCAGGTGGATTATGCCCAGGGATACCTGTTGGCAAAACCTTCAGCGGAGCCGCCCAGGGTGGGGGAATTTGGCATGCCGGAATTTATGCCGCATGTTTATGCTGATAAATCTCCGCAATTGTGCCGCATTTTTTTAGGGCGAGCGTTTAATGAGAGGATGGGACGTGGAAAACCGGGTCATATACAAGTACAAAATTAAGCATACGATCAGTCAGCAGGAACAGGTTGATCTGTATATCGGGGAACATCTGCAGCTGGGCAAGCTGTTTTTTCTGAAGTCCTTGTCAGCATCTGATCAGCCGGACAGCGTGTTTCGCAACAGGTTCTACGACGAGGCCAAGCTGCTGGCGCGTCTGACCCACCCCAACATTCTGCAGGCCACTGATTTTTTCGAGATGGATGATCGTTACTACCTGGCCATGGAGTATTTCGAAGGGCCGACCCTGGAAAAGATGATCGGTTACAACAAGCAGTTTCCGGAACAGCATGCCCTGCATTACTTCAAACAGCTTTTGCGCGGCCTGGCCTTTGCACACGAACATGGTGTGGTGCACCGCAATATTCATCCCGAGACCGTGTTGCTGAATCGTCAGGGGCAGTTGAAGATCAGTGATTTTGGCGTGGCGCTGATGATGGGAAAAGGGCATGACGAAGAGGTCGGGCAGGCGCACGGGCATGCCGGGTTTATGAGCCCGGAACAGATCATCAACCCGCGCAATGTGGATCAGCGCAGTGATATCTATTCTGCCGGGGTAATCCTGTTCCAGATGCTTTGCGGCAGGCTTCCCTTTGCAAAGGTGTCAACCTTGTCAACCATGATGCTTCATTTGGACAAACCTGCGCCGGATATCAGGGAGTTCAATGCGGATATACAAGATCGGCTGGCCCTGATTGTCGCCAAGGCGCTGGAGAAATCGCCAGACGACCGGTATCAAAGCTGTCGCGAGTTTCTGCAGGATATTGAGGATTACCAGAAAAGCCTGCTGCCCGAGCCGTTTCCGCAAGCCCCTTTGCCTGCGCCTGACCGCAAGCTGGACAGAAAGACAATCATGCTCCTGGTCGCTTCCATCCTGATGACCATGGTGCTGGGAACCGCTCTTTACTCCTTTATGACGAAAGAAGAGTACGAGACAGCCCTGCGGCTGCATGGCTCCAATACCATCGGGTCCAAGCTTGCCCCGGCCATGGCGGAGGCCTACCTGAAAAAGCAGGGCGCCACCAAGGTGACGGTGGAAAAAGGGCAGAACGAAGAGGAACTGGTGGTCAGGGGACTGATGGGCAACAGACGCGGGATTGCCGTTGAAATCAAATCCCATGGTTCTTCAACCGCTTTTGAAGGGCTGCTGGGCGGTCAGTGCGATATCGGCATGGCGTCCCGGCGCATCAAGGATAAAGAGGCGGACAGGCTGAGAGGACTTGGTAACATGACCTCCCTTGCCAGCGAGCATATCCTGGGGTTGGATGGTCTGGCGGTTATCGTGCATGATTCCAATGTGTTGTCCGCTCTGACTGTGCAGGATATCAAGGGGATCTTTTCCGGCGCCCATAAGTCCTGGAAGGCTTTCGGCGGAGTTGATGCCGCCATCAATATTTATGCACGTGACGACAAATCCGGCACATTCGATACCTTTAAAAGCCTCGTGCTTGGAGACAGCAAACTGCTGCCGGCGGCCAAACGTTTTGAGGACAGCGCCCAGTTATCAGCCGGCGTGTCAGCAGACAACAACGGCATCGGTTTCATCGGCTTGCCATACATAAAATCGGCCAGGGCACTGGCCATCAAGAGCGGTAAAGCCCGGCCGGTTTTTCCGACACCATTTACCGTTGCCACAGAAGATTACCCCCTGGCGCGGCGTCTTTATCTTTACACGGCACAGCAGAATAAAAATCGCCACGTCAATGAGTTTATCGAGTTTGCCTTGTCCCGTGAAGGGCAGGATATCTTAGAACGTTCCGGTTTTGTTTCCATGACGGTCAAGGCCAATGTATTTCCGGCCCCTGCTGATGCCCCTGATGAATACAAACGGTTGACAGCATCAGCGGAACGCCTTTCGCTGAACTTCAAATTCCAGAAAAACAGTTTCAAGCTGGACAACAAGGGGCAACGGGATCTGGACCGTCTGGTAAGGGCATTGACATCCCGAGAGTTTCAGGGGCGGCCGGTCATGCTGCTTGGTTTTACCGATGATTCCTATGCGGAAAGGCTGAGCCAGACCCTCTCTCTGGAACGCGCGGAAGCGGTAAAAGATGAGTTGTTGCAGCGCGGGGTGGTCTGCTCGGTTGTCTCCGGTTTTGGCAGCCGGATTCCTGTGGCTGACAACAGGAGTGATGACGGCAGGATAAGGAATAACCGGGTTGAGGTATGGCTTGGCAAACGATGAATTGCCAGGTGGATGCACATCTTGACAATTTTCAATCATTTTGCATTGCCGCCATGAGAACGTAACAGTTGGGTGTTATTAATAAGGCGTTGTTGAGATGCAGTGAGGATGGCACATCCTGCATATTGAAAAGGCATTTAAACATGGTGTTGTGCAGATTTTAGGCTTGTCAGGTGGTGCCATGATAAAATTATTAGTTGAATCAGGTTGTTATAGGTTTGGCACCACTTATGCTAAACGATATGTAACTGGTTCAATAACGTAGGTGAAAATCAAAACTGCAGATGTAAAAGGAGGGCGTCATGGAAGCATTTATGTGGATTGGTGTACTGGTAGTGGCGGTTCAGGCCCTGCATACTTTCCTGGAGTGGGTCAATTGCAGAAAATTTGATGGCGAAATGTTTTGATGAACGATGGCAAGATACGTCCGGTTGCGGGCCGAGGAACGGAGAGGGTATATGAATACTACAGCGATTGATTCATACAGGCTTGCAGCAGGCAGTGCGTTGGAATATCTGGCCAGTAAACGCCTCGCATTTGCCGGCAGCATGGTCCAGGGGAACGATACGGCTGTCAGCGGGACCGGGCATGCCGATGGCTCCGCCGAGAAGCATTATTATGACGCACAGCACGGCTGGGTTATGTTCGATAATGGCGCCGGTTCCGGCACCTGCAGCTGGGTGAAGTCCGGGGCATCCATCGACAGCATCCTGTCGGAAATGTTCCGGGCGGATGAGATTGATGTTGCATCCACGGGCAGTTGCTGCTTTTAGCAGATGCAAATAACCAAGGCAAAACCAAGGAGGATCAAGATGCAGAAGAAATACGCACAGATCATCAATTATATGCCTCAGATCGAGGACAGGACGGCCCTGTCCATGATCCAGCATCTGATGTATGACGTAAAGCAGCTGGAGGACCAGCTGGTCAGGCAGGAGGAACGGATGCACACATTTCATTCCAACCTGCAGAGGTATACCGATGACGTGATCAACAGGATTGTCACACCTGAAACCACCTGTTGACAGTTATTGCGGACAAAAACCTCACCATTAGCTTCCCTCCCGGAACTCCTGACAAAATGCATTACCTTTCCCCATGCCATGCTTTAAGCCTGGATGTGGTTCCTGATGATTACAGGAACTGCAACCGGGCAGTTATGGGTTTTAACACAACAAATTAACTGAATATGAGGCATACATATTTATGAAAAATCTGCAGATTGGCTACAGACTTGGGCTGAGCTATACTTTTATGGTTTTACTGATTGTGCTGATGACCGGATATGCGTTTGTTCAGTTTGGCGTCATCAGGGAACACGTGGTGTACGTTTCACAGAATAACAATCAAAAGCTGAAACTGATCTTTGAGATGAATGCCTCCATACAGAATGTCAGCCGCACGGTCGGCCAATTGGCTGCCATAGAGGATACGGCAACCTTGCAGGCAGAGAAAAAGTTTCTGGAACAGGAACGGGCACGTTACCAGGAAATCGTCAGACAGTTTGAAGGCATGGATATGAGCGGTAAGGGCAAAACGTTGCTGGACAACCTCAAGTCGTCAGTACGCCGTTCTTCAGAGGCCAATAACCGGGTAATCGAAATGGCCATGTCGGGACATCGTGAAGAAGCCGGCAAGGAGTTGTCCAGGGCCGTGCCGTTGATGAAGGAGCTGAGTACCAATGCCCATGCCATGATGGAATTTCAGAACGAACGGATTGAATACCGTTCCGGCATTGCACTTTCCGCCTTGAACAACACCAGGAGCGGTCTGGTGATTGGTTGTCTGATTGCCATACTCATGGCAACGGCATGCGGTATGCTGATTACCAGGAGTATTGTACAGCCACTCAGGAATATGCGCGATACGCTGCACGACATTGCCGAAGGGGAAGGGGACCTGACCAGGCGGCTGGAAACAGGCTCCAGGGATGAACTTGGCGAAGTGGCCCAGTGGTTCAATCAATTTGTGGAAAAGCTGCATGGCATAGTCAGTATGGTATCCAATGCCACCGTGCAGGTTGCGGCCGCTTCCGCCCAGCTCCATGCTACATCCGGCCAAATGGCAGCCGGTGCCAGTGATGTGGCCATGCAGATCGGGACAGTGGCCACCGCCGGCGAGGAAATGTCTGCTACATCAGCGGATATTGCCGGCAACTGCAGTATGGCAGCAGATGGCGCGCGCCAGGCCGCCGATGCGGCTGTAAGCGGGGCCAGGGTGGTGGATGAAGCGATTGGTGTAATGAACAGCATCTCTGAAAGGGTCAGGGCTACGGCAAAGTCTGTGGAGGAGCTGGGCAGCCAGTCAGAACAGATTGGTGCCATAGTCGGGACTATCCAGGATATTGCCGATCAGACCAATCTTTTAGCGCTGAACGCCGCTATTGAGGCGGCCAGGGCCGGAGATCAGGGCAGGGGCTTTGCAGTGGTTGCCGATGAGGTCAGGGCGCTGGCTGAACGTACTACGCGTGCCACCCGGGAAATCAGCGAGATGATCGGCGCGATCCAGGGGGAGACCAAGAGCGCCGTGGAGGCGATGGTGGAAGGCGTTGGCGAAGTCACCAGGGGAGGCGAGAAAGCCGCCGAGTCTGGCAAGGCGCTGGAACGGATCATTGAGCAGATCAACGAGGTTACCATGCAGATCAATCAGGTTGCCACTGCGGCCGAAGAACAGACTGCCACCACGGCAGAGATAAGCGGCAACATGCAGAAGATTACCGATATCGTCAATATGACTTCTCATGGCGCCAATGAATCTGCCGATGCGGCAACCCAGTTGTCCGCTCAGGCAGACAGTCTGAGCAGGATTGTTGGGCAGTTCAAGTTGTAAGTTCCAGAGCAGGGGCTTTACTGTTGGTGATAACAGTTGCAGTAATCCGGCTGCAACGCTATTTTACCAGGCGTCTAAACGGATATTATGGAACAGGAGGTTCTATTCATGCAGCAGCTTAGCCAATCCAGAAAACGTATTGCCCTGGTGGCCCATGACAACAAGAAGCGCGATCTGATGGAGTGGGCATCATTCAATAAAGGTTCTCTGGCTGCTCACGAATTGTATGCAACCGGCACAACCGGGGCATTGCTGGAAGAGACCCTGCACGCGCCGGTACACAAGTTTCAGAGCGGACCATTGGGCGGCGATCAGCAGATCGGGGCCAAGATTGCGGAGGGCGAGATTGACTTTATCATCTTCTTCTGGGATCCACTGGAGCCACAGCCGCATGACCCCGATGTTAAGGCGTTGCTGCGGTTGGCGGTTGTCTGGAATGTGCCGGTGGCCTGTAACCGTGCCACGGCAGATTTCCTGATTTCATCTCCGTTGATGTCGTCAAATTACGAGCGTAAAATACCGGACTTCAAAAGCCATACAGAGAGGTTCAAACGCTGATAATCCCGTAAAAGGGTTTATTCACTTTACAGCATCCAGCTGGTGAGACGGGATGTGGTTTTGGTTGCAGTACTCGCGTTCGATTTCTTCAATGTAGAACAGATCCAGACCTGATTCGGCAATAAACTCTTCCCGCAACTGGCGGTTGCCCGTTTTGATGATTACGGGCAGCAGATTGTTGAAATAGATTGACTCTTTCTTGATGATGTCAATGCCTTTTGTAAAAAGCTCGTCCGTAAGGCCGTCGGTCGGCAGATGTTGCTGATGCATGTCGATCAGCAACAGTTTTTTCAGAATTTCAATATCGTTTTTCGAGGCGAATCTGCAATAGTCGTTGCGGATGTTGTCCCTGATCTTGTCCAGTACAATCATCAGCAGTTTTTGCTCTTTGTCCAGTAGGAACAGGTTTTCCAATAACCCCGCCGGGGTGAGCTGCCCCTTGGAAATATTTTTCAGCCCTTCATGCAGCATCCTGACCTTGCGCCTGCCGTAACTGCCGATAAAAGCGCTGGCGGTGAGCTCTTTTATGAAAAGCTGTTCAAACAGCAATGGCTCAAGCAGCTCGAACAAACTCATGCCGTGCAAAAGCCTGTTGACGGCAGTTTCATCCAGCACCATGGAATCCAGCACCGCCAGCTTGCTGATCATCTCCTGCAACTCTTCAAACAGGTGCAGATAATCCAACAACTGCATGAAAAAGGCGTGGGCCTGATCAGGTTTGAGATCGGGACTGCGCTCATCGCAGGCCTGGCTGATCAGCAGCTTGGTATGTTCGAAGTCCCGTATTCCGCTGTCTCTGGCGATCTTGTTGGCAATCAGGAACTTGGCGACTGCGGTGTTGTCCAGCAGGCTGAGCGGCATTTCACCGGTGATGAAAACGCCTTTCAGCAGACAGTCTACTTCATGAACCAGATTTATGTTGGATAATTGCGGGGATGGCGGCATTTCTTCAGCCCTTTTCAACATGGTGTTGGCTGGTGACTACTATAAGCTATTTGATCAGTGTCAGATGTTACAATCAGGGAAACATTTTAATGTGTGCCTGCTGGCAAGAGGGCGGCAGGCCTGGCAGATGGTTTTACATAAAATTTGCAGCCCCATCACCGGAATGACACAAACCGCATGTAATATGCATACCTTCATGCGGGCGTTCCAGGCTTTGCAATATCAATTACCACATGCGGGATGTTTGATTGATCAAGACCATCAAGGAAATTCTGGCAAAACAGAAGCTGGTGGAAGACATGCTGCACAGGCAGAGCATGTCCAGACAGGATTTGATCGAATCGGTCGTGCAGAAGCAGCATCAGGCCGAGTTGCATGCGTTGCTGCAGCGTATGGATGCGGTGGCCGTTGCCGGGATTCTGGACGAGCTTTCCCCGGAAGAACTGCTGATTGTCTGGATGCACATTGAAGGCGACAGGACCGATGACATCCTGGAAGAGGTTTCCGACCGCACCCGGGATATCCTGGCCTCCAGCAGCAGTTATCTGGGGGCCGCCTGTGTCGTCAATGCCTTTGAACTTGCCGACGGCAGATTGCTGCAGACGACGATTGAGTCGGTTGATGATCTGGCTGATGTCAAACCGATCTGGGTCGACCTGGTTGGCGCCACCAAGAGTGACAGGCGCAAGATCGGCCGCTACTTCGGGCTGGAACTGCCAGACCCGGAGGAACTGACCGACATTGAATCCAGCGCGCGGTTCTATGTGGAGGAGGACGGCGCTGTTCATCTGCATTCGGACTTCCTGCTGAATCATGAAGATGAATCGCGCAATGTGCAGGTGGCGCTGATCCTGTATCGTGACATCCTGTTTACCGTGCGTCAGGATGAGTTGCCGGTATTCAGGCTGCAGCGCATGCGCGCCCGCATTCAGTCCGGTTGGGTATCAGACGGCCTGGATATGCTGCTGGACCTTTACGCGGTCAATGCCGAGTATTCCGCCGATGCCCTTGAGGAGGTTTATTCCACCCTGGGTGAGGTGGCCAAAAAGGTGCTCAGCGAAACCATGACTGATGCCGAGGCGGCCCGCATCCTGGCCTCGATTGCCGAGGTGGAGGACCTGAACGGCCGCATACGCCGCAATGCCATGGATACGCGCCGGGCAGTGGCTTTTCTGATGAGGAGGCGTTTGCTGAGCGATGGCCAGTTCAACGACGCCAAGCAGATACTGCGCGACATCGAGTCCATCGATGGCCACACATCCTTCCTGTTCGACAAGATCAATTTCCTGATGGACGCCACGGTCGGTTTTATCAATATCAACCAGAACAAGATCATCAAGATCTTTTCCGTGGCCTCAGTCGCGCTGTTGCCGCCTACGCTGATCGCAAGTATCTACGGCATGAATTTCAAGGTGCTGCCGGAACTGGAGTGGAGTCTGGGATACCCTTTTTCGTTGCTTTTGATGGTGATATCGGTGGCGATACCGATCATCTTCTTCAGGAGAAAAGGGTGGTTGCGGTAGGGGCAATCTGTAGCGGCTGAAAGTGTGGTAGTGCACTGGTGGTACAGTTGGTTGGGACATTTTCTGACTTGCCTGTTATTGTCTCATCTGCTCTGCACCGTGGTCAATATAGTCCTCTTAGGTTGTTACTGCAGATACTTCAGGGTGATGACAACTTTGTGTTCCTTTGATGCCAGCGTAAAGCGCGCTTCTTCAAATGTCGGTGGTCCGAACCTGATGGCCGGGTTACGGGAGGCCCCGATCCCCTCGCCGGGTATGCCGAAGATATTCTTCCTCAATTTTCCGTCAGCGTTTTCGTCATGGAAGACACTGACACCGTAGACCCCATACGGGATACGCTCCAGCGTAACCCGGCACATATTCCGGTTGATAGCGGCAAACATCCTTTTTACTGCCCGCGTGTGATCCATGGGAAAACCCTCTTCCCTTGAAAACAGCAGTATCCCTACCTGGCCATCGGAATTTTTTAAACCGTTTATCTCGATAACGATATTCCCCCGCTGCTCCTGCGCAAAGAGCGAGCAGGGAAAGAGTAGCACCAGGAGCGTGATCATGCGCAGTGCCGACACCATGGGGCGTGAGCGGCGCATCACTTTCTACCCGCATGCTTTGCCAGAATCATTTCTGCGGAGATCCTGCCCGATTCGTAAATTGTCGGCAGTCCACTGCCCGGATGGGTGCCTCCACCGACCAGATAGCAGTTTTTGAAACACTCAAACTCGTTATGCGGTCGGAAATACAGCATCTGACGCAAGGTGTGGGCAAGGTTGAAGGTCGCCCCCTTGTACACATGGTAGTTGTTTTGCCAGTCTTCAGGGGTTGTGATCTTGCTGGTCTTGATGTGTGATCTCAGGCCAGCCAGCCCGGCCCGCGCTTCGAGCGCATCCAGCACCTTTTCCGCATAGCGTTCCTTTTCTTGTTCCCATGCAATGGGGAACGACAGGTTGGAAACCGGAACCAGCACATAGATGGTCGAATGGCCTTCCGGCGCAAGCGTTGGATCGGTTATCGAGGCATTCTGTACATAAAAGGAAAAATCGTCGGACAGACGGCCATTGTGAAAGATATTGTCGATGTTTTGCCGGTATTGCTCCGCAAAGAACACATTGTGGTGCGGGATGTCATAGAGGTGGTCCAGCCCCAGATAGAGCATGAAGGTCGAGCAGGAGTATTCCATGGAGTCAAGCTTTTCCCGAGAGTACTTCGCCGTGCCGCTGCCGGTCAGATGCGCCATGGAGTAAGCAAAATCTGCATTGATGATCACCTCGTCCGCAAAGACCTTTTCACCGCCGGCAAGCACAACGCCTTTTGCCGTTCCATTTTCAACCAGGATCTGCTCAACCGGCGTGTTGAGCCGCAATGTGCCGCCATGTTCACCAAACACTTTGCTCATGGCATGGGATATCATGTTGAGCCCGCCGATCACATGAAAGATGCCGTAGGCATGTTCAATAAAGGGAATAATCGAGAAGGCCGCCGGACATTCCCAGGCGGACATGCCCAGATATTTCGATTGGAAGGTGAAAGATAGCTTCAGTTTCTCCGGTGTAAAATATTCGCCCAGGTTTTCAAAAATGGATTTGCCCAACGAGAGATGCGGCAGCGCTTTCAGCAGATTGGGCGAAAGCAGTGAACTTAACGAGGAGTAATTGACTTTAAGGCAGGGATACATGGCATCGAAGCGCACCTTTTCCATTTTCAGGAATTTCCGGTAGCCCGCCTCACTGCCGGGGAACACCCTGGCCAGTTCCTGCACCATCTTCTCTGGATCGCTGGAAGGCGATATCTCGATATCAGAAAAAGCAAGCCGATACATGGGGTCAAGCTTGATCTGTTCCAGGTACTGGTTAACATCCCTGCCAGCCAGACCGAATACCTCTTCCAGCACAAAGCTCATCATCAGGAATGTCGGTCCGGTGTCGAAGATATAACCATCCTGTTTGATCGATGCGTTTCTGCCGCCGACATGCCCTTCTTTCTCGAAAATCTCCACATCATAGCCGTGCCGCGCCAGGATCATGCCGGCGGTCAAGCCGCCAGGGCCGGCGCCGATTATCGCTATTTTCTTCGACATGCTTCACTCCTTCTCAAGCCGGTTTGTCCGACTTCCCGGCATATTGTCATTTTCATCTGCTTCTGGAGGAAGGGGAGGTTGAGGCGAACGGTATCAGTATTGCTATCGCTGCTTTAACAATACAGCAGGTACTTGCTTTTTCAACTGTTGCTGGCGAAATGAATTGACTGCGATGCACCTAGGGAAGGGTTTTGGATAGTTTGAGGATGAGTCTTAAACTGCCGTGAGCTGGACCAGAGGGCATGGCGGGTTTGCGGCCATGTTGGCTTGTTTCAGTGTTTTGTCGCCATTTCCACCAGAAACAGCACGATCTCAATGGCGATCAGAATGATGATGATCCATTCCAGCCTGGCTGAGCGCTTTGCATTGGACAGGTTGTTGAATACGCTGGTCATGTCCAGCAGGGTTTCGGATTTGTGCTTGATCTCCTGATAGCGTTGGTCAAGCTCAAACAGGCGGGCCATGGTCAGGTATAGGTTGTCGGCCTCCGGGTCGTCCCAGGTGATTTCCGGCTTGTCCAGCACCATGATGTGGGCAATGGAGGTGAATTTCAGGCTGAGGATGGATGATGCCAGCCGGGCCATATCGTGGTCCGGCTGATTGAGCTGGCCTTTGCCCAGATTGCCGATCAGTATCTCGACCTCGTCGAATACCAGATCGATTCTGGCTTCGATGCGCTCCAGGGCAACAGACTTGGCAATCACAAAACAGATGATATCCAGGTAGAGGCGGCTGTCTGAAGGCATGACGGCATAATCGTTGTTGATGGCAGCCTGCTTCTGCGCATCTACCTCCAGCCGGTATTCCTCGCGGTAGGGCAGTTGCGGCTGCCTGCTGAAACTGGATGGCATCACGTCCAGAAAGCGTGAGATGATGTCGCTGGAACAGTTCAGAAAGACAACGCCGCCGAAATAGTACAGATAAACCTGTTCCCGGTCGCTATCCGACAGCGGTGCCAACGTGACCGGATTGAGTCTCATCGGCTCTTCCCAGCGGTATTTTCTGGAGATGTCCAGTCTGGACGCCAGACGGTTCAGATCGATCTCGCCGTCAAAGGCAAAGGCGTTGAATTGCCAGCAGTTCACAGGACCTCTCGTTCAGATTTGCTGCATGGCTGTTCAAGCAGGACACGGCCGATTGATTCCAGTTGGCTGTCGCCGGAATTCTTGAGTTTGTCAGCCCACTCAGCCCACTCGTGTCTGATGAAACGTTCGCTGTTCTGCGGTATGTCCATACAGCCCGGTCTGGTCTTCTTGATGATGTTTAACATTTCCATAGTTGCCTCCTTTGAAATAGTAGCACCACGAGATGATTTCACAACCGCTGCAGGCAGGTTGTGTATTTTCTCTCCGGTCTTCCGGCAAACGACCAGTACAACAGGGCCGTACCGATCAGGCCGAATACCACATAGTCGGCTGGCACACCGGCCAGCCAATGCTTGTGCCAGAAGACATGCTCGGCTGAAAAACGTTCCAGTCCGTAGGCCGGGTTGAGCACAAACCAGAGAAAGTCCTCGATAATCCAGAAGTACATCAACGAACCGAGACAGCGGGTCTCCGAACGCAGGGTGAAGCTGCCGTGGACCATGTGCGGCAGATGGAACACCAGCAGGATAAATGAGAAAAACCAGGCGTGGTAGCCGGTCATGGGGCGTCCGCCCCAGAAGATGTCCAGCAGCGGGTGTTGTTCTATGCGCCAGGTGGGCAGAGAGGTGGCCCAGCCGTGCGGACCTTCGATCTGGATTTCGGTCATGGCGAAAAACAGCCCCATCAGCGTTATCCACAGCAGCAGCATGATTATGTGCCGGGTTTTGCTGGCTGTAGTCTCGGCAGGCTGCAGCCTCTCCAGGTGGTTTGCCATTGCATTGACCTCTGTTTGGCGTCAGGCCGGCTGGGCAGCCAGGCCGGTTGTGCCTGAAGTGCTTGTCCGCATTGGTCTGGCCGGCAGATTCGACTTACTTGTCACCCTGTCGACGGCTGCCGGTGTTTCTTCAAAGGTGAAACGGCTGATTTCAGCCTTGAGTTCCGAAGACATGACTGAAAGCACTTCTGATTCTTTGGCGATGATGGCGGCGGCCTGCACGGTTTCACCGGAAGAGTGTTCAATGGCGATAATGTCGGCGCTGATCTCTTCGGATGTGTGAGAAAGTTCGCCGGTGGTTGCGGCAATCTGGCGCGTCATTTCCTGCAGCTGTGATACCTTCTCGACGATATGCAGCAGCGCAGCGCCCGCCTGTCCCGAGTATTCCACCCCCCGCTGTACGCGCTCAAGGCTGGCCTGCATGCCGTTGACCGCCAGCTCGGTGTCTTGCTGTATGCAGTTGACGCGTTCGGTGATGCCGATGGTGGCCTCTGCCGTGTTATTGGCCAGTTTTCTGACTTCGTCCGCAACCACGGCGAATCCGCGGCCATGATCGCCGGCGCGGGCCGCCTCAATGGCGGCATTCAGGGCCAGCAGGTTGGTCTGCTCGGTGATTTCCACAATCACGTCCACGATTTCACCGACCTGCTGTGAATGTTCCTGCAGTGTGCGCATCAGTCTGGTGGACGCTTCCACCGTCTGGGCGATCTCCTCGACCTCGGTGACGGTCTTGGCTACGACCTCGGCGCCGCTGGAGGCAACCTCGTGGGCATCCCTGGCCGATTCCGCTATGCGTGAGGTGTTGCCGGTTATCAGCGATACGCTCTGGGCCAGCTCAACAGATGCGGCAGAAACCTGGGCGATGTTTGAGGACTGCACATCAATGGTTTTGTGGATTTCCTGAGCAGTACTGGAAAGATCCTGAGAACAGCCGGAGAGCTGGGCGGAGGAATAGGATACCTTGGCAATGATGCGTGTGAAGGCATCAATCAGGGTGTTGAAGGCCCGCATGGTCTGGCCGAATTCGTCCTGATTCTTTATCTCGATGGTTTTGGTGAAGTCTCCGGTGTTGACAATGGAGACGATCGTTTCGTTCATGCGCTTCAGTGAACGGTTGATGGATACGGTCGTGCTCAAACCCAGTATGAGCGCTATTGTGATTGTTGCCAGAGAGACGGCAATCAGCAACATTTTAAACAGATCGACCCTTTCACTGACCACCTTGACGAAATGCTGTTGTTCCTGCGCCGTGCTCTGGACATTGGCCTCACTCTTTTTGCCTTGTTCGTGCGCCACCTCTTTAACCTTTTTGACCGACTGTTCCAGGTGGTCCATGTTTTCCAGCAATCTGCGTTGTGAATTCGAGATGGTGCGCAGTGAGGCGCCGGCGCTGGCAACCGAAGCAACAATGTCGGAGATGGTTTCGTCCACAAAGCCCGAACTCTTGATTTCTTTGACCAGTTTGCCGGCCTGGCGGACGTTGCGGCCGATACGGGCATGCACGGCCATGGCCTGGGATGTGATTTTGTCCAGTTCGGCCTGGTTTCCGGTGAGCATGATCATGCGGGTCTTGGCGTCCAGGAGTTTGGCGTCAACACCTACGGAATAGACAATGTCGTGGATGGAGTTGATTTTTTTGTTCAGCTCGATGTCGTGATCCACCTCATTGCGGTAGTTCTGCACGTTGGCGAGCAGGTCATTGACGCTGCTCTTTTCATTGAGATGTTCATTCAGGGTTTTCTGGGCACTGCTGGCCCTTCTGGAGGCGGTGCTGATCAGACCGGAGATAAGTTCTTTCAGTCCTAGCAGTGATTTGTCCACCCTGGCCATCGCTCCGTTAAGTTTTGATGCCTCTGCCCGGAACAGCGCCACGCTCTTGATTTTTTCATCGGTAGCGCGGAGCACCTGATCATGCAGCTCTGCAAAAACAGCGGTTTCTGCTGGTATCTGCTTGATCGTATTCAGCTCGCTGTGCAGTTTTTCCAGCTGCTGTCTGCTGGTGGAAATGGTTTCGGATATCTGCCTGACTTCTTGGGGATCATCGGAAAGACCCAGTTGCAGCAGATCGGCTGAGAGTTTTTCCACCGACTGTTGCAGCTGCAGGGTTTTTACCTGCAGGGGGGTGGATTTGGATGTGAGTTCATTGATTTTGTCCTTGACCATAAAGATGGTGGCAAGGCTGAATGCCGCAATACCGATGATGCCGATGATGCTGATAAAAAAGCTGGTGAACAACCTGGTTCTGATAGTCACAAATACTCCTCTGCCTGTTTTTGCCGTTGATTCAGTGGGCATAAAATAGCAGAGAAGTATTGCAGTTCTGTGTCGGGGTTGTAAAAGGGTGGAAAAAACAGGGCCAGGCAGATGCTGGGGGGATTATCTGCTAAAGCATGATGGCTTTGGCGTCTTCGTCCAGATGCTCCAGGTTGTCCATGATTTCTACGATGTTTTCCTGCCGGACCTCGACGCTGCTGTTGATCTCGGCCCAGGAAAGGAACAGTTCGCCGGTCGAGCCGGTTTCACCGCTGGAGTGGGCCATCAGGTCGGCCAGGAAGATGATGTCCACCATGCTGCGATATGCACCGGCGTTTTCGGGGTTGTGGTGGAACATGATGCTTTCCTGGATGTCTTCGCCGAAATTCCATTTTTGTGCAAGCATGCAGCCGATTTCACCATGGTAATCGTGGATCAGCTTGTTTCTTACATCCGCGGACAGCATGTAGTCGGCGGCGATGTCAAACATCAGCGTTTTGCCGATATCGTGCAGCAACCCGCACATGAAAGCCAGCTCGTAGTTGGCCCCCATATCTCTGGCAATTTGCCGGGCGATCATGGCGCAGACCAGGCAATGTTGAAGCACCTTTCTGATTTCATCCACATTGCGCGGGCTGAAACTGCTCAGGGCGTGTACGGTAACAATGCTGAGCAGTGATTTGAACCCAATGCGTACGACCGCCTCACGCAGCGATGATACCTTGCCCATGGAACGATAGAAAGGCGAGTTGCAGATCCTCAGGATTTTAGTGGCCAGTATCTGGTCAGTGATACATTCGGCCACCTTCTCTATCGGGATGTTCGGATCCTCAATCCTTTCCGAGATCTTCTGGATAATGTCCGGTATGGGGGGGAGCTCGATATTGCCCTGATTGATGCGATTGCGGATTTCGTTGATGATCTGGGAGAGGTCTACGGAATCTTCCTGGCCGGTTTCATCGTAGGCCTGAACAGATTCCATCAACAGCTGCATGGAATCAAGTCTGACCGGACCGTTGAGGACGAAGGTCGGCAGTGTGTCAACAAATTCAAAATCTCCGGTTTCCCACTTAAGGGCGTCAGTCATGGCGTTGTGGGCCACTTGACGACAGATTTTGTTAAGCTTCTTCTGGCTGATAATGTTTTGGGAAAGCAGGTATCCGATGAAAGGCAGCCCCAGGTTTTCGGCATCGGCCACGATTTCTTTGAGCTCTTCCTGTGAAATGGCCGATTCCAGGCGCAGATAATCCACCAGACGCTCCCCGCGAGAGTCGGACCAGATAAAGATGACTTTACCCTCCTGCAGGTAGAACTTCTTGTTGCTTCCCTGTTGGCTGATGGATAATGTGCCGGTCCGCTTGCTGTTGTCAGCCCACTGGAACAGGTCTGAAAGTGTCATCAAACTGAGATTTCCCTGAATCGAACGCATGGTGCCCCTGTTACCGCTGTCGGCCTTTTCTGTTGATTTTGTTTAACAAGCTTACATGTTTTCTTGGTTTCTGCAAATAGCTATCAAGCTGTCTTTTGCAGTCTTTTGTCAACCAGTTGAAAAATGAGCCGGTTATTGCATCAAGTATGTTAATATGTTCGCATATCAGAAACGGGGATGTGTTATGACAATCAGATGGTATCCAGGGCACATGGGCAAGTCCTATGAGCAGATGGTGGAACTGATCAGGAAGATTGATGTGGTGATTGAGGTGCTGGATGCACGGCTGCCCTATTCAAGTTCCAATCACCAGCTTGAGGAGATGCGGCGCAGCAAACCTTGCATCAAGCTGCTCAACAAGAATGATCTGGCTGATCCTGCTGTTACCAGGGCCTGGGTGCGTTTCTTTGATCAGCAGGCATCTGTGCGCGCCATGCCGGTTACGGCAAGGCTGCAGGGTGATGTCAAGCAGCTGGTCAAACTCTGTAAACTACTGGTGCCGAAGCGTGGCAATCCCGGTTTTCCAGTGCGTGCCATGGTGGTGGGGATCCCCAATGTGGGCAAGTCCACCCTGATCAACACCCTTGCCGGCAAGGGGGTTGCCAAGGTGGGGGACAAACCTGCCATTACCACAGCCCCGCAGAAGATTGACCTGAAAAATGGCGTAATTATATCCGATACGCCCGGGCTGCTCTGGCCGGATATGGAAGATCAGCAGGGGGCGTACCGTTTGGCTGCCAGCGGGGCTATTGGTGCCGGGGCGTTCGATTATGAAGCGGTGGGTGTTTTTGCTGCCGAGTATATGCTGAAACGTTATCCAGAGCTTCTGAAACAGCGCTACAAGCTGGAGGCATTGCCAGAAAATGCACATGACCTGCTTGAGGCGGTCGGCAAAAGGCTGGGATGCCTGGCTGGTGGTGGTGTGGTAGATCCAAACCGCGCTGCGGAAGCCTTTCTGAGAGAGCTGCGTGCTGGCAAGGTTGGCAGGATCAGTTTCGAAGAACCGCAAGCTTTTCCAGATACTACCGAGGAAAGCCCTTGATGTGACTATGCTGGTGAGTGTCTCAGACGGTGCGAGGGAGATTCAGCTAATTCCTCTTTTGCGTTGTTTTATGGGCTGGCCGGTTTGACAAGTAGAAAAGCGTGTTATTATTAGTGCATTGGTTGCGGCGATTTTGATAATACAAACAATCCGCAATGCGAGGCACCAATGAAATGTCTGATAGCAGATGACGAGATAACCAATCGTTTCATGTTGCTTAATCTGATGTCCAAGTATTTTTACTGTGATGTTGCTGTTAACGGTAGAGAGGCTTTTGAGGCCTTTGAACGCGCCCATCATGAAGGGCGGCCCTACGATCTGATCTGTCTGGACGTGATTATGCCGGAAATGGACGGGCACCAGGTGTTGATGCTGATTCGGGAAAAAGAAAAGGCATTGGGGCTGAAAGATGAGCAAATGGTCAAAGTGATCGTCATGTCCGCCTTTGTAGAGTCTGAGGAGGTACATGAAATTTTTGATGATACTGAAAATTGTGCCTATCTGGGAAAACCAATCACCAAGCAGGATTATTTAATGCAAATTGCCAAATTCGGTTTGGCCTAGTTCAAATTTACTACTTGCTTGATGGTTCCTGTCCCTGTCACCCCTCCTCTGTTTTCGAATGTCTGTTTTGCCCATAGTTGCAGCCTGTTACGCAAAGCACTTTGCTGATGGTTTTTTGTGTTAATCCTGGAACAGTTGGAATATTATAATTGTCAGGCTGCTATTTTTTCGTTTCTTTAATGTTTGTTTATGATATGCAAAAAATAGTTAAACAATGTCTTTTGTGGGGGCACTGGGGCCATGACAATTGACTACAAGATCGAACACGAAAACAGGCTGATTGTCAGCACTGCGACAGGGTTGGTTACGGAAGCAGACCTGTTGGAGCACATTATTCGCATTACTGCCATCCGGCAGACAATGGACTTTGATCACCTTGCTGATATGCGCTTGGTGAAGGAAATTGAACAGACTAATTATGATTTTGTCCGGAGGTTGATAAATATCGCCTCCAGTGCAGATAAACCTGGCTCTGCTGCCAGATTGGCCATAGTGGCATCTTCCACATCGGTAATTGCCCCGGCGCTTGTTTACAAGGTCTGCAGGAACACTAACAAGGGGGCTACCGTCAGAACAGCCGTATTCAAATCCCTGGATGCGGCGCTGTCATTTCTGGGTAGACGGCATATGAACTGATATACATTGTTTGAAAGGCGAGAATACATCAGCAGAAGGAGGATGAACATGTGGCGTGCCCTGAAGCTTTTAGTTCTGGTTTTTCTGGTTGGCATGACATCCTGGACATTTTGTTTTGCAGAGACTGCCGAAGATGTTGACGATGGCCCCCGGCCTGTACCAAAGATATACAATCTTGGTGACAAGCCACCACAGGTGGCACCAAGGCCTCCGGTAGTCAGGGAGCGCATTGTGGTGCAATGTCCTCCGGGCTCTAGCTGGAGCAGCAGTATGAAACGTTGTGTGAATGATGCCGGTGAGGATATCGCACCACCGTCTCTTCCACCATCCCCAGCAAGGCCTTCGGCAACAGCTGCTGTATCATTCACACAGGATTTTGAAAGCGGTGAATTGGGCGGCTGGTTTGCCACAGGTAATGCCTTCAAATTCCAGCCGACCTACGGTGACAATCCGACAGCCAGGCATCGTGGACAACCTTCAAATCATCAGGGGGATTTCTGGATTGGCACCTACGAAAACCGGCCGACTCACAGACACAGGGCCGGGCATACGCAAGGGGACGGGCCCAGGGGAACCCTTACATCGGCACCGTTCGTAATAAACTGCAATACAATCAGTTTTCTTGTTGGTGGCGGCTGTGATCTGAATACAGAACGCGTTGAGCTGCTTATTGATGGACGCGTAGTTGACAGGGCTACCGGAAAATGTACTGAAACCATGGCGCGAGACAGTTTTCCTGTAGCCCAATACGTTGGCCGGACAGCTCAGATTCGCTTGATAGATGAATCCAGCGGTGGTTGGGGGCACATAAACTTTGACGACATCAGGTTTGAATAGATATTGAAGTCATAACGAAAACAGCCGGGACCCTTTTTAAAGCGTTCCGGCTGTTTATTTTGTTGCATGGTGTATGCAGTCAGCATATGTCCGACAGCTAGTCCATTTCAGCGCCCCAGCTATCCTTGAAGGTGATGTGTTTGACGCGGTTTTCGCTCATCACTTCGTCAATGACCTTTTCCGCTTCTTCCGGGGTCAGTCCGATCTTCGGGCGGGCAGACATCCAGTGGCTTGCCTTTTCGGTAGGGGTTTCCAAGGCGCGCGGCAGCGGTGGGCCGCCTTTGTATTTTCTTTCCAGAAAGATCGCCGCTTCATACTGTCTGTTGTGCATTACCAGAGCGATATCCACGGTCAGTTTGCTTTGCAGGGTTTTGTTAAGGATGATCTTTTCAACGGTCATGCCTTCGGGAAGATCACTTAATCCACAGTTGTTTTGATCGCTGGCCATAAAACCTCCTCTGCTTTAGACGGCAGTATAGTCAAAAACCCGCTTTCCATATCTGGAAGCGGGTTTTTATTTGAAGTGTTCAAAAACTGTAATAAATCTGATTGTTATTGGTGGGCGCTACTGGGATCGAACCAGTGACCCCTGCCGTGTGAAGGCAGTGCTCTCCCGCTGAGCTAAGCGCCCCAGGTGCAGGCATAATAAATTGTTTGTCTGCGGGATGCAATACCTTTTAGTGCGATTTTGTTGATGTCAGGGCAGTTCCGTTTGCCCCATGAGATATCTGTCGCATTCGCGGGCAGCGCCGCGTCCCTCGTTGATGGCCCATACAACCAGGCTCTGTCCGCGACGGCAGTCGCCAGCGGCGAAAACACCCGGCACGCTGGTGGCAAAATTGCCATGTTCAGCCTTGATGTTGCTGCGGGCATCACGTTCCACGCCCAAAGCCTCCAACAAGGGTTGTTCCGGTCCAAGGAAGCCCATGGCCAGCAGTACCAGGCTGGCTGGGCGTACCTGCTCAGTGCCAGGGACATTGCTTGGAACGAACATCCCTTTGTCGTTTTTACCCCAGGAAACTTGCACGGTATGTACGGCAGTAAGATTGCCTGCTGCGTCTCCTTCGAATTTTGTGGCTGTGGTCAGGTAGGTACGCGGGTCTGCCCCGAAAACCGCCGCTGCTTCCTCCTGGCCGTAATCAATCTTGTGGACCTTTGGCCATTCTGGCCAAGGGTTGTCGCCAGCGCGCTCCAAGGGAGCCTGCGGCATGATCTCCAGCTGAGTTACGCTTTTACATCCGTGTCGCAATGATGTGGCTACGCAGTCTGTGCCGGTATCGCCGCCGCCGATGATAATGACATCCCTGTCTTTGGCGGAAACAGCCTCTTTACCAGGATTAAGCACTGCTTTGGTGTTGGCGGTCAGAAAATCCACGGCAAAGTGGATGCCTTTCAGATTGCGGCCTTCAATGGGCAGGTCACGCGGCAGCGTAGCGCCTGTGGCCAGTACAATGGCATCGAATTCCTGACGTAGTCTGTCAGCGGGATAATTCGCGGAACCGATGTCTGCTCCGCAGACAAAGCTGATACCTTCGTCCTCCATCAGTTTAATGCGGCGCAGGACAACTTCGCGTTTATCCAGCTTCATGTTGGGAATACCGAACATCAGCAGGCCGCCGGGCAGATCATTGCGCTCAAATACCGTCACGCTATGGCCGGCTTTATTCAGCTGGGCGGCGGCGGCAAGTCCGGCAGGGCCGGAACCGACCACAGCCACTTTTTTACCGGTGCGTACCTTGGGAGGATTGGGGCTGATCCAGCCCTCCTGCCAGCCGCGCTCGACAATGCTGACCTCGATGTTTTTTATGGTCACCGGAGGTTCCAGAGATCCCAGGGTACATGAACCTTCACAAGGTGAAGGGCATACGCGGCCGGTGAACTCCGGAAAGTTGTTGGTTCTGAGCAGACGTTCCAAAGCCTGTTTCCAAAGGCCGCGGTACATCAAGTCGTTCCATTCCGGTATCAGATTGTTAATTGGACAGCCGCTGGCCATGCCGCTGATCAGCAGTCCGGAATGACAGAAGGGGATGCCGCAATCCATGCAGCGGGCGCCCTGGGTACGCAATTGTTCTTCCGGCATGTGCAGATGGAATTCGTTCCAGTCCTTGATGCGCTCCTTTGGATCGCGGTCCGCCGGCAGTTCGCGCTTAAACTCCATAAATCCAGTTGGTTTTCCCATAGTCTTTTCCTGTTAATTTAATAAATTTCTGTGATTTGTAAGCTTCTATTTAAGTAGTGCTAGTTTTACCGTTCCCTAGTCCCTAGTCCCTAGTCCCTAGTCCCTAGTCCCGGCTTCTCAAGCCCCGCCGATCCTGGCCGCGTCGCGGGAGTTTTCTTCGAAGGCGGCTGCCATGGCCTCATCACCGCTCAACCCGGAGGCAGTCGCTTTGGCCAGCGCCTGTAGCACGCGCTTGTAGTCCATCGGCATGATCTTGATGAAGCAGTCCGAGTATTTGTCCCAATCAGCCAGAAGCTGCTCGGCTTTCTGACTGCCGGTGTATTGTCTATGCTGCTCCACCATGGCCTTGATGGTGGCCAGGTCATCTGCATCCGGAGTTTCAAGTTTGGACATCTGCGTGTTGCAGCGTTTGGCAAAGTCGCCCTTTTCATCAAGGACATAGGCGACGCCGCCGCTCATGCCGGCAGCAAAGTTCCGACCGGTCGGGCCGAGTACGACCACGTTACCGCCGGTCATATATTCACAACCATGGTCGCCCACGCCCTCAACAACAGCATTGGCGCCGGAGTTGCGGACGCAGAAGCGTTCACCGGCCATGCCGCGGATGTAAGCGGTACCGCTGGTGGCCCCATACAGTGCCACGTTGCCGGTAATGATATTCTCCTCTGCCTTGAAAGTGGATCCGGTTGGTGGATAGATGATGAGTTTGCCACCGCTCAAGCCTTTCCCCAGATAGTCGTTGGCGTCCCCGGAAAGCTCAAATGTCATCCCCTTGGGGATGAAGGCCCCGAAACTCTGGCCGGCAGAACCGTTGAAACGAATCTGCACCGTGTCTTCGGGCAACCCTTCTGCACCTTGTTTGCGGGTGATCTCGTTGCCAACAACAGTACCCACAACCCTGTCTACGTTGGTAATGGGGAGTTCGGCGGAGACCTTCTTACCTTCCTCGATGGCGGGCTGGCATATTTCCAGCAGTCTGACCATATCCATGGACTTGTCAATGCCGTGATCCTGCACTTCCGAGCAGAAACGTCCCACGTTGGCCGCAACGGTTGGCGTATACAGGATGTTAGCAAAATCAATGGACTTGGATTTCCAGTGACCTGCCTCCTGCTTGGGCTCCAGTTCAGTGGCGCGGCCGACCATCTCGTTAAAGCTGCGGAAGCCCAGTTGAGCCATCAGTTCCCTGACCTCTTCAGCTACAAAGCGCATGAAATTGACCACGTACTCCGGCTTGCCTTCAAACTTGGCACGCAGGGCCGGATCCTGTGTAGCCACGCCGCGTGGGCAGGTATTGCTGTGACAGACCCTCATCATTACGCAGCCCAAAGTTACCAGTGGTGCGGTGGCAAAGCCGAACTCCTCTGCGCCCAGCAGAGCAGCAATGACTACATCCCGGCCTGTTTTGAGCTGACCGTCCACCTCTATTGTGATGCGGCTACGCAGATTGTTGAGTAGCAGGGTCTGGTGCGTTTCCGCCAACCCCAGTTCCCAGGGGAGACCGGCATGTTTGATGCTGGAAAGCGGTGAGGCACCGGTGCCGCCATCATACCCGCTGATCAGGACCACATCGGCATGAGCCTTTGCCACACCGGCGGCAATAGTGCCTACACCGACCTCTGAAACCAGTTTGACGCTGATGCGGGCACGGCGGTTGGCGTTTTTCAAGTCATGGATCAGTTCTGCCAGATCCTCGATAGAATAAATGTCGTGATGCGGCGGCGGAGAAACAAGCCCTACACCCGGTGTCGTGTGGCGTGTTCTGGCGATCCATGGATAAACCTTGGTGCCTGGCAGTTCGCCACCCTCGCCAGGCTTGGCACCTTGAGCCATCTTGATCTGTATCTCTTTGGCGTTGGACAGGTAGTGACTGGTGACGCCGAAACGCCCTGATGCTACTTGCTTGATCGCGCTGTTTTTTGAGTCTCCGTTTTCGTTGGTCCAGTTGAAACGCAAGGGGTCTTCACCACCCTCGCCGGTGTTGGAACGGCCGCCGATGCGGTTCATAGCTATGGCCAGCGCCTCATGGGCCTCCTGGCTGATGGAACCATAGGACATGGCGCCGGTCTTGAAGCGTTTCATGATCTCTTCCACCGGTTCGACTTCTTCCAGCGCTACCGGCACGCGTTTCTTGAAGTCCAACAGCCCGCGCAGGGTATAATGTCTGGTGGTTTGTTCGTCGATCAACGCTGAGAATACCTTGAACTGCTGGTAATCGTTGGTGCGTGTCGCCTTCTGCAGCGCCTGCACAGTGAGCGGATTGAAGAGGTGTTCTTCGCCGTCCTTGCGCCACTGAAAACGCCCACCGGGATCAAGTGCCATTTCTACAGCTGTGCGCTTGGGGAATGCCTTTTGATGCCTGTCCAGCTGCTCAAAGGCAATCCCTTCCAGATTGGTGCCGCCGATACGTGAAGGGGTCCAGGTAAAGTACTTGTCAACCACGGATTCATGCAGGCCGACAGCTTCAAAGATCTGGGCGCCGCGATAGCTTTGAACGGTGGAGATGCCCATCTTGGCCATGGTTTTGACGACACCTTTGATGGCCGCTTTGATGAAGTTCTTATGGGCTTTTTTGTTTTCAATATCTGTCAGCAGCCCCTGCTCGATCATGTCATCCAGTGTTTCGAAAGCAAGGTAAGGGTTGATGGCGTTGGCGCCGTATCCGAGCAAAAGGGCAAACTGATGCACATCACGTGGCTCGCCTGATTCAAGAATCAACGAAACCTGGGTGCGGATCGTGTTGCGGATCAGGTAGTGGTGCAGTCCTGCCATTGCCAGCAGAGCCGGGATAGCGGCATGTTCGCTGTCAACTCCGCGGTCGGAGAGGATCAGGATGTTGGTGCCTGCAGTGATCTGTCTGGAGGCATCGATAAACAGCATGTCCAGGGCTTTTTCCATGCCGACGGCGCCTTCTTCGGCCTTGAAAAGCATCGACAGGGTTTTTGCCTTGAAACCAGGCTTGTCTATGTTACGAAGCCTGCCGAGTTCCTCGTTGGAAATAAGTGGATGCTCCAGCTTAATCATTCTGGCGCTTTCAGCTGCAGGTTTGAGCAGATTCCCTTCAGCGCCGATCAATGAGGTTGTGGAAGTAATGATCTCTTCACGGATCGGATCGATAGGTGGATTGGTCACCTGGGCAAACAACTGGTGAAAATAGTTGTACAAAAGCTGCGGCCGGTTGGAGAGCACTGCCAGCGGGGTGTCGGTACCCATGGAGCCCAAAGGCTGGACACCGGTTTTTGCCATGGGTGCAAGAATTACATCCTGATCCTCGAAGGTGTAGCCAAATGCCTTCTGTCGCTGAATCAGTGCGGTTTCTTCGGAAACGGGTTGAGCTGCTGTATTCGGCAGATCAGATAACTGCAGGAGTTGTTCTTCAAGCCACTGGCTGTAAGGATTGGCGCAAGCCAGTTGCTGTTTGACCTCTTCGTCCGGGATGATGCGTCCCTGTTCGGTATCGACCAGGAACATCTTGCCTGGTTGCAGACGGCCTTTTTTGACGATCTTGTCCGGTGCGATCGGCAGCACACCAGCCTCCGAGGCCATGATGACCTGATCATCGCTGGTGATATAGTAACGGCATGGGCGCAGACCGTTACGGTCAAGCGTGGCACCGATGCAACGACCGTCTGTGAAGGCAATGGCCGCCGGTCCGTCCCAGGGTTCCATCAGACAGGAGTGATATTCATAAAATGCGCGCTTCTCTTCACTCATCTCTTCATGATTTTCCCAAGGTTCAGGCACCATCATCATCACTGCATGCGGCAGAGTACGGCCGGCCATTACCAGCAGTTCTACGCAGTTGTCAAACATGGCAGAGTCCGAACCGTTGGCATTAATAATAGGCAACAGCTTTTCAATGTCTTCATCGAACATTTCGGATTTGAACAGAGACTGGCGGGCGTGCATCCAGTTGACGTTGCCGCGCAGGGTGTTGATCTCTCCGTTGTGGGCCATGAAGTGGTAGGGGTGGGCCCTGTCCCAGCTGGGGAAGGTGTTGGTGGAAAAACGCGAATGCACCAGCGCAAGCGCTGAAACCATGTCTGAATCGCAGAGATCAGGATAGTACCTGTCCAGCTGCATCGGCATCAACATCCCTTTGTAGATGATGGTTCTGGTGGAAATACTGGATACGTACCAGTAACTGTCGACCTGGGCGTCACGGATTTCATGTGTGGCGCGCTGGTTGATCACATACAGCTTCCGGTTGAAGGCCGCCTCATCCCAATTCGGATCACTGGGGGCCAGGAACAGCTGGCGCACTACCGGTTCTCCGGCCCTGGCGCTTTCGCCCAACGAGGAGTTGTCGGTAGGTACTTCTCTCCAACCGATAATTTTGGTCTGCTCCTCTTTGATGATTCTTTCAAGGACATGTGTTGCGCTCTTGTTTTCGGCGGCGTGGGGTGAGGTGAAAATCATTGCTACGCCATATTTGCCCGGAGCAGGCAGTTCAAAGCCCGCTTTTGAACAGCATTTGCGCAAAAAGGCATCCGGCAGCTGCATCAGGATGCCAGCCCCGTCGCCGGTATTGTGTTCGCTACCGACAGCGCCGCGGTGATCCAGGTTGGTCAGAATGGTCAGGGCTTGTCTGACGATTTCGTGCGATTTCTGGCCGTTGATGTTGGCTACAAATCCTACGCCACAGGCGTCATGCTCGAATTGCGGATTGTAAAGCCCCTGCTTTTTTGGAAGTCCGTTTGTTTTCATTTTGCAACCTTTTGATGTAGTGTTTTTCTCTAATAAAGATGCTGTGTTAGTTTTGTTTGAGTAATTGTGTGTATGTTGTTATGGTCGGCCTGTTTCAGGAAAGTATGTTATACAAGAAACGTGCCGTAATCTGGATCGGGTGACGCCAAAGGATTGCGCTTAAATAACACACATAAAAACAAATAGTTGCACCGGTAAGCTTTTTTTGTGTCGGAACAGTTTATTCGAAATGCAGAAGGTGTGTGCCGATATTTTAAGCAGAGGTGTATGAAATATGCACAAAAGAGTTACTCGAAATCCGGTTTGCTTTTGCGGCTGAGTCGTCGCCCTGTTTATCAAGATGATTTAATATGTCTAAGATTTGTGTTATGGTTTGCGGACTGTTGTGCGGGCTGGCGTGCGAAGCAAGCCAGCTATGGTGATATGCAACTTATTCGATTATTGGGGGAGGCGTAATGCAGGAACTGACAGACACGCTTGGTGCTCTGCTTGAACGTATGGCCCGGACTTATCCCGGCAACGAGGCACTGGTTTATCCTGAACGGGGATTGCGCTATACATACAGCAATTTCAATGAGGTCTGTAGCCGGGTGGCCAAGGGGCTGATGGTCACTGGCATCAAAAAGGGAGACCATGTGGCCATCTGGGCCAATAATGTGCCTGAGTGGGTTATTTTGCAGTTTGCCACCGCCAGGATCGGCGCTGTGCTGGTTACGGTAAATACAAACTATAAATCCTCGGAACTGGAATATGTGCTCAGGCAGTCTGACGCCACCACGCTGTTCATGGTCGGCGCTTTCAAAGGGTTTGATTATGTTCAGGCACTTGATGAGATTCTGCCGGAGCTCCGCTCAAATCCGGATCAACAGTTGGCAAGCCCGTCGTTGCCATTTTTAAGGCAGGTTGTGTTTATCGGCCCGGATACGCCGCCGGGCATGCTCGCCTTTGAACGTCTGGCAGAACTGGGAAAACAGGTGTCTGATGAGCAGCTGGCTGCTGTAGTGGCATCCCTGGACTGTCACGATACCATTAACATGCAGTACACCTCCGGTACCACCGGTTTTCCCAAAGGGGTCATGCTTTCCCATTACAATGTGGTTAATAACGGTTTTGCCATTGGCGAGTGCATGAAGTTTACCGAAAAGGACCGCCTCTGTATCCCGGTGCCATTTTTTCACTGTTTTGGTTGTGTGCTGGGGGTGATGGCCAGTGTGACCCATGGCTCCACGATGGTGCCGGTGGAGACCTTTGATCCGCTCAAGGTGCTGCAGGCGATTGAGTCCGAGAAGTGTACCGCTGTGCATGGCGTGCCGACCATGTTTATTGCCGAGATGGAGCATCCCGAGTTTCAACGGTTTGATATGTCCAGCATGCGCACCGGCATCATGGCTGGTTCAGTCTGCCCGATCGAGGTGATGAAACGGGCGGTCAGGGATATGCATGTTACCGAGATCACCAGCGTTTATGGCCAGACCGAGGCCTCGCCCGGCATCACCCAGACCCGCACCGAAGACCCGATCGAGTTGCGTGTATCTACTGTTGGCAGGGCTCTGCCGGGGGCGGAAGTCAAGATTGTTGATATCGAGACCGGCGAAACATTGCCGCCGGGCAGGCAGGGGGAACTGTGTGCCAGGGGCTATATGGTCATGCAAGGGTACTACAAGATGCCTGAAGAAACCGCCAAGGTGATTGACGCAGAAGGGTGGCTGCATACCGGAGATCTGGCGATTATGGATGAAAACGGTTATTGCAAGATCACCGGTCGTATTAAGCAGATGATCATCCGTGGTGGTGAAAACATCTACCCCAAGGAGATCGAGGAGTTTCTCTATACCCACCCCAAGATATCCGATGTGCAGGTTTACGGAGTGCCGGACAGGGTGTACGGCGAGCAGGTTATGGCTGCCATTATTCTGAAAGACGGCATGCAGATGACTGAGGACGAGGTTAAGGCCTTCTGTAAAAACCGCATCGCCAATTACAAGATTCCGGTCTATATCCGTTTCGTAGATTCCTTCCCCATGACCGCCTCCGGCAAGATACAGAAGTTCAAGATGCGGGAGATGGCTATCAAGGAACTGCAGCTGGAGGAAGTGGAGCAGCAATAGAGTTGTTGGCTTGCCGGAAAGCGGAAAGGGGAGCTAGGGCTGTGAGATGTGCAGCGGCTCCCCTAGATGCCTGTTATGCTCCCAGAGGCAGTGTTACCGTGAAACAGGTGCCTTTCCCCGGCGTGCTTTCACAGGTGATGGAACCGTTGTGGGCGTCGACCACAGATTTGACAATACTCAGTCCCAGCCCGGTCCCTTCGGTGCTGCGCTGGCTGTCACCCCTGAAAAATCTTTCGAAAATCTTTTCCAGAACATCTTCCGGCATGCCGATACCGTTGTCGCGAACTGTGATGACGGCCCTGTCAGGGCCAGCTGCAGTCTTGATGAAAACCTTTCCGCCTTCTCTGTTGTAACGTATGGCATTTTCAACCAGGTTGAGCAGGGCCTCTTTCAGCTGGGTCTCTGCACCTTTCAGTTGTACTTCTCCGCTGTCTTCCACGCTGATGGCGATCTGTTTCTGCTCGGCCAATGGGCTGGTCTGATTGATTGTGTGGCTGATACAGTCACTCAGCCTGATGGTCTGGAAGTTCTCCCTGGATACGATACCGGCATCGAGTCTGGCCAGCGAGAGCAGATCGTTGACTAGCTTGCTGATGTTGACCGCCGATTCCTCAATGGTCTCAAGCGCTTCAACATACTCTTCGGCGGTGCGTTTGCGCTGCAGGATGACGTCGCATTGGGTCTTGATTACGGCTACCGGTGTTTTCAGCTCGTGTGAAGCATCAGCAACCAGCCGTTTCTGGCTGTCGAAGGCGTTGCCCAGGCGGTCCAGCAGGCTGTTGAACGATGTGGAAAGCTGTTTCAGTTCCAGTACAGAGTTTTCCCTGTCCAGCCGACTGTCCAGTTTGTCGTAGGAGATCTTCTCCATGGTGGCGGAGAGTTCGCGCAGAGGGCGCAGCGAGCGTCTGGCAATAATCCAGGCAATGATGCAGAGCACGATGGTGCCGCAGGCGATGGTGATCAACAGCATCTGCTGGAAAGAGTCAATAACGGCCAGACTGGGGGCCAGACTCTGGGCAACGATGACCTCGATCCGGTGCCCATCTGACTCCAGATGGTAGCGCAGTACCCGGGCCGGTTCTCCGACCGGGCCGGTGACGGTGAACAGCTGGTACTGCTGGCTGCTATCCGCAGAGCCGGACTGGATCGGCAGATCTTTGAAGTAGTGGTCATAGCCTGTTAGCGAAGGTGACACGGCCAGTGGCATGCCGTCCATGGTGACCATGTAGTAGTGGCCGGAACGGGGAATGGAGTACTGGCCGGAAATCACGTCGGACTGGTCCATCTCGATGCTGCCGTTTTCCTCATGCAGCAGCCCGGTGATCACCTTCAGTCTTGAGACCAGGTTCTGTTCGATGGAGCTGACCACCACCTGTTCAATCTTCTGGTGCAGGACGTAACCTGAACAGATAAAAATGACAGCGGTGCAGATGAACAGGCCGCTGATCAGGCGGCCGGTCATTGATAAAACTGGATTTTTCATTGATTATCCTTGAGTACATAACCGGCGCCACGGATGGTATGGATGAGCGGCCGATCAAATTCCCTGTCGATTTTTTTGCGCAGGTAATTGATGTAGACATCAATTACGTTACTTTCCCAGTCGTATTCAGAGTCGTAGAGATGTTCGATCAGCTCTGTGCGGGAGACTACCCGTCCGGCGTTGATGGCCAGGTGCTCCAGCAGTGTGAATTCACGGGCGGAGAGCTGGATTTCCTTGCCGTTTCTGGTGACGGTGCGGGCATTGGTGTTGATGCACAGATCAGCAACTTCCAGCATGGGAGATGGCTTGCCTTTGCTGCGTCTGATTACGGAACGCAGCCTGGCAATCAGTTCCTCAAGGTCAAACGGCTTGGTAATGTAATCGTCGGCACCGAGGTTGAGCCCTTTGAGGCGATCTTCCAGTTCTCCCCTGGCCGTAAGCATCAGTACAGGTGTTTCAATGTTCTTATCCCTGATCGTTTGCAGGATGGTCAGGCCATCCATGGAGGGGAGCATGATATCCAGTACAATGGCGTCATAGGGTGTGTTCTCCGCCATGTAAAGACCTTCCTCTCCGTCATGTGACAGGTCGACAGCAAAGTCGTTTTCCTCCAGCCCCTGTTTGATCAGTTTGGCCAGCCGCTTTTCATCTTCAACTACCAGCAGTTTCATATGTTCACCGTTTCAGTGTTTTGCCTCTTTGACGCTGATCTTCCAAGCGCTGAACTCTTTGCCCTGGCTGCTGCCTTCAATCTTGACGACTGAACCGACCTTGAGAGGGCGACCTTTGGTAATGATGCGTGTGTTGTTCTTGACGATGATCTTGCGCCCTGAAACAGTCCATGTGCCGATCCGGTCTTTGGGCAGTTTTTCGATGGTGCCGTAAAACTCGTTGTCGTTGACTTCAATCTCGGTGGCGGTAAAGGTTTTCATGTCGTTGTAGCCTTCCACCTCAACGTGTGCGCCAACCTTGACCTTGCCGGTCTTCTCCTCTATCTGCGTATCCGGCGTGACGGTAATCTTGCGGCCGTTGACGATCCAGGTCCCGACCATGTTGGGCGGGTATTTTTCGATGGTACCGTAGAATTTGCTTTCCAGTTTCATCTGCTTGTTGCCGTAATCTCCGGCCCTGAAGGTGCGTTCTTCGGCCGGGGCCAAGCCGGCAAAGGTTAGTTGGAATGCTGTCAAGGCCAGAACTGCTAGTGATAAATAATTTGTTTTCATGGTTGCTCCCATATTGAAATGCGGGTTGAGTGGCGGCTAATAGATACGTTCGAAAATATAGCACGTATTTATCAGTCAGTCATGGTTGCTATGATTATATCCACCATAAAAAAGCCATCAATACACCGATGAATGCCATTGCCTTGATATCCTGATCTGCCATATGTGCCTCCCTGTTGCGTACATGTTTTATGATGTTCCTTTTGCAAGACAGATTATCATTATGATTGTTAAAGCAAGATTAAATCCGGTTCGTATAATCGGTTTTTGCGGGGCGTATTGCATAAGAAAATAAATGCGTGTAAAATTAGGAAAATTTTGTTAACTCAGCCTGTTTTTAATGGCAGGCCATCCTTGTATGGAGGGACACATGGGACTTTGGGACAAGCTTAAAGGCGAACTGATAGATATCGTTGAGTGGATTGACGATACGCATGAAACCCTGGTTTACCGTTTTGAACGCTACGACAACGAGATCAAGTATGGAGCCAAGCTGGTCGTGCGCGAAGGGCAGATGGCTGTATTCATCAATGAAGGTCAACTGGCGGATGTTTACAAGCCGGGCACCTATACGCTGGAAACACAGAATATGCCGGTACTGACCACACTGAAAGGCTGGAAATACGGATTTTCCAGCCCCTTCAAGGCAGAGGTCTATTTCTGCAGCACCCGCCAGTTTACTAACCTGAAATGGGGCACACCCGGCCCGGTAACCATGCGTGATCAGGAGTTTGGTGCGGTGCGTGTGACAGCATACGGACTCTACTCTATCAAGCTGAAGGACCCGGCAGTCTTCATACGCGAGATTGTCGGCACCGACGGCAATTTCACCACGGAAGAGATTGAGGACAACCTGCGCGGCAAGATCGGCACCCGCATCAAAGAGGTTATGCCGGATGCCGGCATCCCGATCATCGACCTGGAAAGCAAGGTGGTGCAGCTGGGCGAAACCCTGAAGACCAGGATCGCACCCGGTTTCGAAGGTTTCGGACTGGAGATCACCGAGGTGCAGGTGCAGGACGTCGGTCTGCCGGAGGAGGTAGAAAAGGCGATTGACAAGGCTGGAGCCATGCGGGCGATTGGCAATATGCAGACTTATACACAGTATGAGACAGCCAGCGCCATCAAGGATGCCGCCAATAATCCGGGCGGTCTTGCGGCTGCCGGCGTAGGGGTAGGCATGGGGTTTGGCATGGGGGGACAGATGGCCGGCGCCATGGGCGGCATGTTCGGCGGACAGGCTCAGCAGCCAGCAGCTGCGCCGGCAGCACCGCCCCCGCTGCCAGCTCAGATACAGCTGTTTGTCGCCCTGAATGGCCAGCAGGCCGGTCCTTTTGATACCGCTGCTCTGCAGCAGATGGCTCAGTCCGGTCAGTTGACCCGTGAAACGCTGGTCTGGAAACAGGGGATGGCCAGCTGGACCGCCGCAGGTCAGGTGCAGGAGCTGGCCGGCGTGTTCGGCACAGTGCCGCCGCCGCTGCCCCCTGCTTAACAGACCTTTGAAAAACTACTGCGGAGAGCCATCTGCGGCGTTGCGCGGTACTCGCAGTCTCGGCTAACTAGCTGTTATGCCTCGGCGGCTCCGTTCCGTGCGCCTTGCATCCGGTCTTCCTCATGACGTTTTTCAAAACCCTGTTTAATGGTAGTGCGATTTTCACAATCTGAATTTCTGCGAGGTGACGTGTGACTGAAAATAGCACGGCTAAAACTTTTCCTTGTAACTCCTGCGGTGCAAAGCTGGAGTTTGCCCCCGGTGCTTCCAAGCTGAAATGTCCATACTGCGGGTACCAGAATGATCTGCCGCAGGTTGAGGACGACGTCCATGAACTTGATTTTTATGAGTTCTTTGCGCGGGCAGCGGAAGAGGGGGAGTCGGAAGAAAAACAGGTGGTCAAGTGTTCCTCGTGTAATGCCGAGTCTACCGTAGACAAGAACATCTCCATGAGCAAGTGCCCCTTCTGCGGTTCACAGCTGACAGCGCAGGCGCGCAGCAGCCGCCTGATCAAGCCGGGGGCCATCCTGCCGTTCAAATTTACCCGCAATCAGGCTGCCGAAAAGTTCCGTTCCTGGCTGGGGGAGCTGTGGTTTGCCCCGGGTGATTTGAAACGTATGGCCGGCTCGCTGGACGGCATCAGGGGGATGTATATCCCTTACTGGACCTATGACTCAAAGACGACGACAGTCTATAACGGCGAGCGGGGCGAGAACTATTACGAGACCGAGTATTATGACGAGCAGGACTCCAACGGGAATGTTGTTACCCGCTCACGTCAGGTCATGCGGACCCGTTGGTACACGGCCAGCGGCACTGTCCAGAACGACTTTGATGATGTGCTCGTCTTGGCTGGCAGGTCGCTGCCGGAGGAGATCATTGGTTATCTGCAGCCATGGGACCTGAAAAACCTGGTGCCGTACCAGGATGAATACATGAGCGGTTTCCAGGCCGAGGCCTACCAGGTGGATCTGGGGGCCGGTTTTGAAACAGCTAAGTCCATTATGGATGATGATATCAGGAAAACCATCGAACGTGACATCGGCGGTGACCAGCAGCGTATCCATGCCGCCCGCACCCAGTATGATGACATCACCTTCAAGCATATCCTGCTGCCGGTCTGGATCAGTGCATACCGCTATCGCAACAAGACCTACCGCTACATTGTCAATGCACGTAACGGTCAGGCACAGGGTGAACGGCCATATTCAATGCTGAAGATCGGTCTGGCCGTAAGCGCGGCCATCTTTATACTGATTATGCTGGCGGTGATTTTCAAACAGTGACGACTGGCCGGGTAGGTCAGGTTTTTCTGGAATGTTTTTTGCGTTTTCGTAAGTTTTTGCGGATGAATTTTTCCTGGGGCGGCCGGTATCCGCAGGTGGGCGGCAGCCAGTGCAGCTGCGGAACCAGTTCCGGGGTCAGTTTTACGCAGCTGGGGTTAATTTCAAAACGCCGCTCGTAAATGCGGCATTGGCGGGTTTCAAAGTCAAGGTATTTGCAGGCGGTGTCCAGATAGATGATGCGGCCGCGACTGTCTTCCAGTTTTTCAAAGCAGCAGAGTCCGCACTGTTTGCAAAGGTTGTCCCACTCATTACTGTTATCTGTCGGATTGTTCATATTGCAGCAAGGATAGGCAATGCAGGGCGGGCTGTCAATGGTATGAATAAGGAAACGCTGCTGATAAGTTATTTATCAGCAGCGTTTTTGTGTTTAAGGTTCCAGGATGGTGATCAGGTCCGGAACGGCTTTTTGCATGGCGGATTGCAGAGCATCCTGCAATACCTTGCCTGCCAGCAGATTTCTATCCTTGATACTCCTGTCGGAGTTTTTGGATTCATACTGTAGTTTTTTAACCAGCTGCCCCTTCTTGTAGACATCCAGAGATACTGAGATGCGGCAGGAGGCTTTCAGATCGGCAATGTCTGAGATCTGCTCCAGCGCGAGATCAACCTTGGTCAACTCGACGGTTTTAACCTGGTCCGGCTGGCGGCTGGCGGTGGCAACGACCGAATAGCCTGAGCGCCTCAATTCCTGTGTCAATGCATCTTGAATCAATTCTTCGGCGGATTTTGAACTCATGACCTCGTCGATCTTTTTACCATCATCATCCTTGACAATGCCGATCACCCATTTAACATCATCGGCCTTGGTTTGCTTGTCAGCAGGGGTAACGATGTACAGGGTGCCGCTGCCACCTTTCGACATGGTTACGGGATCGTAAAGGTGCGATACGTTTCTGGCATAGCGGGCGCAGCCCGAAGCAGAAAGGAAAAGAGCCATTAAAAAAACGGTTAGTGATAATCTGCAGATTTTTGAAGCCATCATGACAAACCTTCCTTTTGAAAATGTTTAAACAGGCGCTAAGCCCGGATCATATAAACTTCTTAATAGACCTAACCATGATCAATGTAAACAAAAATGATGCCTGATTTTTTACTGGAGGCTTCGTTAACAAAAGGTGCCTCAAAGCGGACAGCCGGCATGCATCTCCAAAGGGGTTGCATGACGGCTGTTTTGTCCTGTCTGATTGAACTGCAGTTATGCTGTTAGCAGCCTATTTGCTGCCGGCCGCCTTCTGAGGTTTAGCTGCCTTGGCAGTACCGGTCCAGTAAACCTTGTATTCCTCAAAGGTGATGATCCCGTCTTTGTTGGTATCGATGCGTTTGGCCGCTTGTTTGATCACCTTGGTGAACTCATCCAGGGTCAGTTTGCCGTCTTTATTTGCATCTGCAGCTCCAAAGTTCATGCTCCAGAACACTACACACTCATCCGGTTCCACGGCAGAGCTAGCGTTTCTGTCCTGTTGTTTGAACATGTTGACTCTTTTCTTTGATGGTTTGGCAGCACCTTTTTTTACGGCGCCTGGATCCGCGGCCTTGCCGCACCAGTACATGACAAACTCATCGGCGATCAACACGCCATCCTTATCTGTGTCACGTGCAGCAAAGTCTTTCTTCAGGCTGTCGATGAATTCCTGAATCTTTACCTTGCCGTTTTTGTCACCGTCAATGGACATGAAGTAAGTGTTGCGTTCCTCTGTAATCTCCATCGGGCTAAGGGTTGCACTGCCATCTTTATCTCCGCGCATTGCAGATGGTTTTGCATTGTCCGCCGCAGATGTCGTGCCTGCCAACATCAGGATTGCTGCTGCCGCCATGATAATGTTTTTCAATTGCATGTTTTGCCTCCCCAGGTGTGATTTGGACTTGCTATGGTAACTTCTTTTATGCTGAAGCACAGTTTTATAGGCATGATCACTTCTTAAGGTGTTGGTTTTTTAGGGTCAGTTGATTTGACTTGCTGGATCGGCTGTGCTGTCTGGGCCGGTTGTTGAAATTGAGCGGGTTGCTGCATGGGCAGTTGAATCTCGCTGGTTACGACGCATCTACCGGTGGAACCTTTGGCGCAGACGCGCTTGTCCAGCCAGATGGCACCGTCCAGAACAGCCTGATCCATATTGGCGGCGGTCACAGCAGATTGGAAAAATCCAGCCATTTTGAGGTTGGCACCTGAAAAATTCACCCGCTCCAGGTTGGACTCGGTAAAATCGGTTCGTTCCAGATTGGCGCGACTCAGGTCTGCGCCCCGCAGGTTGCAACGGCTGAGATTCATGCCGACCAGATTCAGGCCACTCAGGTTTCTGCCGGACAGATTGCGGGTGGTGCGCAGCAGTTGATTGACCTGCTTGAGGGTCAGTCTGACACCCGGCACGGGATTCTCAATAATGGGGTCAAGGCTGTCGTCGTCCTTTTGTTTCTTTTTACGGCTTGAAGTGTCCTGCCCATATGCATCCCCGCCTTCCATCTCTGGTGTTCCCTGGGGGACGCCGCCTACTCCGAGTTGGTCATTCTGGGCATGGAGCGGGTTTGGAGATGCAGCCAGCAGCAAATAAAACAACATGTTGATAGTGATTAAATGGCGGTGTTTCATTGCTTCCTCCCTGATGAGAGTTTACCTCAAAAACTGGAAATTATACCGCATAGGTGTCAATGATATGCCTGGATATGCTTCGGGCCAGTGGCAGGTCCGGCAGCGCGTCGACATGAAACCATCTGGCATCCTCAAGTTCGTGATGATCGACTACAATATCTCCGGATTCGTAGTCCGCTGTGAAACCGGCCATCAGCTGTGCCGGGAAGGGCCAGTTCTGGCTGCCGACGTAGCGTACGTTGCGGATGCTGATGCCGGTTTCTTCTTGGACCTCACGGATGGCGCACTCCTCCAACGATTCACCGAAATCCAGGAATCCGGCTACCAGACTGTAACGGCCGGGCGCCCACTCTGCTTTGCGGGTGAGCAGCACTTCTTTTGCTCGTTTCACCAGCACGATGGCGCAGGGGTGCAGATGCGGAAAATGCTGGGCAGCGCAAGCTGGGCAGCGTTTGCCCCAAGTGCCGTAGATCGGCTCGTTGGCTGTACCGCAGCGGGCACAGAATCGGCTTCGGGAAAGCCAGTGTAGTACCTGTTTGGCAATGCCTCCCAGGGTCAGCGTCTGCATATCCAGGATATTTGCACCGGCATTAAACGGTTCGGCCATCCAGTTGTCTGCCAGCCTGATATCTCTGCTGATTGTAAAGGCCCTTAATGGCTTGCCATGCCACATGCCAACGGTAACCGGCGGCTTGGCTGGCACCAGCCAGTCCGGCAGGGCGCCTTCCGGCAAGGTGTAGCGTGTCTCCGATTTTTTACGGTTAACCACAATGTTGCCACCCTGGATGATGGCCCAGTATCCTGCCGGGGCATCATCAGGAAGGGCCGTTTGATGATGGAAAACGAAATCGTCTTTGATCGCAGCATAATTGAAGGGTAGGTTGATCTGTTCGGGGTAGGCCATGCTATTATTCTCTTTCGGGGCTGTTCAGGACGAACATGCTGAATTTGCCGTTGGTGCTGCTAGTGTTGAAACAGGATATATGCATTCAGTTGCATCTGGCAAATATAATATGTTTAGCACGGCTTGACTACTCAGCTAATTCTTTCCATAATGCCGCATGCGTTTACCCAATTGGGCTTCCAAATATTACATCCTCTCTTTTTCCTGTTTGATGATGTTGCTTTTATCGGCGTGGTTCGGATTTAACCTGGCGGTTCCGGCAGGCAGCGGTTCGGTCGTCAAGGATATCTCGCTGCCATCCAAAAGCGGCGTTAAGAAGCTGGCTGTTGATCTGGAGAACGGCGGCATTATCCGTAGCCGTCTGCATTTTATGTTGGTAGGCCGGCTGACCGGTCTTTCCGGGCGGTTGAAGGCAGGGGATTACAGGTTTAATAATGCCATGACCCCCTATGCTATCCTCGACAAGGTGGCCAGGGGGGATGTGGATTACCGGCGCTTTACCCTGCCGGAAGGATACTCCATCTATCAGGCGGCAGAACTGCTGGAACAGAAGGGGTATTTCACAAAAGATGAATTTCTGAAGGCGTGCCGTGATCCGCAGCTGCTTGCCCGACTGGGTATAACGGCCTCCAGCGCCGAAGGCTACCTGTTCCCGGCTACATACAATCTGACGCTTTCCGCGACAGCGGAACAGCTGGTGTCGCAGATGGTTAACCGTTTTGAAAAGGGGGCGGCCGTTATCAAGGGCGGGGGCAGGGGGCTTTCGCGTCATCAGCTGGTAACGCTGGCGTCCATGATAGAAAAAGAGGCGGTGGTGGGAACTGAAAAAACGCTGATCTCGTCAGTCTTTCACAATCGACTCAAACTGGGCATGCCGCTGCAAAGCGATCCTACGGCTGTTTACGGTGTTCGGGCCTTTGCCGGCAAGGTGACCAAGGCAGATATCCTGCGTCCATCCCCTTACAATACCTATCGTATCAAGGGACTTCCACCGGGGCCTATCGGCAATCCGGGCGCGGATACCCTCAAGGCGGCCGCTCAACCGGCCGCCGCAAACTATCTCTACTTTGTTGCCCGCAAGGACGGCACCCACCATTTCTCCAGGACGCTGGAGGAACATAACCGGGCGGTACGGCAATTTTTGAAGCCGTAGACCGTGTCGTTATCCGTGGAAATTTGAATCACGGTCACTGGTCAGCTCCCTCTCGATCTCTCTCCCAATGGGAGATAGTATTCCTTGCTTCCCCCCGTTCAGGGGGAAGATAGTAGTGGGACTAGGCGCGAATAGCGGTTAATCCTCCAGTCCACTGTTGACATCTTCGATGAGTATTTCCAATTCAGCCAGCGTTATTTCTTTTATGCCCAGATATTGAGTTTCCGGCAATGTTAGCAGGCTGATTTCGGGGGATGGCATAATGTCTTTGCCGGCTTTTTTGCAGGCGGCGTTGGCAAGTCTGACGATGACCAGTAATATGTCCTGATGGTCAAACTCCTGGTTGTGATGGTTCATTGCAATATTGCTGTAACATTCTGGCAGCAGCCAGGAATGCATCAGTTTCATGCCAACTTCTTCATGCATTTTAGCCATGACTTCTTTGATGAGTGTCTCTGAAAATGGGGCACTGGTCTCATTGTTTCTGTCAATATCATCAAGTACTTTCAGCAAAGCTAACTTTCCGATATCGTGCAGCAGGCCTGCCATGAATGCTTCCTGTGTTAGATTGATGTAGCCGCATTTTTGGGCTAGCCATTTAGCTGATACGGCACAGCAGAGCGCATGTGACCATAGCTCCTGCATGTATTTGTTAAGTGTGGGGTTTTTTGATTTGTAGTGTTCATGTTGCGAGGCAACCATGGCAAGATTGGCGATTTCCTGCGCTCCCAGCCGCACTACTGCATCCTTGATAGTGGCAACCTTGGATAAGCCAGCGTAAAAGGAAGAGTTGGCGACTCTTAGCACCTGACTGGCCAACGACTGGTCTTCGCTGATTTTTTGGATGATGGTGTCTATGCAGAAGTCCTTACTAGCCAGTATCTGTTGCAATTTGACAGCAACCGAATTAAATACCGGCAGTCCCTGCAAATCTTTGTCAAGATGTTCATTAATCAGTTGTATAAGTGATTTGTCACGGTTCATTGCGCTACTCCGAGAATTCTTCTTAGTTCTTGCAAACTTCTGGGACGTCCCATGTGAGGGAGTTCTGTCAGGATTTCTTTCATTGATACAAGCCCTCGAGCACCCTTTATCAGACCATCCTCAATCAGCGTAACCATACCTGATGTTTCCAGGCTGATACGGCGTATATCATAGGAACTCTTGTTGGTGAGAATGGCATTTTTTACCATCTCATTCATGACCAATAGTTCAAAAACACCTACTCTGCCTCTATAACCGCTAAAACGGCAATTTTTGCATCCTCGACCGATGCGAAACTCGGCTCCGGCCAGTTCAGTAGCACTGATTCCAAGTCGGGACAGATCTAGCGGCGTCGGAATATAAGGTTCGGCGCAGTCAGGGCAGACTTTGCGCAACAGGCGTTGCGCTACGACGCATACCACGGTTGACGAGATCAGAAACGCCTCAATCTCCATATTCATTAGACGAATCAACCCTCCGATAGTGTCTTCAGTATGGAAGGTGGTTAAAACCTTGTGCCCTGTTAGAGCCGCCTGGATGGCCGTCTCTGCGGAAAAGTGGTCGCGGATCTCCCCCAGTACAATGACGTCCGGATCCTGACGCACAATGTGTCGCAAGGTTTCTTCATAGGTGACCCCTATTTTGGGATTTATTGAGCATTGAGAGATGCCGTCGATGACGTATTCCACCGGGTCTTCTGCGGTAATGATACTGGTATTGATGTTATTCAGGTAGTTGACACAACTGTAGAGGGTGGTTGTTTTGCCGGAACCGGTCGGACCGGTAATGATCATTACGCCGGTTGGTACTTCCAGGGCCTCGTAAATGAAGTGGTCCAGCATGCGCGGGGCCATACCAATTTCTTTGATGTCAAGCAGGATGCCTTTATTGTTTAGCAGCCGCAAAACAATTTTTTCACCGTAGATGGTAATGTAAAAAGAAACACGCATATCCAGATTGATACCGTGTTGCTGGCTTGCAAAAAGTATGCGACCGTCCTGGTGTCTCCGTTTTTCGGCAATATCTGATTGTGCCATAACCTTGATACGCGTGGAGAGTTGTGGGGCAATATCTTTGGGGTAATCCCGGTGCTGTTCCATGACTCCGTCTCGCCGGAAGCGGATTCTTAGGCGATCTTTCATCGGCTCGATATGTATATCGCTGGCCATGGCTTCAATAGCTTCTTCAAACAGGGTGTTAATTATACCTATTATGGAATTATCATCTCTGACAGCAAGGCTGCTGGAACGCTCAATGGCGTTGATCGCGTTGAGTACCGACTCTTTGGAGGTGATGGCTGTATTGAAATTGGAGCCCAGATAATTCTGGACCATCTGTCTGGCTCTTTTGTCTAGCGGATCAGTGAAAGCAACCAGTACCTTGCCTTCTTCCCGTTTTACCGGAACGCAAACAAATTGGCGGCAGATGTCGATCGGTATAACTGAAAACAACGTCTTATCCAGATTGACAAAGTCCAATTCAATCAGAGGATAGCCTAATTGGTATGAGAGCGTTTCCAGCAGTTTTCGCTCATCTATGAATCCGTTGCTGATCAGTATGTCGCCCAGACGTTTATCGCCAGTTGCTTCTGCCTGGATTGAGAGGGCTTGGCGCAGGTCATTTTCACGCAGGTAGCCCAGTTCGACGAGCAGGTCACCCAGGCGGATATTCAGCTGGTGTTTACGCAGTACCTGCTGGATCTGTTCAGATGTAACATATCCCAGATCCATCAGGATGTCCTTCATGGTCTTGGGGGTAGCCAACTTGCTGCGTACCCTTTGGGCATAGGACAGCTGTTGTTGGCTGACTACTTGTTCCTTAAGCAGTAGATCGGCAATGATACTTGTTGTATGCTGGGCTTGAGACTGTTGCAGATTATTTTGTGGCGAAATTTTTTGCATATCTATTATCCACCTGGTTTTTTCTTGGCCTCTTATCTCATTAAACAACTGATCATGGTGTTATATCAATGATTGTTACCTCCGGCTTTGCCAGGAAGCGGATGGGAGGACCCCAGGTGCCGGTGCCTCTGCTGGTGTGGAGTATTGAGCCGTGTTCCAGCTTGGTGGTGCCGGCCGGCAGAGGAAACTGGAGCTTCGTCAGCAGGTAAAAGGGGAATATCTGACCGCGGTGCGTATGACCTGACAGTTGCAGGTCAAACAGCCCCATGGAGTCGGCCTTTACCACTGGGCGATGTTTTAGGTGCAGGCGGAAACAGTCCGGGGGGAGATTTTTCAGCAGCAGCCGTTCTTCAACAGCGGGAGGTGGGTCTCCGGTGCGTTTCCAGGCTGCATCGTCAACACCGCTGATACAGATGCCGTTCTGCAGCCTGATATATTCGTTGCGTAGCAGCCTGAAGCCTGCTGCCTCAGTGACTTCGATGGCATGGCCCAGTCCGGCGTAATATTCATGGTTGCCCAGCACAGCATACTTACCTGCAGGCGCCCTGACTGCGCTGAGCATCTTTTCCAGTTGTTTGAAACCTTCGCCGTCTTCCTTGCGTGACAGCCTGCCATCGATCAGATCACCGGTGGAAACGAATATGTCCGGCTTGGCCTGATTGATTACCTCCAGCATCTCTTGCAGCCGTTTTTCCTGTATCAGCAGCCCCAGATGCACATCGGAAACCTGCACAACCCTGACCTGGGGCAGGCTGTAAAGCTTGTCCGAATGGATGGTGACGTGTTCTACCGCGATGTTGCGAGCTTCGTAAAATCCGTAGCAGCTAATGACAATGGATACCAGCAGAGCCATTTCTAAGGACAGTCTGGCCGATAGGATCTCCGGCATTTCCCGATGCCTTTTGCGCACGATCAGCCAGGCGGCCAGGCGTATCAGGTCTATGATGCCTAGCATGGCCACCAGGATGAAGATGAATCCCATCCAGCTGTATCCGGGCCAGGCAATCAGCCGTGCCAGCAGGTCGTAACCGCTGTTTTCCGCTATTCTGACCATGATCGGTGACAGGGTTGCAAAGGCGGTGATCAGAATGAAAAGCGTGTTGGGCACCGGGGCAGGGTGCAGGGCACGGCGCAGCCTGATGAACGCATAAAGGTGGATGCTGCCGTAGAGCAGAAAGAATAGCAGCAGGAACAGATTCATCTTACGTGCTCCCTGACACCGGCGAAGGTCTTGCGATGGATGGGGAGTGGCCCCAACCGCCTGATGTTCTC